>WSSedA1B3DRAFT_1000043_pt1 | contig 33405 bp, 33 predicted proteins | sample WetSurSiteA1Bulk_FD_9468 | JGI IMG/M metagenome (IMG submission 9468)
CTCCCCCGGCGCGTCCGATTCATCTCGTTTTTTATTTTGTTACCTCTTAAAAATCTTGAAAATCTTTCAAGATCTTTTTCTGTCATGCTGGCTTGTCCAGCATCTCTCTTTGTTTACAGAAAGATTCCCGACAAGTCTACGACTCGTAGAGCGGGAATGACAACCTGAAAATCAACTATTGGAAAAAGTTCACTATAAGTAAGCTATGCTTGCTCATTCTCCGTTGTAAAAAATACTTGCACTCTGTCTCATTCCGGGAACATGGCGATACCATATGGCCTCCTGCCCACAGGAATAACCTTCTCTTCCCGTTTTGTTGTTTTATCTACTACGGAAACGCTGTCTGACCCCCTGTTGACAACATAGAGTTTTCTTCCCTCAGGGTCCATAAGGAACGATCTGGGCTGACTCCCTACTGATATAGTACCGATGATCGGGGCCAACGATGTTCTCAGGGCACTCGACGCCTCGGAAAAGGGCCTGACCAGCAGTATCTCTCCGGAAGATTCCTTCAGGAGATAGAGCCTGTCAAAATCCGGATCGGCGACAATCCCTGTCAGCGAAGTGCCCACATTGCTCATCTCGCTTACAACTCCGGAATTGTTCCCACCAATTATCTGCATGATATCGATAATAGATAAGTTGTCATATCCATAATTCGCAACGTAGACCCTGGCTCCCGGGTAATCTACTGTGAGGGCTATAGGGCTCCACTTGACGCTGATGGAATTTACTTCACGTGGCCGCATTGTTGCCACATCAATCCTTATAACAGAGACGTCCCTTGAATTTTTGTTTGCAACATATACATTGCACGATGTTCTCCGGTAATTTCTTATGACATTGACTTCGTTCAGACTGAGGGAACGGGAAACGGAAAGGGTGTCGACAGGAGGGTCTGCAGCTATCGCTATAGGCCCGTCTCCGACATTCGCACGGTCAATCTCCTGATAGGTAGAAGCGTCTATGATTGAAACATTGTTCGAGCCATAATTGGTGACAAAGATGAGCTCTTTATCAGGGGTTATCCTTGCAACTGCTATCCCTTCCGGCTCTTTCCCGAAGCGGACTGGTATATCAACCTCCACACGATGTGTCGTAGGATCAATAACCGATATGCTATTTGAGCCCGAATTTGTCACGTATACTCTCTGCCGTTCCTTGCCCTGGCTCACAGCAATACCCCTTGGTCTTTTCCCCACCATAATCATTGCGACAATCTCTCCTGTCTGCCTGTTTAGGACTGAGACATTATCGGACTCCTCGTTTGTCACATAGATAAGAAGACTGCTCAGTTCAGGCGCCTGCCCTCTTACATCAAATGCGGGCGTGAAAAGAAATCCATCTTTGAGCGAGGCATCAGGGTTCCAGTTAAGAAAGAGCGCTGTGTTCTGGTTTCTTCTAACAGTAATATCTATGGCTGTCACTATCCCTTCAGGCGGGAGAGCAAGATTTGCCGCGCCTTCTTTCCTGTTCAGGACCGCCTGCTTGATAACAAGCTGGAGTTTCCTGTACCTGCCCTCTGGCAGGAATTTTTCACCGATCACTATCTGTCGTCCGCTGATGGAAGATGATTTGATAGTGAGAGGGGTATGCATTATCTCATAGCCGGTTCCGTCTTCTGTGATGATATTTACAGCTGAAAGGTCAAAGGTTATATCCAAAGCAATCCGTTCAGGTACTTGTAAAAATAGCGAAACCTGTCCGCCGGACAATAACGATGTATCCTTATATTCGTTGACCGACGCACAGCCGGACAGCAGAATCAGCGCAACGCAAAAAGTAAAAAGCGAAGAACAAAGAGTTAATTGCATAGATTCGCTCTTTGTTCTTCGCTTTTCGCTATTCATTCGGTTTAAAAATCTCGATCCTGTCATTGAAGGTATCTGCAACGAGTATTCTCCCCTCACTATCAATAGCAATATCTTTAGGGAACTGGAACCATCCTTCTCCCCAGCCGAGCCCGCCGAATTCATGGAGATATTTGCCGTTGCTGTCATATGCTGATACCGTATGCCGCATATAGTCCACTACATAAATCGTGCCATTCCTTTCGTCTATAGCAACCGCTTGAGGCCTGCTCATTTTCCCAGTGCTTCCACCCTTTTCTCCAAATTCAAAGAGAGATTTTCTGTTTTCGTCAAATACGTAGATGTGTCCATTTATTTCACTGACCAGATATATTCTGCCCTTATTGTCTGCGGTCACATTGTTGAATTGTACCTTTGTCCCGTTTTCTTCATGAGAGAGAATTTCTTTTGTCCCTTGGCTGCCGACTATCAGAACACCGGGGAAAGAAGATCCTGTGACATAGATATTTCCATCTTTATCCGTTGCAAGACCGGATGGTATGAAGGTATCAGCTCCCTCGAAGCCTGTCAGTGAGATGTCCTTTATCCATTTATAGCATGCGTTGAATATCGAAATCCGGGGTTTTGGAACTTCCTTTGTAGCACTCTGGACAATATAGAGATTCCCCTGCGAGTCTATTGTCAGTCCCTGGGGCGATTCAACACCGCGTTTCTTGTCAAGGGTAAAAATCGGGAAAAAATCAGAGGTATATACAATGATACGGTTCATGCCGTCGGTTATATAGATCTCTTTTGCAACGGTATCTACAAAAACAGAAGAGGGAAACCGCAGCCTCTCTCCGGCCTCATCTTCGAGAATACAGTCACAGTAAAGCACCGGTCTCTGTGCTGATCCATATACTGGCTGAGTCGTGCAGTGAAATACCACTGCGAGCAGTATGCCGAGCAATAAGAAAGGCACTATATTTTTCATTACTACTGTCATTCTCCTGAGTTCCTTCTCATCCATTTCACTTCTCCTTCGTTGTTTTCCTCAACGAAAAGGGGAGGGCATAATCACCTACCCTCCCCTTTCCCTGAATTTCTCTTCCTACTGTTTATACTCCATCCTTTGTCGTGTGGCAGATGAAGCAACGTCCTGTATCTGATCCGGTACCGGCGCTTATATCTTCATAATTCCATCTCAGTATGTCCTGATTTGCGCTTGCATGAGCTTTGTGGCATGAGAGGCATAACACAATACTGTCGTCTGTTCCGGGATTCACAAAAGGACTTGGAGTATTAGGTATGTTTGCTCTTCCGACAGGTGCTTCTATGGAATATGGATTATTGGTTCCGGTTCCACCATTATACTTGTAGTATTCTTTTGCAGTTGTAGCTGGAAGAACAATATCAGTCGGATGTCTCAACCACGGTCCCGTACCGATGTCAGTTGCATTACCATGGTAATTGCCATGGCATTCTGCGCACAACCCGCTTATCGTCCCACCACCTGGTGTCGACGCACTGCCTGATTCTACCCCTGCAGTTGCGCCCTCATATTCATTGTGATTATCAACAGTTGCATTGAGATTCCATTGGGAATGCTCACCGCCATGAACTCCCTTAAGGAACCGATAGCTGTTATACGTCGCTGTGCCTTGAGCTCCCTCGTCGATTGTCCCGAACTTCATCATTGTGTCGATAGCGTGATGTGAACCCCTGATAGCTGCCATTGACCCTGCAATGGTCCGGTCTCCGTGACAGCCGAGAGTTCCCGCGCAGGTAAAAGTCGCTGCCGTGATGCCGGTCTGATTGTATTCATCTCCCGGCGGAGGAAACATAGCGGCTATATCTTCCTGATTTACAGCTCCGAGATCCTTGACATTATGCCCGGCAGTATCATGGTTTGCAGAAACTATGCTATCATTCGTGTCAACTGCCTTCCCTCCGGTAATATAGGCGAAATTCCCTCCGGCAAGATCATCAGTAGCAATATGCATCACCGCAGGAATGGTGTTATTGGTGCCCAGCAAGTTGTCAGCAGCAGTTGTTCCATGACATCCAATGCAGTCTCCCTTGAGCAGGGTTTCATACGGTCCACCGGCAACAACGGTCGCTCCATTCTGGCTATTGTGCATTGTGTGACAGTCAACACAAGGTCCCTGTACCACGGCGCCAGATATTCCGCAAGTTAAAATGAGACAAAGTGAAGCTACGATACCCATTATTGTTACCTTTCTCATTTTTTTTCACCTCCCTTCATTCTGGATTTTTTGTTATTTTTTCCCTTACAAGAAACCTGTAAGCCCTCCTCACTATTTATCATTTGTGTATTATCTGTTGCTAACATAGTGACATTCGTATAACATATTGAAAAAGCAAACTTTATGCCAATTTAAATCGATGTTGACTGTTAAAAAATAGGATAAATATAATTTTTAATTTAGCTTTTGATATATTTTAAACTTGATAATACATTATTTGTCAAGTATTTTTTATCTTATGCTATATATTATTGCTGCAGTTTCTTTATGTGGCAGATGGTGCAGCCGGAAACTGAACTCCCCCTCGTTGGGGTGTTGTTGCTGTACTCCCACCTGAGGATATCAGGATACCGGGTGGCATGGGCACGATGGCAGGAAAGGCACATGACTATGCTGTCGGCATCGACAACTTTTTCAGAGTCTTTTGGCTCCCAATAGGCAACAGGAGCGATGAGACTGTAAAGGACATAGTCCTGGTATTCAGATCCGGCATATCCTCCATGGACAGCGCTGAACGCAATATCGGTAGGGTGCTTTCTCCATACCGAGTTATAGGCATGACCGACTTCCTCACTCCCTCCGAGATTGGCATTCGGATGGAACCGGGCGTGGCATTCGCCGCAGAGGTAGCTTATGGTGCTTATCGATCCAGCCGACGGATCTCCCTTGTAGTCGTTATGGTTATCGGGAGTCGCAAGATATTCCCAGTCCCTGTGTTCAGTTCCTGTTATTCCGAATAAAAACCGGTAACTCCTCCCGACAGATAAACCGTCAATAATTCTGTCGTCAGTATGATGAGCGCCATACATTGCGCGGTAGGGTTCTTCTGTTACCCTGTTTCCATGGCAGCCCCATGTTCCTGCGCAGTCTAGCTGCTTCTGACCTGACCAGTAAGTCGGCCCTGTGCCGCCGGGCATCAGAACACCTGAAATAAATCCCGGAGGCTGATCCATTGGAGGCTTCTCCTGCAGTGAAATCCCCTTCACATTATGCCCTGTTCTATAATCAGGTCCGTATCCGTCGGCGACAAAATAATAATTACCGCCTGCAAGCTCGCCTTTATCCATATGGTGAAGTATCTGGGGAATCCTTGTTTTTCCAAGGGTTATGATATTTTCTGCACCTAAGGGGTTCTGTCCGTGGCAGCCGATACAGCCTCCTTTCGTCAGAACGAGGAAGGGGCCTGCCTGATTGCCGTATGTCATTGCCTTTCCCTCGTAGCTGTTGTGCATGGTATGGCAATCCTTGCACTTTCCTTTCACCCGCGCTTCGGACGAAAAAGCAAATAAAAACAGGGAACAAACTATCACTGTCATGAGAAGTCCGAAGAAAAAAATGCCCTCCAGTGAGGAACCGGAGGGCAAGGGGGGAGGAGATAAAAATGAATTATTCCTGTTTCTATTTTTCTTGACAGCAAAAAGTATGCTCAAATTTTTCATCATTTCCCCGTATGGCAGATAAGACAGCCTTCTTTTCCCTCTTCACCTGTTACAATGGCGTCATAATTCCATCTCAGCATTGACTCATAGGGGCTTGCATGTGCCATATGGCAGGAAAGACAGATAACAACATCGGAACCGGGAATAATATCGCTTGATGAAAGCTGGGGATTCGAGACTCTCCCAATTGGTGCGTCCGTGCTGTATTCTGAGTATTCATACCCCTTTGGAAGAAATACGCCGATGGGATGCCTGAACCATGGTCCTGTCTTTTCCTCCCGGTGAAAACCACCGTGACAGCTTTCACAAAGCAGATCAATAGACGCAGTATACTCATTATGCTTTTGTGGTGTGTTGCTACGGTTCCATTCTTCATCTTCAAACCCGGTGACGCCCTTTACCTTGCCGGTATTTTTCAAATACCGGTAGCTCCTTGCAGTAGTAGTTCCGTCCACCGGTTGATCCACTGCATGATGGGTTCCCATAATCGCCTTGACAGGGTCTTCAATGTTCCTGTCGCCATGACAGCCATTGGAGCCTGAACATTTCAGGGTCTTTGTATCACTGTACCCGATGGTTGAAGGGTCATAGGTTTTCTCATAGCCGGGTGGAGTTCGATTAAATTTGGAATCAGGAAAAGAAACACCATCAACATTGTGCCCTTTCCTTTCACCTGAGCCAATGGAAATATAGTAGAAATTACCGCCGGCAAGAAGCCTGTTCGGTCTGACCGAATTGTATACAACCGGAACCTTGCACCTGCCGAATATTTTTACTGTATTCGGGTCTGCATTTGAATGACACTCAATGCAGAGGGTATAGGGCAGTTCATACTGGGGAACACCGGGGAACAGTACATGGCAAACGTCACAATCACCCCTAACGACCGCAGCAACAGTACCTGAGAGCAGAAATACAGTGCTTATCAGAATGATAATGGAAATGAACATTGGTCGTATTTTCATAAGTGTCCTTCCCGTTATCAATGCAAAAACGGTGCTCATTATCAATGTATTTGAATGCTTAGAAACAAAAGCTGCACCTCAACAGAGGATAGTGCGACATTCGCGGCACAGATGCATTAAAAATATCTTCCAGGATGTTCCGGATGAAAAAACCTTCCCGAACTATTAAGCTTATGCTTAATTTATCAATAAGGACCTTTACAAGTCAATTATTATTCTATTCTCGTTTTTATAACTGGATTCTCATTTTTTATAAATCACATGGGCAACATTGTGTGGAAAGTTTAAAAGTGTTCAAAGCGGAGAATCAGGGTGGAATGAAAGATCAGGGTTGTTGAACAGTTGAGGACTGCCTGGCGGGATTAATGACCCAGATGTTCCCGAACTCCCGCTCCTGATATGCACGGGCAAGACCGAGCCTGATGAGTTCAAGAAGGGCAACAAAGGTGACAATAAGCTGAATCTTCGTCATCCCCCCCTGAAAAAAGTCTTCAAATCTTACCGTTTCCTGCCCTTCAAGGATTTCCATGATAAACGATATCCTGTCTTTAACCGTAAGCGTCTCTTTCGTGATCGAGATAACTTCCGGGGGGGCTTTCTCGAGTATCTTTTTAAATGCGTCCAGCAGGTCAAAGAGATTCAGATCGAAGAGATAGAGCTCTCCGGGCTCTTCTTCTTCGGCAAGGAAGGAATCTCTGCGAAAAACTTTCATCCAGTCCTCTTCCCTTTTCCTCAGGTCTCCGGCAGCCTCTTTAACTTTCTGATATTCGAGCAGTTTTTTGACAAGCTCCGTCCTCGGGTCTTCCAGTTCTTCATCAGGGGTTTCTTCATCAGGTGGGAGAAGCATCCTTGATTTGATATAGATCAGTGTTGCAGCCATGACCAGGAATTCACCTGCGATCTCCAGATTCAGTTCTTTCATCATTTCGATATACTGAAGATACTGATTGGTAATAAGGGCAATCGGAATGTCATAGATGTCGAGTTTATTCTCCCTGATGAGGTGTAAAAGGAGGTCAAAAGGTCCTTCAAATACAGGTATTTTGATATTATAAACGTCTTCCATCTGCAGAATATTGTATCAGATTCTTAAAGCTTTATTCTTCTTCATAAGAGGGATAATTCTATGAATCCCGTAACTGATCAAGCAGCTCTCCTACAGGGAGAGTTTTATCTTTAAAATTTAGAAGCCTGCAGAATTCTGCTTTTTCGGTCAACTGGAGGTGTTAATATGATTTTGAGTTTCCACCTACCTTCAATATGGCAATCTGCTGTGCGAGCTCTTTGACCTGTCTGCTCAGCTTGGTAATCTTTACAGAGTAATGAAGATTAATCAGGATTACAATCACAAGACCGAAGATGAATATTGTTGTTGTCTGAGCTATTGCACCTATAAGATGTGTCAGCCATTGAAGGAGGTCCTGCCACAGAACAAGCACAACAATCCCAATCCCTATTGTAAGCCATAGAAAAGAGTACTCCTCTCCAAGTTTTCTTCTTCTTACCATCTCTATTATCGCCACAAAAATACCTATGCCTATAAGCAGCGCGAAAATTCTTTGATGTAATGTCATACCTTTCCCTCCCCTCTGCTTCTTAAGAGTGTAACAAGTATTGAAAGAAGCATCTTGAATATGTAATAAAAGGGCTTAAGCCCGCTATGCATTGATGTATTTCCGATAGACCTGTTCATGGTCACCGGGACCTCTGTAAATCTGATGCCTTTTCTGTAAAGCATAATTATTACATCCGCATCAGGATAGTCCACTGGATATATATCACTTGCGAAAAGTTCCATCGTCTTCCTGTTAATGGCCTGGTATCCTGATGTTGGGTCTGTTATCTTTTTTTTCGTCACAAGACGCGTAATTATTGCAAAGAAAAACATCCCTATTCTTCTTATGACTGGAGACTTGTAGTTACTGTCACTTAAGAATCTTGATCCTATAACCACGTCAAAATCACCTTGAATAACAGGGCTGATTAATGCAGTCAGAGATGATGGATCATGCTGACCATCAGCATCCATCTGCACAGCAAACATATATCCTTTTTCCAAGGCATACTTGAAACCTGTCTGAAGCGCTGCGCCATAGCCAAGGTTAAAAGGCAAATCTATCACTAAAGCGCCGGATGCCCTTACCTCGTCAGCTGTATGGTCTGTAGAACCGTCGTTGACCACAATGATATCTGCATCACTGAATTTCCTTATGTTAGCGATTAGGGGAGCAATTCTCTCAGCTTCATTATAGGCAGGTATTATTATGGAAAGGCTATTAATTTTCTGTATCATGGTTTTTTCTAATTTTTCAAAATGAATTTAATAAACTACCCCGCAGTCCCGAAGGCGTTCGGGACAAAGTATCCCCGTTTTCAATATTTCCCATATTCTCGTATCACCTTTTCATACACTCCGGTCATCTCCTGTGATATTTTATCCCAGCGTAAATTTTGTTTTATAAAGGCCTGTCCGTTTTGAACTTTTTCTTGTGCTTCCTCTCTGTTGTTTAGTACCTCAAGAATGGTGTTCCTGAGTCCTGTAACATCTCCATATTTCACAAGATAACCGCCTCCGATGTCCTTGATGATTTCACCACATCCACAATTATCAGTCACAATAACTGGGGTACCACACATAATAGCTTCAAAAGGAACAAGTCCGAATACATCATAAGCAGAAGGATAAATCAGCATATCAGCATCAACATATGCAGAGAGTTTCTCATTATTGATAAGCAAACCTGTAAAAATAACCTTCTCTTCTAACCCCAGTTTTTTTATAAGTTTATCAATCTGAGACTTGAAACCCATATCATTCCCTGCAATAATGAGGACAATATTTTTAACAGGCAATTCGTCAATAGCTCTCACTAAAATTTCTATACCCTTGCCTTGAGTTATCTGTCCCAGATATAAGACTATCTTTTTATCAATGAGGTTATATTTTTTTATAAAAGTTCCTTTATCCGGAAGCTCATTGAAAGCATTCAGATCTATCCCATTATGTACTATAGATATTTTTTCCCTCGGGATACCAAGTGATAGATACTGACCTGCCTCTTCTTCTGATACAGCTATAAAATGGGAAGCATTCTTCAGTATTTTATTGGCCCAAAATATATCAAATATACTTTTCAGGGCAATTCTTCGTGCAATTTTCAGAACGGTACCGTGTCCTGAAAAAATATATGGTATTTTTTTCTTTTTAAAAGCTCTCAATGCTATATTATTCAAAAAATGTCTGTGCCCATTCATATGTGCTATGTCAATATCCCCCAAATTTTCTGATAGCCACTTCCGCATTCCCATTGGCAGGTACATCTGGTAATTGTATGCGACGGTATTACTGATGTTTGGAAAATAGAAAGTTTCAACTCCCTCAATAGTGTCTTCTCTCTTCCCGTATCTTTCTTCTTCATTAAAAACGTCTGTTGTCAAGGCAATCAGTGTATTTCCTGCATTCACAAGTGATCTTGAAAGCTCATAGACAACGCGGGGAATTCCACCATATGACCACGCAGGATAAAAGCATGGCGTTATTTGAAGGATTTTCATTAAGGTCAATAAGTCACAGTTTACTTGTGAAGCCAAATATTTTATAGAGGTGATCGAGCGAATAAATATTGAATACCCGCAAGCATTTTATTCCTGTGTATGTCAGATAATGATAAAATAATGTTTTTAAAGAACTCAAAAGTGGAACGTCATGAGAAATTTGAGCCATAAATAATTCAGCACAAACTGAATATTTATTAGTGTCACTCATGCCCCCAAGCCTCATAACTGAAAGAACATCATCTATAAATAACGGCTGACAATATCTCGTAACCCTTAGAAGAAATTCATAATCCATTGTAATTTTATATTTCAATTGAAATAATCCATAGCTCTCGAAGACTTCTCTTTTTATAAATACAGACGGATGTGGAATAATACTTCTTTTCTTCATTCGTTCTTTTGTAAATTTTTCGCCCATCACTGCAACAATATCTGAAGAGTCTTCAGGGATAATATTTGTCTTTCCGTAAACGATTTTTATTTCAGGGTTAATAATAAATATATCAATTATTTTTTGTATAACAGATTTGTTGATATAGTAATCCTGAGAATTGAGAAACCCTATGATTTCTCCAGTTGATGCTCGGACACCTTTATTAAAGGCATCAGCTATGCCCCTATCAGGTTCACTTACCGAGTATGTTATATTCTTCGCATACTTTTTAATAATATCGAGAGAACCGTCAGTAGATCCACCATCAATGATAACATATTCGATATTGTTATAAGTTTGTCCGCAGACACTTTGTATTGTATCTTCAATATATTTCTTGCTGTTTAAACAGACTGTAATTATACTCACCTTTGGAATGGCTAACATTGAATTGAATATATATACATATCGGGATACATGAAATTTATATACAATGCTAATAGATAACTAACTATTTCTATTTGAACTATTTTCAAGAACCTCATTATATAAATCAAGGTATTTTTCAGCCATAATCTCAAGTTTAAATTCTTTTTCGACCTTTTGCCTTGCCTGTTGTGACAATACATTCCACCGCTTTTCATCTTCTATGATCCATTCAATTCCTTTAGCAAGATCTTCTGGATCGAATGGTTTGGCCAGATATCCAGTATGCCTATGTTCAATAATATCAGGCAACCCCCCTACATTAAATGCAACCACAGGAGTACCACATGATATTGACTCAATTGCAGTTTGACCAAATGCTTCCTGAGTTGAAGGAATAACCACTACATCACCTGAATTATATACAAGAGAAAGACTAAGATCGTCATTCAAATGTCCAACATAACTAGTTTTACAACCAATATCAGGTGCATCATGAGGTTTAGAGGAACCAAAAATAATTAATTCAATCTTGTTTTGCCAGCCCATATTGTTAAGTATTTTCAAAGCAGAAATAAGTAATTGAAAACCTTTTCGTTTATCTGAAGTACTATTTAATGCTCCAAAAAGGATTATTTTTTTATCGTGTGGCATTGATAGTATATCCCGTGCTATTAGTTTATCAATTGGTTTAAAACGCTGTATATCTAATCCGTGGGGGATTACTTTAACTCTGCAATTCTTAAATAAAGAACTTGACTGAACGCACTCTGCCAGCCAATGACTTGGCGTAATAATATTGATATTTAGGTCCTTCCATGCTCTCTTTTTACGTTTCAATATCCAATAAGAAATATCATGGTTTTTTTTACTGTTCAATTGAGGACACCTTCCGCACGACTCTTTATATCGACCACAAGAGTTATCATAATGACAGCCGCCTGTAAAAGCCCACATATCATGAAGTGTCCATATAAGGGGTTTTTGAAACTTTCGAAGGGTCTCTATACGTAAAAAGCCTTCAGCAATCCAGTGGAGATGAATTAAATCAGGATTGTGCAAAGATACCTTTTTTGCTATGTTTTCAGGGATAATCGCTGGAGAAAATATAATCCTCTCTCTTTTTCTATATAACCCTAAAAGAAGGGTATCAAGTATAGGTGACAGAATAGACATCCCTTTTTCTAATTTTGTTTTTGGAGCAATGACAGTAATATCATCACTAAATTTCAGCCCCACCAGCATCCTGGAATCAATTCCTAATAATTGTAACCCGGCATGCAGGCGATAAGCAGCGCGAGCAGCACCCCCTTCGATGTCTGTTCTATTTAGAAGAAGAGTTTTCATAAAACAGTTTTCTTCAATCTCTGGTAAAAAATATGGAGGATATTAAGAAAAGGAAACAACATTCGTGAAACTTGTTCATACATTCTGATTCGATGCCAATTAAAAGGCATATCCTTTCTTTTCCGATAAATGTTTGCATGACTCCCTTCACAAGGCCCTAATAACTCGAGGCCCATTAATCGAGCAAATGTATGAAAAGTATAACGCAGATGAAAGGTTGAGGGAAGATGACATTTAATTACCGGCCAAAAATTATTCGCAATAATAAGATATCCATTCTTTTTGACCGATTTACTCATCTGAAAAAATATTGTCAGCGGATCTGAAACATGCTCAAGAACATCAATACTTACAATACAATCATATAAACTATTTATCGAATTGACAAAGCGAATATTAGTATAACCAGAAGCTCTGGCAATAGAATAATTCATCGGATAAGGTTCATAAATATCAATCAATATATTCGAATCTTTTTCAGCAAGTAACCTTGAGAGGGTTCCAAATCCACCGCCATAATCCAGGAGACGATTGATATTGTGTTTTACTATCCAGTCAGAGATTGCGCTTCGATGTTGCATTGATAGAGAATGTTGTTCAATAAACAAACCATTTAACGTCCATACTGGATGCTGATAAAATCTCTGTAACTTTTCTGGATCCAAATTTTTGTTATCGTTTCCAGTTTCATCCCAAACCTTATCCATCAAACTCCATATATCCTCAAGTTCCGGTGGATTATGTAGTGATTTTGAAAGCAGGGATTCAATGATATGTAAATCTGTTGAGTGCAATCCTTCTAAATTCAATGCCATAACTATTTATTAATAAATTCCATAAATTCTAGTAACAATCGAATATAGAATGGTTTTCTCAATTTACGATAAAAACTTTCCATCTTTTCTACCACATCCTCGTCCTCTTTTATCTCCATTTTGTATTTTGAGACCTTCTGATTACCGAGTCTTACCGTGAATGCATGAGTAGATGCACAGTGTACTCCTGTTCCATCGTGTCCGATATTATTTACTAAGGATATCCCTGGATGTAGGCAGAGTCCCTTATGCAAAAACACACTTGCATACCACCGAATAGCCCATGAATCAAGTTTACCATTGGCCTGTTTTTGAAGCATCTTATAATAATCAGCTGAACCTTCAATATCGAATTGCCGACGCATTCCCCTATTTCGAATTTCCGATAACAATCTCTTCGCATCCGGATCAAACTTTTCCCAGGCTCGTTTCCATGTCGCCCAACCCCAGCAAGAGGCGGCCCTATAGAAAAAAGTCTCTGGTAAATTTCCCTTGACTGGGAACATATAACCTGAAATATGCATCACTTCAGGTATATCTTTATAAATCTCAAGTGCAGCATTCATAAAGTTTAGGAATTGCGGTGAAATAATTAAATCATCCTCAAGGACAATAATATTGCCGTAACGATTCACTATTTCACTAACTCCTTGTAATATTGATAATGCAAGACCCAGATTTTCATCGCGCTCAATGATATGCACATCTTTACACCATCTTTTCATCCTCACAATCTTTCTCACTTCCTGAACTTTTTTTGTATTACCCGCGCCTGCAGCTCCGTCAGAGTAAATAAATAGTTCACTATCAACAGCTCCTTCGCACTGTAAAAGTGATTCAAGGGCCAATCTTGTATGCTCGGGACGATTGTAAGCAAAAAAAACAATGGGTGCTTTACGTTTATTATTCTGTTTTTGTTTGCTCATTCTATGGAATGCGGCAGAGTCAAATTATGATTTTCAGAAATCATCAAAACATTTATTTCAATAAAATGATTATTTTTAATTCTTTTCTGCATCCAGAATTATAGATGTATATTCTAACTTGCCATTTTTATTTCTTGTATCGTACACACTTGACCTTCTTATTAGACCATCTTCAGCATTCCAACTGGTAGAGTGAAATTGTCCATTTTCATCCCAATACTCTAAGAGTTTCACATTGAATCCGGCATTAACAAATATCCCGCTTAATGTTTTATAGTTATAAAGTACTTTATGATCATCTGCACCGGGTCCCGATCCCATTGGTTTAACTCTCTTAATGTATTCTTTATCAGGAAAATGTCCGTCTGGTACCGCAACACGGATATACCCACCTGTTTTAAGAAAATTGTAACAGTTCTGAGCAGCCATTTTCGCTCCATACTCTGTTAAATGCTCCCAGACATGTTCTGCAATGATTACGTCAATATTGGCTCGCTTAAAATATTTTAACCAGTCTTCTTTATTTGTTATATCTAATTGGTCTATGTCTGTGGAAATCCAACCTTTTAAATTATTCCCACCTGATCCGATAATTACTTTTATTTTCTTTCTTACATTTATATTCATAAATATATGTGCCCGCAAAAGAATATCTTTAAGACGATAATAAATCCATTTTATCAAGATTAAACCAGTGCCTATATGAATGCGCAATAGGTTTAAAGGAATATATTTAGGTTTGCAGGACAACAATATAAATGAGGTCCACATAACTCTGTTATAAACACTTTTTTTCGAAATAATCAAATTATTCAAAATCTCCAGAAAACTAATATTGAAATCTATATTACGTATACCTGTTGTCTCTCTGTTCAGAAAAACTGCTGTACGTTGCGATACTTTCAGGGGAAATCCTTTCTTATATGCTCTGTGGGTGAATTCATAATCCGAACCATAATGGGGTAGGAGAAATGGATGAAAATGTCCTATTTTACTGAAAATCTCATAAGACATATAGAGCCCTCTTGTTGATAATACATTAATCTCATCCCTGTTTTTCGCTGACTTAAAAGTTAACTTCCTCCAATCTACGTGAATCCCATCGTCTATCAGTTCATGATTTTCCTGGCTATAACACTTCGGAGCGATAAGCGAATCCTGGTTCTCAGTCATATCAAGATCAATGTGTAACAGAAAATTAGCATCAAATATAATGTCATTATTGAGAATAACAACAATATTTTCTTTTTTAATGTCTTTTCGCTCCGACAGATGCTTTTTGGCTTTTTCTAAGCATCCAGCCCACCAGAGGTTCCCATTGCCCGTTATGACTGTGACATTTATTATTTCTCTCGTCACGTACTCTACGGTCCCATCAGCACATCCATCATCAACTAAAATCAATTCGTAGTCAGTATAAGTCTGCCGCTTTAATGCGTTAGTAACTTTTTTTGTTTCTTCAATACGGTTATGTACTGGGAGAAGAATATAAATCATTAAGATTTACGGAGAATAAATAATAAATTATCTCCAAAATTTATAGAATCAAAAAATCTTGTTATAAAATGATTAACTTTGGATTTATGCAGTATATTCAGTAAAAATAGGGTGCTTTTCTGAAAAAGATTTAATTTTCTCTTAGGCGACCAGAAACCAGATGGCACGCCGATTCCTGGAAAAGTACAAAGATGACTCCATTGATAGTGAAGCCATTCTGAACTGGTAATTGTGCTTACTTTCTCGACAACTAATCCTGACTTTTCAGCAGCAATTTTCATTGAGAGGAAGGAGAAATGATGAAGATGATAAGGTGCGTGCCAGTTGATCCAGCGACGTCTAAATATTTTTGCACCCCATCCACCTGCGTTTGGAGTACTTACAATCAATCTGCCTCCCTTTTTCAGGATTCTGGCAATACCTCGCATAGTTTCTACCGGATCAACAACATGTTCCATGACTTGATCCATAGTGACATAATCAAAATACTCTTGCTCATACATATTAGAATCAAATATTCCTATATATATATTATACCCATATTTTTCAGCAACTCTTCTTACATTCTCGTCAGTTTCAACCCCATAAACATCACATCCCCGCGCTTTGTGATAACCAAGTGTCTCACAAAACCCGCAACCAATATCCAGAACACGAACTTTTTCTGGTACCCACCTGAATGCTGAGCTATTGGCTCCATTAAGCCACTTTTTAATTCCTTTTATTTCTTTATGCCCTGTATAACTATCAAGTGTAAATACTGAACGTGGATAGTATTCGGTATAAAGACTTTCAAGAGATTCCTTTATAAAATTCGCCTCAAGATAAATATGCTCACATTTCCTGCATTTGAATAGATGATATATACCTTGATAACCATACCTATCGTCGAATAAATTGGAAAGTTCTCTTATTTCTTCAGATAGACAGATCGGACAAGTAATTTTATCCGGATTATTCAACAATATAATAAGATGCTGATTTCAAGGCCGGGATTTTATCATCATTCAAATTAATGAAGTGATAATTTGGCTTTCCGAAAATTACCCGATAAAAATATCTCTTCAAGAAATGAATAGGAACTAACTCGATATATCTCAGTAAAAATTTAAATTTTATTCTCGAGATATTTGAAATATTGGGTGTTTTTATCATCTTATATTCGTCTCTGTATGAACAGATATCTTCACTTATTTGACCTTTAACCTTCCTAAAACAACTCAGGTATGATTTAACACTATAAAGCGCAGTATGTTGTGAAAATAGAATCCAGAGAAAATAATCTCCTGCTCTTTTTAAACATTCATCTATCCCCCCAACCTTTTTCCATAAGTCAGAGCGCCAAAAAACACTTTCTTGCTGGATAAAATATGCTTCTCTGCCATAGATTCCCAATTGGATCCAATGCTGATCATAAAGGAAACATTGCCCTGCCTTGTAAATAGTAGAATTTTCATTCATGTAGGAGGTGATGCCCTTAAGCCAGTGAATTTGTGGAAATGACTGAAAAACTTTCGAAACTATATCGAAAGCGCCAGGAAGATAGATATCATCTGAATTAATCCATGCGTATATATCTCCTGTTGCCATAGAAAATCCTTTATTGATAGCACCATACATGCCTCCGTCCTTTTCTGATATCAATCGAAAAGAAACTTTTTTACAATTTATATTAAAATTAACTTCCCTTATTTTTCGTTCATACTCCTTAAGAATATTTCCAGTTTCATCCGTAGAACAATTATCAACAACAATATATTCTATCTGGAAATCTCCCTTTTGTGATATAACACTTTCAATTGTTTCAGAGATATATTTCCCAGTATTAAATGAAGGAGTTACGATACTGAATTTCATATGATATATCTACTTTCCGATCAAAATCTTTTATAGTCTTTCCATATCATTATCAAATTTCATGTCACTTCAGCCAAATCCACCTTTTACTTTATACGTGTGAAGATAAGTAAGGGAGAAGTACCCTGTTTCTCCATATTATTGTTACTAAGCTTTTTTACTAGATATATCTATAGCCTTCTCAAATAAAATCTTCGGAAAGATCTGTAATTTGCCACCAACAGTAGCATCATAAATTATTCGTCCAGATCTTTCAAAATGAAATTTTGCTAGATGGTAAGACAATTCTGAACCTTCTAAATCAGGCAATTGCCACTTATTATTTAAAAAATACCGAGCATCAAAATGATTTCGATCCTCTCCCGTCAATAATTGTATTTCATTTGGATTACCAACAGCTTTAAAATTGTGATCTACACCAATAAGGTAACAATTTTGAAATCCCATATAATATGCTATTTGCAATGCAATAAAAGTTACAGTATACCCTTCAAATATTTTTCTCGCTATATCTCCCTGGAACATATGCGGAACTCCTCCAGTTTCAATCATATAAATATGATCAAGTTGTCGAACTATATCACGCGCCGCTCTAAAAGATAGAAAAGATGGACATGCTAAAGCTTCAAATTCATTCACACTTTGCTCAATGACCAATCGATTCACCGCCACGTGGTAACTAAGATTCAAATCAATTTTTTCAAACATTAAATATATCTTATTGAGCCCAAATGTATGATAGTTCTTGAGGGGTTTTAGATCCATCTTATTTAAAGAAGGGCCATTACCAATAATAAAGCAGTCTTCACCTCTATGGAGATCTTTAAATTTTAAAAGGCGCTTGGAGTGTTTGAAGTACCATTCTCGATAGAGCGGATCATGATAATAGTTAAGGAATACCCATATCCTTTCTTTTACAGGTTTCATTACTTGTTTTAATGTTTCTTTTAACATTTCTTCAAGATATTCATAAAATTATAATTAGCTATCATTCCGTGCTTAACTTAGCAGTTGCACCTCCATCTATTATCAATATCTGACCTGTCATAAAAGATGACAGGTCGTTGTCAGCCAAGAAAAGGATACCCTGCGCAATTTCCTCCGGTCGCCCAATCCTACCAATTACGTGCCTCTTACCGAGATATTCAATTTGCTGTTTTATATCTGTACCAATCAGGTGTCCCCTATTAAAACCTTTGTGTAACATAGGGGTATCCACTGCACCTGGTAATACAGCATTTACCCGAATTTTATACGGTGCGAGTTCTATAGATAGTGCTCTTGTTAATGACAGTACCCCCCCTTTAGTCGCAGCATAAGCTGCAATATTAGCAGAGGTTGCAATAGCATGAACAGAACTCACATTCACAATTGCCCCGCCATGATTGCGCATTAGCGAATGGAGATAGTAAATTGACAGATATACTGAACGCAAGTTGGTCGCCATGACGGTATCCCATTCTTCTGGAGTGGTCTCCATAAGAGGTTTGCAGATCTGAATAGCCGCATTATTGACCAACGCATTAATATGACCTTCGCTCTTGACAATCTCGGCAGAGACTTTTTCCCATGCCCTCGTTTGAGAAACGTCAGCCTTGATGAAATGATGGACGTATGGCGGTAATTCAACTTTGCGGTTATCTATCCCGATAACATGCCATTTTTTTTTGGCAAATAATTTAGCTATTGCAGACCCAATCCCGCCATTTACACCAGTTATCAGAACTATTTTATTCAATGCCTAACCCCTCCAATAACATCCTAACTGAATTTTCGTGTATCTTCTGCCAATAATAAGGGCTACTGTTTGCATTATGAGAAGAAAGTATAACATTATCCATCTTCCTTAAAGGACTGTCCTTTGGAAGCGGTTCATCTTCAAACACATCAAGCCCTGCACCAGCAATTTTCCCTGACTTAAGCGCATTGATTAAAAAAATCTCATCTATTATCGGCCCCCTTGCCATATTTATTATAAAAGGTCTTTTTTTCATCTTTTTGAAAGCTTCCTTATTCAGAAGATGAAAGCTTGTTCTGTTTAGATCGCAGTGTAGACATATAAAATCAGCCTTCTCGTAAATTTCATCTTTGCTGACTATCTTTATCCTGTATCTACGGATTATTTCCGGGTCTTTTTCAACTATATCATTGGCTAAAATAATCGAATCAAAAATTGAAAGGCGTTTTGCTACAGCAGTCCCTGTATTTCCTAACCCAATTATTCCCACTGTCTTTTCCGACAAACAATAACTCATGGGCTTATCCCAATCGCCCTGCTTCATCAGCCTGTCACTGGTAAATATGTTTCTTGCAAATGCCAAGATTATTCCTACTGTTGTATCACCAACTGGTTCTGAAAATGCATTAGTAGTTCGAAAGACAGGGATACCATGCTTTTCAGCTTCCTCCTTATCAATAGAATCTATACCCGTGCCCCATTTTACAATCACCTCTAAATTAACAGCCTTTTCAATGACCTTCCTGGTTATTCTGTCATCACCACAAATTATACCGTTATATTTTTCTATTATCCTTAACAATTCGGGTTCTTCAAGCCGTTCCTTTACTTTTGTCCAATCTAATTTCACATTCTTCCCTTTAAATAAATCTTCAACCGTCTTTTTTTCTCTAATCATATAAGGCGCTGAAATCAGTACCTTCTTCATCATGCATCCTCCTTTATCAATATTGCCCTTGCAGGAGCGCCCTCGGCGGCCGGAATATTTAATGGAAGAACAAAAAGCTCATATACGTCTTCCCCCACATCCTTCAGATTAATCCCCTCCAATATCACTACGTTATTCTCTAACAGAGTCTTATGAACCCGGTTATCTTTATCATTAAAACTCTGAATAGACAGATAATCAATTCCGACAAGATTGATGCCATTCTTGACAACCCATTCTGCTCCTTCAAGGCTTAAGGCAACATAATCTTCACTGAATCCATTTTGCTCCATTAAATACTTAACAGAGTTGAGGGTCTTAAATAGCAATTTTCTACACCCCGAAGGAAGGGTTACCTTACTTAAAAGTTCAGGACCTATATTACCATCACCAAGGCACTCGAGTACCATGGCTTTCCCTATCAGTCTGTCAAGAGATATGTCTCCCATTTTCTTCCCTGACTTCAAAAAATGATACGGTAAGTCTATATGCGTTCCTGCATGCGTATTAAACGAGAGGTGGCTCTCGTTGACCCCATCCTCATCGATATTCTTTACCCATGTGATATCAAACCTTTCACTTGTCGGCCAGACAGGAAGGTGCTCCGTAAGCGGAATCGATATATCATATATACGCTTAGCCTTGTCAATCATTCTTTTGAGCTCTTTCTCGCGAATAAAAGATGTCAGTCCTTCTCGGATAATAGAACCTCTGTTTCAGATCGCTTAAAATCGGCTTTCTGAAATTGTACCCTCTATAAGTTCCCCAGAATTGAAAAAGTCTCATGGCAGGGATACTTAAAAGATATTTAATGAAAACACTATCCTGTAGGGCGTGAATGTAATCACTCAGTGTGTTCAGTGTAACAAGCTTAATAAAATCAAAAAAGGTGAATGTTTCCTGAGGATAAATGGATCTCATTGCAATGGCTTCTCTTTCATATCTCCTATATAACCGTATAAACGTTTCATTGTGGACGTGAATCACTTCTGCGTTAGAAGTATAGAATATAGAGTAACCCTGTGAGATTATGTTCTTTGCCCAATCAATGTCCTCCAATCCTGTAAGAGTTTCATTGTATCTATACTTTTCCCAAAGGCTCTTTCTGATTGCTGCATTTGCATTGTTACAGAACGGTGAATCCTGTTTGCCACTGTCACTTTCAGGAAACCATTGTTTAAATATTTGTTGCTCTGAGTATTTAGTAATTTGGTTACCCCTCTGCTTACCGTAGACAAGTGCTATTGAGCTGTCAGCAAAAGGCAAGATTAATTTTTCAAGCCAGTACTCGTTTACCGGGTAGCAATGTGCACTGACAAAAACGCAGTAATTTCCAGTTGCTTTTTCTATGCCTTTATTTAGTGAATAACCAAATGAGAACTCTGAAGGAGAGATATGCACAATCTCAACATCATACTCTTGAGCGATATCTACAGTACTATCCGTAGAGCCGGAATCAACAAGAATGACATTATATTTAAAAGAGGTTTTTTGATTTCTAATTTCTCTCAGTAGTTTTTCAATGTGATTTTCTTCGTTATATGCACGGACAATTATGGAGACTTTGATATATTCTTGCATTTAATCTGTATGCAATTTCTTATATAAAAATTCAGCTATCTCAAAATCTATCTTTTCGTCTATATCCAAAGCTTCTTCACGTGGTATTTCAAACATAACAGGATTTTCGCCAATCCTGCTTTTTTTCACCCAAAAACTTTTACGGTTGAAAATATATAGGCAGGAATTTTCTTCATATACTGGTGGAAGGTCCTGTGTCCTTATTAACTCATCTGGATCATGGTTTATTGCTATTCCCGCACTATTATAGAGCCTCGTTTGTAAAAGAGTAACGGAAAAAAGAGAGTCATATCCTTCAGTGAGTGCATCAAAATGTCTTTCAATTGCCCTGTCAATTGTCTTCGTTTGTAAGAGTGGATTGGTACTATGTGTTTGCAGAAAATGTTCTCCCCCCAGTTTTTCTATATCATAACCGATGATTTCATTCATAGATACAAAGTCACCTCGAATGCTTTCAGGACGGTCATGGATGATTACATTGTCTTTAAAAAACTTCAACGCATCTTCTTTAATTATAGCGCTGTCTGTGTTGATTACAACTTTGGATATATAATGAGAATCTAACAGGCTTTTCATAATCGCATGGTAGAGGGGGTATCCGCAGAAATTGCGGATATTCTTGTTCGGTACACGTTCTGAATGTCCTTTCATAGGCAAAAGGGCAAGGATTTTAGCTTTAGTATTTTTCATTAACTCAGGAGACTCTAAGAGTTAACCTTTTCTGTAAATATAATGAAATTGATCGGCCCGGGACCTGCTGTATTCCGCCACATATCCGAATGATTCGATTATAGTTACACATTCCTCAATCGATGACCGGAATCCTTTCAGGAAGTCTGGATGTAATTCAATGAATAGGTACCGCGGAGCATCCTTCGAACTCAATAGTTTATTCATACCACGCAATGCCAGTATCTCGGCACCTTCTATATCAATTTTAACCAATGTGGGCAATGGCAGTCTACTATCAGCTATGGCATTATCAATCGAATCCGTATTTACAACAATAGCGCTACGTTCTCCGATCAGATTGAGGCTCGGAGATCTATTCCCTTCAAGGCCATCGGTATAGATGTTTGCCACACCTTTTTGGTCTGATACCGCCCATTCTACGACCTCAATAGAACTTTGAAGTTTATTGATTCTGATGTTTCTGATAAGACGGCCCCTATAGCTAGGGTCAGGCTCAAATGCCCATACTCTCGTTCCACAAATAGCTGCGTGCAGTGCAAATAGACCTACACAGCTACCTACATCAAAGAAGACATCTCCAGGCCGAATCTCAGATAGGAACAACCGAATAAATTCCTCCTCACCACCCAGGCTAACAACACGACCTGCTTCTACATGCGTAGTTACTTCGAACTTGCAACCTTGAGATACAAGATTTGTTAGAGTAATCTGATAGGGAAATGGCTTAATTTTGCGCTTTGCGCGCCTTATAACATAACAGATAACCTGTCGGATGAAGTTATTGATTCTGGCTATCATAGCAGTCTTTCTGTCCCATTAACCACCGGAAACTGAACTATACACCTTTTGACTCCAAGACGGATTTCTGAAAGAGAATACTTCGGCTGAATTTTGTAATAACTTTCCATCCAGCAAGGTTAGGTAACAGGTCTCTATCTACAAATTTGTCCACATCAGGAAAACAACCATCATGATAATTGTCAATAAGGATGTAACCTCCTTGGATTAGAAGAGGTGAATAGTTCTGCCAATCTCGCTTTATACCCTCATATGAGTGGTCTCCGTCAATCCACAAAGAAGCCAGCGGAAAGGCACGAGCTATCTGCAAGGCTTTGTCTGATTCGCTTCGTTCCTTCACAATCCGCACTTTGTTCATCTCGAAACCAAATCGCCTAATATTAGCTGCAACGTTGTCAAACGTAACTGGAAGATTTACTACTGGATCAAGGCTTTGTCCATAATAGCCATCTAAGGGGTCTATCGCCAATGCCAAATGATTGGAATGCGAACTTCGCAGGGCATGCAACATCATCAACAGACTACCGCCAAACAAAATACCAATTTCCCCGTGAGCTAGTGTAGCATCCGCAGACAAATGCATTGAGTACCAGATCATATAGTAGTTAAGAACATGGTCATCAACATCTCCTGCTATACGACCAATCATTTGCTCTTCAGTATGCCTTAGTACCTGAGCCACATCTTGCACCTGTTTGGCATTGATGTTTGTTTTAAAGGCCTTGCTGACCCGTTCAGCTAATAATTCTGCTTCTGCAGTCGAAAGATATCGCCGGAATGGAGATCGACATCCATTTCTAACTTGATTCTTAACCAATACTTGTTTTATTTTGTGTAGTATTTGCCTATGAATCTTCATTTAGGTAATTACTTCCTTTATTTCCCATTTGGCGTTCAAATAGATCACCCCGTAATCAGCAGAGACATGATACCCCGTACCGTAAACATCCGCTTCAACAACGAAAAATTGGGCTGCACGATCTACGTAATCTATTCTGCCTGACCTGCCACGAGTGATACTTATCCCAATCCAGTAGGACCCCGGCGTGAAGGGAAGTTGTGGTACATTTAAGATTGCTTTTTCTCTCTTTTGTCTTGGTTCATCAACATGAGAACACGTCATACCAGTGCTAATCCCAGTAAGCCATTGATCATCTCTGGATTTAAAAATAATCCCTATCCAAGCATCACGATAATCTGACATACCTTCAACATCAACAATAATAGTCATTTCCTGTCCCATTTGAAAAGTGTCTCGAGGTATGCCCTGTGAGTTCAACAGTCGAATCTTTCGCACTATAAGTTTGTCCTGGAGATACGGATTCTTTCGATCAGCCAGATTATACTCGCCAGGGGCTTCTTGAATACCGTCCTGTTGAGAGGCACATAAATAGTTGTTAATGACATCATTGGGAATTCCAGCAGAATGAATTTGACCGCTATCCAGCAAAATGCAACGGTCACAAAGGTTAGCAATTGCTGCCATATTATGACTCACAAACAACACCGTCCGTCCGTCTTTCGCAACATCTCCCATCTTCCCCAAGCACTTCTTCTGAAACTCTGCATCACCTACTGCTAAGACTTCATCAACCAACAGGATTTCTGGTTCAAGGTGAGCAGCGACTGCAAACGCAAGGCGTACATACATTCCGCTTGAATATCTTTTGACTGGAGTATCAAGAAACTTGTCTATCTCTGCAAAGGCGACTATCTTATCAAATTTGCTCTTTATTTCTTGCTTGCTCATTCCAAGAAGTGCACCATTCAGGAAAATATTTTCTCTCCCTGTCAGTTCCGGATGAAAGCCGGTTCCTACCTCAAGAAGACTCCCAACCCTTCCGCTCATTCGTATTTCTCCGCTTGAAGGTTCTGTAATCCTGCTAAGAATTTTTAATAGTGTGCTTTTGCCGGCGCCATTCTTCCCGATAATTCCGAGTACTTCTCCTTCCTGCACTTCGAAGGAGACATCCTTGAGCGCCCAAAAAACATTATCGTCAGGAGCAAGACGTGAGGAGCGAGACACTGAGCGTTTAAAAGCAAATGCAAGTGTCTGCATGATCTCTTCACGGAGACTACCATACGGAGCTCTCTCACCTAGTGTGTACTTCTTGGAGAGATTTTCTACTTCAATAATAGTCTTTGACATATCTCTTAAATCACATCTGCAAAATAGCGTTCAACACGCCTGAAATAAAATATTCCACCAATAAAAACCATACCCCCGATAGTTGCAGAAATCATAAGGGAAATCCAGGGAATTGGCATGTGTCCGAGCACCGCTGGTCGAAAAGATTCTATTACACCGCCCATAGGATTCAAGGAGAGAATCCATGCATACCGTTCCCCAATGAGACTGCTCGGGTAGATAACGGGGGTTACGAACATCCATATCTGTATCAAAAAGGGGACGGCATATTGTATATCCCTGTACCTCACATTCAAGGCTGAAAACCACATACCAAATCCTGCTGCGTTCACAATAGTGAGGACTAAAAGTACCGGAACGAGCAGTATCCCTGAGCTCACAGTGACATCATAGTACAACATCATGACTCCAAGTATGATTGAGGCTATGCAAAGATCCAGGAGAGCTGATATTGATGTGCTTGCAGGCATGATCAGTCTTGGAAAATATATTTTGGTTATCATGTGTTTTCCAGCAACTAGACTGTTTGTAGATTGGTTTAACACCGCAGCGAAATACTGCCAGGGTAAAAGACCGATGTATACAAAGATAGGATATGGGACACCGTCTGAAGGTACCTTGGCAAATCTTCCGAAAAGAACAGAAAATATCACCATCGTGAGAAGCGGTTGCAATATTGACCATATCACTCCCAGCGCAGTTTGTTTGTATCTGACTTTAATATCCCTCCATGAGAGAAAATAGAGGAGTTCCCGGAACTGCCAGAGTTCTTTCACATTTAACGATATCCAGCCTTTACTCGGCTTTATTACTGTCACATAATTTTTCTGCATTAGTATTACAATATCCTACTGTTCGATATTTCTCTTTCTTAGCAGGCTACCGCTACTCAGGGTCATTGTCCTTGTCTGCGTATCGTATAGTTGCCATAGAGAAAAACTCAAAAATTTAGACCTCCTGGGAACTCTTCCCTGTAATCTGAAAAACGCTTTTGATTTTTTCCGATGATATTCCGTGTTGAATAAGCCTTTTATACATTTCATCTCTCTTTAAAAAAGTGCTTATAATTACATAATCAGCCTGAATGTTTTTAATCTCATCAAGATGTTTGATTTTGTGACGAAAAAATATTTTACCAGCAACTTCCTCATCCACAATGCCTGCAAATTCTATATCAAATTCCTGGAGCGAAAGGTAGGCTATCTCAGCAGCCTCATCGGCTCCTGCAAAGACTACTTTCCTTACACCGGCAGAGTAGAGTGTATGAAAAAGCTGTCGGAAATCGCGGCGAGCATTTTTATAAAGGTTTGTAAAGTCTTGGAGAAGATGATAGGTAAGACGTGTCTTTTCTGCAAAGCCTTTTGGTGTGAGATAATACGCATATCTTTTTGCTGGTATTGCCTTGATGGTAATATAGCCTTTGGAGACAAGGTTTTTAATGTATGAGTTTACAAGACCAAGTGCTATATTAAGTTTTTTACTGAGATACCGCTGAGAAAGCTGTTCCCCCTTTGAAATCTCATCAAGCAATAATAAAGACTTGTAAGTATCCTGAATATCATGTTTTTCATTGTTCATATTGTGAACGTTCATACTTTGAACATATCACATGAAAGACAATCTGTCAATAAGTTATTTAATGATCTTTCAGGAAATTACATTACTGTTAAGGCCAAATATCCAGAGCCACATGAATTTGGAATACTCATCTAAAACCACTGCCCTCTCCCTTCTTCTCTTCCACCATTCATCAAAACTAAACCAACTTGTATCGCAGGGCGCACTGATTAGCTTTATTTCGTCACCCATGACTCTTTTAAAAATTGTAATTGCTCTTCTGCTGTGGTATGGAGAAGTGACAAGGATACATGAATTGTATTGATATTTATTTAACATATTTTTTGTAAAAATCGCATCTTCTTCGGTACCCCTTGATTGATCCTCTAAAAGGATAGCGTTTGGGGGTATGCCAAGTAAGATTGCATGCTCTTTCATAAGAGATGCCCATGTGAATTTCCAGACAAGTGGACCACCTGCCATTATTATTTTGTCTTTCCTTGCCCACCCTTCTTTATAAAGCTTGACACCATATTCAACCCGCTCTGTCTGCTCCCCTGCCAGAATGACTATAATATCAGCTGGTTTCAATTCATCCTTACAATACAAATATCTGCCTGCCTTTTCCAAGAGAAAACCATGCCCGATATACAGAAGACCTGTTATAAGAATAAAAGCGATTAATATCTTAAGAAATCTCACCGTTGCCCCCCCTTATCATTATTTATCGTTTGTCCATAAACTGAATGTATTTGTTTTTACCTCCAGAGAATTGTTTTGGAAATCTTTTTTCTAAATAAATTTCTATGAGTCGTAGACCTGACTATAACGGACCTATTGCAAAATCGCTTTCTGCCGAAAAGCAGTCATGCCAGCGAAAACGGGCAATCTTGGAAAACTGTATTCCCTCCTGTGAGGGAATGACGATAAGAAACCTGATAATAAACGAATGGGATTTTAAGATAGGTTCCAGACAGAATAAGAGAGGATAGTTTTGTACCAGGTTCTGGCCAGGGAACACTGATCTAATCCTTCAGTGCGATATCTCTGGCACTTATACCAAACTTTTTAAGCCACAAAGTAAAATCATCCCTGTCTGTTTCTTTGATTTTCTTCAAATCTACCCGTTTTTTCACCATTGTAAGCAGTCCCTTCAATGCACTAAAATAGGATTTTACCAGTATTGACATAAGTTTCCATCGCGAGTATTGTTCTGTAAACCTTCCCGCGGCACCTTTTCCAGTAAATGCTCCATAAGCCTGATAGAAGAACCGTTTCAATGTATAGAAAGGACTCATTATTATAAGCTTCAATGGGAAATATTTAATTAAAATCCACACCCTGTTTCTTTCTACAAGATATGCCTTTAAAGGTGAATATTTTCCGGCTGTCAAAGATGATTTGTGGTAAACCACTGCTGTAGGGACATAGGTACATTTCCATCCCGCTATTCTTGCTTTCAGGCCGATATCCGTGTCATCACCGTATGCAAAAAAATCCGGGTCAAACAGATTTATCTTATCAAGCATTATCTTTGAATAGAGTGCAGCACAACCGCTTGGGAAAAAAACTTCTTCTTCTTTATCATATTGTCCTGTATCTACTTCGCCTTTTCCTCTCCCTCTGTTGAGACCGTCGGGATACATGAGATGCCCGGCTGTATCAATAATGTTGCGTTTATCATAAAAAAGTATCTTCGAGGCCCACATCCCCGTATTTTCTTCTGACCTTCGTGCTGAATCAACTAATGCATTCAACCAATTCATATCAGCAACCGCGTCGTTATTCAAAAGTGCTATGTAATCACCTCTGGCTGAAGAAATACCGATATTGTTACCAAGCGAGAACCCCAGGTTATTACCATTTTCGATAATATTGAGTTTATCGTGATACTTTTCTTTTATAAGCGCAACAGATCCATCTTGAGAGCCATTATCAACTATTATAATTTCCCTGTTTCTGTACGTCTGCAGAAGGACAGAGTCAATGCATTCTTCTACATATCCTTTTCCGTTATAATTAAGAATAATAACAGAGACAAAGAAATCCATATCTGAATCTATATCAGGCCTGATTGAAAATTGTGGTCTGTTTTGCAGGATTTATTGTTCATGTATACCCGACTGCAAAATATTGTATCAGATTCCCGATAGTTTCGTCTTACCTCTATTCAGAAAAACCTGCCATCAGTATTAAAAATGTTCTTGACACAGGTTATCACAATTTGAAAAATACATTAAGGAAAGAATTTGCTTATGACCATCAATACGTCTGAAGATAAAAAACCAATCGGATCCGCTAAAATTGTTGTCAGATTCGCAGACGGAAGAATCGTTAAAGGGTATACCCATGATTTTTATCCGAACAAACCTTTATTTCATATGGCTTCGAGTATCGATGATATCTCAAAGGAAGAGGCAATAATACAAATTAAAGACCTCAAGGCTGTTTTCTTTGTGAAGGATTTTACCGGGGATGCTTCATACAACGAAAAAAAAGAGTTTTGTGCCACTGATCAGGTTCACGGCCGCAAGATTGAGGTGCAGTTTAAAGATGGCGAAATCCTTATAGGCACTACTGTAGGATATACGCCGGACCGTCCGGGGTTTTTTCTCTTGCCTATCGATGCCAAGGGAAATAACGAGCGTGTTTTTATCATAAGTGCTGCTGTAAAAAAAGTACGCTTTCTCTGATAAAAGCATCCTCTTTTCAGTAGTCTTAATAAGAAACTCTGATTACCCCCTCGCAACATCGGGAAAGCATTTATTTAACTACAGCAAGTTCACGCACAATATCTCTGATTCCAAGAACAACCCGTGCCATCCGCTCATAGTCTATTTTATCCGGAGTGTCCTGATGGGAATGATATGCATGATAACGGAATAAAGCAGTATCGGTAACCATAAGTGCAGGATATCCTTCTTCATTGAAAGACCAGTGGTCAGACCAGTCAATCCCGAGAATCCAGTCCGGCGCAGCTATGCCTTCAGCGGGGAATAGAGTATTCTTCCGGAATATTTCTATGCTTTGGTGAACTAATTGCCGGGAAGCAGTATTTCCCACAAAACCGATGAAGTCTGCTGTATCCGGGTAAAAGAGGCTGAAAGGGAAAGGGTAATTCTGACTCCCTTTCTCATTGGAATAGTATCCTATGGTCTCAAGAGAAATCATGGCAATAATCTTTTCCCCCCGCTTCCGGGACTGTGAGGCATACACACGACTCCCCATTTCCCCTGTCTGGAAAAATGGCGGCTCTTCATTCACAAATGTAACGAACCTCACTGTGCGGGAAAGCGGTTCCTCTCTGAGCAGACGGGCAATTTCAAGGACAGCCGCAACACCCGAGGCATTATCATTCGCTCCCGGACTTCCCGGGACTGAATCATAATGTGCGCCGACAAGCACGATTTCTTCAGGCTTTTGCGTACCGGTAATTTCTCCTTCAAGGTTTTCTACCCGGACACCCCTGGTTTCGTATTCCTGTTTCTTAACCTCATATCCCGAATCTTCAAGGATCTTCCCTATATAATGTGAAGAGGCCTGCAAATTTTTATATTTCCATACATTCCTCTCACCGATCTCTCCTGCGAGATGTGAGATATGTGATTTGAGTCTGTCGTGAACAACCTTCTCGCTCTCTGAAAGAGGATGAAAAGGGCCTCTGTACGACTTTCCCGGCATACTTGTGAAAAACATTAATGCAATGATAACCACCGCTGCGATGATTGTCCATCGCAGCAAAACTGATTTCCATTCACCCTTCCTTGGGATTGCTCTCATATAGATATTGTATCAGCCGGAGCACAGTCAGTCGATAATCGCTGGAACAAACGTTTCAGTATACGGCAGAGATTATATTTATTCCCTCAGCAAAAGATCATGCTTGATGATCTCGTTGCACAGTGGCTTCACCTACAAGCAGAAAGTTTGTGCGAAAGATATTATACGTTATCGTCCAATAATTTTATGGTACTTACCCAAGTCGATTAGGCTATTGTCAAAACTGAATAAAAAGCGATCGATTAGTGCCCAAACTCCAAAAACAAAAAATGCTATCCCAATAACAAGGGCTTGGATAAGATCAACCCAATTGTTTGGAGACTTCTTCCAATGCTTCAGTTTAATAAACATTTGATTTATTGCAATTGTCCATAAAGCTCACCTATGGCAATGCATCGTAGCGAAATTGTCGTCCGATGCAGCTTTTTGTTAGACAATTAGAATATTTTTAAATCACCAATCCCCTTTGTTAAGCACGTATAAGCAGAGTACCCATATTCTTTGTAACGATTTTTACCCAGCTTGATTCTTCTTAATAGATTACGAACAGAATATAGTTGAAGCGTTAATTCTCTCTTGATCGTTTTTTTAATATTCATGTTCTTGTACCAGATGAATCGTATGACTTCTTTGTCTGAATGCGTCAAAATATCATTTATGATTTCATAGCCTTCTGATTTAAGTAAAAATTTGAATAGTGATGGCGTGTATATATTAATATGCCCGTAAGATAAAAAGTGTTCAACATTTTTATCCACTCCTATTGAGTAATCAAGGGGGATTTCAAATACTTGAAAACGACTAATTCTTTTTATCTCTCTGAGTAATATCCGAGGGTGTTCAACATGTTCAATGACATGAGAACAGAAGACCATATCGAATTCTTTGTCCGAATACGGGATCTCGTAACCATTGAATTTTTTAACTTCCTTTAAGCTCCGTAAACTTCTTTTTTGTATCTGATATATTGCCGTCTCGGATATTTCAATCGCATAAAGCTCCGGAAATATGCCAGACGCATCTAAAAACTTCAAGATGCTTCCTTCGCCTGCTCCACATTCGAGAACTTTGGAAAATTTATGGTTCCTGCATACTTTTATGACATTCGTTGCTTTATATTTTCCGCCAAGCTCGCGCCATTCGGTCATCTTATCCGTGTATTGTTCGTCATAGGCCGACTGAAGGGTTTTCGTAACTTCAGTTATCGGTTGATTCATGGAATGAAGCTCCCTTTAAGGATTTCTCGTCTAACACTAATTATACTAACTTGGTGTTTTCGAGTTCCTGAAAGAATATAGCATAGTAGAGAATTACTTGAAAGAGATATTTGTTATAAATATCAAGATGTCTGGCAAAAGCGAAATGCCAAATTGGTATAACATAAGAAGCTTGTCCTATATTAATTTTCGATACTACATAACAATCCTCAGACTGATACTCTCCAGGCATAGCTCAGGAAGAAAGCTCGGGGCAAGACAATCTCTGTCTGGCACAAAAGTTGGGATGTAAATCTTCATTTCTTGTTTTATTATAAATATGATTAATTGATTGCAATGAACCGGCATCCGGAAGAATTACGAGCAAAAAAGGGCAATCCTGACTAGATTGCCCTTTTAAGGTTTTAATTAGACAGTTATACTGTTACAGTCTCTTTCGCTTCCTTCAGCCAGAGGAGCCGCGAACCATTGATGACCGACGCATTGACGGATTCTATAAAATCACTCGGTGATACTTCAAATCCTTCCCGCTGGATAAAAGGACTGAATGAGAGTTTTGTTTTGGCTTTTGCTGCCTTTTTTATCTCGGCTTCGTTCGGTTGCTTGAGTTTTTTGCCCAGAGCCTTCGCAAGGGCAATAAAGATATCTCTGTGGCTTTTTGAATCTCCTGCCGGCTCGATCACCTGTGCCAGATATTTCATTCTTCCAAGGTAATCGACAATCGTACCTGAGGATTCAAGAAATGTTGCCGAAGGGAATACAATATCTGCCTGTTTTGCGAGTTCCGTAAGGTGCGAATTTTGTACAATCAGAAAACCGGTATCCGGTCTTTTCTGAAGCGGAATTTCTCCGACTGCATAGAGGACCTTCATCCCTCCGGATATCATTTCTTTATACGTCTTTCCCTCTGTCTCCGGTACCATCAATGCAACCCCTCTCGCATTACTTTCGAGAGGCACTGCAATAATTTTTCCTTTGAGAAGCGCTATATTCGCAGCTGCATCAAACAGACGGGGAGAAACAAAAAGAACAGGCTCATGCGACTCTGCGATAAGCGCTGCAGCCTTTTCAATCTCTTCGGTGATCTCCTCATCTCTGACAGCTGCCTCGATTTGCTTATTCGATTTAATGCCTTTTCCAGCTAATGCCTTGGCAAGTTTTTTCAGAGTCGACAGCATATTTCCCTTGAGATTGACTGTCGCAACAGTACCGATTTTCGTTTCAGCAGAGTTGATTACAATAAGTTTTGCTCCCCTGTCCACTCTTCTTCTCAGCGCCGCATCAAGAGCCGGAAGCACCCTCTCCCATTGTGAAGGGTTCACATCAACAAGGACAACGAGGTCTGCTTTGTCTATATTCGCTGTTTGCGATTTTTTGAATATATCGCTGTTTCCATACAGGCTGAGGGTGGTATCAAGATTCTGCGTCTTTACCACATCAACTGCAAGTCTGTTAAGGGTCAGAAAATCTTCGTTCTGTATCCCTGCTGTGCTGATAAAGCCGGCGTCCCGGCCCGCTTCCTTGAGTTTCGTCGCAACAAGGGAAAGCGCTTTTTCCCATGAAGTCTCTGTAAGTTCTCCGTTTTCTTTTATTAAAGGAGAGGTAAAACGTGTCCCGGCTTCAATACAATCGAACCCGAACCTGCCGTATGCGCAGATATATCTCTCTGCTGAACCGGCAGTCGATCCCGCGTTAATCTTCTGG
>WSSedA1B3DRAFT_1000044_pt1 | contig 33362 bp, 29 predicted proteins | sample WetSurSiteA1Bulk_FD_9468 | JGI IMG/M metagenome (IMG submission 9468)
TTGCTGAACGAGTCAGAGCAATGTTCGTCAGGTGTGTGAAACGTTCGAGATACGGATAGTAAGGGGTGTGGTTAGCAAGAATCATGTCCATATTTTGGTGAGTGCATCACCCAATATGGCACCGAGTGAGATTATGAGGCGAATCAAAGGCAATACAGCCAGTCGGTTGTTTGAGGAATTCCCGCATCTGACACGGCTAATTGTGGGCTAAATCCATCCCAAAATATCCCGCTTCATCCTAAAATATCCCAAAATGTCGCTTATTTATCGCACTTACTTACAAGCGGTAAGCTTGCATTAACAAGGGCAGTTGGCAGCCGCAGAAAGCTTGTATCAAGACATATTACAATCTTAACTGCAACGCTGATACGCTACATTTTTAGGCGTATTGAAAATTTACAGGGGGCAATTACAACTCGCGGTAGAGTTAATTCAGCAATCACTTGAGTTGTATCCTAATAACGCGGCAGCACATTCAAACCTTGGTCTGGCTCTATATGCTCTACAACGTTTTGATGAAACACTTTCCAGTTATGACCGTGCTTTATCAGTCAATCCTAACAATGCGGAAGCCTATTATAACCGTGGCGGTGTGATAGATGCGTTAGCTAAACGAGATATTTATCGGTAGAGACGTTGCATTGCAACGTCTCTACATCATGCACTTTTGTGAACTGTAGAATGGTAATTACTACACGCCTGAACCCAAATGTTCAGCGACTTCCAATTCAAATCCTGACAGTCCGATGTATTTTTTAGGTGTGCCTAATACTTTTAACTTATGCACACCTAAATCTGCCAGTATTCTCGCGCCTGTGCCTGTCGTACGCCAATCCACATTCGCATCTTGCGAAGAAGTACAACCGTTGTCTTTTAACTGATAACAATGTATCAATTCAGCCAAGGCTTTATTGTTCTCACTTTGTCGAATAACAACTAATACACCACGCCCTTCCTCAGCGATCTTTTGCATGGCAAGACGAATCGGCATATTGCAATCACTACGTTGCGAAGAAAACACATCATCCAACAAATTGCGAGCATGAACGCGGACTAAGACAGGTTCATCGCCTGACACCTGCCCCATGACTAACGCGAGATGCAGATTATTGTCGTTGGTATCTTGATAAGCATACAAACGAAAATCGCCAAATTCGGTGGGATAAGCGCATTCACTGATACGCTCTAAAGTGTTTTCGTGTTGAATACGGTAATGAATTAAATCGGCAATCGTGCCGATTTTTAAATTATGTTGCTCAGCGAAAACTTCTAAATCAGGTCGTCTTGCCATTGAACCATCTTCATTCAAAATTTCCACAATAACAGCCGCAGGTTCTGCACCTGCCAACCGTGCTAAATCACAACCCGCTTCGGTATGCCCTGCCCTATTTAATACGCCGCCTGCTTGTGCCATGAGTGGAAAAATATGGCCAGGTTGTACTAAGTCATCGGCTTTAGCATTCGGTGCAACTGCCGCCAGAATAGTTTTCGCTCTGTCTGCCGCTGAAATACCTGTTGTCACACCCGTTGCCGCTTCAATGGAAACGGTGAAATTGGTGGAATGTGGGGTTTTATTTTCATTGACCATGAGCGGTAAACGCAATTGCTGGCAACGTTCATGGGTGAGTGTTAAACAAATCAAACCGCGTCCATAACGCGCCATAAAATTGACATCTTCAGGACGGGTAAAACTCGCCGCCATCACTAAATCGCCTTCATTTTCACGATCTTCGTCATCCATAATGATGACCATTTTGCCTAAGCGTAAATCTTCTATAATTTCTTCGATTGTATTCATAAGTCCCGTAGAGTGCGTGTTACGCACCAGTGGTTGAAAGAGTTTATTGCGGTGTCAGCGTGAGTTTTAAATCCGCGCCTATGTGTCGAACATCACGCAGTTTTAGCGTTTTTTTATCTGCCATATTGTGTAAGCTGGGTAGGTAAAATAAGCCACGCCCTTGGTTGCCTAATATACAACTAGCCATGTAAATAATAGTTTCATCAATTAAGCCGTGTTCGAGTAACGTACCGTTCAGTATTGCCCCCGCTTCTACTAAGACTTCATTGATGTGCAGACTGGCTAAGAATGTCATCACTGCCGATAAATCCAGCTGTGTTTGTGAATTAGGTAAAACGTACACTTCAAAACCCGCTTGTTGTAAACGCTGTTGTTTATCGGTATCCGTTGAGCAGGTTAGAATAATGCTACGCCCTGCTAAGGTTGCCATTTTTGCGGTGAGGGGCATTTTTAATTGCGAGTCTAATACCACACGCATCGGTTGTTTGACTTCTGTTTCAACGCGAGCAGTAAGCGAGGGGTTATCGGCTAACACCGTGTTAATACCTGTTAAAATCGCACAGCTTTCGGCTCTTAATCGTTGCACATCGGCACGGGATTCAGCGGAGGTAATCCATTGACTTTCACCCGATGCCATTGCAGTACGTCCATCTAAACTCATGGCGAGTTTGCTACGCACAAACGGCACACCTTGCGTCATGCGTTTAATAAAACCACGGTTTAAAGCTCGCGCTTCGTCTTCTAACACGCCACATACGACCTCAATGCCAGCGGCTTGCAGTTTAGCTAATCCTTGACCTACAACGAGAGGATTCGGATCAGTCATGGCGGCAACGACGCGGCTAACACCAGCATGAATCAACGCGTCACAACAGGGTGGAGTTTTACCATGATGACTGCATGGCTCTAAAGTGACATAAGCCGTCGTACCTTGCGCATTAGCAACTTGTTTTAAGGCTTCCACTTCGGCGTGTCCCTGCCCTGCTCTTTTATGCCAACCTTCGGCAATAATTTGTCCATCTTTCACAATCACACAGCCGACATTGGGATTAGGCGATGTGGTGTATCGCCCTTGTTTTGCTAGTTGTATGGCTTTTGCCATGTAAAACGCGTCTTGCTGAGTCGTCATTATTTTTTTTGTAAATCTTCAATCATGTCGGTAAATTCACTGACATCTTGGAAACTACGATACACGGACGCAAAGCGCACATAGGCAACGTGATCTAACGCGTTCAACTCCTGCATGATTTTTTCGCCGAGTTCTTGTGTTGATATTTCCCGCTCACTTCTATCCATCAAATCTTTTTTGATGCGATTAAGCGCGGCTTCAATGGCAGCACTCTCAACAGGGCGTTTTTCTAGGGCTTTTAGCATACCCGAACGCAGTTTTTTTTCTTCAAAAGGCTCGCGAATACCATTACGCTTAATCACAGTCGGCATGGTGAGTTCTGCCGTTTCAAAAGTGGTAAAACGTTCTTTACATACATTACATTCACGCCGACGACGTACTTGATCGCCGTCATTAATTAATCGAGAATCCAGCACTCGTGTATCTTGTGCCGCACAAAACGGACATCGCATAACTTAAGTCACTCTGTTTAGGTTGCCGATGATTGGCTGTTAAATTGATAACTGATTATTTTATAACATTTCTTTAAATTTCATTTGTGTTTTATCAACAATGCGGGCAGTTCTGAACATATCTGGCAGATTTTAAAAGTCGAATAGCTCTAACGCTGTTCATATAGCCTACTGTACAAAAACTATGACACAATAACTAACACCGCGTTACCCTTTAACTTATCACTGATTAATATTAAGACTATGGCGCAATACATTTATTCAATCAATCGGCTGGGCAAGCTTGTTCCGCCAAAAAAATACATTTTAAAAAATATTTCCTTATCCTTTTTTCCAGGTGCAAAAATTGGTGTCCTTGGTTTAAACGGTTCGGGTAAATCCACACTGTTGAAAATTATGGCAGGGCTGGATAAAGACATCGAAGGCGAAGCGATTCCGCAAAAAGGCATTAACATTGGTTATTTGTCGCAAGAACCGCAACTCGACCCCAGTAAAAACGTGCGTGGCAATATCGAAGAAGCGGTTGCCCATATCAAAAATGCCTTAACTGAACTGGATGCGGTTTATGCGGCGTATGCTGAACCAGATGCGGATTTTGATAAACTCGCCGCCGACCAAGCCCGTTTAGAAGACATTATCAACGCGTGTGACGGGCATAATTTAGATCGCAAACTGGAAGTGGCTGCCGATGCGTTACGTTTGCCTGAATGGGATGCCGATGTCACCAAATTATCAGGCGGTGAACAACGCCGCGTGGCTTTATGTCGTTTATTATTGTCCAATCCCGATATGTTGTTATTGGACGAACCGACTAACCATTTAGATGCCGAATCTGTTGCGTGGTTAGAACGCTTTTTACACGATTACACAGGCACAGTGGTTGCCGTCACCCATGACCGTTATTTCCTAGACAATGTAGCAGGCTGGATTTTAGAACTGGACAGAGGGCAAGGCATTCCGTGGGAAGGCAATTATTCCAGTTGGCTAGAGCAAAAAAGCACCCGTTTATTGCAAGAAGAAAAACAAGAATCTTCTCGCCAAAAAGCCATGAAAGAAGAATTGGAATGGGTACGCTCGAATGCCAAAGGTCGTCATGCCAAAAGCAAAGCGCGTTTGGCTCGCTTTGAAGAACTGTCTTCTGCTGAAACTCAAAAACGTAATGAGACACAGGAAATTTATATTCCACCTGGTCCTCGTTTAGGTGATGTGGTGATTGAAGCCGATAATATCAGCAAAGGTTTCGGTGATCGTCTACTTATTAACGATTTAAGTTTTAAACTTCCACCAGGTGGCATTGTCGGTATTATCGGACCAAATGGTGCGGGTAAAACCACATTGTTCCGCATGATGGCAGGTGTTGATAAACCTGATACAGGCACATTAACGCTAGGTTCAACCGTGCAGATTTCCTATGTAGACCAGTTGCGTGATGACATGAATCCTAAAAATACTGTCTGGGAAGAAGTGTCAGAAGGTTTGGATATGATTACCGTCGGCAATTACACCACGCCATCACGCGCCTATCTGGGACGTTTTAATTTCAAAGGCGGCGATCAACAAAAATTCATCGGCGATTTATCAGGCGGTGAACGTAACCGTGTGCATTTAGCTAAGTTACTGAAAAAAGGCGGTAACGTCTTATTACTCGACGAACCGACTAACGATTTAGACGTGGAAACCTTACGCGCTTTGGAAGAAGCTTTACTCGCTTTTCCTGGTTGTGCGGTGGTTATCTCACATGATCGCTGGTTCTTAGACCGTATCGCTACGCATATTTTAGCGTTTGAAGGCGATAGTCAGGTGGTATGGTTTGAAGGCAATTATCAAGATTACGAAGCTGACCGTCATCGCCGTTTAGGCAGTGACGCTGATACGCCGCACCGTTTGAAATATAAAAAATTGTCTTAACATTCTTGCTTAGGCGTACAAACTCAAGTTTGTACGCCGTGCTGTTTAGTCCAACAACTCTTGTGGAATATTACCGCCATTCTGTGCGAGTTTTCGTAAAACGGTTTTATGTAGCCACATATTCATTTGCGCAGAATCGCCCATTTTTTCAGCAGGACAGCCCAATTCTGCTGCGAGTTCTTTACGCGCAGCCAAGCTACTATCGAGTTTTAGTAACTTTAATAAATCGACGATGGACACTTTCCAGTTAAGTTTTTCTGCATTAGCGGCGGCTAAGTCTTCTAATTTGGCAACCACATCGACTTCAACAATGTCTGTAGTAGCAGCGGGGGCTGAACTAACTTCTTCTACAGGGGCTGATGCTGATTGTTCGGGTGCTTCTTCAGCGTTAGCATTACTAATACCTAGTTTTTCAAAAATAGAACTAAATAGACTCATAATTGTTTCTCAATGTTAGGATGAAATGGAATACGGGATATTTTGCATAGTGCTTCAAAACTATACCATTGAATAGAAAAAAAACGGGCGGAATAAACCGCCCGTTTTATGAAAAGCGGTATTCGTGTTATTTTTTACTAGCTGCGGCGGCGTTAAGATGTTCTACCCCTTCTTCGGCAGCTTTGGTCGCTGTGGGTGCGTGTCCTAATTCACCTTCATCAATGGATTTTTGCAATGAATCAGCGGCTGCGTCTACATGAGTTTTCTGTACACCTTTAGCAACAATAGATGCTGATAAGGTGTGATTTAAAGCGGATTTAGCGTGTTCCACTAAAATAGGCGCGTGTCCTGCTTTACCATGTACCACGGCGGCATTGGCGTGTTCAAGTGCGGTAGCAATGTGTTCTTGTGCAGTGCTGGGATGCTCTACAGCAAAAACAGTTGTACTCAAACACAGTAATAAACCTGCAAATACAGATGTTACTTTTTTCATGTCCATCTCCTCAGTATTATTGGAATATTCAATTTGTTGATACCACTCACTCAAAAACAACAATAGCTACTTGCAAAAGTGAAACATTTATGGTTCAACGTTTTTATTTTAACCACCATTGAATTTATTTTGCAAGTAACTGATTAATCTAACACTCGCCTTCTCATTTATTGCCCAATAGTTTCCTGTTCCGCCCTTATTTGTTACACAATTCGCGGTTATCTTATGCCCAATGAGCAACCGCAACGGTTGCGGGAGAAGATAATGAAAGAGAATGAAGGCGCGGTAGTTTAGAACTGGAAATGTTGTGTGATGACAGTTTGCCCCTTACAACACCTGTTAGCGTGTTATTCATTCGTTAGGCAGAAGAAATCATTGTGAATTTGACAGATTTTGAAAATATAACCATGTAGAACGAGACTCTACACACAGGATTATTGGCATGAAAAAGACTGAAAACAAACAACCGTCGGGCGCACCTGCTATTGCCCATTATAGTTCTAGCGACATGAATAAATTTGGTGGTGTATATGCAACCCCATTCCGCAATGAGATTGCAGGGGTGTTTATTACTGAATTAGTGGAAAAATACGGTTCACCGCTATTTGTTTTGTCCGAAGAGCATTTACGTCAATCGGTACGCCGCATTAATCGGGCGTTCACAACTCGCTATGCCAAAGTACGCCAAGCGTGGTCGTATAAAACCAATTATATCAATGCCGTGTCTGCCATACTGCATTCAGAAGGCTGTGATGCCGAAGTGGTATCAGAATTTGAGTATGACAAAGCCCGCCGCTTAGGTGTACCCGCATCGCGTATCTTTTTTAATGGTCCTTATAAATCGCGTAACGTGTTAACCAAAGCGGTTAAAGCAGAAGCGCGAATTCATGTCGATCATTTAGATGAATTGGCGTTATTGGAAGAAGTTGCCGTAGATCTGGGTATTTTAGATTTCCCTATCACCATTCGTTTGAACTTTGACACAGGTTTTGCGGAAAACTGGGGACGCTTTGGTTTTAACTTAGAAAATGGTCAAGCAATGGAAGCAGCACGACGCATCGCCGCCAGTCCGAATTTAAAATTGACAGGCTTACATAATCATATTGGTACTTTTATCACTGAGCCGCGTGCGTATGCTGTACAAATCGGTATTATGATTGCCTTTATGAACAGCGTGGAAGCGGCAACTGACTGCACCATTAGCACGCTGGATATAGGCGGTGGTTTTGCCTCGCCTAATGCCATGCAGGGTGTATCTTTACCACCTGAACAAATCATCCCTACCCCTGAACAATATGCCGAAGCGATTTGTGGGGCGTTAGCCATTGGTCTTAAAGACCGTGAACAACAAGGCAAACCGTTACCCGAATTGGTATTAGAAACAGGTCGCGCTGTGGTCGATGAAGCAGAGTGGTTAATCTCTAGCGTCATCGCTAATAAACGTTTGCCCGATGGTAAACGGGCTATGGTCGTGGATGCAGGGATTAATATTTTATTTACTGCATTTTTGTATAACCATGATGTACGCCCTACCCGCCCTGTAGAAGGCATACTGGAAGACACGGTGTTGTATGGTCCTTTATGTATGAATACAGATGTGGTGCGACAATCAGTGCGTTTGCCGCCGTTGAAAGTCGGTGATTTATTATCTTTTTGGCCCGTTGGTGCTTATAACAATACTCAGTGGATGCAGTTTATTCAGTTACGTCCTGCTGTTGTTTTAGTACGGCAAAATGGGCAGGTGGATGTGGTGCGTAGAGCAGAAACCCTAGACGATATTGAAGCACCTGAACATTTACCCTCTGATTTGCAACCTGATTTCTCTTAATGTAGAGGTAATCCCCTGATGAAATCCGTGACTAAACAGCCCACATTACCTTTGCTTTCACGTCGCCAGTGTCTTAAAGGTTTAGCTGTATTGAGTTTATCGCCTTGGATTAAACCCGTTTACGCAAAGCCCGCTGAGATACTCAGCGGTTCGACATTTCATTTGACCATTGCAGAAACCCGCGTTAATTTCACGGGTACGCCACGTTTAGCGACGACGGTGAATGGTTCACTGCCTGCGCCGACGTTGCGTTGGCGCGAAGGCGACACGGTTACGATCCATGTCACCAATCAACTGAATGAAACCAGCTCTATTCATTGGCACGGGCTGATTTTGCCCTATCAGATGGACGGCGCACACGGTGTTAGTTTTGCTGGTATCGCGCCTAATACTACCTTCACTTATCGCTTTAAAGTTCAGCAATCAGGTACTTATTGGTATCACTCACATTCGGGTATGCAGGAGCAAACGGGCTTGTATGGTGCGATTATCATTGAACCGTTAAAGGGTGAAACGATAGTTGCAGAACGCGATTATGTGATTGTATTGTCAGATTGGACAGATGAAGACCCGATGGCAGTGCTGGATAAATTAAAAAAGCAAAGCGATTACTATAATTTCAATCAATTGACCGTGTTGGATTTTGTTCATGATATTAAACAGGACGGGCTAAAGTCTGCTGTAGATAAACGTGAGATGTGGAATGAAATGCTCATGAATATGACCGATTTGTCGGACATTTCTGCTTATACTTACTGCTATTTACTAAACGGCAATACACCAGAAACTAATTGGACGGCACTGTTTAACAAAGGCGAGCGGATACGCTTACGTTTTATCAATGCTGCTTCGCAAAGTTTCTTTGATGTGCGAATTCCCAATTTAAAAATGACGGTGGTGCAAGCAGACGGGCAGAATATTGAACCTGTCAGTGTTGATGAATTTCGACTGGGCGCGGCAGAAACTTACGATGTGATTGTCACGCCTGAAGATGATGCGTACACGATTTTTGCCCAATCTATGGATAGAACAGGTTATGCACGAGGAACATTAGCAACTCGAACAGGTTTAACCGCTGCTGTGCCTGCATTGGATAAAGCTGAACCTTTGTCCATGCTGGATATGATGGGTGATATGGCACACGGTGTTGCCGCGCATCATGCCAAAACCGAATACGGCGCGAGTGTGGATATGCGCGTTGATATGCCGCGTACCAATTTGGACGATGCGGGTGTTGGGCTACGCAATAACGGGCGGCGGGTATTGACTTACGCGGATTTGCACACCATCGGCGGGTCATTAGACCCACGTCCCGCAACCCGTGATATTGAGCTGCATTTAACAGGCAATATGGAACGTTATAGCTGGTCATTTGATGGCGTGGAGTTCGACGATTCCAGCCCGATACATTTTCGTTATGGTGAGCGATTGCGGGTTATTCTGGTTAATGACACCATGATGACGCATCCCATTCATTTACATGGTATGTGGAGTGAGCTGGAAACGCCAGATGGTAAATTTCAAGTCCGTAAACATACCTTTAACGTACAACCCGCACAGCGCATTAGTTTTTTAGTTACTGCTGACGCACTGGGTTATTGGGCGTGGCATTGCCATTTGTTTTATCACATGCACGTTGGTATGTTTCGCACGGTGGTGGTGTCGTGAATCAGCGTATCACAGTAAATAAGACTTCCGAGGTTTTAAAAATCTCGGAGGTCTCAACGCTAGCACTGCGACGTGTGAGCTTATTGATAATAGCTCTATCTTGGCAATCCTTATCATGGGCAGAAAAATCGCCGCCTATGGATCATAGCAAAATGAATCACATGACTATGAATCATGCTGAACAGGGCGAGGCAATGAATCACAGCAAAATGAATCACGCAACTATGAATCATGCTGAACAGAGCGGGGCAATGGATCACAATGAGATGTCCATGCAGGGCGGTGATGCGCCCGAAAATGCGCGTGACCCAAACGCATATTCCGATGGTTACACACTGAACGCTATGCCATTTTATAAGGACGAGTCTCACAACTTATATTCGTTGTTAGTCGATAGGTTGGAAAGTGTAACCACAACAGGCAACGCTGCCATGACCTATGATTTACAGGCATGGGCAGGGCAAACTTATAACCGTGCGTTAATTAGAGCCGAAGGCGAAATGCAGAACGGTTTGTCAGAAAACGCCCGTACCGAATTATTGTGGGCGCACGCTATCACACCCTATTGGGATTCACATCTGGGCGTACGTTACGACAGCGGTTCAGGGCGAGGGCGTTGTTGGTTAGCCTTTGGTGTGCAAGGTTTAGCTCCTTATTGGCTATACACAGAAGCGACATTTTATGTGAATGAACAAGGGCGGACGGCGTTTCGTGTTGAGCTGGAATACGATGTGTTAATAACCCAACGCTTGATTTTGCAACCGCGTGTCGAGGCAAATTTTTACAGTAAAAACGATCCTGCACATAATTTGGGCAATGGTTTATCGAATGTTGAAGCGGGACTGCGTTTGCGTTATGAATTCTGTCGTGAATTCGCGCCTTATGTCGGTGTGGAATGGGCAAGTACTGTTGGTAATACCGCCAATTATGCAAAAGCTAACAGCAATACGGTTGACGAAACGCGCTTTGTGGCGGGCATACATTTTTGGTTTTGATTTCAGTCTTTGTACTGCACAAAACCCAAGCGACTTAGTGTAGCAGGAGCTTCCATCTTACTACTGTCGTAGTAGCAAGATGGAAGTTTGATAGAAAATTAAATGTTATAAGCCGTTTCGCCGTGTTCAGTAGTATCCAAACCTAGACGTTCATCTTCTTCAGTGACGCGTAGTCCGATGAGTACATCAACCAGTTTAAAGGCGGCAAACGATACCGCGCCAGACCAGACGATGGCAATCACAACGCTCCACAGTTGGCTAATCATTTGTCCTGACATACTGTATTCGGCAACACTATTAGTCACATAATCCCACACGCCTGTACCACCTAGTGCGGGGCTTGCAACCACTGCGGTACCTAACGCGCCTATAATACCGCCGATACCGTGGACACCGAAAGCATCTAAAGAATCGTCATATTTTAGTTTAGCTTTCAGTATAGTTACCGACCAGAAACAAGTACCACCTGATACCAAGCCTAATAAAATTGCACCCATAGGACCAGACCAACCACACGCAGGTGTAATAGCAACCAGACCTGCAATCGCACCTGAAGCCGCACCTAACATACTGGGTTTGCCGCGTATAATCCATTCAGCAACCATCCATGATAATGTGGCGGCGGCAGCGGCTAATAAAGTATTGACGAACACTAATGCTGCTAAACCATTGGCTTCCAAGTTTGAACCTACGTTAAAACCAAACCAACCCACCCACAGTAACGAGGCACCAATCATGGTCATAGTGACACTGTGTGGAGTGAGAAATTCTTTACCATAACCAATACGTTTGCCGACTAATAAACAGCCCACTAAACCAGCAACACCTGCATTGATATGTACTACTGCACCACCTGCAAAATCCAATGCACCTTTTTGGAACAAAAAGCCTGCCGTTGCGGCTGCTTTTTCAGCTGCGGCAGTATCAGTATACGCATCAGGACCTGCCCAATACCAAACCATGTGTGCCATCGGTAAATAAGAAAAGGTAAACCACAGTACGGTGAATAATAAAATGGCTGAGAACTTAACCCGTTCCGCAAATGCACCGATAATTAATGCAGGCGTAATGGTGGCAAAGGTTAATTGAAACGCCACATAGATATATTCAGGAATAAACACGCCTTTACTAAACGTGGCAGCCAGTGAATCGGGTGTGATACCTTTGAGAAATAGTTTACTAAAGCTACCAAAAAACGCATTACCTTCGGTGAAAGCAAGACTATAACCATAGATTGCCCATAATATAGCGACCATTGAGAAGATAACGAACACCTGCATCAATACCGAAAGCATATTTTTGACGCGTACCATACCACCATAAAACAGAGCCAAACCAGGAATGACCATCAACGTAACTAAAATGGTTGAAATCATAACCCACGCGGTATCGCCTTTGTTAGCCGTCGGTGCTACAACATCGGCAAAACTAGCTTCTACAAAAACCAACGATAATGCCAAAATGCTAAACCCTGTTTTTAAATTAAAGTGCTTCATCGCCAGTCTCCCCAGTCCGAATACGAATAACTTGTTCTAATTCAGTCACGAAAATTTTACCATCACCGATTTTTCCCGTATTGGCTGCTTTAGCAATCGCCTGTAAGGCTTGATCGAGTAACGCATCGGGTACAGCCACTTCGATTTTGGCTTTGGGTAAAAAATCCACGACATATTCAGCACCACGATACAGCTCGGTGTGACCTTTTTGGCGACCAAAACCTTTAACTTCAGTCATGGTAATCCCAGAAACCCCCATATCAGATAATGCCTCGCGGACATCATCCAATTTAAAGGGTTTGATAATAGCGGTTATTAGTTTCATACAATGCCTCTTGCTTAGTTTAAAGACTCAATAATCTTTAAGCACAGACTGTGCCAAAATTAAAATCACCGATTTTCTCAGTATTTCATAGTATTTTGCTCATAATGACGCACTATAATGAAACGCAATGTCATTTACGCACCAATATAGCGCAAAAATGACATGCGTACTGTATTCCTAGCCTTGAGAAAATAGCAGACAAAAAAAATACGCCCGTAGGCGTATTTTTATGCTTAAGACAAAATTAGATTGTTTTAAAAAGTGATGGTCGCATCGGTAGAGAACAAAAATTGATCTTGTCTACCGTTATCATCGAACGCGTTATAGGCTGTACCGTCTGGGTTTCTGCCATCATTCCAATCATAACGAATGTTAGGACGCACATTTAACCAAGGCATAGGTTTCCAGTTAACACCTGCGGTAATCGCATAATAGGTTGCAGGTTGACAAGTTGATAAGAAGTTACCACTAGCAGCTGTACTGACTGGAACACCACTTACACCATCAATGGTTTCTGCATTAGTGGTTGCCGCAACACGACCAGGTGAACAAACACGGAAACCGTCTTGGTCTCTAAACCATTCACCACGCAAACCGACTGATAAATTGTCTTTCACATCGTAGTATAAATGCGTGTTAATGCCATACCACTGCGCATCTCTGACCGTTGATAAGGCAACATTATTCGCATAACCGTGGTCATGTTGTAACACTAAGTGGGTTTTGTCAGTGATATTGTGTTTTAACACAATGCTATACATTCCCCATGATTGGCTACTGTGCTCAGACGTACCGCCATAAGTTCCGCTGATATTGGCTGATGTGCCTTTATCAGTGCTAGTCCACGTCGCACCAGCGATACCACCCCAGTTGCCCAGTTGTTTGTTCCAGCCGCCATCCCAACCGCCAGTCGCACTGCCAGTCGTTACACCGCCCATGACAGAGACATTACTATTGACTGTATAGTTAGCTAAAATACCTGTATGGGTGAATGGTTCGCCATATTGCATGGTGTAAGCGTGGCTGTAAAAGAAGTTATCAGGCGCGGGAACGGTTTCATAACCAATCGGTGTATAAAAATGCCCTGCTTTAACATTCAAACCATTACCAACAGGAACGTAGGCTTCAACATAAGCTTGCGGCAACGCTATATCATAAAAACGATTTTGACCGCGTAGCATGTGTAAATCCCAGTTGCTACGATTCAAAGGTTGTAACGTGTTCACATCATAAGCAGGAACGCCATAAGCCTGAGTAAAAGTTGCATCAGTACCGAACATGAAATCAAAACGTCCGCCGAAATCCCATTTGTCACCCTCAGTCGCTACTGCACGTTGCACAAATAAATTCAATTGGTTCAACTGAAATTCACTGGCACGGTCACCAAAAGTAACAGGTCCGTTAAATTTATTAGTTGGGTTAGTTGAGTTATAGGTAATACCCGCATTTGCCCAAGCCCCTACAGTAATACCATTATCTTTTAATAATTTGGCTTCATTGACATCATATTTAGTCAACGATTTCACCATACCATCAGTCGCATAAACCTGCGACACTGACAATACACTACCGATAGCTGTGCAAATCATCAGATGTTTGCGACTTAATAATAAATGTTTCATGTTGGTAACCCCTTATTTATTTAAATCTTTATGCTTAATTAAGTTAAAATTAATAAAGCACATATTATGCCAAAAATTATTTTTTATATAAAACAGTTGCTTATGCAATTTTTTCTAATTTACTTGGTCAATAATTGCACCATCAAGGTGCAAACACCAATGCCACAGAACCAATATTGTGCGCATTCGTTGCCAAATAACGACAAACTGTATCATTCTAGCTAACAGTGTAGAAGATGCTGTCAACCTATGTGTTTTTTTAGTGGCTAACTCGACAAAAAAGATGTTATCTTTATTACCGTTTTGCATAAAACACTGACTCAACAACCATCTTAGGAGACAACATAAATGTCTATAGCAAAAGTATTAAAAATGATTGAAGACAACGACGTAAAATTTGTCGATTTTCGTTTTTGTGACACACGCGGTAAAGAACAACACGTTACATTCCCTGCACATAGCATTGACGAAGATACTTTTGAAGAAGGTAACATGTTTGATGGTTCTTCAGTCGCTGGCTGGAAACACATCAATGAATCAGACATGATTTTGATGCCAGACCCAAGCACTGCGGTTATGGATCCTTTCTTTGATGACAACACCTTAATCATTCGTTGCGACATTATCGAACCAAAAAACATGCAAGGTTATGAGCGTGACCCCCGCTCATTAGCAAAACGTGCAGAAGCGTATTTAAAATCAACTGGCATTGCTGACACAGCATTCTTCGGCCCTGAAAACGAATTCTTCATCTTTGATGACGTACGTTGGGGAACAGACATGAGCGGCTCTTTCTACAAAGTTGACTCAGAAGAAGCAGGCTGGAACTCAGAAAAAGTCTATCCAGACGGCAACACAGGACACCGTCCAAGTGTTAAAGGTGGTTACTTCCCAGTCCCACCCGTCGATTCATTCCAAGATATTCGTTCTTCAATGTGCTTAACATTAGAAGAAATGGGGCAAACTACCGAAGTTCACCATCACGAAGTTGCGACTGCGGGTCAATGCGAAATCGGCGTAAGATTTAACACCTTAGTTAAAAAAGCTGACGAAGTATTAGAACTGAAATACGTTATTGCTAACATCGCACACGCTTACGGCAAAACAGCGACTTTCATGCCTAAACCATTAGTTGGCGACAACGGTAGCGGTATGCACGTTCACCAATCGTTAGCAAAAGACGGCGTAAACTTATTTACTGGTGATTTATACGGCGGCTTGTCTGAAACTGCGTTGTACTACATCGGCGGTATCATCAAACACGCTAAAGCCTTAAACGCATTCACTAACGCCTCAACTAACAGCTACAAACGTTTAGTTCCTGGTTTTGAAGCACCTGTTATGTTGGCATATTCTGCGCGTAACCGTTCAGCATCTATTCGTATTCCTTTCGTCAATAACCCAAAAGGTCGTCGTATCGAAGTCCGTTTCCCAGACTCAACAGCAAACCCATACTTAGCATTCTCTGCAATGTTAATGGCAGGTCTTGACGGCATTCAAAACAAAATCCATCCTGGCGATGCAATGGATAAAGACTTGTATGACTTACCTGCTGAAGAAGCAAACAACATCCCACAAGTTTGCCATTCATTCGACCAAGCCCTAGAAGCATTAGATAAAGACCGTGAATTCTTAACCAAAGGCGGTGTTTTCACTAATGACGTAATCGACGGCTACATCGCGTTGAAAATGGAAGAAGTCACACGCATTCGTATGAGTACACACCCAGTCGAATACGACATGTACTACAGCTTGTAATTTTTAAGCCGCTACTTTTAACGCTTAAACAAAAACGCCCCATTACTGGGGCGTTTTTCGTTGCTGTCCATTATATTCTTGTTTTGTTTCAACAAAAATATGCGACTATTTCAAAACCTACGCGAATACGAAAATCTGCACATCGTACTATGGCTAATGAAAGACACCTGCTGGCTATTGGAATGGAAATTGGCGGGTGTTTGTATGGCAATACCCACTATAGGCGTTGCACTCCATATCACATGGCGACACCGAAAAAATAACGCTGAATTATTTCACAGCATCGCCGTCAGCAACTGGATATGCGCCAACGCCATTTGGATGCTAGGCGAATTCTTTTATGATGACACGCTACGCCCACTAGCAGGCGTGTTTTTTGGTTTCGGCTTTATCAGCCTAGCTATCTACTACCTAGTCATATTGCCAAAAAAGTACAAAGCGAATAAAAGCTAACTCATCGGTAAATTTGTTCAGATTACTAGGTCGTAAGACAACACACATAAACCCCGCCCAATACAATATGCAAAGGGCAAGTAGCTAGCTACAATGCCAATGGATAGCAAGAAAGCTGGTGCAAAATTATTTGAAGCCTGTCCAACGATTCAAGCCACTCTCAGTGAGCTGGGTGATAAAGGTTGGAATCTGATTACGGTGATAGAAAGAGTGGTCGGTAAGGCGAGTTTTTTTCCTGCCATGAATTTTTAAGTTTGGGCGTGATGAGTGAATAAATGTTTGATAGAGAGCAGTTTAAAGAAGCAATTAAGGTACAGTTACAAGACATACCTGAGGATAAACGTGTAGCGTTTGCAGTGCGTTCAGCAATACGGGTGTTGCCTCTGTTGGCTAATCCTCAAGACTTACCATTTACTTATTGGCATCCAATAGATGCAAGCAAATATTTACTGGTAATACTAGAGGCTAATAGTTGTAGTATTGAATATGCACTAACGAAAGAAAAGAAATACATTGTTAATACTAATGCCGCTGCTCGTGCCGCTAATTCCTACACTGCCTCCTATGTCGCTAATGCAGCCACTTACGCTAACGCCAGTAATGCCGCTTACGTTGCTGCCTATGCCGCCGCTTACGCAGTCGAAGCTGCCTATATTTCAGGTAATGCTCATACAATGATTCAGGAAATACAACTGGATTTAGCTATGTTAAATGAGATAACAGCAGAAAAATTATTACAACAACCGTTATGGTCAGAAGCCATTTCTGAAAACTGGCAACAACTGCTAGTTAGTTTTAAAGTCGATGTGTTAAGTCTGAATGCTGGTTTTGATGTTTGGCTAGATTGGTATGATGATAGATTACAAGGTAAGCCACTAGATGTTGAATTACTCCAACAATGGAATAACATCCCCAAAGAAATTGAAGCACAAGGCGCGGTAGCCGTTAATGCCTATCTTAAAAATCTGCTACAAAAAAACCTCACCCATCCCTTAAACCGCGTCCGCGCCATTTTTATCGGTTATGGCGAAGCGGGGAAAACTTCGTTAATCCGTGCCTTGCACAATGAAGAAGTTATTAAAGGTACAGAAGCCATGACCGCTGGCATTGATATTCGGGATTGGGATGTGCCGAACAGTGACATCAAAGCACATTTTTGGGATTTTGGTGGGCAGGTGGTGTTTCATTCCACGCATAAATTCTTTTTGCGTTCGTCCTGTGTGTATATCATCGTCATTAACGCCCGCGCCGATATAAATAACAGCGAACAGGCAGAATATTGGCTAGACCATATCAAAGTATTCGGCGGTTCTGCACCCGTTTTATTGGTCGGCAATAAAGCTGATGAAGCGGAAGTGCATCTGCAAATGGAAAGCCTAAAGCAGAAATATCCTAATATTAGAGGCTTTTATCCTGTTTCTTGTACCCAAGCAAAAACCAACTATAGCCCTCAATTTGCCAGCTTTGAAAATGCCTTAACCCATGAATTAACCGCTGTGGGTATTCATCAAATGCGATTCACAGCCGCGCAAGCCAAGGTTTTAGATGAGTTACGGCAATATTCACCCGACCACGCTTTTTTGAGTGAAGACGATTTTAATCAGCTCTGTGATAAATACAGTATCAGCAACGAAGGCGAGTTAAACCGCGCTTGGTTGGTGGATATTTTCGATAAACTGGGCGTGATGCTGCATTTTGACGAATTAAAAACGTTTAATAATGCCTATATGCTGAATCCGCGCTGGTTGACGCACGGCGTTTATACTTTGATGAATGCCAAGCAAGCGCGGTTAAATGACGGCGATATAGTCAGAATTTTGAAAGCAAGCAAGGTTGAAGATGAACACAAACAGTTATTAAGTTACGATTCTATTCAATGTGTGTTTATCAGCAAAGCCATGCAGCGTTTTAAACTGTATTATCCATTGCCTAATGGAACTAACGCGCTAATGATTCCCGCGTTATTAAACGATGAACTGCCCAATTATCCAGCCGAATTAAAAAACAGTGACACCTTACAGTTTGAATTTGCCTTTATGGGTTTTTTACCGCGTAATTTAATCGGCGAGTTTATGGTCAGTCGCTATGAAGAAATCAAAGCTAACTGTCAGAGTCAGCGCGGCGCGGTGTTCGCCAGTAAAAGTTTGCAAGCGCAAGCCTTAGTCGAAGCCGATTATCATCGTCGCTTATTAGTCATGCAGGTGTATGGCAGAGATGCCAAAGAATATCTCACCATTTTGTATGATGCGATGTTGACGGTTTTTGGTGAACTAAACTTGGATTATCGAGAATGGGTGGTGTTGCCGATGTCAGCTTGTCTTGATAAGGAAACATTAGGATTTAACCGCAAAGTTGAAAAAGCTCCGTATCAACAGCTTTTAGCGTATGCCAAAAACAAGGAATCCAAGTATATTTCTGAATCAGGTTTGAAATATGATTTAAACAAGGTGTTAGGCATTATCATGTCGGACGCTGAACAAGCTAAACAAGGCATTACCAATAATTTTTATAACAGCAGTCCTAATTTAACTCAAACAAGCGAGATTGATATGAGCGAAACAACAAGAACTATCACGACAAGCGTTTATGTGGAAGGTGACGTAAATGGTGGCAATATTGCTGGACGAAATGTGATTATTAAAACTGGAAAAGATGCAGATGTTAAGCCATTATTGGAACAATTATTAGCTGAAATTAAAGCGTTAAACGGAAAAATACCAGCTCAAAATTTAGCAGATATGACAGAAGGTGTGGAAAAATTGATTAATGAAGGTAATCGAGAAACACCGCGTAAAAAATGGTACGAAGCGAGTTTAGAAGGTATTAAAGAAGCCGCTTTAGCTGTTGGTGACATTGCTAAACCCGTGCTGGATATTGCTGAAAAACTCAGCCCGTTATTATTAGGCTTGTAGAAGTTAACTTAATCCTTTTTGAAAAATTGTGATCAGAGTAAATTTTGAAATTAATTTTACTCTGACCATAATTATTTAATTACTCAAAACAAAAACGCCCCATTATCGGGGCGTTTTTCGTTGTAAATAGCATTGTATTTAGAAAATGGCAGAGCCTAATAATTTGGCTATCGTCGCGCCTTGTTCTGTATTGACATAATCTAATACCAGCGGCACAAATTGTTGAATCTGCTCGGATGTCATGCCTAATTCTTTGAAAAGACTGACCACTGCGATTAAGTTACTCACTGTGCCACCAGAACCACTCGCCAATTCCGCTAAACTTTCCAGCATGGAGGGATCGACCGCGCTCAACAAGCTTTGTAGATTTGGTATCGCTTGTTCTAATTGGGCAAATTCACCCTCTTTTAGTTTGTTTTGTGCGAGTTGTAATAACACGCCTAAACCGCTTTGGGCTTGGGTTTGCGTGACACCTGCGCCCTTCATTAAATAGTCTGTTAATTGCTTGACTTGTATCGGCTGCTGCGTGCCATGTTTTAACTGTGATTGCGCGTTATGCAGGAGATTATTAATCGCTTGTTTTGTTTGTGGTGAAGCAGCGGCGGCATTTGCCGCTTTAAGCATATCTTGCCATTCAGATGCCTGTGCATTACTTAATAACACTATCGGTAATGCTAACGTTAAGATAATTTTTTGCATATTGGTCTGTTTTTTATTAGCACTCAGAGAGTACAAAACGTATTTTGTACTCCTTTGTCTCATTTACATTAAGCAGGATGTAGTAAGCCTAACAGTGTTTGCGCCTGTTCAGCGGCTTCATGTCCTAGGTTGGTTAAATAACCGCCGTCTTCTTGGGTAATCAAACCTTTATCATATAAGCGTTTAGTGGCTGCTACGATGGCAGGGGCGGCTTCATGTTTGTGTACTTTAATGCCTGCTTGTGTGGTTTCTAAGTTGTAACGAACTAGCATATTCAGTTCATCGACAATATCTTGGGTGTATGGCATAACAAATCCTCATGATTTATTGAATTAAACGGATAGTATAAAGCACTACGCTACGCTAATGTGAGTAACCACTGTTCAAAACAGCTTTTAATATGTTCGGCAATCAGTTCAGGCGTGTCGTGTGAGGTATCAACGACTAAATCGTAATTGCTAAGGTCTCTAAATTGGATGTTATACAGTTTACGAAACCGATCATCTTCAATTGCTTGCCGTTGGGCATTATTTTCTAAGGTCGCTTGTAATGAGGGATTATGTTCATCACTGCGTGAGGCATTAAAAACGCGTTCCGCCCCTATTATGGGGTCAACCGATAAAAATACTTTAAATGCGGTAGGAATAAAATGCCACGCCAGCCGAGAATCAACGATTAACTTGTCGCCTGTTTTGCCTAAATTAATAACAAAATTATCAATTTCATCGTCAATACTACGGTCGGTTTGCGATATTTTGTTTAATTCTAAAGTCGTTACACCGCGCTGTTGAGCAATAGAGCGTTGTATTGTGCCTGTCCCGATGATGTCATAACCTGTCAGTTGTTGTAGCGCGGTAGCGACGGATGATTTGCCGCCACCAATATCACCTGACAACGCAATTATATGTTTCATATTGATTAAAACCTTTAGCAAGCCACACGCGGTGGCTGAATATAAAAGATTCAGTATAAAACGGCTAGCCAATTGTTACCAAAAATACTTGTTTCTTGTAACCATCAGTTAGCCTTTGCCAAATTTAGTCCTTAACGTACAATTGCCCCTATCAAAATCGCTAAACCACGACATGAAAATTTATGGGAATACTTAGCCTACTACTTTGGACACCTGCTTTAGGCGTTTTGCTTTTAGCATTTATACCCAAGCAACAAACGCGCATTATTCGCTTAATCAGTATGTTGTTTGCTGTGCTGGCTTTTTTAGGCAGTTGCTGGGTGCTTAGTCTTTATGAACAAGCCAATGCCAATTTGCAATTGAGTGAATATTTTCCGCTCAATCCAGACCTTGGTAGTGCTTACGCGTTAGGCGTTGATGGTTTATCTATGCCTATGTTGGTATTAGCCACCTTGCTAACGGCTATTGCGTTGCTTGCCTCGTTCAGTATTTCAGAGGGAGTTAAAGGCTACCATATCTGCATTTTGATACTGGAATTCGGTATGTTAGGGGTATTTCTAGCGCAAGATTGGGCATTATTTTATATTTTCTGGGAAGTCACCTTAATTCCGCTGTTTTTCCTCATTGATCGTTGGGGTGGACAGCGGCGACATTCAGCCAGTCTAAATTTTGTGTTATATACGATGGGGGGCTCGGTGTTTATGCTGATGAGTTTGCTAGCTGTCAGTCAGTACGACCTGCAACATGGCGGTTCATTAATGACTTCCATGAATCAAATCGCCCAAGATATGCCGTTGACTGAACAGGTACTGGTATTGCTGGGCTTTTTAATCGGTTTTGGGGTAAAAATGCCGATTTTCCCGCTACATGGTTGGTTGCCATTAGCCCACGTTGAAGCCCCTAGCCCTATCAGTATTTTACTGTCAGGTATTTTGTTAAAAATGGGGGCTTATGGCTTATTACGCGTGGTGGTGATGTTGCCCGAAGCGACGCAGGTTTTACAACCGTTTTTGATGTTTCTAGCGTTGTTTGGCATGATTTACGGTGGGCTGTTAGCGTGGCGACAAAGCGATTTAAAAGCCATGATTGCCTATTCGTCCATTAGCCACATGGGGCTGGTGTTATTAGGCATTGCCAGTTTAACGGAACTGGGCATGACGGGCGCGGTGATGCAAATGACTGCACACGGTTTAATTGCTGGGGCTATGTTTTTGCTGGTTGGTCTGTTATACGAGCGCACTCACACGCGCAATATTCAAGATTACCGCTCGCTGATTCAAGTGATGCCGCGCTTTGCGCTGTTTATGAGCTTGACGTTATTAGCGGCAATGGGGCTACCGAGTACGGTTGGTTTTATTGCTGAATTGCAAATCCTCATTGGCGGCTTTCAACAATGGGGCTATTGGATGGTATTTTTCAGTGTCAGTCTATTAATCACAGCCGCCTACTCAATACGCACCATCGGCTTATTATTCACAGGTCCTGTAAAACCATTCATACGACCCATTGATGATTTAAAAGTACATGAAATGTTCGCGGCAAGTCTATTAGTGATAAGTATCATTGGCTTTGGTTTAATTCCCACGCCACTGCTTGATTTATCTGCCAGCACTCTCAAGCATATCAACATTCTGCACAGTAAACGGATTCTATAGGACTTACCATGCCACACGCCGCTTTAAAATCCGACGCTAACCGTGAGTTAATCCTTTCGGCGTTAGCACACATAAATCATGTATTACCTGCACAAGCACCGATACAAGATTTCGTGCATCACAATACCCTGCATGGCTATCAGCATTTATCGTTTGAACAAGCACTGGCTGAAAACTATGCTTTAACAGGCATACACGGTTATCTTCCTGAAGCACATTATCGCCAGTTTTATGCACAAGGTCGTATTAATCAACACGATATAGCGGTGGCATTAGCGCATAACCCAACACTACACCCTGAAAAAATTGCCTTTACCGTGGCTGGTAAAGACATTAAGTACCAAGATATTTTTACTGTCACCCTGTTAGTAGATTTATCCGCCATAAGCGTGAGTCAATTTATCTGGCAAGTAGAAGAATTAAACGCTTTAACGTCAGTACAGGCAGATGTGCCTGCCTCTATTGCGCATAGTTACACTGCGCAAAATATTCGTGCATTATGGGAAGCCCTATTACAGCACTTGGATTGCCAGCAAGCTGCCCATCACCCAGAAACCTTGCTGGACTTATCACTAGAGCAAACCGAAGACTGGTTAAGTGTCAGTCATAGCGATGCCTCTATTCATTCACAAACTCAACAACAAGTCGCTATTGATTTGGATGCCACCTTTGCACAAGTGGGTAATGAACTGAGTTTACGCGGTTTAGTCTTGGCATTAAGTGGTAAAGATAGTTTGGATTTTGTCCGTCCTAAATTAATACGTTTGTGTGCATCGGTGCTGGATGAAGGCGTAGCGGCATGGCATACACCTGATGCAGAGCGACTAGGGCTTTATGCGGCATGGCGAGCAAGTACGGATTATGACATTAGTCTGTTTCTACATGAACTACCCGACTGGCAACAAATTGTTTCCACGCTACCCGAAGATGCCATTGATACGATTATCCTGCACCTGACTGAAATGGAGATACCCACGGAAAAATGGGCAGGGTATTTGCAACGCATTGCATTAGAATTAGCGGGCTGGTCGGGCATGATAGCGTGGCGCGAGCAACACCCCAACTATCAAACTGAACACAACACCCCTATTCATCTCGCTGATTATCTAGCCATTCGTCTGACCTTAGATAGACTCTGGCTGAATCAAATCTGTCATGATTTGTGGAAAGTTGAAGCCAATTTAACTAACTTACAACACTATTTTCGCAAAAATTTATCCGAATTTATGGTCCGTCGTCGTCTCTATCAAGGCGATTTACCCGAATATCTCAGCCATCAAGCAAAATCGCTGACCACAGAAGTAAATTCTGAACGTAGTCATCGTAAACAGTGGCAAGAACTCGCCGACTTAATTTGGACGTGGCAATTTAGCCCGATGGCAGAAAACAAAAACCGTCACTCTGTATTTAACAGCGGCTGGCGGTTGTTTCGCTTATGTCAGCATTTAGGCTTGCAGGCTCATCACATTGAGCAATTGCAACCGACTGACTTACAAAACCTATTAACACTACTCGATAATTTTAACAGCACCGAACGCAGTAAAGTTTGGCTAACGGCTTACGAATACCACTATCGACAACAGTTTTTTAACGCCATCCGCGCTAATCACCACCGTGGACGCTGGGCAACACGCGACACCCGCCCCGAAGCACAACTTATTTTCTGTATGGACGAACGCGAAGAAAGTTTTCGCCGTCATTTAGAAGAACATAACCCCGCGCTTGAAACGCTAGGCGCGGCGGGGTTTTTTGGCGTTGCCATGAATTACCAAGGCATGGATGACAATACAACCACTGCCTTATGTCCTGTCGTAGTCACACCTACGCATCAAGTCCAAGAAATTCCGCTGGCTGACACGGAGGATAACTTAGATAGCCATAATCGTGGTCGCAAATTCAAACAATTCATTGCTAATCTATTACTGCAACAATCACGCAGCAATCCGATATTGTCCTATCCAGTCATTGATTTGTTCGCACCGATTACTCTCATCGGCTTATTAGCTAAAACGTTTTCGCCTAAAACACAACAACAGTTAATGGCAAACATTGCCAATAAAGTATCTCCGCCCGTTACCACGCAATTACACTTCACTTTCGATGATGACGATACCCCCAAACAACCTAACATCGGTTTTACCGATAGCGAACAAGCCGACCGTGTGACTAATCTATTGCGCATAATGGGATTAACTAACGTATTTTCGCCCTTAGTGGTACTGTTTGGACACGGCTCACTCAGTGAAAATAATCCACATCGTGCCGCTTATGATTGTGGTGCGTGCAGTGGTCGGCATGGTGGTCCTAATGCTCGCGTATTTGCCGCAATGGCAAACCGTCCTGAAATTCGTAAGCTACTGGCAGAGCGTGACATTCACATTCCCACTGATACTTGGTTTATCGGCGCAGAACATAACACCTGCAATGAAAACATCGACTGGTATGATCTCAGTGAGCTACCGCCTACCTTACATCCCGCTTTTAATAAGCTACAAGCTGATCTTAACCATGCACGGCATTTATCCGCCCACGAGCGTTGCCGTCGTTTGGCCTCCGCACCGCGTAATCCCAGCCTAACAGCTGCTTTGCATCACATCCAAGAACGAGCCACGGATTTTTCCCAAGCCCGCCCTGAATTAGGACATGCGACCAATGCCGCTGCTGTAATTGGACGACGCTCATTAACGCAAGGCGCGTTTTTTGACCGCCGTGTGTTTTTAATTTCTTACGATCCCACACAAGACCCCGAAGGCAACATCCTTGAAGGTATTTTATTGAATGTAGCCCCCGTGGGTGCAGGCATTAATTTGGAATATTACTTTTCCACTGTTAATAATGAGCGTTTTGGTTGTGGCACCAAAATCCCGCATAATATCACTGGTTTTTTTGGTATTATGGACGGCACCAGTAGCGACTTACGGACAGGGCTACCGCAGCAAATGGTTGAAATTCATGAAGCCATGCGTTTACAACTGCTAGTTGAAGCTAAAACTCAGGTGTTAGAACAAATTTATGCGCGGCAAGAAAGTTTGCGTGAACTTATCGGAGGTGGTTGGTTACATCTCAGTGCCAAAGACCCCGATAGTAGCAATATTCAAGTCTTTGAACGCGGTATAGGTTTTATGCCGTGGCAAGCTGAAGCTGTAGAATTGCCCACTTATGAAAAATCGCCCAACTGTTACAAGGATAACAGTGAACCTGTTGCACCTGCGTTGATTAAACAAGCAGATTGGCAACGTAGCTAAGTTCATGATTCGCATCAATACGGCAGATGTAATCGACCACCCTATAAAAAATAACTCAAGGTGACAGGATGATCATTATTCTAAAAAATATTCCTGCAAAAACTAAAAAACAGGATATAAAAAATTTTATTACCCCAGCAGTTAATGGGAGCTGGTTAAGCAAACGCGGTGAAATACAAAATATTTCAATGCTGTCAAGAAAGAATATTTGCACACATGATATTCAATATCATAGTTTGGTTGACATAGTACCTGATTCTGTTGCCAAACGGGTCATAAAGAAACTTAACAGAAAATTTATAGTAGGCAAGTGTATTGCTGTATGTGAATATAAGCTCAGGAATTGGCACAATGATCCGAGAATTATCAGAAATACTAACAAACGACTAAATAACAGGCGATCTACTGATCGCAGGGATAAATATAAAGAAGTAGTTTCAGAGGAGCTGACTATTACTAGCAAACGCACCTTTCATACAAAAGGCTGGTAAAAATCTGTTTGTGGAGATTTATTTAAGCGATGTGCTTAACTACTTGGTCTATGGTGTGGGGTGAACGACGGGGCTCGAACCCGCGACAACCGGAATCACAATCCGGGACTCTACCAACTGAGCTACGCTCACCACAATATCAAGCATTTTGAGATTCTTGTTTAATGAGCGGTTAAACTCCCTAAACAGTCCGCCCATTATAGAATGCTTCACCAATATGTCAATAAAAAGTCACGCAAAACAAGGCTATTTTTTCTGAAACAATGCCATTGATTCAACGTGAGCGGTTTGTGGAAACATATCCATCACGCCTGCTTTAACCAAGGTATAACCTAATTCATTCACCAGTATCCCAGCATCACGCGCTAAGGTAGATGGATTACAAGACACATACATAATTTGTTCAGGTTGCCATTTTTTAAAATATTGCAATACTTCGGATGCACCTGCTCTGGACGGGTCAAGCATGATTTTATTATATTTGCGATTCGCCCACGGCATATCACTAATATCTTTGCTTAAATCCGCCGCATAAAATTCCGCATTAGTAATACCATTGTGACGGGCATTTTCTTTAGCATGATTAATCAGTGGTGCATCACCTTCGACACCCACCACACTGCCTGCATATTTCGCCATCGGCAAGGTAAAATTACCCAAGCCGCAAAACAAATCTAACACACTGTCGTTTTCGTTTAAGTTCAACGTTTCCAACACGCGATTAATCATTTGCCGATTAATGTCATAATTCACTTGCGTGAACATGGCTGGTCTAAACTTAAACTCAATACCGTGATCAGGTAACGCGTAAGTAGGTATGACTTCCGCTTCACCTTCTAGCGGCACAATAGTATCGGGACCTTTAGCTTGCAAACATAAAGTTAGCGGATGTTCGCGTTCAAAGGCTTTCATGATAGCTATATCGTTAACCGTTGGTGGTTCTAATACGCGTATGGATAACACGCATTGCTCATCACCGATGGCGACTTCAATTTGCGGAATTTTATCGCGGATGCTCAATTGCGCAATCATCTCGCCCAATGCCATCAAGCGTGTTCCCACTATTGGGTGCATCACGATACAACTATCAATTTCTGCTAAATACGGATGACGGCGTTCTCTAAAACCCACCAACACACGGTTATTTTTCTTAGCGACATATTTAACGCCCATGCGTGCTTTACGGCGATAACCCCAATGCTCACTTTCTAAGGGTTGCCATAATTCGGGGATTTCTACTTTGCCGATGCGTTTGAATTGGTCTAGCAATAAATCTTGCTTAATGCGGATTTGTGCCGCTGATTCAACGTGTTGAAAACTACAACCGCCACACACACCATAATGCGGACACAACGCATCCACACGATCGTCAGCACGGCTATGTAGCTTAACCACCCTGCCCTCCGCATAATCTTTGCGGCTTTCGGTATAAACAAATTCCACATCTTCGGTGGGTAAGGCTTCATCAATAAAAATGACTTTGCCATCGACATGCGCAACCCCGCGCCCATCATGGGTTAAGGATTCAATCGTGACTCTAACAGGAGTTTCGGGTAATGGTTTCTTGCGTGATCTTCGTGCCATGCTGTGTTGTGTCCAATGAGTAAAACGAAAGCCATTAGTGAATAAACTAATGGCGAAAGCGTGATGTTAAGCGGATGGTAAATTGCTTTCATGCAGCTGCATATTAATGATTTTAAGCGCGGCTAAAATAGCGGCAAACACTTGATTGGCATGAACACCGCGTGTTTTGCGTAATTCACTGCCACAATCCCAAGTAATCACGCATTCGGTAAGCGCGTCAGTATGACCACCTTTGGGTATTCTGACTTCATAATCGGCGAGTTTAGGTAATGAGTAATTGTGCAGCTTCATGACGTTATTAATCGCATCAATAAAGGCATCAAAACCACCATTACCAGAGCCAGTCGCAAGATGTTTTTCACCATACACATTGACGCGAATACTCACCGTTGATTCTAAATCCAAACCGCTAGTAATCGAGCAGTTCAATAATTTGATATGCTCATAATCTTTGCTTTCTAATACATCGGCAATGATAAACGGTAAATCATCGGTGGTAATGGTTTGTTTGGAATCGCCTAAACTGACAATTCTGGCGAGAACTTTTTTCTGATTTTCTTCGGATAACTCTAATTCGAGTTGTTCCAGATTTTTCTTCAATGACGCTTTGCCGCTCATTTTGCCCAACGCATAATGACGAGTGCGCGAGAAACGTTCTGGGCTGAGTTTAGTTTTATACAAACCGCCTTTTTGATCACCATCGGCATGAATACCCGCCGTTTGCGTGAACACATCCGCACCAATAATCGGCGCGTTAGCCGACACCCGTTTACCCGAAAAGGTTTCAATCATATTACTGATGCGGAAAATATGATGCTCATCAACCCCTAATTCCATACCCATTTTATCGCGCAACACCACCGTGACTTCTGCCAGCGACGCATTACCCGCGCGTTCACCTAAACAGTTAATGGTGCAGTGAATAGAATTAACCCCTGCTCGTACTGCCGCCATTACATTAGCAGTAGCCAGCCCATAATCATTATGGGGATGAAAATCAAACTGCACTTCAGGATAGCGTTGACACATATCACTAAAGCTCACAAACACTTCTTCAGGCGACATCACGCCCAAGGTATCGGGCAACATAAAATGAGCGATACCAACATGACGCAAGTTATCCATTAAATCGTAGACATAATCGGGGCTATTGGCATACCCATTTGACCAATCTTCCAGATACACATTTACTTTTAAGCCTTGTTGTTGTGCATAGGTTACGGTTTGTAAAATATCGACGGTGTGCTGCTCTAAGGTCTTACCCAATTGCTCACGGCAATGTTTTTCACTGCCTTTAGTCAGTAGATTAATCACGTTGCCGCCTGTTGCAACTATCCAATCTACGCTTTTGGTGTGATCAACAAAACCAAGCACCTCAACACGACCTGCAAAGCCCGCTTGAATTGCCCAGTTATTAATATTAGTAACCGCCTCTTTTTCGCCCTCGGAAACCCGTGCCGAAGCCACTTCAATACGGTCAACGCGTAGCGACTGTAACAGTGCCTTAGCAATATTAACTTTTTCAGCGGGAGTGAAAGAAACGCCTTGCGTCTGTTCGCCATCACGCAAAGTGGTGTCCATCAGTTGGATGGTTCTGGAAGCTGTGGACATAGTGAGTGCCTGTTATTTTTTATAGTTGATTGTGTGTTGTAGGATACGCGCTTATTTTAAAGCGTATTGCCTATAGGGAACAAACGGAATACGGAGGAGTAATGTACAAAAACCGTAGCATCTCAGCAAAAAGTCTTGCATTCCGCAAGCTCCGAACATTTAAAGTAGGGTGGGCATTGCCCACCAAACAACGTATGTCCGCGTCCGAAATGTGGGTGATGCCCACACTACCTGACTAAGTATTCCCATAAGTGTCGTGTCATTGTTTAGCGATTTTTGATGGGGGCAATTGTACGTTAACGGCTAGATTTGACAAAGGCTAACTGATGTCCACGAAAAACACAAAAGACACAAAAAGTTTTTTCGTTACAAAACCAGCGGATATATTTGGTTTTATTTTGAGTTGCCAAAAAGCAGCAATCCAAATCCAAGCCACTTGGTGGATTTTAGGTATTCATTTTTCCTATCTTTATTCAATAGGTTATGATTAGTATATTCCCCACACCAATGGGACTGAACCTATGAGATTATTATGCCAACAAAAATCAAAACAATACTATTGGTTATCGCCTGTGTGTTTTTATGGCTGATACTGCAATCTTTTACGGGTGTACCAATGAAGATGTGAATAAATTTACATCACAGATGGTTTTGTAGGTCGGAATAAGCATAAGTTTGTCGGAAACGCATTATTTCGCTTCCGCTCAATAAGGCTTATTCCGACCTACAGGGCTAAGCAGGAACACGAGTTAAGAAATCCTGAACTGATTGCAAAAGCAACTCAACTTGTTGTTTAGTATATTCTGTATATTTTCCATGTGCGCTCTTATTGCGTAAATCGAGCCAAGCTGTGATATTTTTCTGATCCAGTTTTGTTAAAACGCCTACACTGGCTAATTCAGAATTTAAAGTATCTGCTTTTTTGGGTCGTCCATTTGAAACGATAGAGATTTCAGGTTTTGTTTTCGCACAAAGCTTTCTAATATGCTCCTCAAGGACACTTCCAATAATTACGGCTGCTGCATCTTTGTAACCTTCTGTTAAAAGATAACTTGCCATTTCAAGAAAATCGGAAAAGATGTCTGCATGAATAAGTTCTTCATATCGCATTAAAAAATCTTTATCAAGAGCTTCACGAATCGCTTTTAATGTTCCTTGTATAGAGATTGCTACAGCCAAGCTATTTGCAGAATCTTCTTCTAAAGTTTTTCGCCAAGGATCGGCTTGATTGCCAAGTATATGACTTAGCAGATGGCAGGAAGACTGCCATTTTTTAAACAGAGCAAGATCGACACGTTGAATATTAATAACTGGGGAAACATTCTCAACCCATATTGTTTTAAGAACTAAGTCACCTTCGCTAATGAGAGAGTCAACTAAGTTAGAAATCTGTTCTTTTGCTTTTTTTGTTTGCATAGGTATGAATATTTTTCAAAGTTATCTCGTTCTCATACGCTGTGTAGGAATGCAGTAAAGACGCGCCGCGTTTTGCACCCACCGCAGCGCGGTGCAAAGGCATTCCCACGCGGCGCGTGGGAACGAGTGGTGGGGTTTATACCCAAAGCCAAGGATAACTTTGTTTGTGTTTCACTTCATAAGCGTCAATTTCATCAACGTGTTTCAGCGTTAAACCAATATCATCTAAGCCGCTTAATAGATTGCCTTGACGGAACGGGTCGATTTCAAAAGTGAAACCATTACCTGCTGGCGTGGTGACGGTACGATTTTCTAAATCAACGGTAAATTTCACGCCTTCGTTAGCGGCAATTTCTGCCATTAACGCATCAAGTTGGCTTTGGCTGACTACGATTGCCAGTATGCCGTTTTTAAAACAGTTGTTATAAAAAATATCGGCGTAGCTGGTGGAGATGATGGTGTTGAAACCATAATCGGCAATTGCCCAAGGCGCGTGTTCGCGTGATGAGCCACAACCGAAGTTGTCACCGACCACAAGAATTTTTGCCCCTTTAAACGCAGGTTTGTTGAGTTCAAATTCGGCGTTGTCACTACCATCATCGTTATAACGCCAGTCGTGGAATAGGTGAACACCAAAACCAGAGCGTTCTACTTTTTTCAGAAACTGTTTAGGAATGATTTGATCGGTATCGACATTGCTACGATTCATTAACGCGGCAATACTTTCGTGTTTTGTGTATGGTTGCATGATTTTTCCTTACAGTTTGCGTATATCAACAAAATGACCTGCGGCGGCTGCGGCGGCTGCCATAGCGGGTGACACTAGGTGTGTTCTGCCGCCTTTACCTTGACGACCTTCAAAGTTACGGTTTGAAGTGGACGCACAGCGTTGACCTTTAGTCAGTTCGTCACCGTTCATGGCTAAACACATGGAACAACCTGGATCGCGCCATTCCCAACCTGCGTCGATAAAGATTTTATCTAAACCTTCGGCTTCGGCTTGGTCTTTAACGTGATATGAACCAGGCACGGCGATTGCGGTTACGCCATTAGCCACTTTTGTGCCTTTAGCGACTTCAGCGGCGGCGCGGAAGTCTTCAATACGTCCGTTAGTGCATGAGCCGATAAATACATAATCAATTTTGATGTCAGTAATCGGCATATTGGCGGTTAAGCCCATATACGCTAACGCTGATTCACAGGCTTTGCGTTTACCTTCGTTATCAAAACTTTCTGGCGCGGGTACATTAGCATTCACACCAATCACTTGTTCAGGTGATGTTCCCCATGACACTTGCGGCGCAATATCAGCGGCATCCAATGTCACTACAGCATCAAATTCCGCGCCTGCATCACTAGGTAAACTATTCCAATAAGCCAGAGCTTTTTCCCAGTTGTCACCTTTAGGGGCAAATTCTTTACCATTCAGGTATTCGTAAGTTTTTTCATCGGGTGCGACTAAACCAGCTCTTGCGCCTGCTTCAATCGCCATATTACACAGCGTCATGCGTCCTTCCATCGACAGCTTTTTAATGGCATCGCCTGCATATTCAATCACATAACCTGTACCACCAGCGGTACCGATTTTGCCAATGATGGCAAGCGCGATGTCTTTGGCAGTGCTGTATTTAGACAGTTCGCCGTTGACTTGTACCAGCATGGTTTTGGATTTTTTCTGTGGCAAAGTTTGCGTTGCCATAACGTGTTCAACTTCGGAGGTGCCGATACCAAACGCCAATGCACCAAACGCGCCATGCGTTGCGGTGTGGCTATCACCACATACGACCACCATACCAGGATGTACAAAACCGTGTTCAGGCACAACAACATGAATCACGCCATTGTTGTGGCTTTTCATGTCGTATAAGTTCAAACCGTTTTCTTTGCAGTTATCTGCCATCACTTCGATTTGTTTTTTAGCAATCGGATCGGCAATCGGTAAATGACGGTTTTTAGTCGGTACGCAATGATCCATCGTCGCCAAAATACTGTGCGGATTACGGACTTTGCGGCCTGAAATTTTCAAACCTTCAAAGGCTTGTGGGCTGGTGACTTCGTGCATCAAATGACGGTCAACATAAATTAATGGGGCTTGACCTTCCACGTCTACGACAAGGTGACTGTCCCAAATTTTTTCGTACATGGTTTTTTTCATGATTTCTTCCAAAGATTATTGCGTGTTACAGCGTTGTTTATGGCGATATTCTAGCATTAGAACGATTATTAAAGATAACCTAGGCGGATTTTTTGCATGATGAGCTTCTACAATATTTTGACAAACTCAGGTTAAGATAATGGTCACTTCAATAGTTACAAAGCTTCATATTATCAATTGCGCTGTTCTTTTAGCCAACCCAACTGATGTGTCAACACTTATCAGGACAAAAAGTTAAGCAGTTTTTAGCTGCATTTCGTAGTTGACGGGCGAGACATAGCCATTGCCGGAATGCAATCGTTGTTGATTGTAAAACAC
>WSSedA1B3DRAFT_1000045_pt1 | contig 33160 bp, 82 predicted proteins | sample WetSurSiteA1Bulk_FD_9468 | JGI IMG/M metagenome (IMG submission 9468)
TTCTGGGATTTCTTCCCCACAGGCGTCACATTTTTTTAACAGCATAAAACTTCTCCCGCCATATTTGGACTCCCCAACAAGCCAGAAATTCAATTCATCCTAGCCCTATCCTCTTCCGACAATTGGTTATTCCCTACCTCTTCAACGCCCATATAAACAGCCAAGTTCTTTACAAACAATGATAAATTATTATGGCCCTCAGCAATATTAATAAGGTGGAATTCTAAATAGTTTATTATCTTTTTATGTTTTTTTAACAAATTATAAATTTCACAGCAAATACAAAACCAAAATAAATTAGTAAAAGCAACCCAAAACCAAATATTACCTATTGTTTCCATATATTTATTAACGTTCAGTTTTTAGCTTAATCTTTTTAACTCGATAAGAAGCTTCGTCCAAATAACTAATAAAACCTAAGATTTCTTTATACCTATCTCTCTGTCCCTCTGATACAAGGTCAGAAAACATCAAACCCCCAAGATCTTTTGATAGCCAGCAAAGCACCTCATATAGCCAACTCGAACTTATACTCCCAACTCCCTTTTCATTAATAGAATACGTTGAATGCGTCCTGACTTTCCTCTTTTTAGAATTTTTACTCATTTTTCCTCCCAGCCAATACTCTTGCTAACTTTGACAATTTCATGCACAGGTAATTTTCTACTTTTTTCTATCAGCACTTTCTCGTAGTAATCACCTATCTCTCCAATAAACCAATTACTACCAGCGGGCTCAAATCTCCATTTTCTAAGTAAATCTTCGTAAGAAGCGTTATTTATCCAAAAAACCCTCTCGTCATAACTTAGATTACAATTTTTATTACTCATACCAGTCACCGGATATTCATAATCACAAAAACAAAATGTGTTTAAACACCATCTAACTTCTTTAAGATCTTTCATCCATCCAGCATGTCTGCCATCATTCCTAGTTACAGAAATATTCCAACTACCATCAACATTTAAATATTTTCCGTTAGCTACTGTTCCTCTACTTTCATACTTATAGATATAAAATGTTCTCTCTTCACCTTCAGAATCAAAAACATTTTTACTCGGGTTACCTTTTGCAATTTTTAAATAATACTCGCCATAAGGTATAATAGCAATAGTTATAGTATCCATACCCAGAGTATATCAAAAAACTAAATAAAAGTCAAGGGGTAACCATATATTTTCTGAGAGTAGCGAAAAAATTATCTCTCCATTTTTCCGCAGCCGTTTGCCATTCCATGGATTGCTCGTTCCAATTACCACCACTGACATTTGCCAATACAACCCATAACATTTCCCCAGCAGAAATCAAATCTCTAACGGTTTCAGCAAAAACTTCTGCCAAAACAGGGTCCATTACAGTCCCGGAAGTTCTCGGATCACACCAACATCTAGCAGCAATACCTCTAGCATTAATTAGATCAACATCTTCATTATAGCCACAACAAGACTCATTATCAGTTCTAACTGTCATTTTAATTCTCCTTTAGTCTTCTAATAACACCCTCTACACTTCTTTTACAACTAATTAAAATTATTTTATCAATTTTATTGATATTTTCTTTACAAGAAATCGCTTTAACTAACCAATCATAAGCAAAAATACAACACTCTAATAAACTGTAATCTTCATTTGTCATACTAATAAACCTTTGGTTGTTGCATAGTAGCACAATGAATAGAACCAAGTCCAAGAAGCAAATCTACACAGTTTATCCCTATAACTTTTTTACCAGGAAATATGTTATCAAAAATTGTCAGGGCCTCCCTATCATTCACATCGTTAAAAGTTGGTACTAATACAGCGTGATTGCATATATAAAAATTTAAGTAACTAGCTGGTAATACTTGCCCATCAAAATAAATTAGAGAGCTAGGTAAAGGAATTTTTCTAATATTAAAACGAGTTTTACATAAAATATCTAAATTATCCTGTAAGACAGCATAATTAATATCTAATGGATCTCTCTCATAAGCAACTAAAATAGTATCATCATTAACAAATCTAGCTAATTCGTCTACATGACCATCGGTATCGTCACCATTTAATTTACCTTTTAACCAAATAATATCATCGACACCAAAATGGGAATAAAACAACTCTTCATAATCCTCCTTTGTCATACTAGGATTTCTTGGGTTATCTTTATTTAACAGACATGATTCACTTGTTATAAGACTCCCGCTTCCATTGACGTCTATACTCCCCCCCTCCAAAACTACATCTGAAGAAATAATTGGTATTGAAGAATCATAATTATAAATTTCCTTATTTACTAAATTGTCGTAGTTATAATTATAATATTTTCCCCAACCATTAAAACGAAAATCCAACATTTTTAGCCCTGGGTCTCCGTCGCACTGACCAGCAATATATATTGGTCCGTAATCCCTAATCCAAGATCTGTTTGTTTCAATATAAACAAACTCTACCATTTGTGGACTTATTGGGTACTTAAATAGAAACTCCTTAACTCCACTATTGATACTACTCATAGTGGGAAGGATTATTTTAACTTTTTCAGATATTGTTAGTGCTCTTACAATTTCTGCGTAAACACAAGGTATTGGGTTAAACTTAGAGGGCCAATCCGACTTATTTCTAGGCCAAGTAATCCAGGTACATTCATGCTCACACCACTCAGGGGGTAACCAATTACTCATATATTTACCCAATTCTAAACTTCTTAATCCTAAAATTTAATATTATTAGGAATAATAATCATATCATAATACGCAATCTTTTCCTTTATTTCTTTAATTTCCTTTTTTAATGTTTCCACTTCTTCCAATAATTCTTTACAGACTTTTTTCAAATACTCAATATCACTGTCATTATTAAAAATTTCACAGTGCCCTCTTATCATATTACCACCACATATCTAGACAATTATCAGAAAATAATTTAAGTCCTTTTTTTATCCTAATCCAATCCGCATGTTCCTCATCAAAATCACTATCAAACCTATGAGCTAGAACGTCAAAAGTCCAAATCATCTCGTCGATCTTATTATTCCAACTTTCTTCGCTTTCACCATAAGGATATCCATTGCTTAATTCCTTATACTTTATGAGTCTTGGTAAAATAAGTTTCGCCAACGAACAATCAAGACTCCACGTTTCAGAGTCATCCCACCCCCTAGTTCTCCTCTGCCACCAAAATCTTACAGATCTCTTAAAAAATCTAAATGTATATTTGTCACTCATTTAATAGCAAACTCCCCACAATGATCCCAGTCATTAACAATTGGAAACTGAGCATCCGGTGAAGCTAGAAGCCCCTTTGGTAAGGAAGGTGGGTATCTTTTACAGCTACCACTTTTATACCATCTATTATGATAATAAATACAATTCTTACAACAAATATCCATACTTTTTTTATTATTCTGCCTTTGCAAATATTCTGCATAGTTTACAAAGATGATCACCACAAAAATTACAATTAAAACCGTCATAGATTTTAGATATATTCTCAGCTAAAGAGCGTAAATATTCAAAATCATCACCATACTCAATAATTTCTAAAACTTTTTTCTTATCTTCGTCTGTCTTAACAATACACCACTTATAAGACTCTTTACCAAAATGGAATTTTTCCCGTTCAGCTACTATTATAGCATAGTTTTTAATAGAAATGTGGTAAAAAATAACTTCATCATCTAAATGCTCACAAGTACTCCATCCAGACGAACTAAAAGAAGACAATAATTCATGATAACCCACATTACCATACAGGTTAAACATCACCCGCATCCTTCCACAGAGATTTATATTCACTAACAAATATTTTAAATCCTCTTAACTTAAAATATATAATGTGAGCAAAAAATAAAGAGGGGGTTAATAAAATTAGCATTACCCTATTTATGATAATTCTTGAATTCATAAAAGGACGGGGAGGGAATCGAACCCTCTCTAACCCCTAATCTAGAGAATCGGGCTTATAAGGCCCGTCGTGCTTCCAGCTACACTACCCGTCCGTATTAGTCAAGGAACCAGTCCTTAATCTGTTCAAACCTTTTACCCTTTTCTATATAATCATATATGTCTTCAAAAATATCGGTTACTTCACAATTAGCAATTTCATCAAGCATCCCTCCCTTTCCGCTTTTTAATTCCTCCTCAGAAACATGAGGACGATCACAGGAACGAACATCACACACTTCATGAATATTTGCATAATCTGCCGCCTCTTCATTCAACAAATCAAAATCTATTTGTTTAAACTCTGTCCCCCTTTCACAAGCATAAAGAGAAAAACAAGTTCCTTCTTCATCTTCACAACACATTATCCTACACGTACAAGGTAACTCAACAATCTTCATTTCAACCTCATTACTTTATGTCAAAAAATTTGTTTAGAACAACTGGTAACCGTTTGCCTTTTTAAAACAATTAGTAACCATAAGGTAATCGTAGAAAGATTCCACGCCATAGAAGATAAAATATATTCGTCATTATAAACATATGAAAAACCCAAAATAGAAAACAACATTGCTAAACAATAACAAACCAAAATCAAAACATTTTTCATTTACATTAGTCCTCATATTCTTCAATACAAGTAATAAATCTCTCTTCGTTTGTATAAGGTGAAACTAGCATATCCCCAACATTTATAGCAGTGATAAATTTATACTCCCCATTCACAAACAAAGGATGGTTTTCGGAGACTACAAAGGTTTTGTTACCATCTAAAGTTATTTTATAATTCATTCACCTACCCAACATTTAATAAATTGGACATAAAAATCAGCTAGTCCCTCCAATATACCTATACAAGCCGAGCAAATCATATCTATAGGAAGAACTATTGGGATTATCAAGATCATAATAATTCTTCTCAAATAGTCATTCTTAATATATCTAAGCATTATAATAATCCTTTTCCAAGTATTTATTAGACACAATTTTTAAAATTACCCTACCAAGACTAGGAGAAAACCTTACTGTATTAAAAGGTTTAATTACTACTCCTTCTCTAATATGGTCAGCAGTAGGAATCTTAGACTTTCCATCTGCCAAACTCTCTACTCCATCACTGTAAGCACCAAAAAACAAATAAGGAACCCAAGGAAGGTTGTATTTGAATGCTAAGCCCTCCTGACGTACCGGGGTTATCCAACTCGCTGTTTGTGAATCAAACATATCAAAACCAGCAAACATTACCTTTGGGGTATCACCTTTACCCGCCCCATACCTAAGGTTTTGAACCTGCCCGTAAGTCTCCCCGTAAAGAACAAGACCTGGGTTGTCCTTACAGAATGCCTCTATTACCTCATAGGAGGGCTTCAGAGACGCCCAATAGACAGATTTAGGGTCTTCCCTCTTCCAAGTTGTTCTAGACCCTACATGAAGCTTATTATCCCACCAAACTACTCTGCATGAAGCTCCGTGTATCTTCTCAGTAACTACAATAACCTCACCAGGGGTCATACAATCTTTGAACCTATACCAACTCTCTACATCATAAATAGGGGTAAGAATTGCTGGTGGTTTAGTCGCATCCGTCGTCGTGGACCATTTCTCAGAAGGATTATAATGCTCAATCCCAAAAAATTCCATAAGGTCATCACCAACATCTATTAAGTCAGGCACTTTAACAAGCAATCCTTGTGAATAAATCCCTCTAAGTCTTTTAACGGTTACCCTTTCCCACTGTTTGCCCCTATGAAAAAATTTAAAAATAGGGCGAGAAGTATCAATAAGGCTATCAGGAGGAATGTATGCCCCCAGGTCTCCGTCGTTCCATTCGTCAGAACGAACAACAACAGTAAACCCAAAAACCTTAACAATAGAAAGATTATCGGCGTCTGGGTGGGGCTCTTTGTAAACCCGAACAACTTCTACCTTATGGGTGCTCATGATTTTTATACTATATTTTTGGCCTATTGTCAACCGCTGAGGTCAGCCATTTTATATTTTATTCCCTAAAATTTTCTACTAAGAAAGCCCCTTGATTATCCTCGTGAGCTAATGACATCCTATGCTTAATACAAACCATGATTAAATCCCATAAAAATAAATCAATATCAGTCGGATCGACTTTTTTTCTATTTCCAGTCTCATCAATTAAAGTCATCAATCAGGCTACCCCAAAAATGTTAATAGTTTTTATTAAAAATTCAAATAGCGGGGGTGGGAGTCGCACCCACACCGTTTTCTTGGTTATGAGCCAAGCCCAGCACTAATACTGGCTGCCCCGCGTCAAGTCATTTATTTTTTATTCCTCTTCGGCTTAGCAATTTCTTCTAATACTGATGCCAGCACACAAAAACTTTGACATAGGAGTAAAACCCCAAAAATAAAAGTTAAAACCTTTAACATCCAATATCCATATATTTTTTAAAATTCTCTGTATAATTACGAATGGTTAAATTCCTATGTAAATATGTATGAATTACCCATTTAACCTCTTTAATTTCCTTAAACCACCCAGAATAACTTCTATCACTTTCTCTAAAAGCTGAGCCTAAAAATTGTCCGTCCGCATGTAGGTATTTGCTCATAAAAGGGAAAAATATATAAAAATATCTTTCCTCACCAAGTGAATCGGTGACATTCTTATCAGGATTAGTACTCCAAACTTGCATAATTCCATAATTAGGTATTTCACAAGAAACGGCTAACCCACTAAAATATTTTTTCTTTTCTTTATTCATGACTTTTACAAATAAGATTATTGAAATATTTACCTTTCCAACTACTAAGAGAATATTTATTGCACACACATAAATGATTGTCAATAATACTATCATTGAAAGTTGACAGCCAAACGTGGGTTTCCCTACCCCGGGCATCCCCACCACACTTAATATTCCCTTCTTCCATTAAAGCCCTTCTAGCGCCAAAAGGGGTCAAAACCAAGGCCCGATTCGGACCACTATAATACCCTTTGCTTAATAAATAATCCATTATTTATACTCTATTAAATAATCTAAAGTCTAAGTAAGGAGAAATGCCAACGTAAGTTTCTAATAACCACAATATCTCCTCTTTACACGTTAGCCACCCGGAATACCTTTGGTCCTCATCTCTAATTAAACACCTTCTAATTACCCCATCAGTGTGTAAAAAAGTTTCTTTAGCAGGAAAATAGACATAATATACCCTGTCATCTCCCTCTTTTTTCATCACACAATCAATTGGGTAGTAATGAATTTCAATTGGACCATAATAAGAGTCTTCAATTTTATATACTATACTCATTGTATTACTCAAGTTTAACATAATTAAAAAGTTTTTGCCACCATCCACAAATTCTCTGCTACTATTTGTGCTCTTATTTCGTTAATAATTTTAATCGCGTGTTGTTCATTCTTTGCTGCAACAACTACAAACATCCTAGAGTCATCAAAATCTTTTCTAGTTGAAGGGAACCAACGAATATTTAAAGGGACTCTATATTCTAAAGGATTGAAATTTTCATAAACACTGTAAATAGACCCATCCTTGTACATGCATACATAAAACAACTTCATTCCAACTGGTACTTCACTACCCTCGTCAACCAGCCACTCTGAAATACAATCACCCCCCTCTTTTGGGTCTCCCCATCTATCCCTAAATTCCTCTGCTTTCTCTATAGTAGAAAAAACCCCTTTTATTTTCCTGTCTGAATAATCACCTTCCTCGAATACATAAACTTTATTCATAGGGTTATCCAAGATAGTCACCGCAATTTCTGCATCTCCAATCAGGCTCTGCCCCACCTATATTATGGAACCAAGGTCCTTCCTTATGCCCATGCAGTCTACACCAAAATTTTCTTAAAGTCAAGGGCTTTTCCAATAAATATTCCCACCAAGCTATGCTAAACCATTTCATTTCTTAAATCTCTTCTTCTTTTTTTCTTTATCGTATTTAGCCTGCCTAGCTTCCCTTCTTATATACGCACATTTAAGTTGTCTTAACAACTCTTCACGACTTTCATCATCTCCAATATCAACCAAGTCTTCATCAACTTTAAATGGGGTAGCTCCATCCATAACTGATAGAATTTCATCAATGTTATTAAAAATTTTTAATACTTCTTTTAACGCCACCCTATCATCACTGTTCGCCATTTATAAAACACCTAGATCCTTTACATTTAGGAAAATCAGAACACCCAAAGAATTTACCAAACTCACCCTCTTTCAAAACTGTCGGTTTCTTGCATAATGGGCAGGGTCCCTCACCACTAGGTTTAGATTTACACCTAGCTGGGTACAAATCGGCGTCCTCTAGCTCCCAATATTCGTCATCGTCCATTGAGGCTATTATTTGGTCTATAATATAATCAGCAATGTCACCCATACAACACTATAAGTCTTCTACAATAATTTTGGGGTCCTTTGTAGCCATATATACAGCAAAATCATCCCAAGATTTCCTAATCCACCTGTACCAAAATGGACAGGTGTTTTTTATTAAATTATTTTCTACTATAACCAACCCAGTACATAATTTTGTACTAACATAATAAGTCTTTTGTTTAGTCATAAATAACAGCATCTACATTATTTCTTAGTTTTAAGTGACACCCACATTCAAGAACAACAATGAAATCATCCATTACTTTATCATAGTCACTAATCATTATTATAGACCCTTCCGGTTTATACGGTTTATTATAATGCTTGTCAAAATTTACGTCACGTAACAATTTAACTCTTTTTGTTGGCTTGCACACTAATAACATAATAAACTACTCTGTACATAAAAAGTTATCAGTACAATATGGCTCAAACTGCGCCCCACCTTCTCCTCTCTCCCTGCTATATACAGCGCACCCAATAGAGTCAACTTTTGATAAGTAAACAGGTTCCCCAACGCTTAAAGTAAATTTTATTGAATTAAGTAATAAAATAGTGAACTTTTCTTTATTATTAAGCCTTGCTGCATCTGCAATATCTTGTAAATCGTCTGGATCAAAAATCGGTGTCTTTTCAATAACAAGACATTTAAGTTTCTTTCCAATCTCACTATCATCTCCAGCAAATACGGTCTTACTAAAACTAATACTAATAAGAACTAGTAAAATCAAAACCAACTTGTACATTTTATTTCTCCTTCTTTGCTAATTTTTTAAGTTTCTTAAGTTTATTTAAATGATATTTTGTATTTTTTCTTTCTATGTATTTACAGCATTTTTCACACTCCGGTACGTAAAAAGGTTCGTCCCCAATACCCCATCCACAACACCACTGAAATTCCATCCTCTTACTAAACTTGGTCCCACAAGCAGCCTTATAAGAATAAGGATCAAACAAATGAGTTAAAGTACTCTTATTATCTGAATCCCCAGGAACCCCAAGCCACCCAACAAAATAAACCATAAATTTATAACTCAACTACTTAATTTAGTTTATAAGTTTCTACTTCGTCAGTTGACCATCTTAATACCGACCATTCACTAGAACCATAAGTAGTGTATAAAGATATAAACCAATAAGAACGACCATTAACTACAAAACAAATAGTTTTATCTACCCTGTCACTAAGAAATGCACCTACACTACCGGTCTTCTTATCTAACTCTTTTATAAACGCAGCCTCAAGGGCAATCCTAAACACCTGTTCTCGTTTTTTTAATATACCGCTCCTAATGTACGCTTCATATACCTGTTGGCCAACATTCGGATTTAGTTTACGCCTAGGTTTCTTAACCCAAGAAAAACTAAATCCAACTCCACCATACTCCCATAAATACCACGGGTCTTGATCTCCATGATACTTAAAATATACACGACTATGGGCCTTTTTAACCTTCTTCAGGTTATCAATTGCTGGAAGCCAGTTATTCTTATGAAACTTATTATAAACGGTATGAACTTTCCAATACTTACTCTCAATATCGACTATGTTATCAAGTTTAGGCTCCCAAACATTTACATAATTACCTAAACTCAATCCATACACTTTCCTTATCCATCTCTTAACTGGCTTTCCATTAACTCTTATCCAGCCATCTTCACAGTAGTCACCGTCTTTGACTATTTGATTTTCACTACCAAGAACTGACAGCATACTAACATTGCTGGGGACCTTACATACCTTTTTCCCCTCGGTATTAAAAATAGTACCCGAAGAATCTCGTGAAATTATATTGGATTTATTTTTCATAGTAATTAATCAACTTATTTAGAATTAAATTCTTAGTAATACAATCCTTATGAAAGAGAGACCTAAAAGTATTTTTAGTAAAATTCAACCTCACTTGATCCTCATCAACGTAGCACCCTTTACAGGACCTCCCAGTAATCTTAGCACTTGCGAGTAAAATTAAATCGTCATTAACATTTACTAGTTTTCCACATAATTGACACATTCTTTCGTGTCTATCTAATTTTACATTTGCCATGTTTTACTCATTGTCTTATAATAATATTAATAAATTGGCTTAATTACTGACAGGTGTTTTTTATAATAATAAAAATGTCCACTAGGTAAAGTTAAGTTAGTTTGGCTCCCATCTGGGAACAGCCAAAGAAAATGCCCGCATATTTCTGACATTCTTTTGCTTCGCTGAAATTCTTCAAACTCTCTATATAAATAAACTTCATCTTTATAGGCTACGAATTCACATAAAAGCACTTCCGTTGTCTCAGAGACAGCCCCTAATGGTACTGGAATATTTGATATAGTAACAAAAGAAGGATAAAAACAATCCACTTCAAATAAAATTTTGCTCATACTATAACCAAGATTTAACACCGCAGGAGGGACTCGAACCCCCGGCCAACGGATTAGAAGTCCGTTGCTCTAATTCCACTGAGCTACTGCGGCTTAATATTATTTTATTGAAACCTACAACAAAACCTAATAAATTTTATGTTACTTGGAATTTTACCTACCTCAACTTCAAATCCATTACCAAAATCAGTATTATAAGACTTAACCACATCTTCTCTTAAATAAACTTCTCTCCCCATCGCCTCTGGCCACACACCGTCAAAAAATTCCCGAACCTGCTCCGGGACATCAACATCAGCCTCCTGACAAGCCTCCCAAACCTTCTTCATTTTTTCCCATTTCTCGTCTGGGGGTATATAACCACTTACCACCATCTTTACTGGCATATTTCACCCCATAAATGTTATTGATATAAGCTGCATGGGTAGGATTCGAACCTACGGCTACCTAATTAACAGTCAGGTCCCTTACCACTTGGGTACCATGCATTATTATTAGAGCCTATCACGAATACTATTTAAATCATAATTCAGATCACCTAAAATATTCTTAATACATTTAATTTGTGACTCTATGTCGGTTGGGTTATCTTCAATTGCAGCTTTCTTTAGCTCACAGCTTGAGTTTAGTGATTGAATAACACTCAATGAATCTTTACAACAAAGACGACAATCATTTGCAATATTAATAATCTCATGAAGGTGTTCACGAATCGTAGGTTCTTTACTACTAATAATTTCCGCACTTTCTCTAACCCTAGGCATTTCCTTCTCCTTTTTTATGATACCCACAATAGGTATCCCACACTATGTTACTATTAAAATCTTTATCAGTATCAGTTTCCCACTCATGAATAGTAGAGTCCGCTTGTCCATTCTTAACTTTGTATTCTTCATAGCACTTAATTGCCAAACCTAAATCCGTAAATATACGATAGGGATAATTATATAATATTACTAAATAAACAGTAGACATTTTAATTATTACCTAAGTCCACAAATATAACCTAATATCAACTAGTCTGTGTAAATTTTTTTGGTCTTCTTTATACCACTGGTCCTCTAATTTTAAACCTTTCTTTATAGCTTCAGTATATTTCTTATATTTTTTCTTATCGTAAGGAACTTTTCTCTCAAACTTAGAACCCTCTTCAATTGGCTCAAATTCAATGGGAGGAAATTCGATACTCTTATCGTCTAATGGATTTTTCCTGTACGGCCTCACCTTTGTCCACCAAGTATACAAGCTATTTATTTCCTTCCAAACCTTCTTCATTTCAGGGCTCGACCCCCAGTTTATTTCTACTCCTGCATGATCCTTTTCTATATAGTCAACTAACGACTGAAAAGCTGCATGTAGTATAATATCGTCTCTATTACACCACTTATCTAAAGAACTAATTTTAAGAGTTTTTATATGCATAAGCTTCCCCTTCGTCATAACCTAAGCCATAGGCCATACCTTTATATACGTCTAATAAAACTTCATCACTCATTTCTTCAAGTTCTTTAGCAAATTTAATATTAGCTTCGTCTATCCTATGACTATAACCTCCTTTCTTATATTTATGTTTTGGACTAATAAACCTACTATCCAGATGTAAAATACCATCAATCATTAGTTGTCTAAGACTTTTAGTTTCTTTATTTGTCTTCTTCATATTCATCCATCCCAGCATTAATCTCTCTTCTAGTTCTACTTTTAAACTTTATTTTCGCTCTTAGTTTCTGTTCCCTTCTAAAAGCTTTAACGCCATTCTTTGGAATAGTGAAATTAGCGTAATTTACATAAACAGGCCCCTCCTCCTCTAGCATCCTAATTTTCACCCATCTATTCCAGTCTCCCGGTAATTGACCCATCTTAGCTTTTTTCCAATCACTTAACTTTCCCATAAATTACTCACTATTAACTAAAGGGTAGCAATATTTCTTCCCCGCAAAGCACAAATATTTCTTACCATTACTACACAATTCAGTATAAACATTAGAACCATTTACTAACCCATTTGGAAATCCCATAACAATAAAAACAGCCTGGTCAGTTTTAATAGTAGTATAATCGAGTTTATTAAAAGCCGCTGACGCATACTCAACTTCTACAATCTTACCCACAAACTCCCTACTTACTAATTCGCAATCATAAAAACATGAAGAACAACCAGTTAGACTAAAGGCAAACAATAAAAGTAATGAATATTGCTTCATTAATTATTTTTTCTCTCCTTTTCAGCTTTCTTCAAACTATCAAGAGCAATTTTTCTAGCTTCCTTAAGAGTTATTACTTTCTTTTTATTAGTATCACTAAGTTTTATTGGTTTTTTAACCTTACCGATTACCTCAGCTTTTTCTACATTTATAGTAGAAATCATAACACTAGGCACAAACCCCCAACCCACCCTCCCGTGACGAATCAAGGACCCTTTTGGTACCTTTAGAGCTATAATGTCCTCATCATAACAAGATGACTTATAAGCCCGAGAATAAGTAGACATACAGTATAATCCAGCTTCTCCACCCACAACTAACTCTCCCTTTTTATAAAAAAGTTTTCTCCCCCTCGTCTTACAATTATCCTGCTTAGTCCTAGTACTAACAGGAAAAGGACTCACCCAAACATCATCGTTAGTTGAGTATACAACCTTATAAACAATAAGATCTTTAGTAGTTTTTCTCCACTCTTCTGTAAAAGTTACACACATTTTAATAATCCTTTATATCAAGTAGGGTGGAAGGGATTTGAACCTATCATAGCCGTTAGGCTCCTGATTTACAGTCAGGTGCGACTCACCAGATCTTCGCCGTTACCCCCAAGCCTTATTTCTATTTCATCAAGTTTTAATAAAGCATTTGACCAGTAGGAGACGGGCAGGGTGCTTGTGTGTACCTATTACCCCGATAACACGAGGGATTATACTCCTTTTCATGAATTGCACTGTAAGTCATTTCGTAAAGAATAATAGCAACAACACTAAGACCCACAATTAATAAAAGACCCGCAAGGTTCTCAAGTATTGTCAATTTAATATCCATTGACTCTGTTTCCTCTGTTTTTAAATCTTTTTTCATCCTATAACCATAAACACCGGGTGGAGGGATCGAACCTCCGATAAGGGTTTTGGAGACCCTTGTTATACCACTTTACTAACCCGGTACACTAACAATCTTTAAAAAACCTTCTCCCTTATCAACAGTATAAATAATCTTAACTGTGGGTACTAACTTACACTCATCAGTAAAAGGATTAAGATAATCTCTAAGTTCTCCTACTGACTCAATATGATTACCTGATTCTTTATTTTTGAGCATCTTGAAAGTCCTCTTCTATATGCTCCTCTATTTCCTTAGCCAACTCAGTCCAACCAAGCTTTCTTAGGAATTTTGCAGTAGATTTTAATTTTTCCGTACTTGTCATTTGGTAACTTAGTTAGCCACGGGAATTTTTAGTTTCCTAGCTAACTTTGTCCTTGCCCCGCGTTTCCATTCGTATTCAGATACTTTAGCAGAAACTTTTTTCGAAGTCAATACGAATTTCAAAGATAATTCTCAGGTCCTTTGGTTTTCAAGCAACCACACGTTGTGTTTTATATACTTGTTCATTTAATTTTCCTTACCTTTCATATTAGTTAATCTTGGTTAAGTGTAAATAATTTTAATTGATTACTTAGTTTTTCATTCTCCTCCCATAAATCAGTAATTTCATCAATCTCCTTACAACACAAATGAGGTTCGAGCTTATCCCAGTTTTCACATAATACACGGTCAGAATTATTATGCATCTGATTAGGTTTAGCCCCACAGGTAATAGCTAAGTTCCTATAATAACAAGCCAAGTCAATAAATCCTTGTTTTGAGTCCCCCTCTTCATCTAATTGTTTTTTAAGCACACTAATAATTCCCTGGGTTTCTCTTAAATGCTCAGACATACAATCACTACAATAAATTAAGTTTTTCCCATGGTCCTTACACTTAGACATTTAGGTCTCTCCATGTTTTTTAAAATTTTTCTCGTGCTCTTTTTTAAATTTCTGCCAACTTTTTATTTTAGTATTAAAATCCTTCTTATCAGCCTTAGACAATAAGCCGTCTTCGATTGCTCTGTCCCAGTCCCATAGCTCGTATTCTTGCTCTATCCCATCCATTATTAGACTCTCTTGCCTTCGTAAAATTCCATAGGTTCTCAAAAAATTACGCTTTGTGTCCTGATTCTCACTACACTTATCAACAAACTCACGAACAAGATCATCAATATTTAATTGTAATTCAGCTAATTGTAACTTTATTGGCCATGAGGATTTCATAAATTTTAACTCTTATTATTTATTCCTTCCATAATTAACTTGTTAAGTTTTATTAAATCTGATAATCTTTTTTCAGGATTCCCAACATTGCCTTTAGGGATAGGTTTTGTATAAGCCAACCAAGCTTTCTTAATATCAAGCAGCCTAGCCCTCAATTTGTCTGATTCTCCCTCTATCCTACGATTATCACAATATACGCAGTCCACGGCATCACCTATGTAACACTTGCAATCAGGGCAGGTATCCTTATACATCACCATATTGTCACCATCCACTACAACGCCCGCAACGTACTTTTTCTATAATTTTTTCAGGCTCTTTACTCGTGTTTTTTAACTCATTTTTTAATTCTTCAACTTGTTTTTTTAAGTTCTGTATTTCTTTCTCTAACTCACATATAAAACAAGATCTAGCCAAGTGACCATGCTTACAGTCCCTTATAGACCTATACGTATTTGGGTCCTGGGTTAATCTCTCAACTTCACTCATTCTCGATGTCATTCAATACCTTCTAGTGTCTTCCTCAAAAACAATACTGCCTCTACTGTTGAAGCATTCATAGCACACACTTCGTCATGGTCATAATTAGAAGGATTTATTTCATTTACATCTTCTAATATTTCCAAAGTAGTTTTCAAAGCCTCACGAAGTTTTTTATTAGTTTTACTTTCTTTCTCAGTCTTTTCCATCAACTCAAAGAAAGCATCCATTTGATACATTAAGGTCTCACCATTATCCCCATCCCCACCACACTGCCAACCAAAATAATCATTATAGTCTTTTAAATCATGCTTCTCCAAAAACTCCATCAACCTGACAGACATAGGATGGTGATCAATACCTTCCCCCCACCGATCCTTACTAGTAAGTCCGAGTTTCTTTGCTTTATGATAATCGTTATATTCCATAATAGAAAGGATCATCTGGCAACCATTTCATCCTATCAACAACCCACTTTAATGGCTTAGGTGGTTTTGGGTATAACTCATGAACAATTTTAGAAAGGTTTTTATTATTAGGCCCTACCTTAGGGTGTCTTTTTACACACAAATTATCAACTCTAGTAGTTAAATAATCACAATTATACTTTATATAGTATTTTATATCATCAATCAATTCCAAATACCAATATAACCAATCTCCATTTTCACATGTTTTCCAAGCTTCAAGAAAACTTTTTTTATGTTTACACCAACGTATAGCCTCAGGGCAAGCAGCAATCCTTTTTAAATCCTCGGACCAATGTTTTTTAATAGTTTTCTTAGGTTTACTAATTGTTTTTGTTGTTTTATTTAATTTTTTCATAAGTTTATCCTTAAATTTGTTAAGAGTTTTAATTATTTTAAATATTTATTTTAGTCCCACTCAACAATGCGTTACCACAAGTAATTCTTCCTTCATCTTCTTCTCTTGATGCAATAAATACTAATACGTCATATCCCGCTTCTCTTAAATTCTGTTCTACTTCTGCATAAGGGTACATCGTTGTATAGTCACCCGAAGTTTCAATACCATTCTTCAATGCTGTTTCAGTCTTATGCATTGGGGTAAGTTTTATGATATAGTCATCAGGATCAAAATACTTCAGTAAAACGTCAGGGTCAACTTCATAATTAGCAACAGCAAAGTTTAAAGTAATTTTTCTTCCTGAAGGAATTATACCTTCCATAATTTTTGCAATACCTTCAAGCGTACAAGAATTCTTATGAAACATTACTTCTCTTTCATGTTCATTTGTACTATTTATACTCAACTGCAACCCTGCATTTCCACCCAGTAACCGATTTTTCATCCTCATCCAAGTATGTATAAATGTTTTAAGCCACTCGTTGTTTTTTGGCATCATAGTTGACACGACTGGATGAATTTTATACTCTGGATCTAAATGAGTTTTAAACCACTTTGTAGCATCAAGTACATTCGGGTTCCAAGTAGGTTCTCCCATCCTAGCAAAGTGAATGTTTAATCTCTTTGTAAATTGTACTTCAGGATGAACTTTCATGCTACAAAGGACTTGTTTTATTAAATCGTTTGTAGTTGCGTTTTTCCCCGGACCAACCTTCGGGACATCACAAAAGGTACACCCCATTGAACACCCATATTGAGTTGATATTGTAATAACCCATTTCTCTTCTAATGGGAGCATTTTGGTATGAGTTACTTTTTCCAATGGCCTACTTAAACCTAATGCGTCACACTTTATGTTTACGTCCTTTCCATAGTCACCCAAAGAAAGACATTCTAATTTGCCTGTTTCTCCCTGAACAATTAAAATATGACCAGTGGGAACTTTTATGGTTTCTAAAACTTTCATTATTTCCCCTATTTTAAATTTTCTTCCATTCATAAGAAAGGATGTACCAAGTTTTAAACGGTATAAAATAATCTTCTTTATCAATATACTCAATAAGGTTATAAAAATAAACTTTACAACAAACTGACAATCCTTTAATATATCCAACAACCTCCTCTTTGCTTTCAAATCGTTGAGGACGTGCTACTAGTACCTTTTTAGTATCATGATCATCTTGTATTATAATAGCTGGCACATCCATAACTATCACATACTTTAAAGCTTCCTTCAAAGTTCCAAATAGGTCTACTAAAGAGACTTCCCTCTGTATTTGTTCCATTATATAATTTTACCTATTATCCCCGGAGCTATCAATGACTCCCCTTTGCTTTCTGTCTTCGAGTTTGTTTAAATTGTACTTAGCCACAGTGTCAAGACTCAAATCAAGGTCTTCACACAGATTAGCCAAATACCATAACACATCCCCAATTTCAGGGATAATCAACTTCTTAAAATCTGCATCAAATTTTTTATTACCCCTTAGGGTTTTTTTAACTTTTTCTGCAACTTCCCCTGCCTCTCCTGTAAGCCCCAAAGTAGGATAAATTACTGAGTATTTACCTGGATATATCGCAGTCTTACGAGCTTGTTCTTGATACTCTTCAAATGTCATATTTTTTAACCTTTAAAAAACCCTGACTTATCATATACAACAAGGTTATTTTTATTACCAAATTTCATGCCAACCTTAAGTTTTAACTAATTTTTTAAAAAATATCAGGCTCAATTTCTCCCAGAACTTTTGCACACTTGACATTTATTGTAGGAGTATCAGAGTTAAGTTCTCCATAACGTATTTTCGTACCCTCTTTAACTCTAAGTTTTATTACTCTCCTACCATAAGAACAGTTATTTATTGCCATTGCTTTTGTTCTATAACAATACAACCCGTATTTACCCCCTTTTGTCACTTCATTCTTTTTATAACTCAATACAGAACCTTCAGACTTATCGAACTGACTTTGTGGACTTCTTTGATTGGGTAAAAGTTCACTCATCCAAGATCCATCAGGAATAGGGCGAACTACCTTAAAAACAGTAATAGGTTTTTTAAAGGTACGCCAAGGTTCTATAAATTCTACACACATTTTTTATGCCTTAAAAGTTTTTTCTTGATTATTAAATCCAACTCTTACAAAACTTACCAAATTTCATGACTAATTGCTTTCATTGAGCAAGCCCAAAACCTCCCCGGACTTAATATTAACAGTAGTTGTCAATTCAGTTATCTTACCAAGTGCTATATTAGCATCAACCCAATCACCAAGTGGGTCCCTAACCATCTTTGCATGGCACTCACCAGACTCACCATCGCAGGGTTCAAGATCATACCTATCCATTTACTCCACCATCATTCAGTTTTATTTACTATCTTACTTTCAGACCATGTACCCATTAAAGCAACAATCCAGGCAACGATACACAAAAAGGGGTTCGTATGCCAGTATATGCTAGTCGCTAGGATTGCCACAACCAAGTGAGGAGCAAATATAAACCCCAGCCACCCAAGAATTCCAAAAGAGAAAACAGTCCCAACAACAAACATAGTGAGTCTTGGAAAAAAAGCAATGGCAATTAAAAAAACAATTCCATGTACGTCCCAAAAATTCATAATTATCCCTCTGACCACCATCCTTTGGCAAATGTAACCTCCCCCGTATCTTGAAGCCAATCAATTGCTTCCCTCAGGGTCTTAGGTTTTACTAGATTATGATAGTAAACAGGGGTTGCATTCCCCTCATGTTGGCACTTCCCCATAGTTGTGCATGGTTTCCCACACTCATTACACAGTAAATAGTCAGCGTGATTGAAGTAAGAATCACTAGCTTGACCCATTACCCACTCCTCTGTAACCATTCTACTACAAGGGTAAAGGATTTTTATATTCTTCTTCACATCTTTCATGCTTTAAGCCTACCACAAAAATTTTTTAAAGTCAACCGGAAATTTGGGAGAATTTTTAGAAAGTTGGTATGAAATGTGTTAAGATATAAAAGAGCTTAAACATAATCACTCTTGGTAATAAAATCCCTCTCAAGCTCCCCTGAAAGAGTTTTGTCTTCCCAACAAGTCTTACACAACCTAACTGGTTTTTGAAAAAAGCCAGGTTTAACGTCAAAAGCCATGAATTCAGCCCTCTTACCACAGGAGCAATCAAGGGGGTTTCCAATCTCTACCCTTTCTTGCTTAACTGCTTGACTCTCCCTCTCGTTTAGGTTAAGTCTACCCACTGCATGATCAAAGCATTTCTTAAACTTCTCAACACCCCCAAGGAAATTTTTTACAGGTTTACTAAGTCCCTGGTCTTTCCCCACTTCAATGAGAAAAAATCTCCAAAGCAATTCTGTGTTCTCGTTTGTCATAGGGATATAGTAAACTATTTTAAAAGGTTTGTCAAGCCCTCATACTAGACTTACAGGAACATGNGGTATGACCACAAGCCCCACAAAGTCCTTTTTGACGTCTTCCCCTAATCTTATCTTGAAACTTTTTGGACATTGACATAGGGTCGCAGTTGAAAGAAAAACAGTCGGGGCACATATCTTGACTTTTTCGACCGTTCAATTTGACCCCCCTAGGTTTACGTTTCTTCTTAAATGGAATTGTCACTTGACCAACTCCCAAACATCCCGAAGTTTTGAAAAGACTTCCTGGTATCCGTATGCATGCCCCTCTTCCCAAGCCCAAGAAATCATTTTAGAAGATTTTGGGTGATCAAAAGGAATTTCTAACTCCTTAAATGCATCATCCCAAAACAACCCATCTAACCTGGAATCTTCCCTCCTGCATATCGCCACTGACTTACGATACTCAGTCAACTCCGCTACGTAAGTATCAAGAGCATCAGAATATTTTCGGTAGTCATCCGCAGTAGGGTTTTTGGGCAAAAGGGGCTTCTTTGGATGAAGGGGAAACTGGTAGGTATTTTTGTACTTCTCGTAGTCCATTAGATAACCACCCCTTTGATAACCTCATCAGCAAGGGAATTCTCATCGCTACCCCCAGGAAGAACGTAGCAATTAAAAAAATCCTTGAGTCCCCTAAACTCCTCGCACTCAAACTCATCCCTATGATCCCTCAAACTGTAAACATTTTCCTCATCGTTATAATTGAGTACAAGGGTATCACCGGGAAGTTTTGAAAGCTTCTCAATCAACTCCCTAACTGTCATTGCGTTTTCCATACTCAATACTTACCACAGTCTACATCAAATGTCAAGTCTCTTTCCCGCTGAATACAATGACACCTGATCTTTTCCCCAAAGTGACTTTTTGAATTTTTTTCATATTTGGGAAAATTGCCGTTTCGGGGAGGTTCTCAAATAGCTCTTCCTTGCCTTGATTCTCTAAGTAGTTAACCCACTCAGAACCAAAACAAGAAGTCCATACTACACCATCATCAAAGGCATATGCAAAATCAGTTGTTCTTGAGTCTTCCCAAGGCCAGGGCCAACCCATTTCAGGGAAAGTTCCGTCCTTCCTACCAGCTAGGAATCCCCTCACAAAGTCCTTATAGCTTTGCTCAGAAGTGTGCTCAAACAATGCATAGGGTAGACCTTCGGGGTAACCATCCCAAGCAATACTCCCCAACCACTCAGCCCCCTCACCCCTTCCAAGGTAAAAATCAGCTCTTGTTCCCATTTTGTTCCCTTCCTATTCTCAAAATATATCTTACCACAATTTGGACAAAAGTCAAACGGTTTTATTCAATCCTACCTAAACCTTACCTAATTTCATGCCAAAACTGCCCTGTGAACAAAAAATAAGGGGTCCCCCGGATGGGAAACCCCACAGACCTAATTAACTGTAAGAAACAGTCCTTTCGTTCTTACAGAATCATCTGGTTAAACTGAAATAACTCTGTATTCCTTAACTGCCATCCAACGAGAATAGAGGTCCTTCCCGTACTCGTGTGCCTCCTCCTCATTGACAAACACAAGTCCGTTCCCTGCCCACTTGCCAGAATTGTCAGCAAGCACTTCAACCTTGAACTTTCCGTCCATTTCTGTCAAGGTGTCGTCGTGAACGACCTTACCATCAACCATTCGAACCACACTTGCCATTTTCTTGTCCTTTCTATCTCTATGGAATCGCAGGAAGACTCAGAACCGTTACTGTTGCGTAAATCAGGCACCCAATAAGCCACCCGAAGAAAAAAGAGATGGTGACAACGTCTTGAGTTTGGGGCTTCATATGATCAAACTTGTATTTGTTTTCGTTCATGCCCATACTTACTTTCTACCACACTGTAACGGCAATGTCAAGGTACCTGTTCATGCAAATCAAAAAATCTTCGTAGGTACCTGAAAAGGTTTGACCATCATTCAAGTCAAGCCTAAACCGATCTTCCCTTACCGTCAAATGGTCCCCATTGCCCAAAAGGTAAGTAGTAACCCCCAACATTTCCCCTATTTGGACAATGTTCATTTTTGATCAAACAACCTTCTCAAACGGTTCCACCTTATACAGGGAAATCCACTTGGTTGCGATGATGTAACCAATATGAAGGACTTTCCCGTCATTGTCAACGTAAATCCTATCAGCGTGCTTCCTCCCCAAACGAGATAGAAGCTCTTTTCGAGGGTGTCTCCCCAAGTTATGGTAAGTTTCCCCACGATTGTCAATCCCCATGAAATTCACATGTGCCTTTGTCATGGTTGTATTATTGCACAAGGATTTATTAAAGTCAACAGAAATTTTATTAAAATTTCTGGTAAATCTTAAGAAACTTGGCATGAAACGAGGTAATATTTAATGGGCCTACTTGGATTCGAACCAAGGACCGACCGGTTATGAGCCGGATGCTCTGACCAGACTGAGCTATAAGCCCCAAACACTTACAAACTAATGAAACACAACCCAAGAAGGAAAGTCGCCATCCCAAGGATAGTCATAACTGCCACCACTGCCCCTCCCCAACCCATCATGAGAGTTACTTCGATATGGTGTTCGTCCATAACTTCCTCCGTTATCCTATTTATACATTAGTTCGGCGGGGAAGTCAATGGGGGTTTTAATTATTTTTCTATATTTACTCCCTTAGCTAATTTGATGCCAACAATAGTGTTTTTTTTTGGTTTTGGTGAAGGATTTTTTTTATTTTACCTTCTCCGCCGCCTTGACTAAACTTGCAAACCAATGTACCAAGTCAATAAGAATTTCGGCGTCTTTATCCCCTTTCTTACTTGACAAGGCATTTAATAGCCAACATAAAGGGACAAAGGAAGTATTAGCCCCGGAAAAACAGTCAAGGATAATTTCCATGGACTCCCCAAGCTTTTCATCCTCAATTAGCTTCATATCTACCCCAAACTATCCGCATAGACGACACTGGTTATCGTACCAGGTTTCTTCCTCAACCCTTGTCAAGTTCACTTCATCAGTAAAGGCGTCAAGGAATTCCAGATAGTCCCCGATATTTTCCACGGTGATCTCTAATTCTTGCTCGTTTGTCTCATCCATAGGAATATACTAGCACGCTAGAAACTGGCTGTCAAGGGGTGGTAGGATTTCTTTCCACCATCCCTCTTGCCCATCATGAATTGATTTCTTACAGACAGGAATTATCTTCCCTATGTTACCATTGCAAAACCTACCAAAATACTTTAACTTGTTTTTTGAGGACCTAGGAAGTTCAGCCCAAACCCTATTACAGTATTTTGTAGTGTCTTGAGTTTTAAAGAAGGTTGTTACTCCCTCACCTAACCAAGCCCTGTAAAGGCAATAATTGATCAAGGGTAAGCCCTGCCAAAGCGCTCTTGAAACGTCCGAATACCTTGACGTGGTGTCGTAAACTTCAATGTCAATACCGGAAGCGATACGAACAAGGAAGTTTGCGTCAAGGCGTTGCAGGAGTAACCCCCAGTGCTTTTGCTCACACAGGGTTGATTCAATCCTCACAAAACCGTCAGGAGTTATCTCTGGGAGCCACTCAAGGCCCCCAGTTAGGTTTATGTATTTCATTAGACGTAGTTAATGCACTCTGGCCCAACCCCGGCAGCGATTGAATCAGGCACCGTGAGAACCCTTCCGCACCTTGCACACTTGCCCTCATGCCAGTATTCAACGGTGGTTATTGGAAGCTCACGAAAAAGCCTGTCAAGATACCACCGAACTGCAACGGCTGATGGGGTGTCACTTGCAATCCTCTCAGCCCTTGGACTCCTCACATTGCCAGTGGTGGGGTCAAGCATACCAAGCAACGTGTAGTGGTTCCAAGCAGTGTTATCAGTACCAGTGAAAACCGACAGGAAGTAAGTCTCAGGGTAGGCCCCGTTTGCCTCTTTCTTGTTGACCTTATAAGTGAACCTCTTACCTGTTGCCTTAGACACGAGGGTGAAAATTGCCTTGCCAGCCACAACCAACTTCCGAATTGTTCCAAGGTCCGTGATTTCGTGCCCGTTCATTGTGTTCCCTCCGTTGGTATTCTTATACTCCAAGCAACACAGGAAGTCAACAGGATTTTCAAGAATATTTTTTAATATTTTTTGGCTGCTACGTGAATAGGTTGGCACGAAATTAGGTAATAACTAAGAGGACTGTTCAGTCCCCGCTCGTATCAGGTGGAAGGTGAATCTTCGGGTCATAGCACATATCACAAGCTGACCCAGCAAAACCAAATTGGTGGTGGTCCTTTTTCCAATACCCACACACTTGACAAAAGTTTAATCCTTCATCAATATACTTCACCCAGGACTTTACCCTTTCAATGTAACCCTCTCTATCCGAGTCCCACTCCTCACTACTGAAAGAAGTGATTGCGGCCCCGGTAGTGTAATTCCAAAAGGAAATAGCGTTATTATAAACACCAACCTGTATACAGGGTCTTCCGTAAATACCCGTAATAAGGACTTTTACGTTAACACTATACAGGTGTTTACAAACCTTACACAGGTCATCCTTAAGCTTTGTAATTTCCTCATGAAGTTCGGGGATTGTTTTTTCCACCCACCCGTTCAAATACTTTTCAAAGTAAATAACCGGGATGGGTTGGATTGCAATCTTCCTTTGTGTGTTTGCCATAGGTTACTTATACTACAAAAAGAACCAGAAGTCAAACTGAAACGACCAATTTTTCAATATAGTTCTGATTCAAGTCTGTACCAACATACCCCAAAGGGTTACAGAGAATCCTCGTATTCCCAAGCATATAGTTGAAAGACTCGTGTGTATGCCCGTGAATCCAAAGCTTTTGACTCCCTATATGCCTTTCCATATTGCACAGAAAAAACCTGTTAAGCCTGCTATCCTTGAACCTCTCATGAATACTACTAGGGGAAGGCAAATAGTGGGTAACTATTACATCCGAGTCAACCCTTTTCGATAGGAAGGTTTGAGCTATTGCGTTTTGCTCATAGACCCACTCCCGAAAATCCTTAATGACTAGGTAGTCATTTACCATGTGCTCATACAGGGCATTGTAAGGGTCCGGTGAACACCAGAGAGTTGAACCGGAAAACTTAACTCCATCAATCTTAACTGAATCGTTATTCAGCCAATGAAGGTTAAGCACAGTATCAGAAAAAAAGCAAAAGCGAGAATGAACCGACGTGTATGTGTTGTTATAAAACTCATGATTGCCCAACACATAAACAACATGGGGGAACTTTCCACACAACCTCTTTAGAGCATCAAAGAGTTGACTCTTAGGCCCACACACAGGGTTTACAACCCCCAAATCACCCGCAATCACAAGGACGTCAACCCCATCAGGATTAAGGGCGTCAATAAAAGACCTACCATAATCCATGTGGAATTCAATGTGAACGTCACTAAGAATTTGAATGTTCATACTGATACCTTACACTAAAGTTGTTCCTTTGTCAAGGGTTTCTTTAGTTTAGGTTTTTTTACTTTGTTTGCCATAAAAGTACTATATATTACAATCCCCAGTAAGTCAAGAGAATTTTTTATTATTTTTTGAGAAACTTGGCACGAAATTAGGTAATGTAATAAGGAAGACTTAGAGTCTCCCAAGAGCTGCAATAGCCTCATTGATTCTGTCTTGACACTTTTGAATCTCTTTTTTTGTCCCGTTTCTCAACCTAGAATACTTATGTTTAGCGTAGTTGGCAAATTGTGCCTCAAGATCTGCGTCGGGTAAGTTCACCCCTTTACTCTTAACACCGTTAATGTAAGCGGAAATAATCTTTTCCTTATTAGCCTCGTACCCTATGCGACTCCAATATAAAAACCCACCTTCTTTTCCCAAAGAAAGCCTATTTGAATTTTTAACAAAGCAAAACCAGTTATCAGGAAAATCTATCCAAGTAGTCGTAGGCAAAGGACGGAAGCCCAAATAAAACTGAGGTATCTGTAAGGTAAGCCGACCCTCTTTCACTAGGGTAAGTAAATTCTCCCAGCTACTTTTCATACTTACCCCTCCACCATTGCATGAGTTTCCCAAAACATGATAGACTTGGCGAATTGTTCAGGTGTATAATTCCCCTTCGTCCCCCCTGTAAGGTGCAACTGGTTCCTTGCCATTGCCGTTGGAGTCATAGGAACGGGTTCACTCGTCGGAGAAGCGTTAATGCTGATAATCTCAAAATCAGCGTCAGTTGACCTATCGTTGTCTTCGTCCAAAACAGCCGCCGAGTAAATAACTAGGTCAACCCTAAGAGGAGGAAGTTTCTTGCCCGACACTGTACGAACGCAAACGGGTTCCTCACCTTCTTGCCTTGCCTCAAGTCGAGTGAAAACCTCCCTGCCCTCAATAGGAACAATGGAAGTCTTGAACAGGTAAGGTGGAACCTGAACGGTAAAAACACCAGGCTTGTAACCGGGTTCCCAAACCTTATAAAAAGTTTCTGCTATCACTTCAAGCCCTTCCCATGTTCCCATATAGTGGGAAAACCTTGATTCGGGTGTTTGCCTTTTCACGAAGTTTGAACACTTAACTGTTGTCATATGAACACCTTACACTAAGCCATTTCAAAAGTCAAGAGTCAATTCTTTTATTTCGGGGTGTTCCTTATCGAACTGTTTCAGCAACCCGATGTAATTTTCAGCTTCAACCACGAACTCTATTGCTGCTTCTAATCCGTAGTCTTCCGCCGCTAGCATGGCATTTCTGTTAGCCACGGCAATGTGAAACAGGTGGTCTTTCCTTGCCCACACTAAGAAAGAGGTTTCCTCATCATACGACATTTACTCCCCCTCAGCAAGTGCCTTCGTATCAACAACTAGGTAGTCCTTCCAAGTACCCTTAACATCATCTTCACCAACCAAGTCACTAAGCAATTCGAGTGCTTGCTTGACTTCAGGAACCATATAAGGGTTAATGTCCTTTGGCCCACGATTCCCCTTTGCCCATTCAAGCAAGTTCGCCATTGCCTTGATGAGTTCTTTTTCGTTTGTGCTTGCCATGTCAGTACAATAGCAGGTTATTTAAAGCCTGTCAATAGTTCACCCCAAAAATTCTATTATTACAAGTCTTTATATTCTTTACCTCATTTCATGCCAAACATCACCAAAAACAAAAAAAAAATAGTAAAAAATGGGGTGAGGTTTCCCCCACCCCTTTATATGAATTACCTTGTTTCCCTTACGGGGGGTGCTTATTATTATTCCTCATCTTCTTATACCTCATCACACTTTACTTAATTAGCTGAGGATTTGCCTTGCTATTGCCCTGATATCCCCCAGCTTGTTGTAAGACTCAGAAAGCTTCTTTTCTGTATCTTGAAGTTCGATAGTTGCCTTTCTAATCTTCCTGTAGGCGTCCTCAAGTTTGAGGGTAGCGTCAGCTCCCAACTTCTCAATCTCCGAGATATTAACGAACGTCGGAAAATCTGAACGAACGTCATTCTCAAACTGAGGAAGGACATACGCAAGCATATCCTTCAGGTATCCATTAGGAAGAGCGCCAACGAACTCTTGAAGCTTCTTAATCTCTTGTGCTTTTGTCATGTCAGTACAATAGCAGGTTGTGATGAACTTGTCAACAGTTCAAATCCATCATTTTGTACTCACCGGAAGCGATCTTCTTCTGAGTTTCCTTTGAACTCTCACCCAAGAAAATGGAACGATATTTCGAAGTTGTCTTAGAGCAGTTCCAATTCGGGTCAAGGGTAACCTCACCCGTTGCAAAGTTCTTTTTGGCGATGACCGTTGAATAGGACTGAAAATACTCTATGTGACCGTCAATGATACGAAACTGGTTTTTCACGGGACCCTTTGGGCCTTCCATATTGCAAACCTTAAACATTTTGTTTTCCCCTTTCTAGAAGCATTATCACACTAATTAGATAGGTTGTCAACACCCCCACCCGAAATTTTATTAAAATTATTTTGGGGACAACAGAGGGTTTGGCACGAAATTGGTTAATAGGGGGTATGAAAAAACAAGGGGTGGGAATTGAACACCACCCCTTGGCACCCTAAGACTTCTTAGGGTAATTAGCTAACCTTTGCAATCACCCCATCTTTCATGGTAACCTGTGCATACCACTTGCGATTGTTGTAGGGGTCCGGGCCAACCACACAAAACGACCCATTGTCCTGATACTCGGAACCGAACAGGGACGTTTCAATGTAGCGAAGGGGCTTTCCAACTGCCGCTTTCAGGTCCTTTTTGCTCTTGTACGAAGCTCCCATCATTTTGCTACCCTCCGTTTCGTTGCCGTTTCGTTGTTTGATGGTTAGATAGTATCAGAGTTGCGTGGGTTTGTCAAGTCCAGATTTGGTCAATAAGGTAAACAAGATAAGAAGCCAATACACAACAGAAAGCTCCAATCATGCTACCAACGAAAAGTCCAATAATGATTTCCATTTTTTCCCTCGGATTCGTTTCGTTGTCTGATGGTTAGATAATAGCAGGTTGTAATAAACTTGTCAAGACCAAATTTGATCAACAAGGTAAGAAGCCAAAAACCAACAGAAAACCCCAAGCACAAGACCAACAAGAATACCGATGATAATTTGCATTTTCCCTCCGTTGATATTCTTATAGCAGGGTCACAACCGAAAGTCAAGTAGCTATTATAAAATTATTCCCTTACCTCATTTCATGCCAACTATCAATAAACTTTAAAAAATATGTTAAAATATTTGAGAAATATGGCATGAAATTAGGTAAGAAAGGGCAGGGCTTGACTTCGGTTTGAAAAGGTGAGATAATAGTCAACCTGCTATAAATAACTTGATATAGCAAGATATATCAGAAACTCTCTTAACCTAAATCGGTATGATACCTAATGTGCAAAGCAAACCCATACGCACTATTCAAATCCTCCCCATCAGGGTTTATGGCTAGTCCGTTAGCGATTCCCCACCCCAAAGTAAGGGAGAACCAGTCAGTCTCATCAGGGACTTCAATCGCCTTTGCACAGTCAGCCACTTCAAGTTTAAACTTGTCATCTAAGTGGCTGTGCAGGTTACAGAAAAAGCACTTTGGGTCCTTGCCTATCATAGGATGTTCATCTCCCTCAAAGCTGTATAAACATTCTTCATGTCATTCCTGTTGAAATGTGGGGACAAAGCCCTCATAACATCTCCCTTGTTTCCCCCGTCGAATTTCACCCCACAATTCTGGTATATGTCCATTATAGACCTTCGAAAAGTCAACCTTGACACAACGGAGTTTATGGCCTTCTCTATCCTATTGGTAGAGTTGTTTATCTGTAGCTGCGAAAACTCTTCCAATAGTAAAGCACTTACATAAGCAACTGTCAAGTCCTTTAAGTCCTCAAGACCTTCTATTGAATTCCAAACAGTCGGTAGGATAACACTCATTGGAAGGGTGTCGGAAGCCCAGTGCTCATTCTCGACTATCTGTGGTTTGTTTTTCCACTGGCTTATATGTCCTCCCGGTTCCGTCAAGTAAAAAACGTACCCCTCAATTCCCCTTATGTTAAACGTGGTCTCATCCGATCCGCTAAAAACCTTTGTGGCCTTAGCTTGCGCGTCTTCTCTAAACTGCTCATACACACGTATCAATTCCTTATCTGTTAAACATGCGCTAAAAACAGTATTCAGGTTGACGCCTAGATCATCAAAGGTTTCTGGTAGGGTTACGGTTGCATCATATTGCTTTACCCCAAACAAAAGCTTGGTTTCTAAAGCTATATCGTACGAAACTAAGAGGGGGTTTCTGAATCCAAAGAGTTCATAAGAGAAAGAATACTCTCCGCTTCTGACTCTTTCTGGTCTTCGCAATTGAGGGTATCTGGCGAGTAGTTCTTCCCATAATGAGAAAAAATCCCCAAACTTGCTTTTCTTGAGAAACGGGGAAAGCCTAGTTTTGTGGGCGACAAACCTCTCCCCCTGTGCATTCTCGTACGAGTAAGAACAGATGTTCGTCCCGTCAAGCTTCTCATATACATCCACCTTTTCACTAACCGGGAAATGATAGTTCCTTTCCGGCCCTTCCACTCTCCCAAAAGGATAATGAAGTTTGGGAGTACAGAAAATTTTTTGTGGTTTGGTTTCCTCCCCATTGACTTTATATATCAATAGGGCACCATACAAAGCACTTGAATGATGGCATAAGTATCCCTCTACCACTTGATCATTATTGAAAGGGTCTTGCAAGCTGAACCCATCAACTAAGTTCGGGTTCACACCAAACAAGCCCGCTGCTTCAATAGTGTTCATACGGGATACTATAGCACAGTATTAGATGGGGGTCAAGCATGGGTCCCGTCAGGGTAAAATTCCGGGAGAATCCAGTATTTCAACCCTTGGTCCCTACAGCATTCCTCAGCATGATTATGCTCGACCTTTGTGTTAACATACACTTCATTAAAATTGGAAAAGGAAACCTCAAGAATCTTCCTTTGCTCAGCATAGTTCTGCTTTTCAGCTTCAAGCAAGTCGGTTCGAGTTGTCTGTTCAAGCATAACGATTCTCTTTTCACACTTCAACAGGAACTCAATCGCAACACTCTCCCCCAAAGGGTCAAGGTTCGCAAAACCCAAAAAACTCTTCAAAGCTTCCGCTTCTTGAGAAATAGCTTCCTTTGCAAAAGTGTCAAAAAAGTTAGACATTTTGTTCCCCCTTAACAGCTACAGGAACTATAGCCAAAGCTTTCCCGTCAACATCAAAAAAGGTAAAATCGAAATAGTTTTTCCCGTCTCTTTCGTAAACTTCCCCTTTGATAAAACTGTGAACAAGGTCATAATCAAACTTGTACATTTTTGACTCCTTCTGTTGTTACCATCTCGTACATGGTAGCCCTAGAATTTTGCGTACTATTATGTCCATTAAACGCAAACTTTGGTATACGAAGGGCAACCAAAAAATAATAGTTAAAATTTCTAACATTCTGGTAAGTCCTTCCTTGTTGAAATCATTATACCAAACCATTTCAAAAAGTCAATAGGGCACCAAAACATACCCTAAACGGGCTGAGGAAAAATCAAACCTATCAGGTTCAATCCGGGCAATTTCCATGTCCAGGTAAGGCGAAGGTCCATTAGAAAAAGCCACCTTCCCTTCCTGTACCATCTTAACAACAAGGTCTTTAACCTCATTGATATGCAAAGCTTCAACCTCGACAGTTGAAATCTCTGTGGTTATTTTCCTGACACTAATGCTAAACTTTTCCATGGTGTCACTTTTGGATTTTACAGACCCCGTGAAGACTCGAACTTCATTCTCCCGGCAACTCACCTTGGCCTGAGGTTTGTTGGACTGATAGATCGTGGTACGTCTACCTCTTTCTATCAGGCAAGGGTGTTTTAGCCATCTAAACTACGGGGCCTCACTTTCACTTTCATGATTGTATACCACCTTAATTCAGTTGTCAAGCAGTTTAATAAAAATTATTAAACCAAACCAAAACTCCCACCACCCAGGATATTAACTAATTTCATGCCAAACATAAAAATATACCCGAAAAATCTAATGAAAATCTACCCGAAAAATCTAATGACTTTTCGGGTAACAATCAATAAATATATTGTTTGCAGTTATTACGGGGGGTGGCTAATTTTATATGTCATACCGTACTCCTCAGGACGTATACCAAATAACCCAAATGTCTACATCGAGCAAAACTTCCTTGATTTTTGGGTGAAGTTTTGCAATCTTTTCCAAAGCCTCTTGCTTTTGCTCCTCAGTCGGTTGAACAGTGATATCAGAAAGCTTGAAGTAATCGTAAGTTCCAAAGTCCTCAGTTAGCCTAACCCCACAGTACCCCACCAAGCCATCAGCACAACCGGAGTAAAGAGTAGTAAAGCCACAAGTTCCTTCGTTGTCCTCAAACCAGCTTCCATCATCTATCTCAGATTCCTCAAACTCACTAATGATTGCGTTCACGTCCTCAGTGAGGGGAACCCCGTAGATAACCATTCCAATTGCGTACATAACTTCCCTTTCTTTGGTGGTTAAAATGGGCAAACTTCGACGTCAGCTTGAACATTAAGGATAGATTGTGTTTTTGGCTTGACCTCCCTTTTGGGTCCCTTACAATTAGGATAGTTTAGGCAACCACGAAACTTATGCTTGGTCCTATGGTTTTCTCTTTCAACAGTTGCAGCCCCACACTCGTTGCACCTCTCAGACTCCTCACAAGGAATCTGGGCTAGAACCGCCTCATAGCGATTGAGGAACCTATCACTCAAAGAACCCTTATCACCGGTCCTATTAACCCTCTTTGTCTTCCCACATGGCTTATGAGACACAAGGTCAAACAAGACGAACCTAATTGCGTCTTCCCCACAACCCCTAGAAAGACCGTTAGGGTCCCTTTTATCGACCGATGTATAAACCCTCACCGACCACTTAGGCCACCCGTTACCATCCCTCAGGATTTTCTCAAACACATACTCTTGCGTTTGAAACCTATGGTTCCCCCCACTGTTAGGGTCCTCAGTATTAACCTCAACCCACTCGTACATACCACCGGGGAGGGAACCAATAATCTCTGAGAAATGGAATTGTGTGTACATGCTTACTTTATAGCAGGAGTTGGCTTGCTAGTCAACAGGTCAACGAAAGTTTTCAATTCAATTTTGAGGGGTTTCCCACAATAAATTGCTGTAGGGAACGTCGTGATCTTTTTTGCCTGTTAAGCCTTTTCTACCTTAACGACTTTTGGCATTATTTACCTCATCAAGCCACCCGTGCATCCCATTCAAAATATCCATTAGCTCCTGAATTCCAGCTTCGCCCGCCTCACCGAGTGCCTTTTCCCCGCAACTATCCTCGCAATCCATACCAAAATCTTCAGAAGTCTTAGACAACGGCTTCCCACAATGCTCACACTGAACCAGGAAATTTCCGTTACCTTGATCAATCACTACGGGAAACTTGGGCTTCTTTCTTGCCTTCCTCATTGCCCTTATCCTTTCCATTTCAATACAGTATAGCGAAACCACACTCAAAAATCAACAAAAAAAGGGTTTTCTTTGAACTTTTTTCTTTCAACCCATTTTTTTGTTGGACCTAAACAATCAGGGTACCCCAAACACCCAAACTTCCCCTTGATTTCCTTGTTATTTTTTGCAAACCTCAAGGGGAACATTGCACCCCCACAATTCGGGCACCTTTTCGCATTGCACGCGATTGCATTAAGCGTGATCATACTTTCCGTTACCCAAGCAACCCCTTTGTCAAAGTTGCTATCGTACTTAATTGGGGATATAATAAAACTATTTTTCAGGATAGTATCAACCTCTTTCCCTAAACCGGAAGTAGGAAAAGGGTAAGCGTTACCACTTACCATATCAAACAGGATTAGGTTAATTCCAATAGGGTGAAAAAATCCGAACTTATCCTCCATCAAATCAATGACGGAAAGATGCATTCTCCATACCGGCCACCCGTCTTCATTGTAGAGGAAAAAATTTATGTTGGTTGCAGAAGGGGTTGTTTCAACGGTTCTGAAATGCTC
>WSSedA1B3DRAFT_1000046_pt1 | contig 33142 bp, 25 predicted proteins | sample WetSurSiteA1Bulk_FD_9468 | JGI IMG/M metagenome (IMG submission 9468)
TGAATAAAATACGTGGAAGCCTGTTTATTCGTGTCTGTTCCTTGATTTCCGGAATCTTTTCCTTCCACACCGGTCCGCTCGGGTGAGGTGTCACGGTAACATGATAACGTTCGCCAGAATAGAACTGGTCTTCTTCAACCCTGTAAATATTTTCAGCGTTAACATTAAACTTTTCAAAGCTCAACTCATCCTGAATCCAGAGTAGAATCAGAAGTGAAGCGGTAAATCCGGCTGCAAGCCCCGAAATATTCAGAAATGCGAAAACCTTATTCTTAAATACATTACGCCACGCAAGGCGGCATATGTTTCTTATCATGGTCCGAATTATAAACTTAAATTAAGGACGAATTTTATTCTTTTCTGTTGCATTTAAAAAAAAAAAAAGTCTTTCTTCATACAGAAAAAATAATAGTAGTCTTTCCTGCCGGAAATCGTTAATGTATTGTTAATGTTTTAACAAACCTGTGATAAAGGTAAATTATAGTATATTTTTATTTTTCGTATTAACCTTAAAAGCATACCATGATAANAAATCTCATTAAAACAGCTCTCAGGCATATCCGCAAACATCTGGGTTATAGCCTTTTAAATGTTCTGGGACTAACGATTGGAATTTCCAGTGCATTGTTTTTAATTATTTACGTGGCAGACGAGTTAAGCTACGACCGTTACCACGAGAATGCCAGCAGGATATACCGTGTTTCTGCAAAAATAACTGAACCAGATGACCAGTTCACCTGGAATGTCGCACAAATTCCAATGGGTCCTCAGGTGGTTCAGGATTACCCAGAGGTACAGTCCTTTGTGCGTTTTATTAATATGCCCAGAGCCCTTTATAAATTTGAAGATAAGGAGTACGTTGAGGAAAATTTTTATTATGTCGATTCTACTTTGTTTGACATTTTTACTTACAAGGTGATCCGGGGTGAAGTGAAATCAGCTGCCAGGGATCCGAAAAAAATTGTTCTGACAGAAACTGTCGCAGCCAGATATTTTGGCAGCAGCGATCCAATCGGTAAAACACTGACTACGGGAGACAACACATTTGAGGTAACCGGAGTGATTGAAGATGTTCCGTCTAACTCCCATTTCCGCTTTGATGCAGTAGCCGCAAGGAATAACCTGCCAAAACAACTTGGATCGTGGGGAAATTTCGGAGTTTTTACATATCTCCTCTTTCCACATGACCTGGACGTAAAGGCTTTCGAGACGAAGATTCAGGGCATGTATGATGCCCATATGAAAACGATATTCGAACCTCTTAAGATAAAGATTGAATATATTCTGGAACCAATAACCAGGATCCACCTTTATTCAACAAATCCCGGAGAACCAGAGCCAACGGGCAGCATTACTTATGTTGTTATTTTTGGAATTGTTGCTCTTTTTCTTGTACTGATAGCGGCAATGAATTATATGAATCTTGCTACTGCCCGCTCAACTAGGCGTGCAAGAGAAGTAGGTTTACGAAAGGTTGTCGGGTCGCGCCGCGGACCCCTCGTGACTCAGTTCCTGTCAGAATCAGTTATTCTGACAATTATATCACTTCTAATCAGTGTAATACTACTTATTATACTTCTTCCGAAATTCAACCTTCTTGCCGGAAAATCTTTCAATCTCTCAATACTTCACAGCCCGGTAGTACTAATATCAGTTATCGGGGTTGCTCTGATCGTCGGTATATTAGGGGGCAGCTATCCTGCATTTTTCCTTTCACGATTCAGTCCTGTAACTGTGCTTAAGGGGGAAATCACTCAGGGATCTGCGGGTAGTCTTTTCCGGAAGATTCTTGTTGTGATCCAGTTTACTATTTCGGTGGTAATGATTGTATGTACACTGGTTGTTTTCAAGCAGCTGAAATATCTTAAGAATATGGACCAGGGATTTGACCAGGAAAATGTAATCACCCTTCAGCTCAATCAGGGGATGGGTCGGAAATATCCTGTTCTTAAACAGGCGCTTAAAGAGAACAATGATATTATGTATATCACTTCAACCAATACCCCTATCGGGGAAGGTTCCGGAAAGGTTATTTTCAGTATCGAAACAGACCAGGGAATGGCTCAAAGGGGAATAAATTTTGCAGTCGTGGATCATGATTTTATTGATGCACTTGGTATAAAAATGGTTTCCGGACGAGATTTTCAGCAGGATATGCCTTCAGATACTCTGACAGGCGTTGTAGTGAATGAGACCCTGGCAAAAAGGATGGGATGGACCGATGCAATAAATAAAAAGGTTGAGTTAGGAGATGCAAATACTATTCGAGCCAGAGTAATTGGTGTTATGAAAGACTATCATCAGACCGGCATGTACAATGAGATTGAGTCATTGCTGCTTATATACCGTGAACAAAATAACATTGTTTATGTAAAGCTTAGCGGAAATAACACCGAACAGACCCTGAGCTTCATAGAGAACAAATGGAAAGAAGTCTTTCCTGATCAGCCTTTTACGTTTACTTACCTGTCAGAGAGGTTTAACAGGCAGTTTGAAGCCGACCAGAAGAGAGGCCAGATCTTCACAATGTTTACCATTCTTTCTATCCTTATCGCATGCCTGGGATTGTTCGGACTGGCATCATATATGGTTGAGCAGAGGACAAAAGAGGTCGGGATCAGAAAAGTATTTGGTGCAAATGAGAGTGTCATCATAAGATTAATAGCCCGCGACTTCATAATATTGATCGTCATATCAATCATTATAGCTCTGCCGGCTGCATATTATTTTATGAGCAACTGGCTGGAGAATTATGTTTACCGTACAAGAATTGGTTGGGCATTGTTGTTTGGTGCTGCGTTGCTGACAATTGTAATAACCTTTGTTACCATAAGTTATAAGGCATATCAGGCAGCGGTAATGAATCCGGCAAATTCACTTAAAACTGAATAGGCAGGTCATATTTGTCCTTTTTATGTAATTTTGAGGAAATAATTAAGGATGAGGATTGATATTCTAACTGTTTTGCCTGAATTGCTTGATAGCCCGTTGAATCATTCGATAGTTAAAAGGGCCAGAGAGAAAGGACTTGTAGAGATCAATGTACACAACCTGAGAGATTTTACTAAGGACAAATACAAGACAGTCGATGATTATTCCTTTGGCGGAGGTGCCGGAATGGTGATGATGATAGAGCCTGTTTATAAAGCGATTGAGCAGCTTAAAGGTGAAAGGGATTACGATGAAATAATATACACATCGCCTGACGGCGAAAGGCTTACTCAAAAGACAGCCAATGAACTTTCACTTAAAACCAACATCATAATACTTGCCGGACACTACAAAGGCATAGACCAGAGAATCAGGGATCATCTGATTACAAGAGAAATATCGATAGGTGATTATGTTTTATCAGGCGGAGAAATACCTGCTGCCGTAATTACTGATGCAATTGTCAGACTTATTCCGGGGGCAATGTCAGACGAACAATCTGCTCTTTCCGACTCTTTCCAGGATGACCTTCTTGCACCGCCTGTATATACCCGGCCTTCAGATTTCAGGGGCTGGAAAGTCCCCGATGTCCTTCTCTCGGGCCATGCGGCAGAAATTGAAAACTGGAGACACGAGCAGTCTTTGGAGAGGACCTCTAAACTAAGACCTGATCTTACTAAAAAGTCACCATTTGAAAACGACAGTAAATAAATCACACACACTGATAGAATTTCTTGCTGAAATATATCCTGATTCTCCCCGTACCAGGATAAAGAAACTTTTAAAAAATGGTGGCATCAGGGTAAACAGTAAGCCAGTCACTTTACATTCATTTCAGCTGAAACCCGGCGATATTGTCGAAACCGGACATCTTTCAGGTGATCCGGTCAGAACNGGTCTGCCTTTCCCTGTTTTATATGAAGATAAGCATATTATAATTGTGGATAAACCTGCCGGGAAACCAACTTCAAGCACCGATGGCAGTTTAAGTATCCAGGATATCCTGTCAGAATATTTGAAAAAGCAATCAAAAGGAAAGGTCATGGCTCATGTTGTGCACCGTCTCGATAAAGAAGTTTCTGGAGTCCTGCTTTTTGCCAAGTCGAACGATGCAAAGGAAACTATCAAGGAAAACTGGATTAAAACTGAAAAACATTATTATGCACTCGTAGAAGGTATTCCCAAGAAAGCCGAGGACACTATTAAAAGCTGGCTTATTGAAGACAAGTTCCAAAAAGTACATTCGACCCGTGAAACGGTCAGCGCCAAGTTCTCAATTACTAACTACAAGACTATAAAACAGTTAAATGAATATACCCTGCTTGANGTGGCAACTGATACNGGCCGCAAGAACCAGATAAGGGTACATCTTTCAGATATTGGCTGCCCTATAGTCGGNGACAGAAAATACGGTGCATCAAATGATTTCATACGACGTATCAGGCTTCATGCNTATTCTTTGTCATTCCCCCATCCCCTGAACGGAAANACGATGANTATCCTCTCACCTATGCCTGANGGGTTTCTTATATTAAAAGCTAAAGATGAACACTATAAGTAGATTGATTATGTGATTCTGCATTACCCGCNTATCCTTGTTTTAATTAAGGGAAATAACTGTAAACTGGCTATTAATGCTTACAANATCTACATTTTGAAATGACGAAAAGCTTTTGTAAAATTGTACCTNAATTTTGTCTAATTCATAACTAATTAAATATCAATAACATGAATGCGCAGGATTACATAAATCGTGAAGACAGGTATGGTGCTCATAATTACCATCCGCTTCCGGTGGTTCTTGAAAGAGGTCAGGGCCCTTTTGTATGGGATGTGGAAGGAAAGAGATATTTTGATTTTCTTTCAGCTTATTCTGCTGTGAATCAAGGTCACTGTCATCCCAAAATAGTAAAAGCTCTGACCGATCAGGCTCAAAAGCTTACTCTTACCTCCAGGGCATTTTATAATTCTGTGCTTGGCGAATATGAAGAGTACGTTACAAATTTTTTCGGATATGATAAGGTTCTTCCTATGAATTCTGGCGCAGAAGGTGATGAAACTGCTCTTAAACTCTGCCGTAAATGGGCATACAAGAAGAAAGGAATAAAAGAAAACAATGCCAAGATCATTGCCTGTGAAGGTAATTTTCATGGCAGAACAATCACCATAATTTCAATGTCTACCGATCCGGACGCAAGGAATCATTACGGTCCTTTTACACCCGGCTTTATAATTATACCCTATAATGACCTTAAAGCTCTTGAGAATGCTCTGAAAGATCCGGATGTTGCTGGTTTCCTGGTAGAACCCATACAAGGGGAAGCCGGAGTTTTTGTTCCTGATGAAGGATATCTGAAAAAATCGTACGACCTGTGCAAGAAACACAATGTTCTCTTCATTGCTGATGAAGTTCAAACAGGCATTGCACGGACAGGTAAGCTTCTGGCCTGTGATCATGAGGGTGTAAGGCCTGACATCCTGATCCTCGGCAAAGCTCTTTCAGGAGGTATAATGCCAATCTCCGCCGTCCTTGCCGATGATGAAATAATGCTTACAATAAAGCCGGGAGAACATGGTTCGACTTTTGGTGGTAATCCCCTGGCAGCGAAGGTGGCAATTGCAGCACTGGAAGTAATTAAAAATGAAAAGCTTGCTGAGAATGCTGCCCGACTGGGCAAAATCTTCCGGGACGAGGTCAGAAATATTAAATCGGAAATGATTGAGCTTGTCAGAGGAAAAGGGCTTCTGAATGCCATCGTAATAAAGCCAAAAAACGGGAAGACTGCATGGGATGTCTGCTTGGCCATGAAAGACAGGGGATTGATAGCAAAACCTACTCACGAACATATTATCCGTTTTGCTCCACCTCTTGTGATCAATGAAGCTCAAATCTTGGAGGCTATAGGACTCATTAAAGAAGCTTTTAAACTTTTTGAATAACAGATTGTTATAAAGAAATAATCTGTCTCCCGGTAAAAAGAGAAAACCGGTATACATATATTATGGGCGATGTATATGACTTATAATTAAGCATTTATTCCTTTTTTATGAAATTGACCAACCGACTCCTTTCCATTTCCTTATTACTTGTTATAATAGCTTATTCCTGCAATACATCTATTACAAGGAAAATCACCACCGGCGAACTTCAGGAACATATAAAATACCTTTCATCTGACTCATTGAAAGGACGACTTACCGGTTCACAGGGCGACAGCCTTGCAGCGTTGTACATAAAGGATCAGCTTGCTGCTGCCGGGCTTGTTCCTCTTACAGGAGATGGCTTTCAGAGATATAAAGTCACTGATAAGGTGATAGCAGGAGAAAAGAACTTTTTAACAGTGGACAATGAACAATTTGATTTATCGACAGATATTTTGCCATTTTCATTCAGTGGTAACTCCAGCCTGGAAGCAGATGTAATATTTGTGGGATATGGATTTAATATAAACAATGATAGCCTTAAATGGAATGACTACGAAGGCATTGATGTAAAAGGTAAATGGGTCCTCATTCTCCGTGGTGATCCTGAACCTGAAAAATCAGTCAGTGCTTTCATTCCTTTCAACAGCGACAGGGATAAAGTACTGCTGGCAAAAGACATGGGAGCTTCAGGAGCTCTGATGGTTTCAGGTCCTCTTACTGACGCAGATGACTCTTTTGAATCCCTTTCCGCAGGGGATTATTCAGTTGAGATTCCTGTTTTAAGAATAAAAAGAAATGTTGCAAACGAAATCCTGAATAAAACTAATAAGACTATTGCAGAACTTGAAAAACAGATCAACAGTTCGAAAAAACCCGGAGGTTTTAAAACAGGCGTAAGAGTTAATGCAGGATCTGAGATCATTAAGAAAAACTCTNTAACAAGAAATGTAATCATGCTTCTCCCCGGGGAAGATGAACTTCTTAAAGATGAGTATGTAATTATCGGAGGACATTTTGATCATCTTGGCATGGGGGGATCTTCAAGCAGGGCACGCGATACAGTTGCCGTTCATCATGGAGCTGATGACAATGCTTCAGGTGTAGGTGAAATGATTGAACTTGCCGAGAAATTCTCACTGACAAACGGAAGTCATAAAAGAAGTATGGTCTTTGCTGCTTTTTCCGGAGAAGAAAAGGGATTACTGGGCTCCAAGTACTTTACTGAAAATCCGCTTATCGATCTGGCAAAAGTGAATGCAATGATCAACCTTGATATGGTCGGAAGATTAAAGGATTCAAGTTCCCTGCAGATAGGAGGGGCTGGAACTGCAGTAGGTTTAAAAAAGCTTGTCAGGTCACTTACCGACACAACCCATATAACACTGACTTTCTCTGATGAGGGTTATGGACCATCCGATCACTCATCATTTTACGGGAAGAACATCCCTGTCTTATTCTACTCAACAGGAGCACATCTGGATTATCATACACCTTCCGATACATGGGACAAAATCAATTATCCTGGCATGGTAATGATTTCTGACCTGATCTTTAATGTGGCAGAAAATTTGGCTAATAGTCAGGATCGGTTAAAATTCACCGAGGCAGGTCCGAAGGTTGAAGTAAACCGGGCAATGAGACGAAAGGGTGTCACCCTTGGCATTATGCCTGATTTTGCAGGAAATGTCAAAAACGGCTTACGTGCTGATTTTGTCACTCCTGGAAAACCTGCCGCTCTTGGAGGAATGAAAAACGGGGACATAATCACTTCAATTAACGGGAAACAGGTAAATAATATTCAGGATTATATGTTCAGGATGGGACAACTTAAACACGGACAAACAATCAGTGTTGAAGTTCTCAGAAAAGGGAAAACTGAAGTTTTGCTGATACAATTATAGAAAGTTATCGTCTAAGACAAAAAGACAGTGCAATGAAAAAATTCATTGTTTGGTTTATTGCCATAGTAATTACACTTGGTGCTGCTTATTACCAGAGAAAAACCGGACCCACGTACCCAAAGAGCATAAGCATTAATGTAAATGATTCAGTTTATGAAGTTAAGCTTATACGTAGTCTCGGGCTTGATGAAAGACCCGAGGTCAGGCTGAATATCGCTGATACGACCATACGGGCAAAATTGTATTTTAAGAGATTCAAAACCAGCGATGAATACAAGGTTAGTGAATTCAGGTACAAGGTTTATCCGGTCGATTCATATCTTATGAACAAAGTATTTAAGATAACTGAAGAAAAAGGATTTTTTGCCGAGCTTCCTGTACAACCCCCTGCCGGTAAACTTCAGTACTATATTGAACTGACTGACTTGAAGGGGAACCGTTCATTGCTAAAAGAAACCCCGGTTGTAATAAGGTTTAAAGGTACCGTACCATCATATATTCTTGCCCCTCATATCCTTTTTATGTTCCTGGCAATGATGTTTTCAACACTTGCCGGACTGATGAGTATATTTAAATTTCCGCTTTACAGGAAGTACTCAGTGTGGACTCTCGCACTTCTTATTGCAGGAGGTATAATTCTCGGACCTCTTGTACAGAAATTTGCTTTCGGTGAATTCTGGACAGGAGTTCCATTAGGCTGGGACCTGACAGATAATAAAACCCTNATTGCGTTGGCCTTCTGGATAATTGCTGTGTTAATGAACCGGAAAAAAGAGAGACCTCTCTACACAGTTCTGGCTGCAGTTGTATTACTGCTGGTCTTCTCAATACCACACAGCGTGTTTGGTTCAGAACTTAATTATGACTCAGGACAGGTGACTCAGGGATTAATTCTCATTTTTTCCTTAAAAATTTCGAAAAATTCTTAAATTGAGTGCAGCAATAAACTTTTGACCCCGTCTTTTGATTGTAAAACTAAAAGATAGTGGGTGCAGCATCTCAAATACAAACCAGCCTTTACTTAAAGATGGCAAATGTAGAAGCAGCATTCAGAAACTTACACCAGGACTTACTGGACGGGTGTAAAAATGGTGACCAGAAAGCGCAGTTTCAGATATATAAATTGTACTACAAAGCAATGTACAACACAAGTCTGAGGATTGTCAATGACTCAATGGAAGCCGAAGATATTATGCAGGAATCTTTCCTGTCGGCCTTTGAAAAACTTGATACTTACTCAGGAACAGTAAGTTTCGGTGCATGGTTAAAAAAGATAGTGATAAACCGTTCACTTGACTCCCTGAGCAGAAAGAAAGCGATCTTTGAAGATATTGATTCTCACATTGGTATCAGGGATGACAGCAGCGAGGATATTTTAAGGAAAGAAGAAGCAGATATCAAGGTGGAAGAAGTAAAGGAAGCAATAAACAAGCTACCTGACGGTTACAGGATAATCCTGTCGCTCTACCTGCTGGAGGGCTATGATCATGATGAGATTGCAGAAATCCTCTCGATTTCAAGCAGCACTTCCAGGTCGCAGCTATCAAGGGCAAAACAAAAGCTTGTTGCAGAACTAAAGAAAAAATGAAAAATTATCGGACATGAAAAACATAGAAGACATAATCAGGAGTAATAAGGGGTTCTTTGATGGAGAGGAACCATCCGAGGGACACTTTGAGAGATTTGACTTGAAGCTTGGAATGAGATTTTCCAGGAAAACAATCAGAAGAAGTATTGTCCCCTATCTGCTTAAAGCTGCAGTAGTTACACTACTTGTAACATTGTCATCTCTTTGGACATGGGATCACTTCATAAGGTCTGACAGAAACAGGATGACTCTTGGTGAAGTCTCACCTCAGTACAAAGAAGTTGAAAATTACTATGTACATCAGGTCAATCTAATGGAAAGTGAACTGGTTACCATCGATCTGAAAAACAATCCTGAACAGAAAGAGATGCTTATGAGTGAGATAAAGAGCATGGATTCTGTTTATGTACAGCTTCAGCATGAACTTAAAGCCAACCCTAATGATGAAAGAATAATAAACGCGATGATAGAGCATTACCAGACTAAAGTGGAAATTATGTCATATATAGTAGATCAATTGAGAGCAGTCAGAAATGAAAACAATAATAAATCAGGAAATGAAAAAACAAATTTGTAAATCAGGATTACTCCTTATTTTTTCGGTATTCCTTTCCGCAGTAACCCTGCTAGCCCAGGAAGTCTCAAAGGAATATCACAAGGAGTACACAGCAGGAGCAAATACGACACTTGATATCAGTAACAAATACGGTGATGTTATAGTCGAAACAACTGATCAGAACCAGATTACCATAAAAGTAAAAGTTACTGTTGAATACCCGAACAATGAAAAAGCTGAAAAGCTCTTAAGTTATATTAATGTAGAGTTTTCAGAAGATGGTGATGTTTTAAAGGCAAAAACGGTTATCGATGACAAATTCAACTTTAGCGGCTGGGGCGGCGGTTCAAGAAGATTTAGTATTGATTACAATGTATTAATGCCCTCACGGATCAATTTTACTCTGGCAAACAGATATGGAAATTCTGAACTTGAAGAAATCAGCGGACTGGTCAGACTTGATATTAAATACGGTGATATTCAGGCAGATAACCTTGCCCGAGGTAATGTGAAACCGTTGAACTATCTTTCACTTGCATATGGAAAAGCTGATATTGAATCAGCCGGATGGCTTGATGTCACTCTGAGGTACTCAGGCAGCTTTTCGATTAATAAAGCCCAGGCCATTTCACTTGATAGCAAATATTCCAAGGTCCAGATCGACAATGTCAGTTCAATTGTCGGAGATACAAAATATGACAATCTGAATATTGAAAGTATAAATAACCTGATTCTTAACGCCGGTTATACCGATATTAATATCGGGGAACTTACAAAAAAACTGAAATTTGAGGGAGGGTATGGTTCACTTACAGTTGATAATATACCTGCAGGCTTTGAAATGATTGAATCCGATTCCAGATATATCGGTGTGAAGCTGGGAATTAACGATAATGCCAGTTATGCACTGGATGCGAAATTATCCTATGGAGATCTTAAATTTAATGAGGACAATTTCCAGCATCAGCGCCGGATTGTTGAGAATAATTCAAGCGAGGTGACAGGTATTGTCGGAAAAGAGAGCTCTCCCTCATCAAAAGTAAGGGTAACTTCTTCCTATGGTTCAGTAAGACTTTATCAATAGCAGACTTAAGAAATTAAAATATGTCAGGAAACCCTTCTTTATTCAAGGAGGGTTTTTTGCCTTTTATCTTTCCTGCTGATTTCACCGATAGTCATAAATGAAAAAATTAAGATCAAAACAAATCAGCTTGAATCGCCGGAAAATCTTTATAAATCCATTTCAACTACCGTAATTCCGGATCCACCGAGATCAACCTGCTCATCCCTGTAGGATTTGACAATATTCATAGTCGAAAGATATTCTCTTACCAGCTGNCGCAGAATTCCATTCCCTTTTCCGTGCAGTATTCTCAAATTGCGGTGCTGAACCATCAATGCATTATCAATAAAGTCTTTAACCAGGTTTAAAGCCTCTTCTCCCCTCACTCCCCTGATGTCAATTTCAGGTTTAAAATTTAGTTTCCGTTGTATAATGAGCGGATCACTTTCAGGTAATTTACTCTCAGATCTCAGGCTTTTACGGAGCTCTGCCCTGCTTATTCTCTCTATTTTGTCGAGTGGAACAAAAAGCCTAAGGCTTCCCGTTTCAATCTGGGCCATTTTGTTTTCAATCCTGATTATTTCGCCATACGCCATCGTATCTGACATCCTTACTGCATCTCCTGGCTCTAATGGTTTGACAGTTTTTTCAGGCATTACTTCCTTGCTCCTGATCATTGAAGGTTTTATTTTCTTCACTTTACTGGCCAGCCTGGTCACTTTCTCCTCGGACAATGATTCTGAAGGCCTGGTTTTCTCACTGACAACCTGTTTAAAATCATCAAGTTGCTGCCTTGCTTCTTTAGTTTTCTCTTTCTCAGCCTGCGATTCTTTGATCTGGCGTATTGTATTTTCGATTATCCTGTTAGTGTCGTTCAGTATTGTCTCTGCTTCCTGCCTGGCTTTTGCAATTATCTCCTTTCTGAGTTCCCTGGATCCTGATATTTCCTTTTCATACTGCTCAATAAGCTCTTCCAGCCTTTTTTCATGCTGTCTTATGCTCTGCCTTTTGTTTTCCCAGTATCTTTTATCCCTGGCAATATCTTTCAGATTACGATCATAATTAATATTCTTGATTCCGGCTTTTTCAGATGCCCTGTTTAGGATCTCCTCTGGCAAACCAATTTTCCTGGCAATTTCAAAGGCAAAAGAGCTGCCAGGCTTGCCGATGCTTAGCTGAAACAGCGGTTGCATCAAATGGTGATCAAATAACATGGCACCATTTACAATTCCCTCAGTCAATGATGCAAAATGTTTAAGATTAGTGTAATGCGTTGTTATCACACCATACGATCCCGATTTGTTCAATTCACCAAGTATTGCCTCCGCAATGGAACCACCAAGCATCGGTTCGGTACCTGTTCCAAACTCATCGATAAGTATCAGGGAACTGTCCGAAGCATTCCTTACGAAATACTTCATGCTGATAAGATGTGAACTATAGGTGCTTAAATCATTTTCAATGCTCTGCTCGTCGCCAATATCAATAAAAATATCCCTGAAAATACCCGATTCGGATCCTTCGCCAACAGGTATAGTTAAACCGCACTGCAACATATACTGGAGCAATCCGACAGTTTTCAGGCAGACGGACTTTCCACCGGCATTGGGTCCGGAAATCAAAACTATCCTGTTCTTTTCTTCCAGTATGATATCAAGTGGAACTACTTTTCTGTCTTTTAACTTCTTAAACGTTATGAATAAGAGAGGATGCACGGCTTTCCTCCAAAAGATACCGGGCTTTTCAGTAATTGCCGGTTTAACCGATCCTAACTGATTACCCAGCAATGCTTTTGCCCTTATAAAGTCAATGTCACCAAGGAAATCATTTGATTTCAGCAGGTCATCAATATAGGATCGTATATCATCCGCGAATGAAGTAAGTATTCTGACTATTTCCCTCCTCTCCTCATATTCAAGTTCTATAATCTCATTATTTATTTCGACAATTTCAGCTGGTTCAATATATACAGTCTTTCCTGAGGCAGACTGATCGTGAATAAGCCCTTTTATTTTTCTTTTATCATATGAATTTACCGGGATCACTCCCCGTCCGTTGCGCACTGATGCCACTGTATCAGAATCAACGATTCCATCAATTTGTGCCTGCTTTAAAAGTGAATTCAGCCGTCGGGAGACCTGGATGCTTTTCTGCGAAATTTCATTACGGATCTCTTTCAGCTTAGGGGAAGCATTATCCCTAATCTTTCCCTCTTTGTCTATTATCCGGTCTATAGAATCAAGGATATAAGGATAGAATTTTACGCTTGCACAGATTACTTTGAGGAAAGGATAATTTTTATCCTCCTTTTTTTTAAAAAAGTTTATAATCGATTTGATGGTCTCCAATGATCTTTTGAGGTCAAAGACTTCCTGAACTTCAGGGAAAGAACCAGCAACTCTTATTTTGTTAAGGCATGGTGAAATATCGAAATAGTGTTCAGAAGGAAAATCATCTTCAAATATCAGGATCTGTTGAAATTCATAAGTTGCAGAAAGTCTGGAGGATATTGCATCAGCATCAGAATCAATCCGGATTTCATCCACCTGTTGCCTGCCCATAGGACTAAGGCAGTGATCGGAAAGCAACTGTCTTATCCTGTCAAAACCTGTTTTGATCTCAAAATTCTCCGGGTAAATCATAATAGAAGACAAAAGTAAAAAGATAAAAGTTGATAGGCAACGGGCAAAAGCTAATAGGTGACAGGATCAATTTTCTTGTACATTCCCCCTTTGAAGGGGGTAAGGGGGATGTTATTAACCTCATGTCCTCTCCTCTCAGCCTGTTTCCAAAGTTAACTATTGTTAAAAGATTTTGTAAAAGGGATCTCAGTTTTCTTTTTTTCCTACTTTTGGTACTTCTGAAAAATCAAACTAAAAATTATGAAAAGCAAAAGCACCTTTTTAAGCATGGTATTTTTCCTTTTAATACCTGCATTATTATTATCGCAGACCGAAAAGATTGACCTTAATATGATTTATAAGATCAAACAGGAAGGTCTTAAAAACTCAGCTATCGAAGAACTTGCATTTGGACTGACTGATTTTGCCGGACCAAGACTTACAGGATCGACGGGGAGTACAAGAGGTTATGATTGGGCAAAGAAAAAGATGGAAGAATTTGGATTTCAAAATGTTAGGATTGAAGAAGCAAAAGATTTCAACCGCGGAGGATGGGATAACCTGAAATCTTATGCTGCAATGACAGCTCCATATTATGCGAACTTTGCCTGCAATCCCGTTGCATGGACAGGCAGTACCAACGGACTTATAAAGGGAGAAGTAATCCTTCTGGATGTAAAATCAGAAACCGATCTTGAAAAATATAAGGGCAAGATCAATGGTAAAATTGTTCTGATGCCATCAACAACAACCTATGAAATCAGCTATGAACCTCTTGCCAGCAGGTACACTGATGAACAGCTTAAAGAATTATCAAAGGCTGTGCAACAGCAGGGACGCAGGCCTCCAACAGGGGATTATGCAAATTTCGCAGCCCAAATGGCTCTCAGGAGCAAGATTTCTGAATTTTTAAAAGCAGAAGGTGTTGCTGTTATTTTAAATAGTTCCGGAACTTTCAATGTACCGAGATCAACAGGCGCAAGGTATAATGCCGGAGATCCTGAACCTATTTCAGAGGTTAACCTGCCTGTTGAAGCTCATGGCAGAATGGAAAGGCTGATAAAGCATAATATACCTGTAGAGATGGAAATTGAAATCCAGAATAAATTTTTTGCAAGTCCAAAGATATATAATGTAATCGGCGAGATCCCCGGAACTGATAAACTGCTAAAAAATGAAGTTGTCCTGTTAGGAGGGCATATCGATTCCTGGCATGGAGGAACAGGGGCAGCTGACAATGCTTCAGGATGCATAGTAATGATGGAAGCCCTTCGAATACTTAAGAACATTGATGCTGCTCCGCGAAGAACCATAAGGATTGCACTCTGGGGGGGAGAGGAACAGGGACTAAACGGTTCGCGTGGATATGTTGAGAAGTATCTCGTGGATCCTAAAACAAAGGAACATAAGCCTGACTTTGAAAAGTTTGCAGCTTATTTCAATATGGATAATGGTTCTGGAAAATACAGAGGGATCTATTTACAGGAAAATGATATGGTGCGACCGGTTTTCGAAGAATGGATGAAACCATTTGCCGACATGGGAGTATCGACAATTGCAATCAGGAATACAGGAGGCACCGACCACCAGTCATTTGATGCAGTGGGATTGCCAGGATTCCAGTTCATTCAGGATGAAATTGAATACGACCGTGGATATCATACTGTTATGGACACCTATGAAAGACTTGTAATGGCCGATCTGAAACATAATGCAGTCATTACCGCTTCATTTGCATATAATGCCGCCATGAGGGATGCTAAATTGCCCGGAAAGCCGGTAATGAAACCAAGGACTAATGTCATCCAAAATCAGATGGCATTCCCGATGAATTAGAAGAACATTCCTGTCAATGCAGAAGGTGTATCAGAAGTCCTTAGTGGCCTTTGTGATGACCTTTGATGACCTTTGTGGTTGAGTTTTAAATCATTGAACCACAAAGGATCACGAAGTACAACACGAAGTTACGCAAAGCGATAAGTATCCAAAATAACACTTTTGATACAGCCTAGCATCATTATTTTGGGTCAATTCCTTTCATCGAAAGCTGGATCCTTTTGCGGTCAACATCAACGTCGAGTATTTTCACCATAATATGCTGGTGAAGTTTCACAACTTTTGAAGGATCGCTGACGTACGTATTGCTCATGTTGGAAATATGTACCAGCCCGTCCTGCTTGATGCCTATATCAACGAAGGCCCCGAATTTTGTAACATTTGTTACAATTCCCGGCACTATCATACCCGGAACCAAATCTTCCATTGCATGAATATCCGCAAAACTGAATACCTGTATTTTTGACCTGGGATCCCTCCCGGGTCTGGCAAGCTCCTCCATTATATCCTTCAATGTTGGTAAACCAGTTGATGATGTAATATATTTTTCGAGCTTTATCTCTTTTCGTTTTGTCTCATTGGTTATCAGCTCCCTGATATCACAGCCGATATCTGCTGACATTTTTTCCACAATATGGTAGCTTTCCGGGTGGACAGCACTCGAGTCAAGAGGATTATCAGCATTTCTTATCCTTAAAAAGCCTGCACTCTGTTCAAATGCCTTTGCTCCCATCCTTTTAACGTTCATAAGTTCTNTACGTGATCTGAACGGTCCTTTTTCGGAACGGTAATCAATTATATTTTGAGCCAGTTGCGGACCAAGACCAGACACATAGGTAAGCAGGTGACTGCTCGCTGTATTTACTTCCACTCCCACTGCATTCACACAACTGGCAACAACATCGTCGAGTTTGTTCTGGAGTTTCTGCTGATCCACATCATGCTGATATTGCCCCACACCAATTGATTTCGGATCGATTTTGACGAGTTCGGCAAGAGGGTCAGTAAGTCTTCTTCCAATAGAAACTGCTCCCCTCACAGTCACATCATAATCGGGGAATTCATCACGTGCAACTTTAGATGCTGAGTATATTGATGCCCCTGCTTCGCTTACAACGAATACCTGTATATCCTTGTCAAATTTGACCCACTTTATAAACTCTTCTGTTTCACGACTAGCTGTGCCATTACCGATAGCAATCGCTTCAATTTTGTAGGCATTAACCAGAGACAGGATTTTCTTTATTGAAAGTGCAGTCTCGTTTTGGGGCGGATGAGGATAGATCGTTTCATTATGAAGAAGATTTCCCTGCCGGTCGAGACAAACAATTTTACAACCTGTTCTATATCCGGGATCGATGGCAAGAACATTTTTTTCTCCAAGAGGAGATGCAAGCAGGAGTTGTTTCAGATTATCCGCAAACACAGAAATTGCCTCTTCATCAGCCTTTTCTTTCGAAATATTTCTGAACTCAGTTTCCATTGATGAAGAAAGCAATCTTTTCCAGCTATCCCTGACAGCTTCTCTTACAATTCCTGATGAATCATTTATCCCTATTACAAAAAGAGAATCCAGGGCATTGAGTGCGTTCTTTTCATCAGGTTCGATTGTCAGCCGTAAAAATCCCTCTTCCTCTCCCCTTCTCATTGCCAGAAGCCTGTGTGAAGGACATTTCCTCAAAGGTTCCGACCAGTCGAAGTAATCACTGAATTTTATCCCTTCCGATTCCTTTCCTTTAACAACCTTTGAAAAAATTACAGCTTCCTTCTCAAAAAGACGTCGTAACTGTTTCCTGGCTTTCTCATCCTCACTGATCCATTCAGCAATTATATCTGAGGCGCCAGCAATCGCATCTTCAACTGTTGAAACATTGTCGTTTAAGAATTCTGCGGCTATCCGTTCAAGATTCTGCTCTTTCTGACCCATTATGAGTGAAGCGAGAGGTTCCAGCCCTTTTTCCCTGGCTATTGTCGCCCTCGTCCGGCGCTTTGGCCTGAACGGAAGATAAATATCTTCAAGTTCTGCCATAGTAAGAGCCGAATCTATCTTAGACCGGAGTTCAGTTGTCATTTTCTCCTGTTCTTCAATCGATTTAATTACACTTTCCCTCCTACCATCAAGATCTTTAAGCCTGTTGTACTCATCCTTGATATGCATCAGCTTCACCTCATCAAGGCTGCCTGTCATCTCTTTCCTGTATCTGCTTATAAATGGGATAGTCGCACCATCATCCATTAACCTGATAGTGTTCTCAACCTGCCATTCATGCAGCCCAAGCTTATTTGCGGTTAAGACAATATTTTTATTTGCACTCATTGTTCAATTTTCAAATTTTCAAATAGCCAAATTTTCAAATTCTACACTTCTACTATTCAACATATAACACAAGCCCTTTTAGATATTCGCTTTCAGGGTGATAAATATTAACAGGATGATCAGGTGGCTGGCTCATCTGGTGTAATATCTTTACATTTCTTCCAGTATTTGCTGCTGCCGCGAAAACTGATTTCCTGAAATTTTCCCTGCTTACAACCTGGGAACACGAAAAAGTAAAAATTATTCCGCCTGGCTTTATCTGCTCAATAGCTCTCATATTCAGCCTTTTATACCCCTGAAGTGCATTCGACAGGACGTTGTTATGCTTTGCAAAAGCAGGGGGATCAAGAATGATCAGGTCATATTTATTTTTAATATCATTCAGGAATTCGAATGCATCGGCCTGAAATGAAGCATGGCGCCTGTCAACACCGAAATTCAGTCGGACATTTTCATTTGCCATTTCTATGGCCGATGCAGAACTGTCAACGGTGTGAACCGCACCAGCATCCTTCATAGCATATACAGAAAATCCTCCGGTATATCCGAACATATTAAGGACTATCCTGTTTTTTGTGAATTCTGAAAGAAGTTTTCTGTTTTCACGCTGATCGATATAGAATCCTGTTTTCTGACCTGTAAACCAGTCAATCTTGAATTTGAATCTGTTCTCAGTTACCACAACAGTATCAGAGCTTCCGTATATGAATTCATTTGCACCTGATATCCCTGATTTAAATGGGATAGTTGATTCACTTTTATCATAGACTGCTGAGACATGATCTCCCATTAATTCACGGATAATTTCTGCAATCTCTTTTCTGATCCTGTACATGCCGACTGAATGCATCTGCATGACAACAACTCCATTATAGAAATCGGCAATCAAGCCGGGAAGGTTATCTCCTTCAGCGTGAATTAACCTGAAAACATTGGTTATATCATTGTCTATCAAACCAATAGATCTTCTGAAATCTATCAAGCTCCTTATTCTTTTCCGGAAGAATTCCTTGTCTGGTTCAGTATCCTCAAATGAAAGTATCCTCACTGCAATAGTTCCAGGCTGATAATGGCCGATAGCAAGAAAGTCATCCTTATTATCAAAAACCCTCACTATGTCACCTTCAGCAGGATTACCATATATCTTTTTTATTGCACCTGAGAAGATCCAGGGATGATATCTGTGAACCGACTGGTCTTTACCCGATTTTAGTACTATTTTCGTTCCCATTAATCAACTTTCTGTATATCTGATAACAAACCCAGGCATCAGTGGCTGCATATATCTGCTGAGCCTCAGAAAGATGCTCTGCCTCCCAGTCGGTAACCTGCTGACGTTTGGAGATCCTGAATCCCAGAACGATAGCAGAAAGTTTCTTCAAACCGGAACACTGAATCCCAAAATCCCTGACAAACTGCTGCAGATCAACAAAGCCTGATGGGGAAAATCCTTTTACCCTTTTAAGGAACCTTATGTCATCATGAACAGCCACCCCGGTTTTAATTACTTCCGGATTTGCAAGAAGATCAGCAAGTTCAAAAGGTATCCCTATTTTGTTGATCCTGATAAGGCAGGCAAGCTCTTCATTTGCCAGCTGAATGAGTGATACTTTGTTCTTTCTGCCTTTTCTGAAGGAGGGTCTGGTTTCAGTGTCAAATCCCAGAATTTCCGAACCAAGCAATCTCGGAAACGTTTCTTTAAAAGACTTTATGTCCTCGATCACCACAATTTCACCTCTGAACCATGACAGTTCTTTTTTTTCAATCTCCTCAGGAGTAATTGATTCAGGATATATGTTATTTATCATTTCTTCTTAAATCCTTTTGCCGTTGTGAAATAAACCAACCGGAAGTATCTCTCTCATCATCTGTATTATCATTTGCTTCAACTTTTCCAATTTCCTCACCTGAATATATAAACCTGTGAATTGCCCTTAAGGAGTTAGTGAGTTTTTGTCCCCAGTAATTTTCAAAGTTCAGCCGGCATTCCCACACAGCGTCGTTCATAACCTCTTTTGTACCGGTCTGGTATAGTAGAAGGAAATCCTTCAGATCCTGGTAGATATCAGCCATATTCTCTGAAATGCTTGAAACAACAGGACCTTCAGATTCATTAAGCTTCTCATCAAAAACCTCGAGGTAATCATCTGCAGTGCCGAATTTGTCTTTTAAAATATCGCGTATAGTTGTCCAATCTGATTCAGTTACAAATTTCTCATTCCCATCTTCAAAAAAAGGCTCAAGAGATGGCAGAAGGGATGCCTTGAGGTAGAGGAAAGGAAGAATACGCTGCAATATCCTTAGCAATTCATCTCCTTTCATCTCTGCTGAATGCTCCGCATATTTGCAGAACTCATTTGCAGCTGCCGTAAACTCAACAACATTCCTTGAAAAAACGGGATCAGTTTTCTTGCTCATAAAATAATATCAATTGAGTTGCAAAATTATAGAATTTGTACAGGAAACTGAACTTTAAGTGAGCTAAAGTTTGAAGAACATTGAGTCATAATTGAATGTTCTTAAAAATATAGTCCTGTAAAATACATCTTATTTTTTTCTAACTTTAGGCACTCTAAGCACTTCAGGTACTTCATATTTCTAATACTAAAAGTTTAATTAACCATAAAACAACAAACAAAAAAATTATGAAACAGTTTATTTCTTTCTGGCTGTCAATCCTTTTCGTGGGATTATTTTTTCCAGGCTGTAAACAGACCACTAACAAGCTTACCGAGCAGGAAGCTAAAGATGGCTGGGTGCTTCTTTTCGACGGTAAAAGCCTTAATGGCTGGCGTGATTTTAAAGGCGGAACACCCGTTACAGCTCCATGGAAAGCAGAAAAAGGGACATTGACATCGCTCGGGCATGGTAGCGACAGCACAGGTTACATAGTCACGGAGAAACAGTATGAAAATTTCATTTTAGCCTTCGACTGGAAAATATCTGAAGGTGGCAACAGCGGGCTCCTTTACCATGTGGTGGAACGTCCGGAATTAAAAACGCCTTATGTTACAGGACCTGAATACCAGCTGATTGACGATGTTGGTTTTCCCGATCCCATTGAAGATTGGCAGAAAGCAGCTGCAGATTATGCAATGTATGTGTGTGATCCTGAAAAGAAAGTGCTTAATAAAGCAGGCAAATGGAATACGTCAAAGATAATTTTTGACAATGGGCATGTTGAACATTGGCTTAATGGGCAGAAAGTGATTGAATTTGAAGCATGGACGGAAGACTGGTTTACAAGAAAAAAAAGCGGTAAATGGGATTTTGCGCCTGAATACGGGCTCGCCAGAAGCGGAGTCTTTGCTGTGCAGGACCATGGTAGCAGGGTTTGGTTTAAAAACATGAAAATAAAGGAATTACCAAGGAAACCAAAACAGGAAACACTATTCAACGGTAAAGACCTTACCGGATGGGAAACATATGGAACTGAAAAGTGGTATGTGGAAAACGGTGACATGGTGTGCGAAAGCGGTCCGGATAAAGAATATGGTTACCTGGGTACCAGGAAATACTATGATGACTTTGATTTAAGCCTTGATTTCAAACAGGAAGCAAATGGCAACAGCGGGGTGTTCATCCGGTCATATATAAAAACCGGCGTTGAGATTTCAGGCTGGCAGGTTGAAGTGGCTCCACCAAATCACGATACCGGAGGCATATATGAATCTTATGGAAGGGGATGGATCGCACAGATCCCGGATGAAAAAGAGAATATTCTTAAGAAAGATGATTGGAACACGATGCGTATAAAAGTTGATGGAGATACCATCACAACCTGGCTGAATGGAGAGGTTATGACTGAACTTAAAGATGAAAAAATCGGACAGGGCAAGGGAAGGATACTGCTACAGATACACAGCGGTGGGGGAATTAAGGTAAGATGGAAAAATATCATGCTGACTGAATTGTAAAAGAAAAAATAGCTATTGCCAGAAGCTTGATTTAGAGATCATGTTTTCCAGCTTAATCTATGATCGCTATCCTGAATGATCTTATTGTGATCCATTAGCCACCTTATCACTTTTATAACCGTTTCTTCAGGATGATTGACCATTGTAACAAGCTCTTCAGGATCAGGTTTTTGATCTTCAAGAATTGTTTTTATCTCCTCGAGGATCAGGTCAAATTCATATTTGCTAAGGTCAAGCTCATTCCTGTCGCGGCATACATCACAGATACCACATCTGTCTGATTCCTCACCAAAATAATCAAGAAGCATAACCGATCTGCACCTGTTCTGCGATTCAGCATAATCGATCATTTTTTCAAGACGTGCCATATACTTTTCTTTCACATGGAGATAGTTTTCAGGTGAAATCATTAGGGCCTTCCTGGTGAGACGTTCTTCGGTAAAGATGACAAGCGCCGTCTTTTTACCTGGAATATACCTTATTATGTTCATTGAAGAGAGTTTCACAAGGTACTGATATACCGTGTCTCTGGTAATTGCTGATTTTCTTGCTAATGATTCTTCATTAATAGCTACATATTCGGTAAACATACCTGTATATGACCTGAGCATAAGTTTTATGAATCCATCGAATGATTCGTTGGCTACCTGAAACTTGTAAAGATCATCTCTTCCGACTACAAAATGTACCCTGGAAGGATTATTAATCTCTTCGGTAAACTCAATATATCCTTCCCTCTGGAGAAATGTAAGGCTGTTATATGTTTCAATTACCGGCAGCCTGAACCTCGAAACAAAATCCGCCATATTGAAATCAAAAACATTGTCTTTTCCTGATCCCAGCGGAACCATAAGATAATTACAGAGGGCCTCATATATATCTTTTATTTTCTCCAGAGGCGGAAATTTATGACCAAGTGATTCGTTAAGCCGGTTTTTATCAGATGGTGAGTAGAGGAGCACTGCATAAGCAGGTTTATTGTCCCGTCCTGCTCTTCCGCTCTCCTGGAAATAGTTTTCAATGGCGTCAGGGATATCCCAGTGTATAACAAAGCGGACATCTGGTTTGTCTATACCCATTCCAAAGGCATTTGTTGCAACAATAACACGCGTCTCTCCTGAAGACCATGCTGCCTGTTTTTTATCTCTAAGTTCATCAGGTAATCCTGCGTGGTAATGATCGGCACTTATACCATTTTCAATAAGGATTTCAGCTACCTCCCTGCACTTTTTTCTACTCCTGACATACACTATACCGCAGCCATTCACTTTATTAAGTGTCTTTACCAGATATGTTCCTTTCTCCTCCGCATGCCGGATCAAATAGGAGATATTTTTTCTGGCGAAACTTGTACGCAGTACATTCTTCTCTCTGAATTCCAGTTTAGCCATAATGTCTTCAATAACCTGAGTGGTCGCTGTAGCTGTAAGTGCCAGAAAAGGCACCTCAGGAGCAATAAGGTTTCTCAGCAGTGCTATTTTCAGATAAGAGGGACGGAAATCATACCCCCATTGCGATATGCAATGTGCTTCGTCAATAGCTACCAGCGAAAGGTTAAGACGGCCAATCTTACCCTGAAATATATGAGTTGAAATCCTTTCCGGCGAGATGTAAAGGAATTTGTAATCGCCATAGATACAGTTTTCAAGTGCGATATCTATCTCTTCCCTCGACATTGCAGAATGAATAGCTATTGACTTAATTTCAAGTCTGTTAAGACGGTTCACTTGTTCTTTCATTAATGCGATCAGGGGTGTTATAACGAGGCAGGTACCTTCTCTGGCCAGAGCAGGTACCTGAAAAGTGATCGATTTACCTCCTCCGGTGGGCATTAAGGCAAGTGTATCACGCCCCTCCCCGACCGATCTGATTATGTCTTCCTGAAGAGGCTTAAAAGAAGTAAAACCCCAGTACTTAGTAAGAATTTTCCGGCACTGTTCAATATTTAAAACTTGTTGAGCCATATACAAATGTAGCAAATTTTCATGCACCCACCCCCCTGCCCCCTCCCTGCCATACCTATCCTTTATACACATCTTTCAAACTATTGTCAGCCCGATTGACACCAGTCGGACATTTTAGATAAAACAGATATTGTTACAGGTAAAATATTTATTGTAATGGATATATTAATTATTGTAATACAATATATGTATCAGAGACCGTGTGATTAGATATAAACAAGTCGCTCCTACGGAGCTCATATATCGAAATGTGATCGCATTACTAAAAATATATCATCCTGACGGGACTCTCCTGAGTCAGGTAGAAGCGGTATGTTTGTAGCATAAAGTCATACCAATAGTATTTCTGAGCTTCATAGAGCCGGTATGTTTTAATTAAGATGTGAATAAAGGTTAGCTGCCATGCAAAGAGGGGGTTGTAAAATGCTATAAGTTAAACAGTTCACCCTTCTTACGAAGTGGAGAGGGGAAAGATAAGGGGGTGAGTACATGAGGATTAGAAATGAATGGTGCAGCAATCGATTAACAAACCCCATGTTTTCATTGTTTTTTTTAGTAATTTGCGCCAGCAAAAACTAAAAGGATCATACAATGTCATTTATTAAGGAAAAGATACTTTATGAAGGACTGACCTTTGATGATGTACTACTGGTTCCTTCATATTCCGAGGTGCTTCCCCGGGAAGTTGATCTAAGCTCAATGTTCAGTCGTAACATTCCAATGAATACACCGATAATCTCAGCAGCAATGGATACCGTTACTGAAGATGAGCTTGCAATTGCCATTGCCCGGGAAGGCGGCATAGGCGTGATCCATAAAAACATGTCAATTGAGAGACAGGCTGCACAGGTAAAGCGGGTTAAAAGGGCTGAGAATGTAATGATCTTTGATCCGATCACCATAAGTCTTGAAGCTACTGTGGCTGAGGCTATGAACCTGATGAGCGAGTATAAGATCGGAGGTATCCCGGTCGTTGATAAAAAGGGAATACTAAAGGGCATCGTCACAAACAGGGATCTCAGGTTTGAACATAACGGCACCAAGAAAATAACCGAGGTGATGACCACAAATCTGATAACCACAAATCACGAGACAAATCTTGCAGCGGCAGCTCGTATCCTTCAGAAGCATAAAATTGAAAAGCTTCCGATGGTTGATGAAGCTGGAAAGCTGATCGGGCTTATTACTTACAAGGATATAACAAAAACCAAGGACAGGCCCAACTCATGCAAAGATGAGAACGGGAGACTCCGGGTTGCAGCTGCAGTCGGAATTGCATCAGATACTTTACAACGTGTTGAAGCCCTGATAAATGCCGGAGTTGATGCCGTGGTTATTGATACTGCTCACGGCCACACAAAAAGCGTAATCAGAATACTTAAAGAAATAAAGAAAGCCTACCCTTCAACAGAGGTTGTGGTTGGTAATATAGGCACGGCTGAGGCTGCAAAGAAACTGGCTGCTGAAGGTGCTGACGCCCTTAAAGTCGGTATTGGTCCGGGATCAATATGCACAACAAGAGTCATTGCAGGCGTCGGTATCCCGCAGCTTTCAGCTATATTCAATGTTTCAAAGGCAGTTGAAGGGTCCGGAATACCTGTGATCGCTGACGGCGGAATAAGATATTCAGGCGATATAATCAAGGCCCTGGCTTCAGGCGCTGACTCAATTATGGCAGGATCGTTGTTTGCCGGAGTTGAGGAATCGCCAGGCGACACAATTATTTATAATGGCCGAAAGTTCAAAGCTTACAGAGGGATGGGCTCGATTGAAGCTATGCAACAGGGTTCAAAAGATCGTTATTTTCAGGATGTGGAAGATGATATCCGCAAGCTTGTCCCCGAGGGGATTGAAGCAAGAGTCCCTTTCAAGGGTAACCTGGCAGAGGTAATTTACCAGATGACTGGAGGACTCAGAGCCGGAATGGGTTACCTTGGCGCCAAAAACATCTCAATTCTGAAAAAAGAAGGCAAATTCGTCAGAATTACTCATTCAGGAATCATTGAAAGTCACCCGCATGATGTGACCATAACGCGGGAGTCCCCTAACTATAGCAGGAAATCATTTGAATAATGAACCTCATCGTAACACAATGAAAATAAGATTCTTGCTATCTTTATCAATATTCTTGTTTCCCAGCATTCTCTGCCTTGCACAGGAACCTGATGAAAAAGTTTTAATGACAGTGGAGGGAAGAGAAGTACAGGCTGGTGAGTTTATTAGAATGTATAATAAGAGTCTTGATCCTCTTAACAAAACAGATATTAATGATTACCTTGAACAATTCATTGCTTTCAAGCTTAAAGTTGCTGATGCCATTCAGCAGGGTTATGATACAACCAAAGCTTTCAGGGATGAGTTGAACGGGTACAGGAATCAGCTTGCTCAAAGTTATCTGACTGACTCTGATATCAAGGAAAAACTTCTTCAAAAAGCTTACCAGCGATCACTTTCAGAAGTAAATGCTTCCCATATTTTAGTTAGTTGTGCCCCCGATGCTTCTCCGGAAGATACTCTCAAAGCCTATAAGAAAGCTATGGATATCAGAGAAAGAATCATTGCAGGCGAACCTTTTGAAAAGGTGGCAAAAGCAACTTCCGATGACAAATCGGTTCTGACAAATAATGGCAACCTGGGATATTTTACGGTTTTCCAGATGATCACCCCATTCGAAGAAGCCGCTTACACACTCAAGCCGGGAACCATTTCAATGCCTGTAAGAACTCCATACGGCTATCACATAATCAGGGTGATCGACAGGCGCCCGTCGAAAGGGAAAATAAGGGTAGCCCATATTATGAAAGCAGCTCCTCCCGGTTCAAGTGAAGAAGCAGTAAGAAAGGCAGAGACAGAGATAAACAATATTTATTCAAAGCTCCTAAATGGTGAATCATTTTCAAAATTAGCTTCACAATATTCGGATCATAAAGAATCAGCAGCAAACGGAGGAGATCTTAACTGGTTCGGATCAGGCGAGATCATAAGTGATTTTTCAGAAGCTGCATTCGCCATAAAGGATACCGGTGATTATACAAAGCCAGTTCGGTCTGTCTATGGTTTTCACATAATTAAGCTACTTGGACGGAAAACCCCAGGTACTTATGAAGAAACGAAATCGTTCCTTGAAAGCAAGCTAAACCAGTCAAATCTTGTTTCAATAGGGAAAAAGTCATTCATAGATAAACTTAAGAAAGAGTACAATTTCAAAGTCAATCCTGCTGTTTATGAATGGTTCGTAAACAAGACGGACACTCTTATCATTCAGGGGTTATCGAAATTTGACCATAAAAGTATTCCTTCAGGGAATATTTATACCTATTCCAACCAGAAATTATCAGCAAAAGATTTTGCCGACTACCTGGAGAAACGAAGCAACATGGTCATCACAAAGAACCCGAAATATTATATTGATACATCAATTGAATCGATACTCTCAGATGATATCATGAAATATGAAAAATCCAATCTTGAACAAAAATATCCTGATTTCAGGTACCTTATGCTTGAATTCCATGATGGAATACTATTATTCGATATCTCCTCAAAAAAGGTGTGGAATAAAGTTCAGGAAGATTCAGCAGGTTTACTGAATTATTATGAAAAGCAAAAGATGAATTACCTTTCAGAAAAGAGTATTGAGGGAAAGATATACACTCTCGAAGAACAGGGAGGAGAAAAACATCTTGCCTCAGCCTACAAAAAGTACTCCCGTAAGGGGGGGGATCCAGATGCAAAACTTATGCAAAAATTCAATACAAAAGGAGATACCCTTCTGACAATAAAAGAAGGCAAATGGTTTAAAGGTGATAATGCGGATATTGATAAAGTTAACTGGAGTACCGGCACACACCCTTTCAGCAAAAACGGATTTCCGTCGATTATTAATATTAAGAAAATAAACTTACCTGAACCGCTTCCTTTTAATGAAGTTCAGGCAGAAATAATATCAGGGTACCAGGACTGGCTTACCGAAGAATGGATCAGGCAATTAAAGGGGAAATATACCGTTAAGGTGGATAATCAGGTATTTGAAGATGTTAAAAAAAGGATAGGCATTGAATAAAATTGTATTTACTATATTGATCCTGATCACATTTAATGGCTGCAATAACACCCAAAACCAGGTAAAGAGAATTCCGGTTGCCATAGCGGGAAATGAAACACTTTATTATGATGAGATTCCGGATCAGGTAAAGGACGCTCTTTCACCGGCAGACAGCACAGCTTCGATCCAGAATTACGCAAACAAATGGGCAAGACGCGAACTTATGTTTCAGAAAGCTGAAGCAAATCTTTCTTCCGATCTGAAAAATGATATTGAAAATCAGCTCAAAGAAACCAGGATGAATCTTGTTGTTTATGAATACCAGAGGATGATGATGATGCAACAGATGGACACAAATATTACACGTGAAGAACTTGAAAACTATTACAGGAGAAATGAAAACAGCTTTATGCTTACATCGAATATTGTAAAAGCACTATTTATTAAACTGCCCGTCGAGACACCCGGTATAAATAAAATAAAAAGGCTTTCCAGAACAAACAATCAGAAAGATTTTCAGGAGCTGGAAAGCCTGTGCTATCAGTTTGCTGAGAAGTTTGATGATTTTAATGAAGGGTGGATAACATTGGACAGGCTTTCCCTTGAGCTTAAGGAAGACATCGGCAATCAGGAAAATTTTCTGAAAAGATCCAGATACTACGAATCGAGCGATTCATCGTCGGTTTACCTGATAACAATTAATGATTACAGACTGAGAGGCACGCTTGCTCCATTTGAATATGTTGAAGAGGATATAAAAAGGATAATCTGGAATAACCGGCGTATTGAATTTATCCAGGCCCTTGAAAACGGTATTTATAACGAAGCACTTAAAGTAAACGAATTTAAGATTTATTGATGATGAAAAGACGAATAAGGTTAGCGTTGCTGACGATGGCAGGATTGATGTGGGGTATTTCATCTGCAAATTCTCAGGTACTTGTTGAATCGATAGCTGCTATTGTGGGTAATGAGGTGATATATCTTTCAGATGTTGAAAACGCAGTAATGGACGTTAGAAGAGGAGGCAACAGAGCTTCTATAGAGAATATCAGATGCGGTTCATTTCAGGAATTGCTGATTGCGAAACTTTTTATGGATCAGGCCAGAATTGACAGCATCGAGGTAACCGATGATATGGTCGAAAGTGACCTGAATATGAGAATGAATGATGCAATCAGACAGGCAGGAAGTGAAAAGGCGCTTGAAGACTATTTTAAAAAGAGTATATTAGAGATCAGGAGAGACATCAGGAAAGCACTTGTTGAGCAGCAGATAGTCAGCGAGGTTCAGAACAGTATTGCTGCTGACCTTGCAATCACCCCTAATGATGTAAAAAGATATTTTAATTCAATTCCCAGGGATAGTCTTCCTGTCGTTCCTTCAAGAGTCCAGATCAGTATAATACAACTCGATCCTCCTAAAAATGAAGAAAACAAGGCTGATGCCAGGCAAAAACTCCTTGATATCCGCAGCCAGATACTGGCAGGAAAACCCTTTAACGTGCTGGCTATCATGCATTCTGAAGACGGATCAGCGGTAAACGGAGGTGAGATTGGCTATAAATTACGAGGGGAACTTGAAAAGGAGTATGCTGACGCCGCCTGGAGCCTTTCAAAAAACACAGTATCAAAAATTGTTGAAACCAAATATGGATTTCATATTATTCAGCTTATAGACCGTAAGGGAGATCTTGTCAATACACGTCATATTCTGATCAGACCAAAAGTAAAACCTGAAGAAGCAGCGAAGGCTATTGCTAAACTCGACAGCCTGGCTAACCTCATTAGAAAAGACAGCTTAAAGTTTGAAAATGCAGCTATCAGATATTCAACTCATACTGACAGCAGGATCAACGGGGGAAAATTTGTCAGCACAAATCCATCAGACCGCATAAACTGGTTTTCCCTCGATGAACTGAACAAGGAAATGTACGTCAAAGTCAGGGATCTCAAGACCGGAGAAATTTCTGAACCGTTCCAGACTACTGATGATATTGGGAATACAGTATTCAGAATAGTCAGGCTGGATGACGAAATACCAGCACACAGGGCTAATCTTAAAGACGACTACCAGTTCTTCTATAATGCAGCCACTTCAAGTGAACGTCAGGCTACATATCAGGCGTGGATCAGGAAGAAAATTGAGACTACCTATATCAAGATCAGTGATGAATTCAAATCATGCAAATTCCTTGAACAGGGATGGTTGAAATAATATTAATGATATCCTCATTTTTTTTATTAAAATTCAGAAAAACACTTCTTTCCGCGGTCATTCTGTTATGCTCTGTCTCATTCTTTAGCCAGGATCTCCCTCAGCAGAAACCGGGAAAGAGAATGATAGAAGTATTGAACGCCGATGAAGGCATAGATGAAATCGAAAAAAATACCGGCAAAAGACTTACCCGGCTTCTTGGGAATGTCTCCCTAAAACATAAAGATATTTATTTAACCTGCGACAGCGCCTGGTTTTACACAGGTTTTAACCAGATCAAAGCATACAGCAGAATTCACATGGAACAGGGCGATACCCTCGAACTCCGTGGGGACAGCCTTTTCTATGACGGAACCACCGAGACAGCATCTGTCGACGGGAATGTTGAACTGATTGATAGGGAGACTCATCTGTTTACACAATCAGTTAAGTATGATGTTAAAAATAAAATCGCCAGATATAATACCGGCGGAAAAATTATTAACAGTGATAATACCCTGACAAGCATCATAGGTATATATTACGTTTCAGACAACCTGTTTCATTTTAAGGATAGTGTAAATATTGTAAATCCTGATTATGTGATGACTGCCGATACAATGGATTACAATACAAAAACTGAAACTGCTTTTTTCACCGGTCCCTCTGAGATGGAGGGTGATAGCATTTATCTTTACTGTGAAAGAGGCTGGTATGATACAAAAAATGATATCTCAAGAATCTGGAAAAATGCAGTTATTGATAACAGGCAACAGGTTATTACAGGCGACTCNCTCTACTATGACGACAATAAAGGATTTGGTGAAGCCTTTAGAAATACCAGTATAACTGATACTGCAAACAAAATAATAGTAAAGGGTGATTATATATGGTACTATAAAAATCCGGAAAGCTTCATGGTTACAAAAAAAGCCCTTTTTATCCAGGTTGCAGATAAGGATTCTTTGTTTCTTCATGCTGATACTATAAGTGCAATAACGAAGTCCGACTCGGTAATGAAAGAATACAGACTATTGAGGGCATATCATGGGTGCAGGATTTTCAGCATGGACCTGCAGGGAAAATGCGACTCTCTGTCTTATTCCTTCCGGGACTCTGTGATTAGGCTTTACACTTCGCCTGTTATCTGGTCGGAGGAGAATCAGCTCGTTTCCGATTCGATGGCTATCTTCACAAAGAACCAAAAGGCCGACAGGATGGAATTGTATAATTCGGTATTTGTTACAAGCCAGATTGATGATTACCGGTTCAATCAGATAAAGGGAAGAACCCTTACCGGTATATTTAAAGATAATCAGCTTTACAAGGTAAACATTGAAGGCAATGGTGAAACAATATATTATCTTGTTGACGGGGATGCGGTTGTAGGAGTTAACCAGGCAAAATGTGCAAGAATAGAAATATTTATTGAGAATGGCAAAATAAAAGAGATCAATGAGTATCAGAATCCTGAAGGTGTTCTTGATCCACCTTCAGAAGCTAATCCGGAAAAACTCAGACTTGATGGATTTTCGTGGCTTGAACTATTGAGACCAAGAAATGTGGCTGATATTTTTAGAAAATAAGAAAGGCTGACTTTAATTGTCAGCCTTTCTTTCAATATTCATCTTCATTAAAGAAAAAGTCATCTTTGCTGGGATAATCGGGCCAGATATCTTCAATACCTTCATATATATCTCCCTCATCTTCAATTTCCTGTAGGTTTTCTACAACTTCCAACGGGGCACCTGACCTTATGGCGAAGTCAATCAGCTCATCTTTGGTAGCAGGCCATGGAGCATCTTCAAGTTTTGATGCTAGTTCAAGTGTCCAATACATGTTTTATGATTAAGCATTTGTTTAATAAAGTCTGCAAATATATATATTATTTTATTTAAAAAACAATACTACATTTTAACTTTTTGAATAGATCAGACAGACCAGCTAATCTCTTTATTATCAAGCTCTAAGCTTATAAGGCGGGATAATACAAACAAATAATCGGATAATCGGTTAAGGAATTTAACTACTATATCGGGAACCTCTTCAGCATTATTTAGATTCACAACAGCTCTTTCGGTTCTCCGGCAAACACTCCTGGCTATATTACAATAAGATACAAGCACAGATCCACCGGGGAGAATAAAATTCCTTACCTTAGGAAGTTTAGCTTCCATTTTGTCAATTTCACTTTCGAGCAAAGAGACAGATGTTTTATCAGGAAGATGTTTAGCTCCTTCTTCACCAGCTTTTTCTGTTGCAAGTGTTACAGCACATCTCATCAGCTGATCCTGTATGTATAAGAGGGTGTTCCTTCGGCTACTATTCTCTTTCAGATCCCTTAAAAGGCCNAACCATGACAAAAGCTCATCGACAGAGCCACAGGCTTCAACGCGAAGATTATATTTTGGTACTCTCCGACCTCCTGCTAATGAAGTATTGCCATCGTCACCTGTGCGGGTGTATATCTTCATAATGGATTGAAGATCTATTTATATATCTGGAACAAGCTTAAAAGGAATATTTCAGGCTTTCGTATACTTTGGATTCATAAAATCCTGTGAAACCTCTCCGTCAAATAACTTTATTATCCGGGCTGCATGTCTAGCTATATCTTCTTCATGGGTTACAACAATTACAGTGTTGCCTTTTTTATGAATAGCATCAAGCAGTCCCATAATATCAAGTGATGTTTTGCTATCGAGATTACCAGTAGGTTCGTCAGCAAGGATTATTGAAGGTTTGTTAACAAGAGCCCTGGCAATAGCAACACGCTGTCTCTGTCCGCCCGACAGCTCATTTGGTTTATGGGTCATTCTGTCGCCCAATCCAACCTGATCCAGTGTTTCAACAGCTACTTTCTCCCTGTCTGCTTTCGGAACTCCGGCATAAATAAGTGGTAAAGTAACGTTTTCAAGAGCAGTATATCTCGGGAGAAGGTTAAATGTCTGGAATACAAATCCGATTTCCTTATTTCTTATTTCTGCAAGGAAATCGTCCTCCATCTTACTGACATCAGTACCATTCAGGATATAGGAACCACTGGTAGGAGTGTCAAGACAGCCAAGAAGGTTCATGAGGGTTGATTTACCTGATCCTGACGGCCCCATAATTGCCACATATTCATTTCTTTCAATATTGATTGAAACCGATCTTAAAGCTCTTACAATTACTGATCCTACCTGGTAATTTTTAACAATATTCTGAATTTCAATTACTTTATCCATAACATGTTTTAATTTGAAGTTTCGAAATTAGACTAATTATATTAAATAAGAAATT
>WSSedA1B3DRAFT_1000047_pt1 | contig 33088 bp, 22 predicted proteins | sample WetSurSiteA1Bulk_FD_9468 | JGI IMG/M metagenome (IMG submission 9468)
TTTCACAATGTTGCCTTAAATGGATTGATCTTACGACATTTTATACGGGCTTCCATTTAAAAAATAGCACTATTTTTGGGCAGACAATTCGCATTGAATAACAGGATAAAAACTAAAATCATCCATGGCAGATCTATTAATGACAGGAATTGCATTTTTGGATTTTGCAGAATCTGATCTTCAGATCCTACATTTGATATATGTATGGGTTATCATTATGCTGGCTACCGCCCTTGTCTGCTTTATTGTCAGCGAACTGACTTTTAACTATAGCCAGGTTGACAAGCTCTGGAGCCTTATGCCTGTTGTATACGGTCTGATTACACTTACAGCGTTCCCTTCACCCCGTATCTGGTTAATGTTTAGTTTAGTTTCTACCTGGGGATTCCGTCTGAGCTTCAATTTTTACCGCAAAGGGGGTTACAATATCATTCCCTGGAAGGGGGAGGAGGATTACAGATGGAAGATCATGCGAAAGAATCCTGCTTTAAAAGGACGATTCCGCTTCGGACTTTTTAACTTCTTTTTCATTTCATTTTATCAGAATTTTCTTATTCTTCTCTTTTGCTCTCCCCTGCTAATGGCTGCAAAAAACATAAATACTCGTCTGAACCTGATTGATATTTTCGCTGCAGCGCTGATGCTGATATTCATTGTCACCGAGACCATTGCCGATAACCAGCTCTTCCGGTTTCATAAGCTGAAACTAAATGGCAGGATATCCAACGTGATTTATTCAGAATCACTCAGGAATGGATTTATGTCTGAAGGATTATGGCGTTACGTTCGTCATCCTAACTACATTTCAGAACAGGCAATATGGATAAGCTTTTATCTTTTCGGCGTGGCTGCTTCCGGGCAATGGATAAACATGACTCTTGCGGGAGCAGTACTTCTTGTAATTCTTTTCATGGGTAGCAGCAGGCTTACGGAAAAAATAAGCAGTCAGAAATATCCAGAGTATGCAGAGTACAAAAAAAGGGTACCTCGGTATTTGCCGAAGGTTTTCTGATTACAAATTAAGATACTCCGATTTCTTCCAGTATGTGGTATCGATCGGTTTGGATAATGAAGGTTGTGCCAGGTTAATCCCATACATATCGCCACTCTTTGTTTTGTTTTTTCCAGACAGTATGGAATACCCCTTTTAGTTCGGTGGTTTTACCTGAAGTGTCACGAATAGAGTAAACGTATTTGCCATAAGTATAGCCGAGGGTTCCACAATCTGATATGCCTATAAAATCGGGAGTCCATTTCACGCTGGCATTGGGATTGGCATTTTTGTCATAATAATATTTAATGTTTTCTTTGCCAAAGATGAGGGAATCATTTCCTCTTCGGATCACGGCGTTTTCGTCTGCGTAAAAATAAAATGCAGCAGATATACCTTTCTCAGAAACCATCTTTTCAAACGCTTTTTCGGCCTGAAGGATTTCATTTCTGGCGGCCTCAATGTCAACGGTCTTTTTACAGGAAACCAGTAACGGAATTAAAATCAAAAGGAAAAGTGCTTTTTTCATATTTACTTGATTAATGATTTATAAGCTATTAGGTTTAGAAATATCATATGAGCGAACCAGGCAATCGTTTCTGTGTAAGGTTAAAGTTGATTCAAAGTTATGCAAGTTGAGAGTAACTACAGGTATTCCTCGATTAATAGTTTTGTTTTACGGATTCCTTCCTCTTCAGGCTGGTTCTCGCCTTCAAATTCAATCCCGATATATCCTTTGTAGCCGGATGCCTTTACAATATCAATCAGCCTTTTGTAATCGAGCTTTGGTTGTTCACCTTTATCGTCAAAATCGTAGGTCTTTGCAGAGACACCTTTTGCAAATGGCATCATCTCCTTCAAACCCTGGTAAGGATCGTATTTTTCCGCACAATCACCCTGAGTAGTTCCCCACGGATCAGAAACGCAGAAGTTGCCAAAATCAGGGAGCGTTCCCACATTTGACCGGTTAACCTGCTTCATCACATCAGCCATCCAGACACCCCTCGAAGAATCACCGCCATGATTTTCAACGACGACATTTATCTGCATGGTCTTTGCAAAATCACCCAGGCGACCAAGTGAATCAACAGAGGCAGTTTTCTTTTCTTCAGATGATCCTTCTCCTTTCAGGTTGACCCTGACTGTCAGGCAACCAAGGAATTTAGCAGCTTCCACCCATTTTTTATGATCATCTATTGCCTGAAGTCTTTCTTTTTCGCCAGTAGCGGCAAGCGCTCCTTCATCATCAACCATTATCAGGTGATTCACTACTCCCGCATCTTTACTCCTTTTAAGCAATTCATCAAGGTAAGCCGAATTTTTACCGGCTTCCTTAAAATTCATTTTTGCACCTCCGAAAAAACCATTCACGTACTCTACAGCTGAAATACCAAAATCATTTCTTGCCTTTGCAGGAAAGTCAAGATGATCCAGTTTCCCGGAGTAGAGAGCCCTGTTAAGCGACCATTCGGCCAAAGAAATCTTTAGCCCTGATTTTTTCAGTGACTCCAGGCTTAATGATGGTGCAAGCAGCAGCCCACTAACCCCCAAAAATGATTGTCTGATAAAATTTCGCCGTCCTGACATATAATTAGTTTTTAAGTTAAAGAGTCATTAAAATTATCATTATTAAAGATAATTATTCTCGTCAGAATTATATTCTGAGCAAATGAAGATAGTTAAAATATTAAATCAGGAAATTGTGCTGTCAAGCTTTGAAAGCCTTTGCTCTGGCGAAAGCTTACAACCATTCAGTCATAACATGGCAACTGATGGCTGAGGGTCTTTATTCAGATAATTTGATTAATTTTAAGAATTATAAAACAACTAAAATCATGAATATGTTTATTAAACTGTATTTCACTGCTTTAGGAGTATTTTTTGTAATTGACATGATATGGCTTGTTTTAGTTGCAAAGAATTTCTATCAAAAGCACATAGGTTTTCTGATGAGACCGGATATTAACTGGGTTGCTGCAATTATTTTCTATTTGTTATTCATTGCAGGTCTGGTAACATTTGTTATTTCACCGGCCCTTGAGAAACAATCATGGGTTCATGCTCTTTTATTCGGTGCCTTATTTGGACTTATAACGTATGCTACTTACGATCTGACAAACCTGGCAACACTAAAAGACTGGCCTATTCTAGTAACAATAGTTGACCTTGTTTGGGGAATGGTAGTGTCAGCTTCCGTTTCTGTATTAACCTTCTTTTTCTATGCAAAATGACATATTGAATTCTTTTGTCAAAAAGCTGGAGTCTGATTTAAGGAACTTGCAAAATCCAATCTTTATTGATTTTTTCAATCGTGACTGAATGGATTGGTTTAACCTGTATAATTCCAAAATTGACAGATATGTTACCAAATTCAGAAAGACCTGTTGAGTGGGCTTGAAGTCATCAAATATAAAAAAGATAAAACCATTGGATCTTCCATGCAAAAAGACGATGTACAATTCGCTCGAGGAGGCGCAGGATATGATCAATTATCTCAAGCAAAACCGAAATGTAAAAGAATTACATGCCTATAAATGTATAATATGCGGTTTCTGGCATTTAACCAGTAGACACAAATAATGTAAACAAAATTCTTGTAACCAATCCTGAGCCTTTTGCATTCTAACGCAGCTGTGTTAATTCTGGCCAAAAAAATCAGTTTTTTAAAATATCTTTCTTTCTGTTTCGTCTATGTTATTAAAGATCCTTTGAGATGAGTCCTAAAGAGTCGGAAAAAATTTCAGTTGCTTATAAAAAGGAACGGAGCCGTCTGCTTGGTTATATTAAGAGCAGGATTCACGACCGGTTAGATGCTGAGGATATTCTGCAGGATATTTTTTATCAGCTGACCATAGGATTCAATGACATAAGAAGGATTGAAAACCTGACAGCATGGCTCTACAGAGTGGCTGATAACCGTATCATCGATCTTTTCCGTAAGAAGAAGCCGGTCGCTTTAAGCTATAAGGAGAACAGCTCTGAAGATGAAGATGGACCCCTGACCCTGGAAGAGATCCTGCCATCGATCGGAACAACACCAGGCGACGAGGAACTGAAGGAGATGATATGGGAGACCATCGAAGAGACATTGTCAGAAATGCCTGAAGAGCAAAAAAGCGTCTTCGTTGAAAACGAGTTTGAAGATCAGAGCTTTAAAGAGATCTCAGAAAGAACAGGCACTGGGATCAACACACTCATTTCACGAAAACGTTATGCTGTGCTTGCACTCAGGAAGAAACTGAATGAATTGTATAAACTATTAAAAAGCGATTAGTATGAAAGCATTAAGTGTATTAAAGTATGTTGGTTTTGGAATACTTGGATTAGGATTTATTATTGGTGTTATATTCGGTGTTCAGGCACTCTGGAACTGGCTGATACCCGAATTGTTCAACGGGCCGGTTCTGACCTATTGGCAGACTGCTGGTTTATTCCTGCTTTCGAAGATACTTCTCACCGGAGTTGCACCTGGCGGTTCCGGGGGAAAGTACCATGACAAAAGAGAATGGAGGAGGAGATATCACGATAAATGCAGAAGCTTTTCGGAGGAGGAAAAGAATGTTGCTGCACCCGAAGAAATATAAAAGGGCAACAGGCGACGGGCAACAGGCAACGGAGAGTCTCTAAACCTTTATACGGGGTCCACTCCGCAAAAGGTTGGGTTGTCCTGAAGGCATATGTTACTTTCAGATAAAATTGCCATCATAATCCATTCGTGGATCGGAATTGGACAAATCGATAATTCTTTGAAATCCTATGTTGCCGTTTTTATGAGTTGATGAGCCTGCGTTATAACATCGCTTGATTCCCCACATGCCATGATATATTTTACCGGCACTGGAAGGATCGACATGATAATGTCCGAATAAAAGCATGTCGATCTTATTTTCAATAATGCTTCTTAATTCTTCGCTGTCCTTTAATTGCATCCCAATTTTAAAATCAAAGGGGTGATGATGCAGGTAGACAACCTTTTTACGATTTATTAACTCAGGCTCTTTCAATATTTTCTTCAAACGGGATAATTGTCCTCTTCCCAGTTCGCCTTCTGAAAGGAAACGGTCAAGCCAGTGCAGCTCTTCGGCTGTTGAATCGAGGCCAATAAAAGCAATTTTATCAATAATATCGAGTTTCGGATAAGATATTTTCCGGGTACTGTAATACTTTTCCTTAAACAGCCCGACAAATACCCTGTTCCCAAAGGTGCCTGTTCCGTAGTCATGGTTACCCGGAACAACCAATACCTTATATCCTCGTTCTTCAAGTGTTTGTATAGCTTCAACAGCTTCATCAATATATTCGCTGTGATTGGCATTATCCACAATGTCACCAGTTATCAGAATGATATAATTCTTAGCAGGTTGTTTTAAAAAAGTAATATTGTCGATGAGAGTGCGAAATTTAACTCCGCAATCCTCGTGCCCGACATGTATATCAGATAAATGAATAATCCTTTTCACGATTTGATTGTTTATTAAATCGGATTTAAAGTTATAAAAAGACTTTGAAATCAGTGCAGGCTGGTAGTTAAACCATGGTTCCTCCGGTAACAGGAATGGATTTGATTAATGAATAACTAACACAGAGGAGATCCGAAGTAGTTTAGAGTGCCACATAAAATAACATCTGTGGATCTCTATGTAAGTTCTTTTTTTTCGTTGCTGGTTTGAATATCAGAGAGACTCATATTTATCAACAAAATTCACTTTGTAAACAATTTCTCCCTAAAACCAAATACTTTTACTCAAATGGTTTTATCTATTAACGTATTTCGGCGAATTACGTATCTTAACTGATTTTACTTATTGGTTCTATTAAATATAGAAACCGGCCAAACATCATACCTTTTCCTATTCAGGTTTGCTGTTAGCAGGTGGAAGTCACTTTGTAAATGCAGACCATATGTGTAACAATGGTAGTTAAACAGGTTGCATAAGATATTTAATCATCCAGCCTCTTCATTAAAGATTTTGAATTATTTTTACATGCAACTTCTGACAATAAAATTACCCATGAAAAACATTATCGCCGCATTTTTCCTGCTCTTTTCATTAACATGCTTTTCACAAAAACCGGATGATCAAAAGAATGAAGCCTGGAAAAACATTTACCGGGCTACACCGGCAAAAATAAATGACCTTATTCATACACGTCTTGATGTAAGTTTCGACTTTTCAAAATCGTGGATGTACGGAAAGGCCTGGATAACACTGAAGCCTCATTTTTATCCTACCGATTCACTGAATCTTGATGCCAAAAGCATGACTGTCAATGAAGTGTCGATGGTAAAAGACGATAAAAAATACCCGTTGAAATTCAGTTATAACGGTTTAAACCTCCTGATTACTCTCGACAGGACTTACCAGGGCGGAGAAAGATACACAGTCTTTATTGACTATATTGCCAAACCCGGGGAAAGCAAAGAAGAGGGGAGCAGAGCCATATATGGTGCCCAAGGTCTCTACTTTATTAATCCACTGGGTAAGGAGAAAGACAAGCCTACCCAGGTATGGACCCAGGGTGAAACTGAATCCAATTCGGGATGGGTTCCGACAATTGATAAACCCAATCAGAAAACGACAGGTGAGATCAGCATGACTGTTCCTGCCGGATTTCAAACTCTTTCGAACGGATTGCTGGTTAAGCAGAAAAAACACTCCGACGGAACCCGTACTGACACCTGGAGGATGGATCTGCCTCATGCCCCTTATCTAATGATGATGGCAGCAGGAGAGTATTCAATAATAAAGGATAGCTATAGAGGCAAGGAAGTAAGCTATTATGTTGAAAAAGAATATGCTCCGGTTGCAGAAAAATCTTTGGTTTGACCCCGGAAATGATAGGTTTCTTCTCAAATATAACAGGGGTGGATTATCCGTGGCCGAAATACTCACAGATTGTTGTAAGGGATTATGTAAGCGGTGCAATGGAAAACACAACAGCCACGGTTCATGGTGAATCGGCACAGCAGGATGCCAGGCAGTTGATTGATCAGAACTCCTGGGAAGATGTGGTTTCCCATGAACTCTTCCATATGTGGTTTGGCGATTATGTCACGACGGAAAGCTGGAGTAATATTTCAATAAATGAATCATTCGCCGATTTCAGTGAATTGCTGTGGCTTGAATATAAATACGGAAAGGATGAAGCCGGGGAACATAACATAATGGCGATGCAGAATTATCTCTTCAGCAACAGCAGTAAAAAGGACCTTGTCCGCTTTTATTACCGCAGCCGTGAAGAGGTGTTTGATGCCGTGAGTTACCAGAAAGGGGGAAGAATTCTGAACATGCTGCGTAACTATGTTGGAAATGACGCTTTCTATAAGTCAATAAATCTTTTCCTCACAAAATATAAGTTCCAGGCAGTGGAAGCACAGGAACTTCGACTTGCTTTTGAAGAGGTTACAGGGAAGGATCTGAACTGGTTCTGGAACCAGTGGTTTTATGGAAGCGGACATCCAAAGCTGGATATCAGCTATGATTATGATCAGCCTGCACAGACTGCAAAGGTTTTTGTACGGCAGACACAATCCGACAAGATTTTTAGACTACCGGTAGCCATAGATGTGTACCAGGGCAGTGGGAAAAAACGATACCAGGTATGGCTCGAAAACAAGGCTGATACATTTGCTTTCCCATGCACTTCAAAACCCGACCTTATAAATGTTGACGGAGATAAAATTCTCCTCTGTGAAAAATCGGACCACAAAACACTTGATAATTTTATTTTTCAATATAATAATGCAGGTTTATATGCTGACAGACGGGAGGCCATCGACTTTGCTTCAATAAGCCAGACAGAAGACCCGAAAGCTTTTGAGTTTCTTAAGAATGCTATGAATGACAATTATCGGGGACTCAGGATATATGCTATTCAGAAGCTGANCCTGATGAACGATTCAATCAAAAAATCTGTTGAGCCGATCCTGGCTGATCTGGTGCAGAATGATGGTTCATCACTGATAAAGGCTGCTGCAATTCAGGCGCTGGGAAAATACAATAAAAAGGAATATAAAGATCTTTTCATTAAATCTACAAATGACTCTTCTTATTCCGTGGCGGGAAACTCGCTTCTCGCATTGGGTTCTATCGACAGTGCAGCTGCTTTTGACAGGGCAAAATCTTTATCAAAAGGGCATGTCAAAGGGGCATTGTCAAGGGCAATAACAAGTACAATATATATGTACGCCAGTGAAAATGATTTTGATTCTCTCTCCGCAGAATTTGACAAGGAACCTTTCGGGAACGGCAAGTTTAACCTTCTTCAGTATTTTTCAAACTATCTTAAAAGGATTAATAATCCTGAGAATTTCAGGAAAGGGATTGATATGATCGTGGATTTTCGGGATGCTATTCCCGAACAGTTTTCGGGGCAAATCCTTCCGTATTTAAATGGTATGATATTAAACGGGATAGCATCAGCCAAGGAAAAAATGGGAATGACTGAGCTGGCAGATTATGTAAGATCAAAAATAACAGGTAAAAAAGAAGTTAAAGAAGTATCTGATATTCCGGCGGAGATCCTTCAGAAGTACACCGGTGAATATGATCTGGACGGGGATATAATAAAAGTAAAAATGAATGATGAAAAGGCGTTGATACTGATTTTTCCTGATCAGCCTGATATGGAACTAAGCCCAATTTCTGCAACAAAATTCAACCTGAAATTCATGGAGGGATACACAGTCGAATTTATGATCAATGATAAAAAAGAAGTAACCTCTCTCCAGCTGACTTCTTCTGATGAGGAGATTACGGCAACCAGGATTAAATAGCAATATCTTACTCAGAGTTCCACAGAGAAATCAAATTACTAGATCCGGCATAAGCCCCTCTTTAGGGGGGTTGGGGGGTTATTCTTCGAATGGATCCTCCCTCCGGAAATCAGGTCTGTAGTTATTATAGCTGTCCATATCCTGAACCCATCCGCTCCTGAAACCAAGGTCTTCCATGGTCTCAACAACTGTATCATATTCCGACTTGTACAATATCCTTTTTAAATCAGGATGGTTGCTTACAAAAGGTGTCGGGTGATACTGTGACATAACAGATATATGAACCCCGGTGGAAAGTTCTTCCGCGATACTTTTTAGTACTTTCTTGCTTTCCTCAGCACGCCCGGGAAGTACCAGGTGTCTGATCAGAACCCCGCTTTCTGCCCTGCCCACTTTGTCTGTATGAAGTGCAGATCCCTTCAACCAGTACATTTTTCTGATAGCTTTCAGAGCAACTTCAGGATAGTCGGGAGCATCCGAATACTCTCCTGCCAGTTCAGGAGTGACATATTTATAATCAGGAAGCCAGACATCTATTAAACCATCCAGGCTTTCTATGACCTCAGGCTTATCATAGCTGTTGGTGTTATACACAGTAACAGGGTTGAGTCCTCTTTCATTCAGACCATTAATTATTGCCCTGACCTGGGGCACAACATGCGATGGAGATACAAATCCGACTGCCCTGACATCACCGGAAAGGAATTCCTCTATAATATCGAGTGTCTCATTCAGGTTTGTAATTCTTCCGGCAATACCTGTATCCGGTCTGCTGATCTCATGGTTCTGACAATATATGCAGTGAAGGTTGCATCCGGAGAAGAAGATATTGCAGATGCCTGCCGGACCGCTTATTGAAGGCTCCTCTCCCCTGTGGTTACAAATGGATGCAATGTTCATTCCTGCATCGGAACCGCAGTACCCTGAGCCTCCACTGAACCTGTTTACGCCGCATTCACGGGGGCATAAGGTGCAATGGGAAAGCAAATTCTGATCATCAATAGTATAGACTTCTTCTTTTACCACAAAGGAGTATCAAGTAAGTCACAAAGGTAAACAAAGAAGGATAAAATATTCAAAGCCTTAGTGATACCCGTAAATAACCTTCGTGTTACTTTGTGATAAAAAAGATTTGCATCATGTTTTGCTATTTGTAAAACATTCATTATCTTTGCATCCGAATTGAGGGGCAATTGATTACCTAGGGGACCAGAGTCCCCTATTTTATTATCGTTTTTAATGGAAATGATAGAAAGGGAGAAAATAGAGAAATCAGTAAAGGATTATATCAGCGGAACAGGGCTTTTTCTTGTAGCTGTTAAAGTAAGCAGTTCAAACAGGATTACTGTATTAGCTGATAAAAAAGAAGGGATAACCATTGATGAATGTGCTATGCTTCACCGCTATATTGAGAATGGACTCGACCGCGATAGCGAGGATTATGAGCTGCAGGTTTCCTCACCCGGACTTGATATGCCCTTTGTGGTTATTGAACAGTATTACAAGAATGAAGGTCAAAAAGTGGCAGTGACCGACAATGAAGGAATGAAATACACCGGAATCTTAAGAAACGTCACCAAAGGAGGTTTTGACCTTGAAACGGAAATAAAAGTCAAAGGAAAAGAGAAAGAGAACAAGAATGTCCCATTTAATTTTGACCAGATTAAATCGGCAAAAATTGTATTAACGATAAAATAATATATAGAAGATTATACCAGATGGAAAATATTAATTTGATTGATACTTTTTCAGAATTTAAAGAGCTCAAGAATATTGACCGTCCTACCATGATGAGTGTACTTGAGGACGTTTTCAGGGGAATGCTCGCAAAAAGATACGGCTCAGCCGACAATTTTGACATCATCGTCAATATTGACAAGGGCGACTTTGAAATCTGGAGAAACAGGGTGGTAGTCGAGGATGAAGAGCTTGTTGATCCGAATACACAGATCCCGCTTTCGAAGGCTAAAGAGATTGATGAAGATTATGAGGTCGGGGAAGAAGTCTCGGATGAAGTTAAATTTCTTGACTTTGGAAGAAGGGCAATCCTCTCGCTCAGACAAAACCTTACTGCAAGGATTCTGGATCTTGAAAAAAATAATATTTATATAAAATATAAGGACAGGATCGGCGAGATAGTTACCGGCGAGGTTTACCAGGTCTGGAAAAGGGAGATTCTTGTCCTTGATGATGATGGTAATGAACTGATAATACCTAAGAGCGAACAGATCCCGTCAGATCATTTCCGTAAGGGTGATTCCATTCGTGCTGTGGTCATTAAAGTGGAAATGAGGAACAATACACCCTTTATCATCCTGAGCCGTACTTCTCCCGTTTTCCTCGAAAGACTTTTCGAACTTGAGGTACCTGAGATCTTCGACGGATTGATAACCATCAAGAAAATAGTAAGGGTTCCGGGAGAACGTGCAAAGGTAGCTGTCGAATCGTACGATGAAAGGATTGACCCTGTAGGAGCCTGCGTCGGAATGAAAGGATCAAGGATCCATGGAATCGTAAGGGAACTTCGCAATGAAAATATCGATGTCATCAATTATACATCCAATAATCAGTTGTTTATCCAGAGAGCTCTCAGCCCTGCAAAAATAACATCCATCAAATTGCTGGAGGAAACAAAACGGGCTGAGATATACCTTAAACCAAATGAGGTGTCTCTTGCGATAGGCAAGGGCGGACTTAATATCAAACTTGCAAGCCAGCTGACGGGTTATGAAATTGATGTTTACAGGGAGCCAGGTGGCGAGGACGAAGAAGATGTTAATCTTGAGGAATTCAGCGACGAAATTGAAGACTGGATAATCGAAGAATTGAAAGCAATTGGCTGCGACACCGCCAGAAGTGTCCTGAATCTTTCAATCAGCGACCTGGTAAAACGGACAGACCTTGAAGAAGAAACAGTTAAGGAAGTTGTAAATATTCTAAGAGCTGAATTTGAATAAAAGACTATCAGGAAAAATTCACTTAAGATTTAAGAAAGATTAAGGAAAGATATATGGCAGAAGACATTAAGGCAACAAGGTTAAGCAAAGCGGCACGCGAATTCAATGTGGGGATTTCCACTATTGTGGAATTCCTGCATAAGAAGGGCATTAATCTTGATCCAAATCCAAATACCAAATTACCTCCGGAAGCGTATCTTCTTCTTTTAAAAGAATACAGCAGTGACCTTAATGTTAAAAAGGAATCGGAAAAGCTTATTCTGAAAGACCTTCACAGAAAGAAGGAGACAGTCTCTATCGATGATGTTCCTGAAAGCGATAAAGGAGAAGACCAGGATAAGGATGAGGAGATCCTGATAAAGGATACCTCAACTGTTAAAAAGAGCATAGATATCAAGACTGAGATCAAAAAGCCTGATATAAAGCTTATTGGTAAGATAGATCTCGAAAAAACCATAAAGCCGAAGGCAGTCAAGCCCGAAACACCTAAAACTGAAGAGGAAAAGAAAGTCGAAAAAGAGCCTCTTGAAAAGAAAGTTGCAGAGAAGGTTAAGGCTCCCGAAATAAAAACAAAAGAAACTGAAGCAGAAAAAGAAGAAAAAGCAAAATCTTCGATCGACCTTCATATTGTAGGGAAAATCGACCTGGAAACAGTTACCAGGGAAACAAAATCCCCCAGAAAAGAGGATAAGGAAAAACAAAAGGAAAAGCGGGCAGGGAAAGTTGAAGTTGAGAAGGAAGAAAAGAAGGTCGAGGCAAAAAAGGCAAAAGAACAGGTAGCAGAACCGGTTGCCGAAACATCTGCGCCAGGGGTTCCTCAGGATGAAATTATTGAAAGCGAGATACTGCCTGAGATTGAAGAAGAAGAAATCGTCGAATTATTTAAGCCTGAAATTAAAAAATTATCGGGACTTACTGTCGTTGGTAAGATAAATCTTCCTGTTGAAGAAAAGAAGAAGCCTGCCTACCAGCAGGTCAACATCGAGGGCGAATCGGACTTCAGGAGAAAAAGGAAAAGAAAGAGGATTTCCAAAGAAAAAGACCAGGTGCCTGTTGTAAAACCAGGTCCCTCAGACAAGAAGGAAAAGCCTGTCAGGAAAGTTATTAAGAAAAGAGCGGTCCGTGCTGAAGTTGATGAAGAAGAAGTACAGAAACAGATAAAGGAGACCCTTGCCCGTCTGACTACAAAAGGGAAATCAAAAGGTTCAAGGTACCGCAGGGAAAAGAGGGAGCTGATAAGCCAGAAACACCGGGAAGTAGAAGACAGGATAGAACTGGAAAAGAATATTCTGAAGGTTACCGAGTTTGTTTCGGTTAATGAACTGGCATCAATGATGAATACTCCTGTAACGGATATTATTTCAACCTGTATGAATCTCGGTCTCTTTGTTTCAATAAACCAGCGCCTCGATGCTGAAACACTGGCATTGCTGGCCGATGAGTTCGGGTACAAGGTCGAATTTGTAAGCGCTGAGTTGCAGGAAACAGTCAGGGAAGTTGAAGATGAGGAAGTGGACCTGAAACCCAGACCTCCTATTGTGACGGTAATGGGCCATGTTGACCATGGAAAAACCAAGCTCCTCGATTATATTAGACGTACAAACGTGATTGCCGGTGAAGCCGGCGGAATAACACAGCATATAGGTGCCTATGGTGTTATCCTTGATGACGGTCGTCAGATTACCTTCCTTGACACCCCCGGTCATGAAGCATTCACTGCCATGCGTGCAAGAGGAGCCCAGATAACAGACATTGCTATCATAGTAGTTGCAGCAGACGACGGAGTAATGCCCCAGACAATAGAAGCTATCAACCATGCTTCGGCTGCAGGAGTGCCTATCGTATTTGCAATTAACAAAATTGATAAGCCGACTTCCAACCCCGATAAGATAAAAGAGGCACTTGCCAATATGAATTATCTTGTCGAAGACTGGGGCGGTAAGTACCAGTCCCAGGAGATATCAGCAAAAACCGGTCTTAATATAGACCTTCTCCTTGAAAAGGTATTGCTCGAAGCCGAAATGCTCGATCTGAAAGCCAACCCTGATAAACCAGCTATCGGAACCATTATAGAATCATCTCTTGACAAAGGACGGGGCTTTACTGCCACAGTACTTGTTAAAGCCGGTACACTGAGAGTAGGCGATATAATGATTGCCGGAGCAAGCTTTGGGCACGTCAAGGCTATGTATAATGAGAGAGGTGCTAAAGTTGATGAAGTAGGCCCGGCAATGCCGGCTCTGATCCTTGGATTAAACGGAGCTCCGCAGGCAGGAGACAAATTCAACGTAATGGAAAGCGACCGCGAAGCCAAGGATATTGCAACAAAAAGAGCTCAGCTTCAGAGAGAACAGGGACTGCGCACACAGAAACACATTACCCTTGATGAAATCGGAAGACGAATTGCGATCGGCAACTTCCAGGAGCTGAATATCATTGTTAAAGGTGACGTGGACGGATCAGTAGAAGCTCTGAGCGATTCGCTTATAAAGCTTTCGACTCCCGAAATACAGCTGAATATCATCCACAAGGCAGTAGGGCAGATCTCTGAATCGGATGTCCTTCTTGCAGCTGCTTCAAACGCAGTCATCGTCGGATTCCAGGTACGGCCTTCTCTAAGTGCCCGCAAGCTTGCTGAAAAAGAAGAAATTGATGTGCGATTGTATTCAATCATATACGATGCCATTGAAGAGATCAGAGCTGCTATGGAAGGAATGCTCTCACCTGAGATGAAAGAGGAAATTGTTGCCACTCTTGAGATCCGTGAAATTTTCAAGGTAACAAAAGTCGGTACTGTTGCTGGCTGTTATGTCAAAGAGGGAAAAATCACAAGGAATACCAGGGTACGTATTATACGCGATGGTATAGTCATTTATACTGGTGAACTCGGTTCCCTGAAACGTTTTAAAGACGACGTTAAGGAAGTTGTCGGGGGTTATGAATGCGGACTTAATATCTACAATTTCAACGACATAAAGGTCGGTGATGTTGTTGAAGGATACCAGGAAGTGGAGGTGAAAAAGACCTTATAAAATCTCCTGATATTTCTCTGCGGAAAGAAGAGACTTTAATTCAGCCGGATCGGTAATCTTTATTTTGATCATCCACCCTTTGCCGTAAGGATCTTTGTTGACAACATCCGGTGAATCTTCAAGTGCCGGATTTACTTCCAGCACCTCTCCTCCTACCGGCATAAACATGTCGGAGACTGTTTTCACTGCTTCGATCGTACCAAATACCTCTTCCTTTTTCAGGGTTTCACCAATAGTTTCAATTTCGAGAAAAACGATATCTCCCAGTTCACCCTGTGCAAAATCGGTTACACCGACATATCCGAAATCACCTTCAACTCTCAGCCATTCATGATCTTTTGTGTAGAGTAAATCAGCCGGTACATTCATATTCTTGGATTTTATTGAATTTATAATTCGGTTAGTTTTATTTATATGGTCAATCAAAAATAAAGAAATTTTCTTAATTCCTTTATTTCAGCTTTTCCTTTGCTATCCAGTAAGCACGATTTATAAGCGGATGACGCAGCTTGATTGCTCCCTCAACCGGGCATTCGACAACACAACAGCCGCAATACCAGCATTCTCCGGGGAACATGACTACCGGGGGAGCTCCTTTTACAACGTTTGGCACCAAAAGGTCGACCTGGCAAATATTGACGCAGCTGTTGCAGCCTGTGCATTTTTCACTGTTAATAATAACAGGATTTGCTGCAGGCATCTCAGCAATATTGAACCAGCCTTCATCCGAATCCCTTTTTTTCGCTGACATATTTTTTATTGTGCTTTTCATAGTTTTCACTTAAGTCGCCAAAAAAATCAACATTTAATTCCCGGGTGGTTATAATATTGTCCTCCTGTCTTATTGTAATAAGCTTTCCTGTACCGGATTCTTCAGGGCTGTTATATTTTATGAAGCAGAGGGGTTTTGAACTTGTCTTTCTTCTTAGGCACGAATGTATAATTATTTCTGATACTGTAAGTATATCAAAAACTTCAAGAAGCCGGACAAGCTCATGAGGATTGTGTGCGTAAGTTTCAGACTTAATTTTGTTTTCATATTCTGCAAGCTGTTCTAATCCTATTTTCAGCAGTTCATCATGTTTGACCTCTCCGCAATAATTCTTCATAATTTTTGAAATCCCCATATTCAGCTCTTTCCATCCTATACTTGTCGATGGTTTGTTGTGGACAGGACTATATATCCGTTCCTTTTCAGCCATGACCTGTTTTTTGTCAGGTTCCATTTTTTCCCTGTCCGAAGAGTATTCTGCGGCATGTCTTCCGGCATAATGTCCTGTGGCAGCAGCATGGCCGTAACAATTGGAAGCATAAAGAGAATCTCCTGCAACGAATAATCCTTCAAGATTTGTCGAAAGATCCCAGTCATTCAAAAATCCTCCCGGAAGGCCGAAAAGTTGTCTTTCATCCGGAAGAAATTGCGCTGATGTCCAGCCCGTGCCATAACACTGAAGCACATGCTTTTCAGGATCAAAACCTGCCTCAGTATAGTTTTTATAAACGGGTATTTTTGTTTTCCCTTCTTCGCCCACCATCATTCCCCATATAACTCTTCTTTCAGATTCAGGCAATCCTGAAAGATCAGTGTAGAATGGCAGTTTGTATCCTTTTGCGATCATTTCGGAAAAAGGTAATGTCTCAGGTCCACGGTATTGGTATTTAGGATTATCGACTGATCCGCCTTTAAGAAAGAATTTTTGTCCGGACGAAGGTTTAAACCTGCCGGAAATGTTGTCTATAATATTACCATCCCTGTCAGCATACGGTATCTCCCGACCTGTGGAATCGATCAGTGTCGCACCGTACCATGTGTTATGATTGTTTCCTGCCCCGTACGGAGGGTAGCTTCTCCCGGATGCTGAAAACTCAGCCCCTACTGATTTTTCCATCATTGTGAATTCTGCTCCTGCACGCCATCCCATAGCATGTCCATCACCAACGCATTGCGTTGGCCGGAATTCACACAAACCCGGCAGGGATGCGGAGAAGAGCCAAATCCTTGACGGTCTCGACATGCACATTATGCTCGCCTTAGCTTTGAAAATATAAAACCTGCCTGTCCTTGAATGAATTCCGGTTGCTCCGATGATCCTGTTTCCAGCAGGGCCTGACCTGGTTAACAAGGAGGTGACCATTACCCTGTCGATAATTTTAACCCCGAGGCGTTTTAGCTCATTATACATAGCAGGTTTAAATGTTGTGCCCCACACCCTGAGAGTGTACCTGTTCAAATAATCATATGCGAACAAAAGTCTGGTTTTTTCATCCCTGAAGGCAGCACCTTTGAATTCATCACCGGTATCTCTTATTTTCCCTCCCATTTTTTCAATATCCAGGAGTCTGTCGTACCCTTCGCGGCACTCAATGTAATGTGAAATACCGTTATTAAAACCGTCATTGTCATCAAGCATCGCAACAGTAAGCTCCTCAGGAGTTATTTTTGAACAGGGATTTGTAGCAGCCGATTCCCAGTGATCGCAGCCTGAACCTCCGGCCCCGCTCCTTTTAGTTGCACCCTTTTCGACAAGAATGACTTTCTGGCCGCTTTGTGCTGCTGCGATTGCAGCCATACACCCTGCAATACCTCCTCCAAGAACAAGAACATCGGTTTCAATAGTCTCTTCTTTTTCCCATTCAAGCTGATAAGGCCAATCTCTGATTGCCATTTCCGGAATATTTTAATTACATTTTCATGAGTGAATTCTTTTATCAATTCTGCTAACAAAAACCAGAACAATGAGGGAAACCATATAAGCATAAAAGAGCCCCATTTCAGGATTTACAATTCCTTTAAAAGGACCGGGAGTCCCGGCTAGAAAAGCACTCGTACCTATAATTCCTCCTGTAAAGATTGCGGCAATTGCACCTCTGGTGGTAGCTCCTTTCCAAAGGACACCTGCCAGCAAAGGAATCAGAAGGCTTCCCATGTAAGGGTAATTGAATATTATTATTGCATCCAGAATATTTGTGATTTTAAATGACAACAATATTCCCGCGACCACGGAAAATGCTATCGCCAGGCGCGAAATTATTTTAGAATAGGGTAATTCATCAAGATTTGAATCAGGATGCAAAAACCTGTTGTAAAGATCCCTTGAAAAAGTTGCACCCAGGGCTATTAGCAAACCTGATGCACTTGACATTGCCGCTCCCAAAACCGCAGAAATAACAACTCCGGCTATGACAGGATTAAGGGATTTGATAACCATAAATGAGAAGACTCCTTCGTTGATATCAGGGTAAAGCAGCCTTGCTGCAGCGCCTACTGATGAAGTCAGTATCCCTATGAAAATAACAACTATTCCGGCAATTATGCATCCTAACCTTGCAGTTCTTGCATCCTTTGACGCCTGATATCGTAAGAAAGCATCATATGATACCGAAATTGCTATAAGAAAGGGAACAACAAGATATATGAATTTCGTAATTGTTCCAGGTGGTATGAAAGGAGTTGCAAAAATGGCTGCTGAGCTTATATTATTTGCTTTAAGTGCCAGCATAGATACAATACTGATTACAGGGATGCTGATCATTATTATTGTGGTCTGAATGACATCGGTCAGTACAATTCCCCAAAGGCCGCCTAATGTACTGTAAACCAAAATTACCATTGCACAGATAATAACCCCTCTGTAAAATGGTACTCCAAAACCTGAGAGAATATTACCGCAAGCCAGGAGCTGGGCAATAAAAATACCAAGAAGACTCGGGACATTGCTTATCCAGGCCCATAACCTTATCCATTTATTCGAACCATACCTTTTCTCGAAAAAATCGAGAGGTACGAAATTTTCTTTCTGTCTCAGTTTTCCGGCTACAAGGATACCTGCGAGGATAAGACCTCCGCCACAACCAAGTGAATACCACATTCCGGGCCATACACCCATTGAAGCGCCTGTTGAAGAGCCGCCCAGGATTATTCCTGCGCCTATCTGTACTGCTGAAAGGGTGGCAACTGTAAAAAGCAGGTTAAGCTTACGACCTGCGATCAGAAAATCTGAAGCTTTCCTGTTCCTTGCCATGACAAGTATTCCGACCAGTATCATTATCAAAAAATAAGCACAGCATACCAGCAAAACTACAGTCGATTTTTCCATTCAGGGCGATTTACAGGTTTGGACTGGTATCGGATTATTTTAATTCTATTATCATTGCTGTCTTAGGAGCTATTTTGAATGATGTCAGATCATTTATTTGAGTTCCGCTTATAACTTCGATACCACTCGTGTAACTTTTCATGGCTTCAAGATATCTCTGCTTTGCTATTGTTCGTGTCTCCGTTTCACTGTTGTTAAGTATTACCATCACTGACTCGTCATCATTATATCTGAAATAGACGTAAAGATTATTTTCCGGAATGTATTGCTTAAGTTTTCCGTTATGAATAACCTCTTTCCCTTTTCTCCAGTTTAACAGCTTTTTTGTAAATGCGCTAGCTTCCTTTTCGGTTGAATTGAGGTCCTCGGCTGTAAAGGCATTTCTGGTGTCGCCAATCCAGCCTCCCGGGAAGTCTTTCCTCAGGTATCCGTCACCCTGGTTTTTGTCGCCTTCCATAACAATCTCAGTGCCATAGTAAAATTGGGGGATACCTCTGGTTGTGAGTATAAATGAAAGCGCCATTTTATAAATATCGAGTCTTTTACCTGTTTGTGTAAAAAACCTTGGCAGGTCATGGTTGTCAAGGAATATCACATTGCGAAAAGGATCGGGATAAAGGAAATCCTGCGAAAGGACGAAGTAGAATTTTGCAACTCCTTCAGTCCACCCATCTGGCTCATTGAAAGCACTGTGGGTAGCCAGCGAAAGCGGAAAATCAGTTACGGAGGGAAGGTTCGACTGATATCCGTCAGTGTTGGTTTTGTTTAATGCCCAATATGCTGTGAGAGCCTCCTGCTGGTACCACACTTCTCCGACAATAAAGAATCCCGGAAACTCATCAGTCATCCTTTTAGCCCACCTTGACATCATGTTTTTTTCAGGGTATGGATAAGTATCCATCCTTATACCGTCAATACCGAAAAAGGCTATCCACCAGAGGCTGTTCTGGGTAAGATAAGTCTCAACAAGAGGATTGCTCTGATTGAGGTCGGGCATAGTATTGTCGAACCACCCCTTTTCCATCATCTCTGCATCGCTTTTTGCAGCATACGGATCCATCCATGTTGAAGCTCTGTAGCTGGTTCGTGTAAAGCTGCTGAACTGGTGCACCCAGTCGGCTGAAGGGAGGTCTTTCATCCACCAGTGTCCTGAACCGATGTGGTTGAAGATCATATCCATTACTAACTTTAATCCTTTGCCATGGGCTTCGGAAACCAGATTTTTAAATTCTTCATTGCTCCCATATCTGGGATCAACGCGATAGAGATCGGTAATTGAATACCCATGATAAGAGAATGAAGGCTGGTTGTTTTCAAGGAATGGGTTCAGCCAGATGCCTGTAACACCCAAGTTTTTAATATAGTCTAGATGATCGGAAATACCTTTAAGATCTCCTCCATGCCGTCCGTTGGGATTTGTCCGGTCGGCTTTTTCAAGCATACCCTCAATATTGTCATTTGCAGGATCACCATTAGAAAAACGGTCAGGCATGAGAAGATATATTACATCGGAAGAATTAAAGCCTTTTGCTGTCCAGGAAGGGTGTGGGAGAAGAGGATAATTATAAGTCAGCTTAAGCTTGCCCTGTGTGAAAATCAGCTTAATATCTCCCGGAAGCGCATCGCTACCGATATTAAGATTAACGAAAAGATAATTCGGGTTCTCAGTTTTAACCAGTGTGTTGACATTGACACCCGGGTAATCGGTAGTCACATTACATAATCCAATCTCCTTGCCGTAAACCATAAGCTGAACAGTTGGTTCTTTCATCCCGGTGAACCAGGAAGGCGGTTCTACGCGATCAATTTTCTGAGCTGCAACAATACTGCTGAGGATTGCCATCAGCATACTCAATGTAAGAAGTCTGATTATTTTCATCTTTTTCAACTTTTATCTTATTATTAACCCACTCCTTGCTCCTTTTTTTTTACGTCACCCCGAACCCTTCTCTCTTTTTTACTTCACTCCAAACCCCTCTGCCAGGGGAGAGGGGCTTTACAGGGCTTTACAGGGTTTTACAAAGTATTAGGGGTTGTTGAAAAAGTCCTCTGTGAAACTCTGTGCCACCTCTGTGCCCTCTGTGTAAGTTCTTAACTGATAGTTACACAGAGATCCACATAGAATACACAGAGTCACACAGAGAAAGACTATGTAGAAGCTTCGACCTTTTCAACACCCCCAAAGGGGGAAGAGGTGAAAAAACTATTTTACGAAAACCTTGTAGCCCCATGGATCAATTGTGACTCTGAAATTTTTAGTCAGTCCTGTTTTTTGTCCGGTGAAGTAGTCTTTATAGTCCCCTTCAACAGCATTGATATCCGGTTTGAAGGTTACGCTTTTTTTTGTGAGATTCAGGAATACCACCACCCTGTTCCCGTCCTTCTCACGATAATAAGCAATTATTTTATTTTTCTTATTTGTTTTGATATCGGACATTGGACCTCCAAAATCACCGTTCCAGAGAGCTTTATTCTCCTTTTTCATTTTAATAAGATCTTTATAGAATGAAGTCATCCTGCAGGTATCCCACTTTATTGTATCTTTTACAAAGAACTTCAGGCTTTTGTCCAGACAGGCTTCCTGCCCATTATATAGCAGCGGAAATCCCTGAGCTGTAAAGACAAGTACCGCAAAAGGCACCTGAGCCTCTCCCATTCTTGAATTGATGGTGCCATTCCATGAATTCTCATCATGATTATCGAGGAAAACCATTCTGTAAACATTTTGGGGAAAAACTGATTTTTCCTTATTAAAATATCTTGTAACAGCCTTCACACTTTCTTTCTTCCTGGCAACATTATTCATCATGTGATGCAACACCCATGAATAGTTCATGTCAAATCCCTTCTTCAGAAAATCAGTCTGATCTTCATTTTCCGCGATCATTAAAACCGGTTTTAAAGTGTTAAGCTCCGTTCGTGCTCTTTCCCAGAACTCATAAGGCGTAATATGAGGATGATCGACCCTGAAGCCGTCAACACCCAGTTCAACCCAAAATTTCAGCGCCCCGATCATATAGTCCTGCAGATCTTTATTCGACCAATCAAACTGAATCACATCAGTCCAGTCAAATCCGATAGGCGGAATGAAATTCCCTATGGAGTCTTTGCTATACCAGTCGGGATGATCTGTCGCTAGCTGATTATCCCATGCTGAATGATTTGGAACCCAATCAATAATTACATGAAAGCCAAGATCATGAGCCTTCGCAACAAGTGATCTGAAGTCCTCAAGATTCCCAAATTCGGGATTGACGTCCTTATAATCCTTAACGGAATAATAGCTCCCAAGAAGTGGTTTCCGGTTTTTTACTCCGATGGGACTGATGGGCATAAACCATAATATATCAACTCCGAGATCTTTAAGCCTGGGCAGATGCTCTGCAAAAGCATTGAATGTTCCCTCAGGTGTGAATTGACGGATATTGACTTCGTATAGTACCGCATTTTTTGTCCATTCAGGATGAATAACATCCGAAACAAATGGCTTAATTTCCTTCTTGCCAAAGAGAGAACATCCGGCAATAATTAGTGCAAATGCAATTAAAATAGTCAACAGACCAATAGGTAATTTTTCCATTTATTTTTTATTGAGTTTATTTTTTCGTCCTTTTCACTGATTTTTCTTCATGACCTTTTATCTGGAATTCTTTTCCACCAACAACAATCTTAAGAGTGTTTTCTGAAAGGTTTCTTAAGGTTATTCCGCTATGGTTCACTGACACTTCGAACAGGATCCCGCGGAACCTTGCGTGGAAAGAATATGATTTCCACTGGACGGGGATCAATGGGTTTATCAGTACCTTGTCGTCCCTTATCCTCATTCCCCCGAATCCTTCAACTATCGCAAGCCATGTACCTGCCATGCTTGTAATGTGAAGNCCGTCGCCGACTTCATTGTTATAATCATCCAGGTCGAGCCTTGCAGTTCTGAGATAAAGCTCATAAGCTTTTTCGATCTTGCCTATGCGGGAGGCAAGTATTGAATGAATACATGCCGACAATGAAGATTCATGAACAGTCATTGGTTCATAGAAATCAAAATTCCTCCTGACAGNTTCCGTATCATATTTATCTTCAAAAACATACAGACCCTGTAGAACATCGGCCTGTTTTATAAAACAGGAACGGAGTATCCTGTCCCACGACCAGTGCTGGTTTATAGGCCGTTCATCCAAAGGAATTTTATCAGCTGTCATTATTTCCTTATCCAGGAAACAATCCTGCTGCAGGAATACATTTCTTTCATTGTCAAAAGGCAGGTGCATATTTTTAACGATTTTCTGCCACAGGTCAGTCTCTTCCGGAAAACTGAAATTTGTCTTCCTGACCAGCCTGTCATATTTTTCCGGAGCTTCTTGCATGAGTATCTTCATGTTACTCAAGGTATAGGTCAAAGTCCATACTGCCAGCGAATTGGTGTACCAGTTGTTATTGACATTGTTTTCATATTCATTCGGACCCGTTACACCGAGGATAACAAACTTTTTCCTGTTTTCGGACCATGTTGCCCTCTGACTCCAGAATCTCGAAATCCCAATAAGGACTTCCAGTCCGTAATCTGCCAGATAATCATTGTCACCCGTATGTCTGATATAATTGAAAATCGCAAAAGCGATCGCACCATTTCTGTGGATCTCCTCGAATGTTATTTCCCATTCATTATGGCACTCTTCCCCGTTCATTGTAACCATCGGATAAAGAGCGGCACCATTTTTAAAACCCAGCTTTGAACCATTTTTTATACTGGCTTCCAGATGCTTATACCTGTACAGTAACAGGTTCCTCACCACTCTCTGCTCAGCCGTTTTCAGGAAAAATGGAAGAACAAATGCCTCAGTATCCCAATAAGTGCTCCCGCCATATTTTTCACCTGTAAATCCCTTCGGACCTATATTCAATCGCTCATCCTTTCCGGTATAGGTCTGGTTAAGCTGAAAAATATTGAACCTTATTGCCTGCTGTGCTGCGACATCGCCTTCAATAACAATATCTGACGACTTCCATATTTTCTCCCATTCCTTTTTATGGGCTGAAAATAATCTGTCATAACCTTTGGACGATACTTCCTTAAGACGTTTTTTTGTATCTTTTATTAAATCTTCCTTAGGTGTGTTCAGTGATGAGAGTACAGAAACAAACTTAATCAGAATAAGCTCATCTCCAGGATTGATTTTTTCAGTGAAAGAATGTGCAATGTACTTTTTACGGTCGGTCAATGATGGTTTTATTTTCAGTGCTTCGTTTCTTTTAAAGAGCTGGAAACACATACCTGTTGAAACATCGAAACCAGTTTTTAAAGTTCTGGCTACAATAACTCCTGTTTCTTTATCTGCTTCCCGGGAGATCTCCTTCCAGAATTTCTTACCATAATTTGCATCTTCATTCCTTACATCGGCATCAAGATAAATATTGAAATCAATGCTACCTTCAAAGTCAAAAGAACGGACTGAATACTTTATTACTCCTGTATCAGGTTCTGACATGCTCAGAAATCTCCTGGCATTGATTTCAATGGTCTTGTTTCCCGGAACAATGATACTGAATTTCCTATTTAGATAACCCTCTTTCATATTCAGGGTCCTCGTGAAGGATTTGATGGTTGCCAATGAAAGATCGACTGGAGTTTTATCCACTGAAATTTCAATGCCAATCCATTTCGGGGCATTCAGAACTTTTGCAAAATACTCGGGGTAGCCGTTTTTCCACCATCCGACCCGTGTTTTATCAGGGTAGTAAACTCCTGCTACATAGCTACCTGAAAGTGAATCTCCTGAATACTTTTCTTCAAAATTTGCCCTCTGCCCCATGTAGCCGTTTCCTATCGAAAAAATGCTTTCCGATTCCCTGTTCATCCCGGGGTGAAATCCCTCTTCAACTATGAGCCATTCATCCCTTTTATAATAGTTTTTTATCATATTATCATTTTACTATTTTCCGTAGTTTTCCAAGGTTTATTTTATCGAGACCTGAGACGACATAATTAGCCTCCGTCAGAATTTTTTCCGATCCGATTCCGACACAGAGCATGCCTGCATTAAGAGCAGCCTCGACACCTGCAAGCGCATCCTCAAATACAACGCAATCTTCGGGTGCAACTCCAAGCATTTTTGCCGCAGCTAAAAATACTTCAGGATCCGGTTTTGCCTTACTAATGATGTTGCCATCGGCTACAGCATCAAAAAGCTTTTCAATGCCAAGGCGTTCCAGGATCAATGGAGTGTTCTTGCTTGCTGATCCAAGGGCTACTTTTATTCCTGCATTTTTAAGTTCAGAAATGAATTCAAGGCTTCCCGGAAGTATCTCATCCGGAGTCATTCTCCTAATATAATCAAGATACCATTTGTTCTTAAGAGCAGCATATTTGTCCTTTTCTTTTCCGTCAATGGTAATCCTGCCAATTTCCAGGATTATGTCAAGCGAAGCCATTCTGCTTACACCTTTCAGCCTTTCGTTATCCTTCTCAGTAAAATGGATGTTCAGCATTACGGCAAGTTTTTTCCATGCCAGGTAGTGGTATTTTGCAGTATCTACAATTACACCATCGAGATCGAAAATACATGCTTTCAGACTCATTTCTATTTTTTATCGTCAATATCACGGACTAATTTAACCATCATTGCAGCAATAAACATTGATATCCCGCCAGTTATAAGGGCATTCATTGTATTGCCCTGGAATAGGTGTTTTACCATGCTTCCCAGTATGCTTGCTGCAAGGATTTGAGGAATTGTAATAAAGAAATTGAAGATCCCCATATAAACGCCCATTTTATCCTGAGGCAGAGCCCCGGTAAGCATCGCGTAAGGCATTGAAAGGATGCTTGCCCACGCAATACCTATACCAACCATTGGCAATATCAAAAGCCAGGGAGAAGAGATCAGGCTTATAGAAATAAGACTGATCCCTCCTATTGCCAGGCAGATTGAATGAGTTATCTTTCTGCTGGTTGCTCTTGCCATGACTGGCAGAAAGAAGGCAATTAATGCAGCTGAACCATTGTATATGCCAAACAGGACACCAACCCAGTTTGCACCTTCATTATAAGCAACCGACGTGGTATCTGTTGTACCATAAATATGTGAAGTTACAGCTGAAGTTGTGTAGATCCACAATGAAAAAAGAGCAAACCACGTAAAGAACTGAACTATAGCAAGCTGTCCCATTGTTGCCGGCATTTTCCTGAGGTCATACAAAACGGAATTCAGACCATTCTCACTCTTCCCGGCAGATTGTAAGGCACCTGCAAGCAATTGAAGCAGACCAAATAATGCGACACCTCCGGTAATCACATAGAGTTCTTTTTCCAGGTGGACTCTTGAAAGGATGAATGTCAGTATTATACCGGCACACAGCCAGATAAGTCCCGGAACATAGTAATTNATCCTGTTAACCGGGGCCTGGTCTTTGCTGCCTGAAGTCACTGTCACAGGATGATCTCCCCTGCCAATCTTTTCACTTTCTTCAAACTCCTTTAATTCTTCAGGTGAATACTCTTTTGTACGCAAAACCGTCCATAATACAGCCAGGAAGAAAACCCCTGCCCCAATGTAGAATGACAGCTTCACGTTCATAGGGATTAATCCTCCCGGTACTGGTAACTCTGATACATTTAACCAGTTAGCAAGTACCCAGGGAAGGAAAGAACCTATTACCGCGCCGATTCCGATGAAAAAGCTTTGCATGGCAAAACCTGAAGTTCGCTGTTTTGATGTAAGCATATCACCAACAAAAGCCCTGAAGGGTTCCATGGAAATATTTATTGATGCATCCATTATCCAGAGCATTCCGGCTGCAAATAGCCAAGTAGGAGAATTAGTTATTATGCACAAGGCAATGGAAGCAAGCAATGCACCNATGAAGAAATAAGGACGCCTTCGGCCAAAACGGTTCCAGGTCCTGTCGCTCATATGGCCGATGATTGGTTGCATTATTAATCCCGTTACGGGAGCAGCAACCCAAAGGATAGGTATATCATCTACTTTGGCACCAAGAGTTTCAAAGATACGGCTTACGTTTGCATTCTGTAGTGAATATCCAATCTGGATCCCTAAAAATCCAAAACTCATATTCCAGATTTGCCAGAAGGACAGCTGCGGTTTTGTCTTTTTCATAAAATCAGATTTAATGAAGAAAGTACTGTTAAGGTTCAGGAAAAGTAATCAAAAATATAGAAAATGATTGTTATTTCCCCAGGTGTATTGCATTTATCTGCAACGGATAATTGTTAATCTGAATTTATTGAGAGGCTGTCTTGAAAACTGAAATCCATTAACCGCAAAGGATTAAAAGGTTCTCAGCAAAAATCGCAAAGTTCCGATTGTAATCGGAACGAATATTAAGAATTCGTATTTTCACACTTTGCGGTTAAACTGATCTGGAGACAATCCAGGACTGGTTTAGCAAGTCTCTTTCTTTGGAGGTTAACATAAAAGCATTATTTCCAGTCCCCGGGGATGGATTCTCTGCCCCACATGGCAGATATGAACTATTTCTATTTACTCCGGACAGCTTACTGGACCAGGGAAAACTTAAGACTGAATCCGAAGTTGGTGTTGGATGTCGGGAATGTATTGGCAACAAATGGATTGTTCATTGTATGGTCCGCAAATATCTGAAGGTTGAACCGGTCGCTAAGAACGTAATCGGCTGTGGCTCCTATGATAAATACCTTTATTCCTGCAACAGGCTGGTTGACATCTTCTATAAGCTTTCTTGCAAGCGTTTTATTATCTCTGACCGAAAGATCGAGTCTGACGTTAAGATCGCTTTTAAGTATTTTCTGTCCTCCTCCTGTTTTAATTATAATCTGAACATCATCGAACCTGTAACCTGCTCCAAAAACCAGGTCATTGATCCTGTTGTCAGTTACCTGGTTCGATGTCAGGTTAAGGGAAACAGTACGTGATTTCCTCCATTCAAATCTTGAAGTCAGGTTGCTTTTCCAGTTCATATCAATGTTTATCAGAGGACTGAACTGTTCACTGACAGTAACGGTATTTATCTGGTAAGGCTGAACAAAGTTATTCTGGAGATCCCTTAAATTGTTCACACCATAATCATTTAAAGTATAATTCAGATTTGATATATAGGATCCGATCTGGTAAATAGCCCTGTATTGATGGGTGAGATTTACCGAGCGGAAAGCTTTCTTTACAAAGCCTACCTTTGATAATCCGTCGAATGTCAGTCTCCAGTTTGGCATCATTCTCCATGCGGAAGGGAAAATCGCCATGTCGACCTTCTCAGGATTAGTCTTAGTGTATGCTGCGTAAAATGATGGTATAAGAACCTCAGGTGAGGTGGGCCCGTATCCGTTTTTATACTCCCCTTCTATCGGAAGTCCTGTGACAGGATCCAGATCGGGATCATAACCCGGATCCATTTCCTGTCTTTCCTGAGCTTTCCTGTCTGAGATTATTACTGTATTTGCCTTGAAAGTTTCAAAAGCCTGTGATATATAGTTGTTCTCCTTTGTGACTTTTTCAAAAGTTGTACCCCAGGCTATTATTGACATCGAAAAGTTCCCCGTGACAACCTTGTTGCGTGTGCTGTCCGGGAAATTGCCATTGATATCGGCAGTATAATAGGAGCTCTCATTTTCAAGGAACCTTCTGTCAGGAATTTAAATCGATCTTCAACCCTGGAATCAGTTCAACTACACTTCTAAATGAGAGATCGGTTCTGCTGTTATAAATAGCCGGAGTGTAGAGAAGAGTGTCTGTTGTTATCCAGCCTTTCGAAGCGGCTGAATTAAAGAAGTCTTTTCCACCGTAACCAAGGATGAATGGCAAACCCGGCGCCGAAACATTATTGACTTTTGACATCCCAAGAAAATTTGCATCCGGAAGGAATCCAGGGAGAAACTGCCCATTGCCAGTTGTATAGGTCATACTTACCGATCTTATTCCCATAAGAGCACGAAGTACGTATTCTCCGGTGATTATTAACGGATTTCGTTTTTTGGGAATTCTTCCCTCAATTGAAACAGTCGTTCCCTCGGCAGTCTCAGCCGAGGTGAAACTTATTCTGTTCTCACTGACAATCTCAAGTTTACCTTTGAGTTCGGTACCATCCTTCTTTAAAATCTTGACTTTAACATCTTTTGTTTTGAGGTTATGTGTTATTGACCTTACGATATCAGTTCTGAAGTTAATATTGCTCTTGCTGAATGTCACCGTTTTGAATTCAGTCTGCATTCGCTGAACTGCATCGGGACGCGTATTGTTCTCAACATTTTTAAGAAACTTCGATTTGCTGTAAAGGCTCGCAAGGTTGGCCGTTGCGCTGAAAGTAAGCTCGGAGTGGTTCTTAATTGTATTGCCAAGATTAATGTTCATTGAATCGGGATACAAAGCGCCTGCCAGCCATGAATAATCCGCTCCCAGTCTAGCATTTGCACTGATCCACGAAAGCAGTGGCAGCTTATTTATAGGGATATTGTATGTAATGTTGTAAAAATGATTATATGAGGTTGTCCTACCGAAAGTCTTAATATTATTCATTACCGAATCGCGCCATATTTCATATTCACTCCTGTACCTGTCCTTGTCGACCGGCCCTTCCGGCTCATCGATTCTTGCAATGTTGGTTGAAGTAAAATCAAACTTAAGCTGACGGGTAATATCATATTTCATATCGAACATCCTTGTCCATTCAAAATCTTTCCTGTAAGTGGGTGTTATAAGGAGGCTGGGATTATTAATATTTCTTGTTTTGATCTCATTATAATAGCGCGACATTTCAGTCCTGAAGGAGATACTTCTGGGCAACAAATAAAAATTAAAGTCTTTTAATATCCTGAAAACCGGTGCGTTAAGGAATTTCACATTCTTAAATGGTGCTATGTTAGCGGGTTGTGTTTCATAATTATAACTTATTCCTCCCCTGTAATTTTTCTCAAGATCTATTTCTGTTTTTGTATTACTTCTGAACGTTTCATTATAATTATAGTTGACACTGAAATTTGCCAGATCCCATGGTTGTGGTTTCTCGCCGCGTTTTGATATTCCGGCATTATTGACCGAAATGGTTTTACGTCTTGAATAATCCTCTGAAATTGTTTTGATTGAATCTCTTTCCTGCTTAGTCTCAGCTTCATCAAGTGCATCTTTCAAAGGAATGTCCGGATCAAGAGGATTATACTGGGGTTTAATCCGTGTTTCTGAAAATCCTACATAAACAGGGAGTCGCACACCTGTTTCTTCAGGGAAGAATTTTCCAAGCTCCAGACTTGTCGAAACGTCATATTTTAAGGCCTCTTCCTTGCTCCGTTCATTGACTTTCTTATCAATGCTGCCCCAGCCCGGTGTGCTTGCCATACCTACAAGGTCGATGGTACCCAGGTCAGCCAGGCGAGCCTGGAAATGACCATTTGCCGCCCAGCCTCCATCTTCCACGAAATCGTTAAGTCTTAGTTCATTTACCCAGATGGCTCCTGATCTTGGTTCACCGGTATCGGTATTTGGATTCCTGGTTTTTATCGGGTTCCGGATGCCGACCATTATTGTCTTAATATTGCTCATGTTCGGGTTACCACATACATAAACCCTGTTTGAGTCACTATCTAAATAGGCAAAGACATCTGAAAGGTTCAGTGTTGATCCTTCAATCTGCATCTGCCTGTTACGTTCCTTTTTAGCATCCTGAAGCACCGAAAGATCTATATTGAAACTGTTTTCTTCCGGCCACACGATAGCCCTATCCTCCTCAGAATTATTATCATATTTGTCATTTGGAGGAGTCAGTTTTAATGGTACTTCATATTCATAGAAATTGGATTTATAATCTGACCCTATCCTGATAAAAGCCGTGAATTCATAATCATATAAGGGCTGTCCTATCAGTGCCTCAGCATGAACTTCCATCCTCAGCCGCCGGTACTGCCTTACATCAAGGTTTACGTTCCGGTAAGCTGCCCTGGCATCGCCGTCGGCCAGATCCTGGACTCTCAGTACCATTGATTGTTCATCAAGCTGTCTCAGCTGCGGATTCTGAGGATCGACAACCCTGTCAAATCCCGGAGGCAGGACATAGTTGACAGGTTTTTTACCGGCATTATCTTCAATGCTTACTGAACTTATGTCGAACGAACCATCGGTTGGTTCGGGAATTGTAATCCTCTCGCCACCTTCCATAAAGGTAAGATTGTATTTTCTCCATTCAGCCCTGACAAGGTTAAGTTCAGCAAACCGCATTACTATCGGATCACTAAAATTTTTCAGGAACATTCTCATGAACCGAATTGATTTAAAGTCGTTTATTGTTCCGACAGCTTTCTGGTAATCAGACACCGGGACCTTAAACTGAAACCACTTTACTTTTGATTCCACTCCATTTGCCATNTTAACTGTAGGTTCAACCTCATCGACAATATAATTCAATCCGACCTTCAAGTCTTCAGGCCTTAAGCTGATCTTGTACTGGTAATAGCTTTCAGTTTCACTAAGTGTATTATCACGGTTGATATCTTCCATATCGGGAAGGGTGGAACCCGAAGTCGGGTATGATTCTGTAGACATCTCTGAAGTTGGCGAGTTACCATCCGGTCCGTTGTATTTCTTGTACCTTTCAAGAATTCCAAGCTCCTCGAAATCATAATCGGTTCCCCTGAAGTAGTGAAAATCATCGCTCGAAGGGTCCTCTTGTATCGCTGTGAACGTTTCTGCATCAGTTATTGCCTGTGACTTCTGGAGAAANCCGGAAAAGTATGATTGCTCATCCGTGTCCATGAGACCATCAAGTCCGACATCCTGGTATCTACGCGATTCAACGCTGTTGTCGAATGCATTGACAACCGATTGAACTGTGGGGACTCTTCCCCAGGATGTCGTATCCACATTCTGAACATCAGGTGAGCCCGGTAATCCGTTTTCAAAGCTTTTACGTGAGTCGCGTAGAATATCTTCAGAGATATTTCCCAGGTTAAAATAGAGGTCGCCGCCTGAAAGGTTAGGATCTTCTACAAATGGATCCATAAGCCAGAATTCGATATACTGGATATTGGCATTCTCAAAATCGCTGGTGAGAACTTCTCTCATTATACCTCCCCATCTCGATCCCGGATTGTTAAGCAGCCCTTTTGAATTCATCCCTGATGAATAAGTCCCGGGGTCAGTATCATAATTATAGGGCCCTTTTTCCTGCGGATAATAGGCTACATTGAGTACAGAGATTGTTGTTGGAATTCCGGTTGTGCTCTCCCTGTTCGGAAAGATTTCATTCTCGTAGATCTCTCTCACAAAATGACTTGATTGTTCATCAGGATTTTGTTTGATGTGTTCGGGTGTTGAAGAACCGTTTCTCAGAAAAAGAGGATCGATGACATACCAGGCAATTTTAGATCTGTTCTTTCCGCTTTCAGGATTATTGTTCAGCCTGGCTTCAGGAAAAAGCTGATCCTGCCCCTGCGGAACGCTTGAGATTGACCATGCATTGAACGATTTCAGGTCGAGAGGAATTTCACTCGATTCGAAATCATCAATGTAAGAGTTGCCAGCATTTGTTATAGCATTGGAATGGCCCGGGATAAGATCGGCAAATTCCCCGTTGAAAGATATTCCTGATGGTGTGCTTGTTTCTAGCAGGGGAATCTTATCGATAAGTTTTGTAAGCAACTGGGATTCACCCCTGTATGATGTATTAAGACCCCATATTGTATTTGCTATCGGCTCTTCGCCAAAATTTACTTTCTGGGTATAAGGCCGTTCATGGAGGTAAAGCAGGGTACCACCGATATTGAAGTTATCAGAAAACCTGTAATCGAGATGTGTGCCGAGAAGAGTCTTTGTCTGGAACCCAAAGAACTGGTTGCTCTCAAGTGATACCTGTATGGGTGTTTGTGATTCTATAAGCGCTGAATTAATGATCGTTACAATTCCGAGGTTATAATCAACTGTATAATCGGTGTTTTCAGTCAGCGTGATCCCTCCCGCTGTGACAATGATGGATCCTGCAGGAATGTTTGTTGCATTCAGCCTTATCTCTGAACCCCCTTCGGAAGAATACTGTCCGGTCATTTTGAATTTGTTTCTTTCCGCCATCTGACGGGCAATAGTTTGTGTCGAATCATAAAGTTCCTGAAATACATATTTATCGGCGATCGCGTCATCGCCAATCTTGTTTCTCAGGTAGCTGCCGAAAGGTTCGGTGGAAGGGAAAATGATCTTTCCCCGGTTGACCATTACAGTGACTCCGTCAATATAGTCAAAATAGCCGTCAGGCATATGATCCAG
>WSSedA1B3DRAFT_1000049_pt1 | contig 31936 bp, 33 predicted proteins | sample WetSurSiteA1Bulk_FD_9468 | JGI IMG/M metagenome (IMG submission 9468)
TTTTTTTTTAAAAAAAAAAAGTTGCGATTCGCATTCAATCTGAGGGGAGTTTGAAGGATTTATTAAAAGGATAAAAAATGCAAATTCAGGACCTTGCGATTCCAACTAATCTCAAGCAGAGATATACCAAGGCTGGCATTTCAGAGCTTTACCCCCCGCAGGCCGAATGCGTGGAGAACGGCATACTTACAGGGAAAAATGCGCTCGTAGCCATTCCTACAGCAAGCGGAAAGACACTCGTCGCCGAAATGGCTATGCACCACGCTATCGAAAAAGGGGGAAAATGCCTCTATATTGTTCCCCTCAAAGCACTGGCAAGTGAAAAGTTCGAGGAGTTTGGCAATAAGGGGGTGAGGGTCGGTATTGCAACCGGGGATTTTGACCGTCGCGATGATATGTTGGGAAGAAATGATATCATAGTTGCTACCAGTGAAAAAGTGGATTCACTCCTGCGTAACAATGCTCGGTGGATTGCAGATATCACCCTTCTGGTCGTCGATGAAGTTCACATGATTGACTCGCTGGGACGTGGCCCGACACTTGAGATGGTGATTGCCAAGATGCGGTTCCGGAATCCAGCTATGCAGGTTATCGGACTTTCTGCAACTATTGGAAATCCTGGTAAACTTGCCAGCTGGCTCGACGCAGAACTTGTGACGAGTACCTGGCGCCCTGTAGACCTCAGACAAGGGGTCTTTTTCAACGACTGCATCCATTTCCGTGACAGGACCCGCTCCATAAAAGCGGTATCAAAGAATTACGATGATCTCAACCTCTGTCTTGATACGATTACAGAGGGCGGGCAATGTCTCGTCTTTGTATCATCACGTCGTAATGCTGAGGCATTTGCAAAACGCGCCGCTGCGGCAATAAAAAGCGAAGATCCGGCGCTTGCTGTGTATGCCGAGAAGATCCAGAAAAGTGCAGATACTGATATGGGAAAGTTACTTGCCTCCTGCGTAGCAAAGGGTGCCGCTTTTCACCATGCCGGATTGGGACGCCCCGAGCGTTCGGTTGTAGAAGAAGGATTCCGGAAGGGCCTGATCAAATGCATCTCTTCTACACCAACCCTTGCTGCGGGACTCAACCTTCCTGCACGGCGTGTGATCATCAGGGATTACCATAGGTTTACTGCTGGTGAAGGAATGCAGCCAATTCCGGCGAGCGAATATCACCAGATGGCAGGAAGAGCTGGTCGCCCAAGGCTCGATCCCTATGGTGAGGCCGTTCTTATTGCGAAAGATCAAGGGCAGGTAGAGGAGCTGTTTGAATGGTATATTGAAGCACCGCCAGAGGATGTACATTCCAAAATAGCTGAACCCGCAGCGCTCTATACCCATATTCTATCCCTGATCGCATCCGGTTTTGCCAAAAATCGTGAAGAGCTCACCTCGTTTATGAACCGGACATTCTATGTTCACGAACACCGACAGGGACGTCTCATACAGAGAGCAGTAGATGCTGCACTGGCATTTCTTGTTTCTTCGGATATGGTAGTAGAGGTCGGAGAGCATCTCGGTTCAACTGAATTTGGAACGCTTGTTTCAAAACTGTATATCGATCCACGAAGCGCTGCAATGATTGTCAGTACCCTGCGTGAGAGAGATTTATACCGATCTGGGCCTCCTTCAGGTAATTTGTAGTACACCGGATATGCCTAAACTCTATGTCAGGAATACGGATATCGCAGCTCTATCCCGTATGATAGAGGATAATGGGGAAGATCTCTGGCTCCTGCCGTCCCAGGATGAGGAGGCTGCAGAGGCATATTACCGTGCTCTAAAAACAGCGATGCTTCTTTCTGACTGGACTGATGAGTTATCGGACACAAAAATCTGTGAGCGGTATTCGGTTGGGCCGGGTGATATTTATGGGATGGTGGAAAGTGTTACCTGGCTTCTGCATGCAAGCGCGGAACTGGCGCGAATGTTTGTACCGGTTTTTCATCCAAAGGTGAGGGAATACGAAATTTGCATGAAAAACGGTACACGACGAGAGCTGCTGCCGCTTATCCGGTTACGTGGTATCGGGAGAGTTCGGGCCAGAAGATTATTCAATAACGGAATGACAACACCGGACGAGATACTGGAGCGGGGAATTGAAGAGGTGACAAAGGTACTGGGGTTGGGTGTGGCAGAGCAGATATTTGATCAGATTCTGCGAAAAAAGGGAGTTTTGCCTATGAAAGATGAGGATATGAGCTTGTCTTCAGGTCAGTCAACACTCAATCGTTTCGGGTGAGAATATGAAAATACCATCAGTACCATGCGAAATCCGGCAGGCTCAGGTTAACGTCGACGACCGTGATGCATTCCTTCGAAGGATACAGGCAATTGCACGGTCGCATTCCACACATATTGTCTGTTTTGATGCTGACAAACTGGCTGGGCGGGATCATGCTGACGCTGCACTGGAACATGCTCATCGTTCATTTTTTTCAGAAAGACCGATATCCAACTCATTTGAGATGGAAGCATTATTATTCGCGGCCGGATCCCGCCAGTGTCTGGTAGCAGCATTATTCGGGATTCAAGACGGTGAGAATAGAATGTTCGTCTGTGCTTATCCGGCCAAAGAGGATATCTGGAAAGATCTTTCAAACCATATGCGCCTTGTCACCGAATCATGGGATGAAATAACGCCAGACAAAGAAGCAAGGCTCATGATCCTGTTCGGTATCACAGAAGAAGAGCTTGATGGTGTCGGTCGGGATCGAATAAAAGACCTGATACTTGAACGTATCGCTCTCCTCCATGTCAACCGCTAGCGGTAAACTTCACTTAAAGTTGAATGAGAAAGTATCATGGGTCTCGTATCAAAAAAAATAATTTCAGAGTAATATCCACCACAATTACAAAGATCAAAATTTTTTAATGTGATACGGGGGTAATAAACTCATTATATACTATCATTTATTTGCATGAGATAGAATGTGTGCAATCTCAGGAACAATAAGTTCCTTTGTTGCAAGGGTTACGGCAGGAGTTGAGCCAGGAATACAAAAGATTGCCTTGCCGTGACAGGTGCCAGCCAGTGCGCGGGACAACATGGAAGAAGTACCAATTTCCTGATAACTTTTCATCCTGAAAAGCTCACCAAACCCATCGATTTTTTTATCGAGCAGTGGTAAAACAGCTTCTATTGTGCAATCATCATGCGTAAGACCTGTTCCGCCATTCAGGATTACACAATTGGATTTTTTAAATGCCAGATAAACCTCAGAACGGATTGATTCTATCCGATCACTTACAATCGAATAGTGCTTTATCTGAATTTCTGCCGATGTTAAAATATCACAAATGGTTTTTCCACTTGTATCATTTTCCTTTGTCCTCGTACTCGATACCGTAATAACTGCTGCAAGAATAGGTATTTTTTGAGTGTGTTTATGGATCATCTTAATGTTGATAGTATTTTTTTCCCATTAATAAACTATGATGGTAAAAGATTTATTATTGGCCGTATCAAAATACTATTTTTCAGAATCATTTAGGAGGATGAGGGACCCCTTCGTTTCGTGTGGAATTTATGTTATAGGGTCTCCTTTTCAGTCAAATAGTCGTTTAATGCCTCTTTCATTGAACAAAAAATATATGTCAGATATTGAAATATTTATATAGTTAAAAATCCAGATCTAAATAAGCTCATTTTATTGAGATTTTACATTATCTTTAGTCATAACAACGATTTCCACACGAAACGAAGGGGTCCCCCCTATAATTAAATAAAACGACTAAACCTTAATATAATGATTTTTTTTGACATTTAACCGGATAGTACTTTGTAATTTTCTTTAACCAAAACAATAATAAAAACAAAATTAAAATAATTGGGCTTTATTAATGAATTTATCTGTAAATTGGGCTAGCTCCACTGGAAGCAAAGGGGTTTATAAAAGGGATAAACCGATCGTTTTTTAGTCTCATGTCACTAAGTGTCTGATCCTTAGTGTGATTATGCCTGAACCAATAGATCCCTCAACAGGGTTATTTAAAAAATACCTTGCAAATAACAAGATATTCCGCGACCGAGAAGTGCTAAGACACTCGTATCGGCCTCAGATTCTTCCTCATCGCAAGCCCCAGATTGATAATGTGGCTTCAATCCTCGCTCCCTCTCTGAGAAATGAAACCCCTTCAAATATCCTAATTTATGGAAAGACCGGGACCGGGAAGACAGCCTGTGTCAGGTATGTGGGGTCGGAACTTGAAAAAGCAAGTAGCAAGATGGGCACTACCTGCCGGATTGTCCATTTAAACTGCGAAGTTATCGATACCCAATACCGAGTACTTGCCCAAATAGCTAAAAGTCTCGATGGCATGGACGAAGCCGCAAGTGATAAGACCAGGACTCATATTCCCATGACTGGCTGGCCCACGGATCAAGTATATGCCGAGCTTAAAAATCAACTTGAAGCTGGGGGCGGTGTGCTTGTAATTGTACTCGATGAGATTGATAAGCTCGTAAAAAAGAGCGGTGATGACACACTGTATAATCTTACGCGAATCAACTCCGATCTAAAAAATTCCAAGGTAAGTATCATTGGCATCTCAAACGATTTGAGTTTTAAAGATTTTCTCGATCCCCGTGTCCTCTCCTCCCTCTCTGAGGAAGAGATTGTATTCCCACCTTACAACGCTCCTCAGCTTGTCGACATTCTTGCGCAACGATCTGATGCGGCATTCATGAAGGACGCCATTGCTGAAGGTGTTATCCCGCTCTGTTCCGCACTTGCAGCACAGGAACATGGAGATGCCCGCCGGGCTCTTGACCTTTTAAGAATTTCCGGTGAACTTGCCGATCGAGACGAATCAGATCAGGTCAAAGAAGAGCACGTTAAGCAGGCTCAGGCCAAGATCGAGACTGATAGTATGATTGAATGCATCGCAACACTTCCAACCCAGAGTAAACTTATCCTTTTCTCGATGCTTATACTCGAGCAGCTCGGACAGAATATCTTTACTAGCGGGGAAGTTTCACGTATCTATCAGGATATTGCACCCAGAATTGAGTTAGATGTGCTCACGCATCGCCGCATTACCGATCTTGATCTCTGAGTTAAACATGCTCGGTGTAATCAACACACGTGTGGTAAGCCGTGGGCGGTATGGCAGAACAAAAGAGATGTGGTTTGACTCAAACACGGGGAAGATCCGTGAGGTTGTGCTCAAGGATTCGCGACTGAACGGGTTAAAGGACCTTGATGTAAAGCAGATGGAAGCAAAATGGTTAAAAACATGGTTCAGGTGATGAGGTATGCAAGAAAAAGATCTCGAACTCCTCCAAATTCTTGAGGATAACAGCCGGCTTTCTGCAGAGGAAATTGCGACGATGACCAATCTCACCCCTGCAGAAGTGGAGGCACGAGTCCATGCACTCGAGGCAGCCGGGGTTATCCGGAAATATACAACCGTCATCAACTGGGAATTGGCAGGCAACGGCGAGGTCTCTTCAATTATCGAACTCAAGGTAAATCCTGAACGTGACTTTGGCTATGACCGGATAGCGGAACGGCTTTCCCGGTTCAGGCAGGTAAAAACCCTGCGCCTTATGACGGGCACCTACGATCTTCAGCTCCTTGTAACAGGAAAGAATATGCAGGAAGTTTCCCGGTTCGTTTCTGAACATGTAGCCCCTATGGACCGGATCCGAGAGACGGCAACACACATTATTATGAAGTCGTACAAGGAAAATGGCAACGTGCTCTTTGAACAACAGGAAGCAGAACGGCTCCCGTACTCTTTCTAAGGTGTGAGTATGCGGAATTTTATTTCAGAACGTGCACAGAACATTCCACCGTCAGGAATCAGGAAATTCTTCGATCTTGCTCTTACGATGGAGGATGTCATATCGCTGGGTGTTGGCGAACCTGATTTTCGTACTCCCTGGAATATCTGCGAGTCAAGCATTTACTCGATAGAACAGGGTGTGACATCGTACACCCCCAACAAGGGTTTGCCGGTGCTCCGGGAAACACTCTCCAACTACCTAAATCAGCACTATAATCTACCTTATAGCGGCGAAGACGAAATTTTAATCACGAGTGGCGTGTCAGAAGCGCTCGATATCGCAATCCGGGCGATTGTGGACCCTGGGGATGAAGTGCTTATCGCACAACCAAGTTATGTCTCTTATGCTCCCTGTGTTACCCTGGCAGGTGGCCTTCCGGTTCCTGTTGAATGTACAGAAGCTGACCGGTTCAAACTCAATCCTGAGGCACTCCAGGAAAAGATCACCAGGAAAACCAAAGCCGTTATGATCAATTTCCCGAACAACCCGACCGGTGCCGTAATGAACCGGAAAGATCTTCTGGCTATCGCAGATATCATTATTGATAACGACCTTCTGCTCATCTCTGATGAGGTATATGCAGAACTGACCTATGAAGGAAGCCACGTTGCTGCAGCAACAGTAAGTGATCTTTGGCAGCGGACAATTACTCTTAACGGGTTCTCCAAAGCGTATGCCATGACCGGATGGCGTGTCGGTTATCTCTGTGCACCTAAAGAGCTCTGCGAAGCCGTCCTTAAAATCCATCAGTATGTTATGCTTTGCGCCCCCGTGATGGGCCAGGTGGGTGCTCTTGAAGCAATTCGCTCTGCAGAAGAGGATAAAAATAATATGGTTCAGGAGTACCGTTTGAGGCGTAATATGTTTGTTGCAGGATTAAATCGCATCGGCCTCCCCACTCATATTCCTGAAGGAGCATTCTATGCATTTCCATCTGTCAAAGATACCGGGATGTCGGATACGGAGTTTGCCGAGCGACTCTTAACAGAACATCAGGTTGCCGTGGTACCAGGTAGTGTCTTTGGTGTTGGTGGTAAAAACAATCTGCGCTGTGCCTATGCGGTCTCCAGAAAGCAACTTACTGAAGCACTCGGCCGGATGGAATCGTTCCTCAACAGTCTCTGAATGGGGTAAATCCCAGCGAAACCACTTATTCTTCCTGCTGTGTTAAGGGAACTTTTCCTAAGCATACTTTATTTTGCAATTCGATCAATACTACTTGATATTACAATGAGCTGCACGATCATCGTTGGTGGATTTTTTGGAGATGAAGGAAAGGGTAAAATTGTTGCCCATATTGCATACAAAGACAAACCGGTAATCATCTCACGCGGCGGTGTAGGGCCGAATGCCGGACACACTGTTCAGGTTGGAGACCGTGAATATGGTGTCCGCATGGTTCCGTCCGGTTTTGTGTATAAACAAGCAAAACTCTGTATTGGCAGTGGTGTGCTTGTCGACCCCCGCATTTTAAAACAGGAAATTGAAATGCTCGATGTGAAAGGGCGGGTATTTGTTGATAAACGCTGTGGTATCATTACCGAAGATCACATCATCAGGGATAAGGGGAGTGCCCACCTGTCAAAGAAGATCGGAAGTACCGGATCAGGATGTGGGCCTGCAAATTCCGACCGGGTGATGCGGATTTCTCCTCAGGCAAAGGATGTGCCGGAGCTTGCTGAATATTTATTGGACGTCCCAAAAGCGATTGATGATGAGCTCAAACAAGGAAGGACGGTACTGCTTGAAGGGACACAGGGTTTTGGTATTTCTCTCTACTATGGTACATATCCTTTTGTAACAAGCAAAGACACCTCGGCTTCTCAGATTGCAGCGGATAATGGCGTAGGACCAACAAAAATTGATGATGTGATTGTTGTTTTCAAGGCATATCCCACCCGTGTTGGTGAAGGCCCGTTCAGCACGGAGATGACTGCTGAAACATCTGATTCAATGGGAATCCAGGAGTTTGGAACCGTCACCCACCGGAAGCGGCGTATTGGTGGATGGGATGGGGACATGGCCCGATATTCAGCCATGATCAATGGATGTACTCAGGCAGCAATAACCGGAATCGATCGAATTGATAAAAACTGTTTCGGGGTGACTGAGTACGGGAAGCTGTCAAAGAAGGCAAAAGACTTTTTAAAGAAAGCAGAGGATGATATCGGCAGCCCTATTACTCTTATCTCTACCGGACCAGAGATGACCCAGATCATCGATTTGAGGGAAGAAATTGTATGAGACGTTCACTCATGGACATACTATGCTGCCCAATATGCAAAGGAGATCTCACACTTGAGGTTCAGAAAGAGGATGAAAAGGAAATCCTTGAGGGGGGGTTATTCTGCGTCGCGTGTGCAGTAAACTATCCTATCCATGAAGGTATTCCCAATCTTCTGCCCCGGACCTCCCAGACAAAATAAAAAAGGAGCAGGAATGAATTTCCCGTTGTCATTCACCGTGCTGACTGCTGCGGGTCAGGTGTCCCATGAAACCTCTTTTGAATTTTATCTTAACCGGCTTGGAATTAATTTTATTGAAGTCCCAAAAGAAAACATTTGGGTAAAAATAGGTGGTTCCCTACGATTAATTTTTAAAAACCGTGGAGCCCCGACTCATATTACCATCTCCTCTCCCAATTCAGGCATGTACACTAATTTCTTCCATGAAAACATGTATGTGGTTGATGAAACGGAATTAACCATCCCTCTTCGAAAAGACAGCCAGGAAGGTTTCTTTGACCTGGAGTTTATTACCGGGTACGGGGGAACAAAAACCACAGTTCGGGTGGATGTCATACAGGGATTAGCTATTCAGAAAAAAACAGCAAAGGAAGAACCGCCTCTCCAGCCGGTTGCCCGCGGACGCCCGCATTTTCTGATGATTATGATGGGAATTGCCTTAGTCCTTTATAGTGCATCGCTCTATACGAAAATTGAATTTCTCAATACCGCCGCTTTTATCATTCTTATTGTTGGTGCTCTCTACATATGGTACCGTCAGCAGTAGCGATCGCGGTCATTGTATTAATTGCCGCTCTTCTTGTTGATCGTCTTATTGGTGATCCACATTCACCGTGGCATCCTGTTGCACTTCTTGGCAGGTTTATTGGGTGGTGGGGTAAGCCGGAAAATTATTCCCCCCGGTACCAGCGTTTTTTTGGTGTGGTCTTCTGGTTTGTCACTGCAATTCTGTTCGCATTGCCGTTTTACTTTTTTTCAGTTCTTAGCCCCTGGTACTTTTACCTGATCATTGCACCCTTCCTGCTCAAATGCTGTTTTGCCTGGCGATCACTCGAAGAGCATACCCTTGCTATAGTGACTGCTTTGAAAGATGGGGTGCAGAATGGTCGAGAACAGGCTAAAATGCTGGTATCAAGAGACACTGCAAATCTTGAACGGGAACAAATTCTTTCTGCTGGCTATGAATCGATGACTGAAAATCTTACAGACAGCATTATCTCCCCATTGTTATATTTTTCATTATTCGGGCTTGCCGGTGCTGCCTTATTTCGTGCAACAAATACTATGGATGCAATGCTGGGATATCGGGATGAACGGGAACGATTGGGCTGGTGCTCGGCTCGCATGGACGACATACTTAATTTCATTCCTGCCCGGTTTACGGTATTGTTGCTTCTTATGTATTTTGCCTTCAAGGGGACATTTTCAGATGCAGTGCGTGTAATGCGGCGCGACGGTCACAAACGTCCAGGTTTTAATGGTGGTATTGTGATGGCAACTATGGCAGGGGGGACTGGAATACGGTTCGAAAAACCTGGGATTTATACAATTGGTGACGGGGAAAGAGCCCTTGATGAAGCCGGTTCTGATATCATCCTTACGTGCAGGGTCGTAACAATCACCTTTACACTTCTTGCCTGTAGTACTCTGATTTTATTGGGATCATGGATCAATAGTACCGGCATATGAAACTTGAAGAACTGAGATTTGGCACTGAGCTTCTCAAGCGCGGCTTTGCATCCATGCAGAAAGGGGGCGTTATTATGGATGTTGTAAATGCCGACCAGGCAAAGATCGCTGAGGAAGCCGGTGCCGTCGCAGTCATGTCGCTGGAACGGGTTCCTTCGGACATCCGGAAAATGGGCGGTGTTGCCCGCATGGCGGACCCCGAGAAGGTCATTGAGATTATTGATGCGGTCTCTATCCCGGTTATGGGTAAGGTGCGGATCGGGCATTTTGTGGAAGCACAGGTCTTAGAAACCCTGGGTGTCGATATGATTGATGAGAGTGAGGTCCTGACACCGGCAGATGAGCAATATCATATCGATAAGAAATTATTCAAGGTCCCTTTCGTCTGCGGTGCCAGGGATCTTGGAGAGGCGCTCCGAAGGATCAATGAGGGTGCGGCTATGATCAGGACTAAGGGTGAGGCAGGGACCGGTAATGTTGTCGAGGCGGTTCGCCATATGCGCAATATTATGGGAGAGATACGAATGCTGAAAGGCATGGACCGGCAGGAAATGATCGATTATGCACGGGATATCGAAGCCCCCGCAGAACTGGTCATCGAATGTTCAGAGCGCTGTCGGTTGCCCGTTGTGAACTTCTCAGCCGGCGGTATAGCCACTCCCTCAGATGCTGCGATGATGATGCAGCTGGGAGCCGATGGGGTTTTCGTCGGATCCGGCATTTTCAAATCCTCCAGCCCTGAGCGGATGGCAAAGGCGATCGTCGAAGCGGTCAACCATTTCAATCAACCTGAGGCTATCGCACGGGCAAGCCGGGGTCTTGGTGATGCGATGCCGGGACTTGATGTTCACACCCTCAGGGATGATGAGGTGCTACAAACCCGTGGACGTTAAAATTGGTGTACTCGCGCTCCAGGGAAATGTGAGTGAACACATTGAAGCTTTCCTGATAGCGCTTAACCGGATGGGGCAGGGGGATTCATCCGAAGTTTTTGAAGTCAGACACCCTTCTGACCTTTCTGCATGCAATGCCCTGGCGATCCCAGGAGGGGAGTCTACAACAATCTCCCGCCTCATTGAAAAGAACCACATGTACGACCCCATCCGTTCGTTTTCCGGTGGAATTTTTGCAACATGCGCCGGCATGGTTTTAATGGCAACCCGTGTTGCAGATTCCCGTGTCCATACGCTCGGCCTTATTGATATGACGGTAGACCGGAACGCATTCGGGCGGCAGAGGGAGTCATTTGAAGCTGACCTCCCGATAAAAGGAATTGAAGGGGGACCGTTCCATGCAATTTTTATCCGGGCACCGGTTGCCACATCTGCCGGAGTGGGCGTTTCAGTTCTTTCCCATGTGNCTCAGGGGATAGTTGCGGTTGAGTACGGTAAGCATATGGCNCTTTCGTTCCATCCTGAACTGTCGTGTGATACCCGTCTTCATGAGCGGTTTTTGAAGAAACTTGGTGTTTGATCATGCAAAAAGATGACAATCATGAAATTTCTCATTCCATAACAGGTCAAATGCNAATGCTGCTGTTGCNTCTCCTGAAAGAACCACGGAATCACAACCCTTTCGCCCGGACCATTTGTTAAANTGAACTAAAAGCACCANGGTGACCGATACTCTTTTACGTGTTTCGTGATATGTAGCCAGTATATGGTGATCAGGGATGACCGAAACAAATCTCTTTGAGACAGTGAAACGGCATGTGTGTGCATGTGCCATTGACCTGAAACTCTCGTCTGATATTGAAGCCCTCCTGAAAATGCCGATGCAGGAAATTTATGTGTCCATCCCAATTCGTATGGATGACGGGACTCTCAGGGTGTTTCCGGGATATCGTATCAAATACAATGATGCACGCGGCCCCACAAAGGGGGGTATCCGCTATCATCCAAACATGACGGCTGAGGAAGTCCGGGCTCTTGCCGCCCTGATGACATGGAAATGCGCACTGTATCGCCTGCCTCTTGGCGGTGCAAAAGGAGGAGTGATTTGTAATCCCAAGGAATTATCAACAGGGGAACTTGAACGCTTGAGCCGCTCCTTTATCCAGAAGATCGCCCCCTTCATCGGACCTGATAGTGATATTTCAGCACCTGACGTTGGTACGAACGCCCGGACCATGTCCTGGATGATGGACGAGTATTCTAAAATTGTGGGGAAGACCTCGTTTGGTGTTATCACCGGAAAACCGCTTAGTGTCGGGGGGTCGGAAGGAAGGGAAGACGCCACTGCCAGGGGAGGGTGGTACGTCATTAGTGAGGCAGCAAGGGACCTTGGTATGACCCTTAAAGATGCGACCGTTGCAGTTCAGGGGTTTGGAAATGTAGGAGAAAATGCGGCATATCTCGCACATCCCTTGTATAAATGCAGGGTAATTGCGGTAAGCGACAGCGGGGGGGGTGTTGTGAACCGGGATGGTCTCGATATCCCGAAACTTAGGGAACATAAAAAGAAAACTGGTTCGATTAAGAATTCAGGGCTTGGTGTAGATATCACCAATAAACAACTTCTGGAACTGGATGTCGACATTCTCATACCGGCAGCACTTGAAAACGCGATCTCCATGGATAATGCAGACAGCATCAAAGCACGACTCATTGCTGAATTCGGCAATGGCCCTATCACCGCTGAAGCAGACACTCACCTGTATGCAAAAGGCGTCCCCATTATTCCCGATATTCTCTGTAATGCAGGAGGAGTCATAGTATCTTACTTTGAAATGGTACAGAATCTGAATATGGATCACTGGGAACGGGACACTGTGCATTCACGCATGAGGACATACGTGACAGAAACCTATCACACAGTTTTTGATATGGCCACGCTCAATAAAATTTCCCTAAGACGTGCTGCCTACAGCAGAGCGATGGAACATGTGGTGGAGGCGATGAAGATGCGGGGGTGGATATAAGGGAGAGGCAGATGGCAATTATCTTGCAGGATTTGAGATCAGTCGTATATGTCAAATCATTAGGTATAAAGTAGCAAATATTATGCTCCCGCCATGCTGAACTACCTTTTTTTATTGTAATTCAGGAATTCTTCAGAACCTCGAAATAGATCTTTATATCCCTTGAACAATCAGCTGATACCATATGGGAATGAAAGAGAGTTTTACTACAGCGGAATGGGAGAACCTGGTCAGTCTGCCCTATGCCGTTTCCATGACTGTTATGGTTGCAGCCCCCTCTATCCTTGGGCTGTGGGGTGAGACGAAAGCCATCATGCAGGAACCAGCGAACCTCGCACCTGTAAGCGGGAGTGGCCTTGTCGGTCTCATACTTGCGGAGATGCAATCGCGGGTAAAAGATCTGATGAAAGATCAGCAGAATGCATGGAAGCATGATCAGGCTGGATACCGGACAAAGACTCTTAATGCCTGCAGATCTGCAGCGACAAGTCTGGCAAAGGTTCCTCCTGAAGAAGGCCTTGGATATAAAAAATGGGTACTGGCAATCGGCCTGAAGGTGGCAGAAGCTGCGAAAGAGAACGGGGTTGCAGTCAGCGATCCGGAAAAGGCAGCACTAGCCGAGATTTCCTCTGCTCTTGGTATTGTGGGATAATTACAACAAAGAATAAGCAGAATATTTTTTGTAATCGGTAAGGAAAGAATTTTTTATATGTCTTTTACAAAAGTGGGAGATGTTGGAAGGAAATCTCCCTGTTTTAAAGCACAAAATTCTCAAATCAAAGAGTGAAATTAAAAGAATCCTGAATTGATGATGCATACTAGGTTTAATACCTCAGTTGTCACAAAGTCCCTTGAGGGGACTGACAGATTATGCAGGAATTCTGATGAATTCATCTCATGCTTTTTACAGCAACCTCTCGGCACGTTACCTACGGGAAGGTGAAAAAACCTTCGAAGATATCTGCCGGCGGGTTGCATGGGCGGTTGCGGATGAAGAGGAAGAGGCGACCCGCTTTTTTGATATAATGATCTCTTTGCGCTTCTTACCTAACTCTCCCACTCTGATGAACGCCGGAACAGATCTCGGGCAGCTCTCTGCCTGCTTTGTCCTGCCGGTCCCGGATTCTATTAACGGGATCTTCGATGCAATGAAAAACGGTGCTATTATCCATAAAACCGGTGGGGGAACAGGTTATAATTTTTCGAAAATCAGACCGAAAGGATCCAGCGTGCAATCTACTGATGGTGTTGCTTCAGGTCCTGTATCGTTTATAGGAATATTCAATGCAGCAACCGAAGTCATCAGGCAGGGGGGTCGTCGCCGTGGAGCAAACATGGGGATACTGAACGTCTGGCACCCCGACATCCTTTCATTCCTCTCAGCAAAAGCACGGGAGGGAGATATTTCTAACTTTAACCTCTCCGTGATGGTCAACGATAAATTTATGCACTTCGTTTCCCGGAAAATGTATGATCAGATCTGGATTATCCATCCAACTTCCGGGGAATCGATTTCGGTTGGGCGGATATGGTCAGGAATAGTAGACAGTATCTGGAAAAACGGTGAACCCGGCATACTTTTTTACGATGAGATAAACCGGCACAACCCTCTGCCAGGCCTTGGCGTTATCGATACTACCAATCCCTGCGGCGAACAACCACTGCTCCCGTACGAAAGTTGTGTTCTTGGCAGTATCAATCTCGCTGCCTGCGTTCACAACGGCATACTTGATGAACACGAACTAAACGATGCTGTGCGTACGGCAGTCCGGTTTCTTGACAAGGTAATTGACAAAAATGTCTATCCAATTCCGGAAATCGAAGAAGCAACGAAAAAAACCCGGAAAATTGGTCTGGGCCTTATGGGCGTCCATGATGCCCTTCTTATGATTGGGCTGGCATACGATTCTGTCAAAGGGAGAACCTGGTGTAAACGCGTCATGCGGAATGTAACAGACATTGCCGTGGACGAATCGCGTCGCCGTGCGGAACGACTCGGGGCGTTCCCTGCCTGGAAGGAAAGTATCTGGAAAAAATTCCCCATGAGGAATGCAGCATTGACCTCAATAGCACCAACCGGAACATTGTCTTTGCTTGCCGGGTGCTCAAGCGGCATCGAACCGGTCTTCTCATTTGCCTACACCCGCCGGAACACTGTTGGAAAAAAGTTTGTTATCATAAACCCGGTATTCCGTGAAATTCTTGAAAAAATTCTCGCTGATATAGAACAGAGCAAAGAATCGAGGTTGAAAAGATTAGAAGACGTAATCACTCACGTACACGAGACCGGAACCATCCAGGACCTTCGCTGGCTCCCGGACGATTTCAGGGCTCTCTTCAAGACAGCACTGGACATCCACTGGAAGGATCATATCCTGATGCAGGCAGTATTCCAGACGTATGTCCATGCATCCATCAGTAAGACAATTAACCTTCCAAATACCGCTACAAAGGAAGATTGTGCAGATGCGCTCCTCATGGCATGGAACCTTAAACTGAAGGGAATCACGATGTACCGGACTGGCAGCAGGCAAAATGTGGTGCTATCCCTGAAAGATTCCGCATCAGAGTCAGATGAGAAAGATCTGAAGAATGCCTGTTTCCTGAACTAGGCATGCCATATTCTCAATCCTGCGATTTTGCCCGGGAGCGTCCTGTCAATTCCTAACCCTACCAATCCTTCACCATCGCATCAGCTTTCAGTTCTTTTGGCATAAGCTCAATAGCGTATCGCAACGCAGTCCGGGGCATAGCCCTCCGATTACGCATGACATAATCAAAAACCTCTTTCTGGTGGTGTCGGCTGGCCTCTTTTAAGAGCCACCCGTAGCCTTTACGGACTAAATCATTATCGTCGGTTAACAACAGGTCAGCTATCTCGAGCACATCATCAAGAAATTTCCCGTGTTTTGCCGGGACAATCAGTGAGACTGCTGCAGCCCGCCTCATCCAGCGGTTATCCAATTGCGTCCAGCGTTTCAGTTCACCGCTATATTCCGGGAATTTTTCAATAAAGTCTCCCATCGTGTGGTTGCAGAAACTGTCACAGGCAGCCCAGTTGGTAATATACGTGTCTATCCAGCGCCGGAATACCTCAAAGTCCTCCCGCTCATATTTACCTTTGAGTGCGTGAGTCCAGTTTGAGACGATGAAGGAATCCTCTATGTAACCGGATTTGAATAATTCCTCGCAGAGGGAGAAAATCTCCTCTTTGGGCCGCGCTTTCACCTCTTTCCAGTACTTCTTTGCAATCGCTGTTACTGCTGCTGTCTTGGTGCCATAACAAGTAATCTCCTCTTTGAAGAACCGCTGTGTGGTTTGACGGATTTGAGGGTTTGCCAGGCTTTTTAGTTCCTGGTGTATTTTGAATAGTACCGGGTCCATGGTGAAAGTTGGGGGTGGATATTTGATAAGGAATGTGCATATTGTAATTTAAAAACACGAATATTTTTTGAAGACTAATCGAATTGATTGCAGGAATTAAAGTTTAATTGACACGGCGGCAGATCCCGTTTGTTTTAGCCATACCGCCACACAGGCCCATTTTCCCGGCAAGGCCCCTCATCCAGGCAGCGATTGCATCCAGGTCGCGGAAGTCACCGGTCGGAAATTTCACTAGTGATGTCAGGTTTCGCTCATCAAAGTTCATCTTGATTGCATCAAGTGAGCCGGCAAACATCGTTACTGTGACTGGAAGTACGGAAGATGATGCGGTGACAAGCTGGTCAGTGAACCCTTTCACATCGCCAGTCTTTGGAAAATCCCGGTGCAATGCCCATATCCTTCAACCAGCACCCCTGAAAGCTCATCTTTATTTGTTGAAACAAATACTGTCACATCCCCAGTAATCTTTCCTGTATACACAGGTCCACCTATCACAACAGCCTTGTATCCCGCTATTGAGGTGACAGATTTCATTTCACTGACATTAACAGTATATCCATCTTCGAGTTCCCTGCCAATTGCCTGGGTGATCCCGGCAGTCGGTTCTTTCCATGATGCGTACGCAACAAGAATCCGTGCTGTCAGGTTTGTTTTCTTACGGTATTTTGTGTAGGTCCTCTGGTAATGATCAGACAAAAAACTCACTTATTCATCATATGTCAGCCTCTGTTTGAATTTTCCCTTTTGGCCCACTCAGGTACTGCCTGGCTTTCAGATACACGCACTATTTTTAAAATCAAGTGCGGATAATATGGAGTATCAGGGATACATAATGGCTACCGATCCTGTCTGTTTTGCAATAGTTGATGACGATGATACCCGATTCGCCACCACATACAAAGGTCAGAAGTATCAGTTCTGTACGAACTACTGCAAAAAAAAGTTTGATGAAAATCCTCAAAGATATTCACGAATCCCATCTGATGTTAATATTGGGCCCGGCGGGGCTTCGTGTTAAAGGGATTGTCAAGGAACCAGGCACTCCTCATTCTCACTCTCGAAATTATGTAATAAAATTTTTGCGAAATCTCAGACAATATAATCCTAAAATCTCTTTTAGAAACCACCCGGAATTTTTCGAACGTTGATATCCAGAATACTTCAATGCTTATATGAGTCCCCAACTCGTATGTTACCGCCGATAGATGAAACAATGCACCAGGAGAACACCTTGATAAAACCGTTTAATTTTGGATAAACAAAATTCCGGATCACAAAAGGCGACAACACTTAAGGAAACACACCCGATTCTACTACAAGCTAACGAGGCAACCAACTATGTCTACCGATCCCGTATGTCTTATGATTGTTGATGAAGAAGATGCTAAATTCACGAGTATGTACAAAGATCAGAAGTATTATTTCTGCTGCAACTGGTGCAAAAAGAAGTTTGAAGAGAACCCGAAAAGATATTCGCGTATTTCTACTGATATAAGTGTCGATCTGAAAAGTGTCACCTGAAGGGTATTGACCAGGTATATACCTGTCATAGGAGTGACAGTCAGTTATCCGATATCCCCGCGTGAATTGCTGTATGGGGTTGCCTGTATCAGGTATTGTTTAACCCTACCGGTAGATACAGATAGATTAATCCAAAAATCGTAATATTCGAGATTTTTTTTATGAAACCTGAAGAGGATCCCTGGCTCAAAAACGCACATAAAAATGCAGAACTCCTGAACCGGGAGAATAAAAAACTCTCGGTTCTAACCAATCCAATACGGGAAAATCTCCCTATCATTACAAAATACCAGGATTTCTGGAACCAGGCAAAACTCATCACCTCGTTATTCAAAGAGCTAAAACCGCTTGCGAAGAGTGACCGGGATCTGCTCTGGAACCAGTTTAATGTCCTATGCAGGGAAGTTAAGGAGAAACAAAAGACCGAATACGGGACGCTGGAATCTCTTTCGCAGGGGCATTTTGATGAGATTACGAATCTGGTGGAACAGGCCCGGCTCCCAATCGATGCTCCCTCGCCTGAGATCCAAGAACTTGTGGAACGTGGGCAGATGCTCAAAAATGCCGGTGATAAACTTGGAAAATTCAAGCACGAGATGCTTGCAAAACACAAAAAATCCTGTTTTGACCACATCCAGAAGATCCGCAAAACCCACGACGCAGCTTGGGTGTCAATAAAAGCTGGAAAGTCCCGACAGCAATCGGAAACAGAGTCCCGTATCCGGAGAAATCTCGAGAAGAATTATGAACGTTACCGGAAAGCGGCGGGCGCCCTTGAGAATTTCCAGATTGGCAGGGGCCATATACGCACATTTCTTGCTACCTGTGAAAACACTGAAAAGGCAGCACAGGCAACCATCCAACTTGAGGAAACCGAAGTCCGGATTAAGGATATTGAGGAAGGTATCCGGAAACTGGAAAAATGGATCGCAGAAGACGAGAGAATGCTGAAGGGGACGTAATCACTCTTTTTATTGAGGCTGTTCGTTGTCGTATAAAATATTGACAGTATTTCACTGTACACACTCCTTCCGGCCGTGCCCGGTTTTCTTCATTCAGAGTATCATGAGATAGTGCGGATTGTCCGGAGATCCTTAAGGGCAGCTGGATAAGTTTTTTGGATATTGTCACCATCGCTGACGATGTGGATGCGTTCCTGCTAATCCATGAGTATTATCCGGATTTTGATGATACATGGTTGTCCGGTATCCCAAGATCATTTTTCCTGAAAATCTGAATCAGGAACAAGAAAAAAAAGGATTTATTAAATGAATAGCGGTGCGAGAACGAGTGAAAGCGTGGCGAGCAGCTTGATGAGCACGTGGAGTGACGGGCCGGCAGTGTCCTTGCAAGGATCACCAAGCGTGTCACCTATGACCGCTGCCTTGTGGGCTGCACTGCCTTTACCTCCGTGAGCACCCGATTCGATGTATTTCTTGGCATTGTCCCAGGCACCGCCCCCGTTGTTGAGGATCAGTGCAAGAAGGATACCGGTGATTGTGCCGACCACCAGAAATCCTGCAAGGGCCTCATATTTCATGGTTACCCCAATGAAGATGGGGAATGCGATAGCAATTGCGCCGGGCAGTACCATATTCTTAAGTGCGCCGAGAGTAGTAATGTCGATCACACGGGCATAGTCGGGTTTCTTGGTCCCTGCCATGATACCCGGGTCCCTGAACTGGACGCGTACCTCTTCAATCACATACTGTGCGGTCTTGGAAACTGCACGGATGGCAAGACCTGCAAAGACGAAAATGAGCATTGCTCCGAGCAGGGCGCCGACAAATACCGGCACCGCTGCAACATTTATGACATCAAAGGATTTGTGGATGAGGAGGCTTATTTCGGACATATAGGCGTTTAAGAGCAGGAATACTGCGAGTGCAGCGCTGCCGATGGCATATCCTTTGGTCAATGCCTTAGTTGTATTGCCGGCTGCGTCAAGCTTGTCCATACGCTTGCGGACGGATTCCGGTGCCTGGCTCATCTCAACGATACCACCTGCATTGTCGGCAATGGGGCCAAAAGAGTCCATGGCAAGCACAAAGGCACAGACCATAAGCATACCGATAGTAGCTGCAGCAGTTCCATAGAGGCCGCCGTACTGGATCCCGCTCATGGAACCAAGCCAGAATGAGAGGAGCAATGATGCCCCAATCAGGATTGCCGGTACTGCTGTTGTCTCAAGAGCGACCGAGAAACCGGTAATGATATTTGTCGCCGGCCCTGTTTCCGATGCATCAGCGATTTCCTGAACCGGGCGGTAGTGGTGATCCGTATAATACAGGGTTACCCGGAGGAATGCGACCGACAATACGATTCCGACAATACCTGCATAAAAGAACCAGATGTTTCCGAGCAGCCACATAGTGCCAATATAGAAAAACACAACCGAAATGGCCGCTGTAATATAGTACCCTAAGTTCATGGCAACCATTGGATCTGCGCCATCCTTTCCCCGTACGCAGAGGATACCAATCATGCTGGCAAGGAGACCAAGTGAACACATTACGAGCGGGAAGATGACACCAGCTGCTCCAAAGACCGGGAAGAGAGCGACACCAAGGATCATGGCACCGATGTTCTCGGCAGCAGTAGATTCGAACAGGTCGGCGCCACGACCGGCACAGTCCCCGACATTGTCCCCCACAAGGTCAGCGATGGTTGCCGGGTTCCGGACGTCATCTTCAGGAATGCCGGCTTCGACTTTGCCTACAAGGTCTGCACCAACATCAGCNGCCTTTGTATAGATACCCCCACCGAGCTGGGCAAAGAGAGCGACAAACGAGGCACCAAATGCGAACCCGACAATAATGAAGGGGGTGGTCTGCGGGTTGGCACCAAGTGCGATGTAGGTGAGCGAGACACCAAGGAGCGACATCGCGGTGATGATGAGACCGGAAACGGCACCACCCCTGAACGAGATGTCCAGCGCCTTGCCGTCGCTGGTCTGGGCTGCTGAGGCGGTGCGGATGTTTGTCCTGACGGCAACAGACATGCCGATGATGCCGGCAAGTGCACTGCAGGTAGCACCGACAATGAACGCAAGAGCTGTATAGGTAGCAAGACCCTGCTGTCCGGTGAGGAAATACACCCCAAAGATTACAATGGCGAGGACGATTGCCAGGATGGCGATCGTCGAGTACTGTCGTTTGATGAATGCTTCCGCACCCACCCTGATCGCATCGGAGACCTCACGCATCTTAGGCGTTCCCTCTTCCTGTTTGAGGATACTACGCGCAAGTATAGCCGCGAGGACGAGAGCGAAAACACTTATTCCAATTACTATTGCGAGTTCATACATTCCTTAATCTTCCTCCAACATTGTCCGGAATTCTTCTCGTGACAGGTTCAATGCACACGAACTTTTTTTTATATCCTCTCACGTTAGAATATCGGACTAACCCATCAGGTTGATAATTGGTAAAAGCAGTTATCCTGCTTAAATGACCCAAAGGAAGGAGCAATGGCTCGGGGACTTAGCCCTACGTTTCCATATTCCATCCCTAGAGTTTATTAGTTCATTTTTCTACCATTAAACTTTTATCATCCAATGAGATTTGATGCACCCCCTCATAAAAAGTCATTGAACCAATTGGAGGCCCCTCTTGGAAAATTCGCCTTTTCAAGAGTTTTGCCCAAATTTTATTATGAAAATACAGATTTGTAAGCAATTCAATACGATTAATAATGAAAAAATACTCATATTTAAAAAGGGAGGACAGAGAGTGCAACTTTTATTGTTTCTCATTTTAGGACCGCTTATTACCGCGTTCTTTATGCTGCTCGTGCGCAGAGAAGCAGAACGCAACTGGATTGTAAAACTGTCCGCACTGGGAATTGGTGCGGTCACGGTTATCCTTCTTGTGAGCATGTTTGACAAAGGAACACTATATTATTCATTTCCAGCAGAACAAACAAGCCTTCTCATGTTTTTTATCGAGATAGTAATTGCGGTTTTTATCCTGTATCTTGGTGTAAAATACAAGAACTATCTTGTGGTCGGTCTTGTACTTCTTCTGTCCGCCATGATGGTTTATTTTGAGGGGGTTTATGCTCACACCATCGATGTGAGGTATTCCCTCTTTATCGACCAGTTCTCAATCATCATGGCCCTTATCATCGGTATCATCGGGAGTCTCATCTGCGTGTATGCTCTCGCTTACATGAAGGATTTCCATGAACATCACAGGGAGCTGCAGGACAGGCGCAATATCTTTTTCTTCATTATGTTTGTCTTTCTCTCTGCTATGTTCGGTCTGGTTTTTTCCAATAACCTTCTCTGGGTATATTTCTTCTGGGAGATCACAACACTCTGTTCGTTCCTCTTAATCGGATATACAAAAACCGAAGAAGCGACCAAAAACGCCTTTACTGCGCTGTGGATGAACCTGCTCGGCGGGGTTGCATTTGCGGTTGCCATTCTGTATCTTGCAACACAGACAGATGGGATTATGAGCCTTGATGCGTTACTGGCTTCAGGAAAGGCTATCGTCCTCGTACCCGTTGTCCTTATCGGGTTTGCCGGTCTGACAAAAGCAGCCCAGCTGCCATTTTCTTCCTGGCTTGTCGGGGCAATGGTAGCGCCGACACCCGTTTCCGCACTGCTTCATTCCAGCACGATGGTAAAGGCCGGTGTTTATATCCTCGTACGTCTTGCTCCCATTTTCCAGGCGACATTATCCGGCTATGTCCTCGCTTTTATAGGTGCACTAACATTCCTTATCGCTTCCGGAATTGCCATCTCCCAGAGCAATGCAAAACGGGTGCTTGCCTATTCAACTATTGCAAATCTGGGCCTCATCGTAGCATGTGCTGGTATCGGAACCTATGAAGCGATATGGGCAGCAATTCTCCTGATTATCTTCCATGCCATCTCCAAATCCCTCCTGTTCCTTGCAGTAGGTACCGTTGAACACAAGATCGAGAGTCGTGATATTGAGGATATGAATGGTTTGATTATGCGGATGCCAAAGATTGCCGCAATGATGGTCATCGGCATTGCAGGGATGTTCCTTGCACCCTTTGGAATGCTGATATCAAAATGGGCAGCGATACAGGCATTTATCGATGCACCGTATGGTTTTGTCTTCGTAATTATCCTCGCTTTTGGTAGTGCACTCACCCTTTTCTTCTGGGCGAAGTGGATGGGGCGGCTTTTAGTCGTCACTCCAAAACAGGAAAATCTCGAAACACGCATTGATTCGAATATCTGGATCGCACTGATATCACTTGCGGGTCTGACAGCGATAACCTGCTTCATTTTCCCGGCGATTTCGAGTACGCTTATCGAACCGTTCCTGCTCCAGAATTATGGTAATGTGGCACAGCTGTCACAGGACAATATCATCATCATGATCATGATGCTCTTCATGATTGTGCTCCTTCCCTTAAGCATCCTCCTGCCACGCCACAAGCACAGGCATCTTACCCCATATATGGGTGGAATGACTACCAATGCGGACATGTCGTTCTACGGAGCAATTGGCCTGAAGCGGGATATGAAACTCTCCAACTATTACATAAACTCCTGGTTTGGTGAGGTCAAACTCCAGACGCTTGGCATCTATCTCTGCACCGGACTGATCGGTATCATGGTTCTTACAGCAGCGTATGCAGGGGCGATCATATGATTTCGATTGTAGGTTTTGTCGCATTCATACTCGTTGCACCAGTAATCGGAGGGTTAATTGCGGGTATTGACCGCAAGATAACTGCACATATGCAGGGGAGGGTCGGGCCACCTGTCCTCCAGCCATTCTATGATGTCGGCAAACTCTTTGAGAAAGAAAAGACTGTTGCAAACGATACTCAGCGCTTCTACGTGATTAGTTACTTTATCTTCATGATCTTTACCGGGGCACTCTTCTTCGCTGGAGGAGATATCCTGCTGGTTATCTTTGCACTTACACTTGCCCAGATATTTCTTGTCCTGGGAGCTTACTCAGCAAACTCTCCCTATAGTCATATCGGAGCAGAACGTGAATTAATTCAGATTATGGCATATGAGCCTATGGTCATTATTGCAGCGGTGGGGATGTATGTTGTTACAAAAAGTTTCAACGTTAGTACAATAGCCAGTTATCCCCAGCCACTGGTTCTTTTCCTTCCGGCGATATTCTTAGGTTTCATCTACATTCTCACTATCAAACTGCGCAAATCACCGTTTGATATCTCGACTTCACATCATGCCCACCAGGAGATTGTTAAAGGTGTCACAACCGAATTCTCCGGTCCATCCTTGGGACTTATCGAAGTGACCCACTGGTATGAAACCGTTTTCCTGCTGGGGTTTGTGTACCTGTTCTTTGCATTCAGTCCGTTACTAGGCTTCATCGCTGTGGCCATCGTCTACCTGCTTGAATTGCTGATTGATAACGCAAGTGCGCGGGTGAAGTGGCAGCTGGTCATGAAAAGTTCGTGGGTTATTGCCGCATTAGCGGGTGTAGTAAATCTGGCCGTCCTCTATTATCTGGGGGTGGGGTGAGCAATGACCTATCTTTCAAAGTCTCCCTGGATCCTGCATTATGATGCAACGAGCTGTAATGGCTGCGATATCGAAGTTCTGGCCAGCCTCACACCGATGTATGATGTGGAACGGTTTGGGATCATCAATACCGGAAACCCGAAGCATGCGGATATTTTCGTCATCACTGGTTCGGTAAATGAACAGAACCGCGAAGTAGTGCGGAACCTCTATGAACAGATGCCCAATCCAAAGGTTGTTGTCGCAGTCGGAATCTGTGCATGTTCAGGCGGAGTTTTCCGGGAATGTTACAATGTGGCCGGCGGGATTGACAAGATTATTCCGGTGGATGTATATGTTCCAGGCTGTGCTGCCCGTCCTGAGTCAATCATCGACGGAATTGTGACAGCCCTGGGAATTCTTGAAACTAAGCTGAATGCACCCCAGTCTGGCAGAAAAGAACAACAACCGGTGGAATTACAACAAGGAGGTGGGGCACAATGACAATTGAGGAACAGACCATCATCCTGATTGACATGAGCGAGCTGGTCTCCCATGTCGAAAAGATGAAAAAAGAGGGCAACCGGCTTGTCCAGATTGGGTGCACCGGTGTTGAAGAAGGGTACGAGATCAATTATTCATTTGACAAGAACTACAAATTCCAGAATCTTCGGATCATGGTCAAACAAGATACCATTGTTCCCAGCATCAGCGGTGTCTATTGGGGGGCGTTCATCTATGAAAATGAAATCCATGACCTCTTCGGAATCTCTGTCGCCGGAATGAATATCGATTTCAAAGGAACACTGTACAAAACGACAGTTAAATATCCGTTTTCTATCCCGACTTTCAAGGAGGATGACCCATGTCAAAACAAATAATCATACCGTTCGGTCCCCAGCACCCGGTGCTCCCGGAACCAATTCACCTTGACCTTGTGCTTGAGGACGAGACGGTTGTCGATGTGCTCCCGTCAATCGGGTACGTGCACCGGGGCCTTGAAAAGCTCGTTGAGAAAAGGGAATTTACTGAATATACCTTCATTGCTGAACGTATCTGCGGGATCTGCAGTTTCATCCACAGTCTTGCGTATGTACAGGGGGTCGAACAGATTATGGGAATCGAGGTACCAGAGCGGGCACATTACCTGCGTACAATCTGGTCTGAATACTCCAGGCTTCACTCCCACCTTCTCTGGCTTGGCTGTTTTGCCGATGGTATGGGCTTTGAGAACCTTTTTATGAACTCATGGAGGATTCGGGAGCATATCCTTGATGAACTCGAAGCAACCACGGGGGGCCGGGTGATTCAGAGTGCCTGTAAAGTCGGGGGTGTAAGAAAAGATATTTCTGCAGAACAACTTGATGGAATGCTCCTTCGTCTAAAGGATATTAAAAAAGATATTCGCACCATCACCAGTGTGTTTCTGGATGACAGCTCGGTAAAACACCGTCTGAAAAAAGTAGGCATGCTATCGAAACAGGATGCATATGATTGCGGCGCGGTGGGACCCACAGCAAGGGGAAGCGGGGTTGCAATCGATCTGCGGGAAACAGGATATGCTGCATATGGCAAACTCAACTTCAAACCGATAGTTGCACCCGAAGGTGACTGTTATGCACGCTGCAACGTCAGGATACAGGAGCTGTTCTCGTCCATTGATATCATAGAACAGGCAGCAAAAAAGATCACAGAAGGCCCCATTGATGTGAAGATTACCGGTGCCCCGAATGGCGAATACTTTTCCCGGGTTGAGCAACCCCGCGGCGAGCTGGTTCATTATGTGAAAGGGAACGGAAAAAAGAACCTCGTTAGATCCAGAGTGAGGACCCCCACATTCACCAACATTCCGCCTCTGGTCATGATGTTGAAAGGCTGCCAGCTTGCGGATGTTCCGGTAATTGTGTTGTCAATAGATCCCTGTATCAGCTGCACGGAGAGGTGACGAACGATGACAATTCTCAAAATGGCATCAACGGCCATAAAAAGTCTATTTTCCCGCCCTGCAACGCTGATGTATCCTGTCCGGCCGGCAAAACGGACAACGACAACCCGTGGCCATATCGTCATCGATCCCGCAAACTGCATCACATGCCGTTCCTGCCAGCGTAAATGCCCGACAGGAGCAATCTGCGTGGAAGTAAAAGAGAAGACATGGCAGATTGACCGGATGCGGTGCGTGATCTGCAATTCCTGCGGGGATGTCTGTCCGACCAAATGTCTTTCAATGGATCCAGCCTACCCGGCAGCACTGACTGCACGTGGCGGGGTGTACAAAGTGGCAGTTGCCGGGCCAAAGAAGAAAGAACCAGCACCTGTCGCGAAGGAAAGCCTAAAAACAGAATAAGATTCAATTTTTTTTATAAAAACGTAAACGTCTCCGGTACCAGAGTCTGGAGGTCGACTACTACTGCCTGAGCCGGGGTAGGGTTCACGTTCATCTGTTTCTGGAATGCGGTCTGGGACTGCCATGTACCTGCATTAATTCCGAGCACACCCCGATACTGGGTTAATCCGCGGATGTGAACATGACCGGTGTGCAGGATCTCCGGTAGCGGATCAATTATTAACCTGTCAGTTTTTCCTGCAGCAATGGGAGTCCTGCGCCCGTATGCCGGAGCAAGATGTCGGCGCTGGAGCATCTCCTCCATCATGAGCCCGCTCTGCTCATAGGATGCACCAGGAATCAGACCGATCATGTCATCGATTGATCTCCCGTGATACATGAGAACCCGCACTCCCTGGAGGTTGACGAGTGCCGGATTCTCGACAAGCATGCAGTTATCCGGGAATTTTTTTGTAAATTGTTGTGGTAATACCGGTTGCGGCTCTGCACCCCGGACCACATCATGGTTACCTGGCGATATGATGATCTTCATACGGGAAGGAAGGTCCCGCATCATTGTCCCGAAAGCATCGTACTGTTCGTAGATATTTTTGATCACCAGTTCGCTTTCCTGACCCGGATAGATACCGATTCCGTCAACAAGGTCCCCTGCTATAAGGAGATACGAGAAATCAGAATCCGAAAGCCAGTCAGCAAACCGGTTCCAGCATTCTTCAAGAAACGTGTCGCTGCCGACGTGAACATCAGAGATAAAGACTGCTTTGCCTGGGTGCTCACTTGTGTAGGGGGTATTATCGATACGTATGTCCGGGCGGTACAGCTGCTCGGCAAAAAAGAGTTTTCCGTCATTGGAGAGTTTGCCCTTTACTCCGATAACCTCATCAGGGATAATGCGTTCTGCATCAGAAAAGACCGGGCGGTCTTTTCTGAAGAGCACGGGAATATTTGCAGAAGAATCCTCTATCTCGGCAATCCGGTGACCGTTTGTAGTGGTCTTCACATCAACGACCATTCCAATGATTGTGCATTCTTCCTGACGGTAACGGGTGTTCCGGGTAAGTGCCTCGATTGGCATCGCCCCGCACCGGCTCCGGATCATACCTCCCAGACGGTTATACCGGTCACGGAAATAATGGAGGTAATCACTTGTCCCGTTCACACAGCCGGATGTTCCCGGGCTGCCGCTGATAACTTCAACAGATGGGTCTGAAAGGAACCGCGTCCCGTCGCGCGTGGCAATCATGCCGGGAATATGTTTCGCCGAAACTACGATAGTTTCTCCGGGAACCTGCGCAATAATGCGCTCGATGAGATCCAGCTCATCCTGTTCCTGGATGTAGCGCACGACATCGGGATGCACCTGCAGCTTGGTCTCAAGAAACCGGAGTGTTATCTGCTGTGCATCTATCATGAATAGTATATTGGTTACGNACAAAATATAGGGTTTTATCCTGACATCGCAACATTCTGGATCTCAGGTTGGCAGATGGTGAATGATTGATATTCTTTTCAGNTGAAGTTAGCATGGCGAAATATCCGCAGACCCCCCATGTTTGAAATATTCCAGATGTTTATCCTCGGATTTTTGATCGGTCTGACTGGTGCGCTCGCACCTGGTCCAACGCTGGTTGCAACCATCAACGCATCTATAGCCGGCGACTGGACTACCGGGTTGAAAGTCTCTCTTGGCCATGTAATTGTGGAACTTTTTCTTGTTCTCCTGATCCTTATGGGATTGGCGTCCGTTGCACTTCCCTACACATCAGCGATTGCAGGAATTGGCGGGATTGCGCTGATTGCATTCGGGGCGCTGACTATCGCAGGAAGCAGGAAGGCAACTATGAGAACAACTTCTACCCAAACGGTTGTCAACCCCTATATGGCAGGATTTGTTACCAGTGCTGCAAACCCGTACTTCTGGATCTGGTGGCTCTCTATAGGGAGCGCAATGGTTATTGCAGGCCTCCAGGGCGGACTGGTGCTTGTTGGGGCCCTTATGATCGGGCACTGGTCTGCAGATATCGTATGGTTAACGCTGGTTTCAACAGGAGTATCCAGAGGCAGGACGATTGTTTCTGACGGCGTTATACCAGAAAATCATCGCACTCTGCGGAATTTTTCTTATACTTTTCGGGGCATACTATTTGTCGCGTCTGCTGGTCCCACAATGAAATCTCACGGCATCTTATAATCCGACATGGTTAATTATGAAGGGTTAAACATATTATAAAAAATCAGACAACGAGTGCAAAAAAATGGCAGATAACGATAAAAAGGGTATCCGAACGCTGGTCTCGAAATTCCGGGAAAGTGATCACTGGGGTGTGTCCCTGGCGCGCGATCTGATCTGGATAGTGGCGGTTGTAGGTGGGATCGCACTTGTCCTGTTTTTAATCAGCGGCACCTGGCCTGCGGTTGTCACTATCGAATCTCAGAGCATGGTACCTCACATGAATGTAGGAGATCTTGTTGTTGTCGTCCAGAAGGACCGTTTCGGTGCATTGCAGACCCGGGTCGAGGGAAATACAACGGGTTACAAAAAGTTCGAGGATTACGGGGATGTGATTATATACCAGCCAAATGGGGCAAAGAATCCTGTGGTTCCAATACCTTTCCTTTCGTCAGGTGTGCATCCTATTATCCACCGGGCAATTGACAAAGCTGACACAGCAGACCTGCCGAAATACCTGCAACTGGATCTTGAAAATATTTCAAAGTATTACCAACCTCACGGCGGATACATAACAAAAGGGGATAATAACAAAAATATTGATCAGGTCGCAGTTTACCAGGGGTTAGGTGTTATCGAGCCAGTAAAGGATGAATGGATCATTGGAAAGGCACTGTTCACCATTCCGTTGGTGGGGTATCTCCCTCTTCACATTGTAGAAGTGACTATCATCATCATAGTCATCATGGTACTCCATGAACTTTATCTGCATTCCCGGGAGGACAAAACGAAAAAACCGCAGAAAAAGGACAGAAAAAAACAGCGTTAGATAGTTGCGGTACTCATGTCAGATATTTCAACACTCCTTTCAGATGTACTTGGCGGACATCGTCTCACTGAGGTCGAGGCAACCCGGCTTTTGGAAATACGGGACCGGAATGTTTTCGAAATTGCATCAGTTGCAGATGAGGTTCGGGAGTGCAAAGCAGGCAACATTGTAACCTACGTGAAAAACCAGAACCTCCATGTGACCAATATCTGTAAGAATCTCTGTGGTTTCTGCGGTTTTGGGAGGAGTGCTGATGATGATGGCGCCTATTGCAATGATAAATTGGCAATTCAGGCAAAGGTTCGTCTTGCCCTCAAGCGGGGTGTTACTGAGATCTGTCCACTGAGCGGGGTGCATCCAGAATTTACGATCGACACTTACTGCGATCTAATCTCATGGGTCCACGAAATAGGACCACATATTCATCTCCATGCGTTCAGCCCGGATGAAGTCGCCTATGCAGCATCCAGAAGCAATCTTTCCAGCCTTGAAGTTCTTGAACGACTAAAGGCCGCCGGTCTCGGGTCATTGCAGGGTACTGCGGCAGAGATCCTTGTGGACTCTGTGAGAAAAGTGATCTGTCCCCGGAAATTGAGTACAGCCGAATGGGTCCGAATTATCAAAGAAGCACACGCGCTGGGGATATTTTCGACGGCGACTATTATGTACGGTTCCTGTGAGACTGCAAAGGATCAGTCTGAGCATCTTGGCATACTGCGCACTATTCAGGATGAAACAAATGGCTTTACTGAACTCGTTCCCCTGACTTACCTCCATACCAACACGTCGCTTTATAAAGAGGGTATTGCCCGTGCAGGCGCGACTGGTCGGGAAGATCTTCTGATGACCGCTGTTTCCAGGCTGTTCCTGGATAATTTTAATAATATTCAGGTTCCGTGGGGGAAGCTTGGACTAAAGATGTCTCAGATGTCTTTACTCGCTGGAGGCAATGATCTTGCCGGCACCATGTTCTCTGATGATGTATCGGTAAATGCAGGGGCAATCGATGCAGACTACCTCGATCCAGTGGTCATGGAACGAATGGCGTCAGACCTTGGGCGAACCCTGCAGGAGCGGACAACCCTGTATAAACTGATCTAAAAAAATATTCTCTATAAACTATTGCATCCTTTTTAAAAAGATATCAGAGAAGCTCCAGTGCCTGCCGCCCGGTCATACCGGTCCGGATCCCGCGTCCCAAAGCAGATCGGTTTGCCTCCTTGATTATCCCTTTCAGGATATCATCGGTATCTACAATTGACGGTCCGATTACGGGTCTCACCTTGGCTGCGGGATAGCTGAATGAATCAAGTGCGGCAATATCAAAAGCGCCGCACCCAACCATCCCAACATCAGTCATTACAGCAACAAGGTTCGCCGGGCCAAGGGGGATAATATATCCATCGGCAATCTTTCTGGTCAGTTGAACTTCAACTTGTTCCATATCTCTCCAGTAGAGATGGTTGGTGCAGGGGGATTAATAATCATGTGGCAAAAGAGTACGATACCAATATCTCTCTCCGGACTCTACAATGTCTGAAGAATATCCTGGAGTGAATCATGGAGAATCATCTGCGAACCCTGCTGGAGGATGTGAAAACCGGCCACCGGATGAGCGAGAAAGAGGCATGGGATCTGTTCCAGGTCCGGAATCGACGGGTATGGGAGATAGCGGCAGCTGCAGATGAGATGCGCGAAAAACTAGTCGGCAACGCAGTTACCTATGTTCGGAACCAGAATATCAATGTGACCAATCTCTGTGTCAATGCCTGTGGTTTCTGCGGTTTTTCAAAGAAACCCGGCGATGATGGCATATATTTTCACGATAAGTCCGAGATCCAGAGAAAGGCGTCTCTTGCGAAAATGCGCGAAGTATCCGAAATCTGTACGGTCAGCGGGCTACATCCGGATTTTAATGCCGAATCCTATTGTGATGTCTACCGCTGGATTCACGAGGCTGCACCCGGCATTCATCTTCATGCAAGTAATCCGATGGAAGTTGCGTATGCTGCTCAAAAGAGCCATATGAGCACACAGGAAGTGCTGACCAAGATGAAGGAAGCGGGACTTGGATCTATGTGCGGGACAGCAGCGGAGATCCTTGTTGATGCTGTCCGTAAAAAAATCTGTACACAGAAGGTTTCAACAGATGAGTGGGTACGCATTATACGGGAGGCGCATGCCATGGGTATACCCACAACTGCAACGATCATGTATGGTCACTGCGAGAGCGATGAAGACCGGGTACATCACCTGGCAATCCTTCGTGAAATTCAGGAAGAGACGAACGGTTTCACAGAATTTGTCCCTCTCTCGTTTATTCATATGAACACCCCTCTCTACCGCGCAGGAATCGCAAGAGCTGGAGCGACAGGAAGGGAAGATCTTCTGATGGTTGCCGTTGCACGCCTCTTTCTGGACAATTTTAAAAATATTCAGGTTTCCTGGGTAAAAGAGGGAATCAAAATGGCCCAGTTAGGTTTGATTGCCGGTGCTAATGATCTTGGAGGAACGATGTTTGAAGAGAGCATATCAAAAGGGGCGGGTGCAATTAATACAGATTATCTCGAT
>WSSedA1B3DRAFT_1000050_pt1 | contig 31565 bp, 30 predicted proteins | sample WetSurSiteA1Bulk_FD_9468 | JGI IMG/M metagenome (IMG submission 9468)
GCCGTTGGGCGGCTGCTTTCTCTTATCATTATTTGCCAACTTTCTTTGGCTTCGGTGCGTTCAAAATACATAGCCTACACCCTCTGTCAATGCGTAACTTCTATAGTGTTATAAACCTAATGTGTCAAATTTGAGAATCGCTATATAATCCCCGATAATGAAGCTATCGTACAAAATGTAAAAAGTACTTAACACATTAATCGCTAGCAATGATCCAGTGTTATGCCTCTTTGACCTACTATCAAAAACCCATTGAAAATCAATTATGCCACCCACCCAACTCCCACTTAAAGATTTACATTTACCCGATACTATCGACTGGTTTCCTCCTGCTATTGGTTGGTGGCTAGTTATCGTGCTAATGCCTTTGCTTATCGTATTGTTATATTGGGGTTATCGTCGTCTTACACGCAAAACTGCCCTTAAAAGCGCGAGAATCTTACTGGTAGCCATTAAAAATAGCCCTATGATGGATAACACGCAAAAACTCGCTGAATTGTCCGCATTACTACGACGCGTGGCTATCAGTGTCGCGCCCCGCGCACAAACAGCAGGTTTAACAGGGCAGGCGTGGTTAGCCTTTCTCGATAGCTCGTTAAAAGATACACCATTTACTAAAGGGGCAGGGCAGTGTTTAGCTTCTGCACCTTATCGACCCTCCGCTCCTTCGGAACTGGAAATTTCTCAACTCATTAGCCTGTGTGAAGACTGGCTGAAAGCGCAAAAACTATCATGATTCATTTTGCATGGCTTTGGGCGTTCATCGCCTTACCGTTACCCTTATTAATACGTTGGTTATTACCCGCGCATCAACCTGTTGAACAAGCGGCATTAAAAGTGCCATTTTTGGAAGACATGGCTGAGTTAGCAACACCGCGTGTGCTAAAAACAGATTCATGGTCGTTATGGTTAGCAGTGGTTGCATGGCTGTTGTTAGTGCTGGCTTGTGCCAGACCACAATGGTTAGGCGAACCGATTGAACAAGCGATTAGCGGTCGGGATTTAATGATGGCGGTGGATTTATCGCGCAGTATGGAAGCGCAAGATTTTATGCTTAATAAACAACCCGTTGATAGATTAACTGCCATTAAAGCGATTGCCAGCGATTTTATTAATCGTCGAGTGGGCGATAGACTCGGCTTGATTTTATTTGGTACGCAAGCCTATCTACAAACGCCGCTCACATTCGACCGTAAAACCGTGCAGACACTCTTGGATGAAGCAGCGATTGGTCTGGCTGGCGATAATACTGCGATTGGTGATGCCATAGGCTTAGCGGTTAAGCGACTTAAAAATCAACCCGCTAACAGCCATGTATTAATTTTGCTCACCGATGGTGCGAATACCGCAGGCGAAATCAGCCCGTTAAAAGCCGCAGAATTAGCGGCGGCAAATGGTTTAAAAATTTATACCATCGGTGTGGGTGCTGATGAAATGATTGTGCCTAGTCTGTTTGGTAGCCGCAAGGTGAATCCATCACTGGATTTGGATGAAAAAACCCTGATAAAAATTGCCGAAAGTACGGGCGGTTATTATTACCGCGCCAAAAATACCGATGAACTGAATAATATTTATATGCGCCTCGATGAACTAGAACCCATTGAAAAAGATAAGCAATATTTTCGACCACGCACTGAATTGTATATGTACCCTATAGCGTTAGCTTTGGGCTTAATAGCGTTTTTGTGTGGCGCAAAACTGAGGTGGTCATGGATTTAACAGAATTTCATTTTATTAGACCGTATTGGCTGTTAGCGATATTGCCTACGCTTGTTATCACCTTTTTGCTGTGGCGCAATAAACTCAGTCGTGGCAACTGGGCGGCGTGTTGTGATGCGGAACTACTGCTTTTTTTATTACAAGAAAAAGCCGCTAATCACAGTCGAGCATGGTTAATAACAGGCGTGATTGCTACCTTGCTGGTTATTGTGGCGTTAGCAGGGCCAACGTGGCAACGTATGCCTTCACCTGCCTTTAGAAATGAAGCGGCATTAGTTATTGCGTTAAATTTATCGCCTTCGATGGATGCGGCGGACATTAAACCCAGTCGCTTAACTATCGCACGCTATAAAATCGCTGATATTTTAAAACAACGTAAAGACGGTCAAACCGCTTTACTGGTGTATTCAGGTGCAGCGTTTACAGTGACACCGCTCACCAATGACACTAACACCATAGACAGCCAACTAACCGCTTTAACCACTGACATTATGCCTACTCAAGGCAATAATACTGCATCAGTGCTGGAAAAAGCCGTTGTCTTGTTTAAACAATCAGGCTTACAAAGTGGGCAAATATTACTCATTACCGATGCCATTAATTTAGATGAAGCCTTACCTGAAGCAAAAAAATTAGGTGATTTTCAATTATCGGTGTTAGGTGTAGGAACAGAAGAAGGCGCACCTATCGCACTGCCCGAAGGCGGTTTTCTAAAAGACGAGCAAGGTTCTATTGTGGTTACTAAATTAAACGTCGCTGATTTATCTACTTTAGCACAAGCAGGACACGGGATTTATCAAACGCTCACCGCTGACGACCACGATATACAATCGCTGTTAAGTGCGTTTGATAAACCTGTTCAACAGCAAGGCAAAGAAGATAACAACTTAATGCTGGAACAATGGGATGATAAAGGCGCGTGGTTGTTATTACTGGTGTTGCCATTAGCCGCGTTATTTTTTAGAAAAGGTTTATTAGTCGTGGCGTTAGTGCTGTTATTACCCTTACCTAAAAACAGCTACGCCTTCGACTGGCAAGATTTATGGCAACGCCCAGATCAACAAGCACTGAAAGCCTATCAGCAACAAGACTATGCTAAAGCTGCTGAGAAATTTACCAATCCTGATTGGCAAGCCGCCGCACATTACAAAGCAGGTGAGTATGACAAAGCCTTAAAAACCTACCAAAGCGAAGCCACGCAGACAGCGGATAATTTTTATAATCAAGGCAACGCACTGGCGCAATCTGGACAGTTAAAAGAAGCCGTAGCCGCATACCAACAAGCATTGAAACTCGACCCTAATAATGAGGACGCTAAATTTAACAAAGACCTCGTAGAAAAAGAGCTGGAAAAACAACAGCAACAACAGGATAAGCAGCAAGACAACAAAGACAATAAACAAGAACAAAATGCCGACCAACAAAAATCGGATAAACAACAAGCGTCTGAAAATAAAGGCCAGCAAAATCAACAGCAAAACCAAAATTCTGAGCAACAAGAACAGCAAGCCAAAGAAGAACAAAGCTCTCAGCCCGAAGAGCAACAACAGCAAAAGCAGGAAAAAGGGCAAGACGATTTAGCGCAACAAGAGGAGGCAAAAGCAAAAGAACAACCCAAGCCTCAAGAAGAACAAACATCAGCAGAGCAGAAAAAAGACGAAGCCAAAAAACCAACGCCTCAAGCGGCTCAGCCAACTGACACGAAATCGAATAATGAAAAACAACAAGCCAATGAACAATGGCTTAACCGCATTCCAGATGATCCTGCGGGCTTGTTAAAACGTAAATTTAAATATCAGTATGGTCGTGAGCAGTAATGGAACAGCAAGAAAACCGCGTACACAAATTTAGCGTTGCACCGATGTTAGACTGGACAGACAGCCGCTGTCGTTATTTCCATCGTTTATTATCACGGCACAGCTTGTTATACAGCGAGATGGTGACGACGGGTGCGTTAATTCATGGCGATCAGCACCGATTTTTACACAAAGAGGCGGTAGAAAATCCTGTTGCATTTCAATTAGGCGGCAGTAATGCGCGTGAATTGGCGTTATGTGCCAAGATGGTCGAAGACTACGGTTATACGGAAGTAAATTTGAATGTCGGTTGCCCCAGTGACCGTGTACAAAATCGACGCTTTGGCGCATGTTTGATGGCAGAACCTGAATTAGTGGCTGAATGTGTAGTTGCAATGCAGCAAGCCGTCAAAATTCCTGTGACGGTTAAATCCAGAATTGGTATTGATGAGCGCGATTCTTACGAGGAGTTAGTGCATTTTATCGACACCATCGCCAAGGCAGGTTGTGAGACGTTTATTGTTCATGCGCGTAAAGCGTGGCTGAGTGGTTTATCGCCTAAACAAAACCGTGATGTGCCGCCGTTACATTACGATGTGGTTTACACGCTTAAACAACAGTTTTCGCATCTGAACATTATTATTAACGGCGGTATTACGACCTTGGAACAAGCGGAAACTATGCTGGAACAGGTGGATGGCGTGATGCTAGGACGCGAGATTTATCATAATCCCTATTTATTAGCCGAAGTCGATCAGCGGCTTTATAGTGCAAATTATTCGCCTGTTACGCGTCAAGACGTTGTTGAACAACTGATCCCTTATATACAGCAACAACTATTGAATCCGCAGGTTCGCTTAAACAGCATCACACGGCATATTTTGGGCTTATTTCATGGCGAATACGGCGCAAGATTATGGCGGCGGCATCTCAGTGAAAATGCGACGCGAGCGGGTGCAACTGAACAAGTCGTTCTGGATGCTTTAAAATTCACTCAGCAATGATGCTATACTGCACCACTTTTTTTTTTAACGAGAGACCCTAATCATGGAAGCCCATTTTGCCAAAATTATCTCAGCCATCGGTGAAGACTTAACCCGTGAAGGGCTGGTTGATACCCCAAAACGCGCTGCAAAAGCCTTTAAATTCCTGAATAACGGTTACGAAAAAACACTGGACGAGGTATTAAACGGGGCAATTTTTACCTCCGATGCTGAAGACATGGTCATCGTGAAAGACATTGAGCTGTATTCATTGTGCGAACATCATTTACTACCGTTTATCGGCAAATGTCATGTTGGTTATTTACCCAATGGCAAAGTGTTAGGTTTATCCAAAATTGCCCGCGTAGTTGATATGTACGCCCGACGCTTACAAATTCAAGAACAATTAACTAGCCAAATAGCTGAAGCGATTGAAACCGCTGTCGGTGCAAGAGGCGTTGCGGTGGTGATTGAAGCCAAGCATTTATGTATGATGATGCGCGGTGTGGAAAAACAAAATTCGGTGATGACGACTTCGGCTATGAAGGGGATTTTTCGTAAGGATATTAGTACGCGTACTGAGTTTTTGAATTTGATTAGTCGGTAGGTTTTATGGCTCTGGCGGTGGATGTAGAGGACGCTGGAGCGTCCACTGACGCATTCCAACGCTGGAGCGTTGGAACGATGAGACGAGAAAATGCTGGGTTACGGCTATCGCCTAACCCAACCTACTTAAAGAGATACCATGACCATAAAAACAGGCGTATTACTAGCAAACTTAGGTTCACCCACTGCACCTACCACTAAAGCAGTGCGAAAATTTCTTAAAGATTTTCTATGGGATAAGCGCGTGGTGAATATTCCGCGCCCTATCTGGTGGTTAATTTTGAATGGTTTTGTATTGCCGTTTCGCCCCAAAAAATCCGCGCACGCGTATCAAACTATTTGGCACGCTGAAAAAGGTTCACCGCTGACGTTTTTCACTCGTCAACTCAGTGAAAAAGTCGCCGAGCAGTTGACGGCAAAAAATATCACTGTCGATTATGCGATGCGTTACGGTGAGCCATCAATCGCCACGCAATTGCAAAAATTTAAAGCGCAGGGTATTAATCATATTGTCGTGCTGCCGCTGTATCCGCAATATTCTTCGACCACTACAGCGTCTATTTATGATGACTTAGTTAAAGAATTGAATTCATGGCGACATTTACCACGTTTTCGTTTTATCAGTGATTATCATCAAAACGAAGCCCATATTACCGCCGTTGCGGATTCTATTAAGCAAGCATGGCAGGAACAACCGAAAAATGATTTGTTAATGATGTCATTTCATGGGCTACCTGAGCAGTTAACCAAATGGGGCGATCCGTATTTTTATCAATGCCAACAAACCGCCAAGTTAATTGCAGAAAAATTGGGATTGACTGACAGCGAATGGATGCTGGTATTTCAATCACGTTTCGGTAAGGCGCAATGGTTAAAGCCCTATTGTGTCGATACCTTGATGGCATTACCTGCGCAAGGCATTAAAAGTATCGACATGGTTTGTCCAGGCTTTGCCGTAGATTGTCTGGAAACCTTAGAGGAAATTGCTATCACTAATAAGGACATATTTATGGCAGCAGGCGGCGAACAGTATCGTTATATTGCGGCTCTTAATGACAGCGATGCACACGTTGATAGCATTATCAACGTGCTTGAACTATAGTTAATGGTACGATTTTTTGATAACCAGTAGCGCGAGTCATGACCGAACCACTCCTAACCAGTTGGCAAGATTGCCCCAATATTAAATCCACACACCCCTTAGCAACAGGGCAGGGGGTAATTGATCAAAGTGCATTTGACACCATTGAAGTGGATAACGTCTTTAATGCAGTCAATCATGCCAGCACCACTATTGGGCAAGCTGTGTTGTTTCGCTCATTAACACAGCCGTTGCATAATATCGACGATATTAAAGCTAAACAGCAAGCGGTCGAAGAGCTACGCAATAATCCCGCGTTGATTGAAGCACTCGATAACATTGTCAAAACCGCCGCCAGCCACGAAAAAAATTTTTATTTATTATTGTTTGGCAAGTTTCTCGGTTCATTCGGCACAGCCAGAGATGAACATGAAATTGAAGGTTACGGTTATCGCCAATATAAACGCGGCATTCGCTTCATGTTGGAATTGGTTGCGCAACTGCAAAATGCACCCATACCAAAAAGCCCTTATTTATTGGCACTGTTTGACAAAATTAACGCTTTTACCAATAGCCGTGCTTATTCATTAATGAGCGAGTCGGTGTATATCACCGAAAAAAGTATACAAAGTAAACGTGAGCGTAAAGGTTCGTTTTTACCCGCCGTTATATTTAAACCCCGCTTGTTGAAACCGTTATTAATCGCTCTGATGGTGGCATTGTTTTGGTTAGTATCAGAGTTTGTGCCTATCCCCGATGAAACTCTGTTAGTCACACCGTTATTGCTAATTTATATTCCGATAGTGGGTGGTTTTGACCGTGATAGCTGTATTATTCCGTTACGCAATGAATTTAAGCAATCGCCTGAAGTCGCCGAAACGCTAGACGCATTAGGGCAGTTAGATGAATTATTGTCTTTTATAAAATTTTCCGTTGCCTTCGGGCATAACGTTGTTCTACCCACATTAATACACGGCGAACATCACCAAATTAACCTGCATGATGCTAAAAATCCCGTGTTAGGCAAAGAAAACCCTAGCTATGTTGGCAATGATTTTGTATTGGAAGATGATAAGCTGGTATTAATCACTGGACCAAATAGCGGCGGTAAAACAGCGTTTTGTAAAACCATTACCCAAATTCAATTATTGGCACAAATCGGCTGTTTTGTGCCCGCATCTGCTGCAACGCTCACGGTAGCGGATCGAATTTTTTACCAAGTTTCTGAAGTCAGCCATTTAAATGATGGGGAAGGGCGTTTTGGTACGGAATTAAAACGCACCAAAGACATTTTTTTAGCCAGCACCGCGAAAAGCTTGGTGGTATTGGATGAACTTTCCGAAGGCACAACCTTTGAAGAAAAAATGGAAGCCTCCTCTAATGTACTGAACGGTTTTTATCGCAAAGGCAATAGCACCATTTTAATTACCCATAATCATCAATTAGTCGATAAATTTGCGCGTGATGGCATTGGCTTACCGAGACAAGTCGAATTTGCCAATGATACACCGACTTATAAACTCATCGCGGGTATTTCGCGAGTCAGTCATGCTGACCGTGTGGCGAAAAAAATCGGTTTTTCCAAAGAAGACATAGACAACTATTTAGCGGGAACAGCATGAATATAGGCACAGCATTAACTAACAGCGCGACTAAAGCTTTATTACTAGGGAGCGGTGAGTTAGGTAAAGAGTTAACTATTGCGCTACAACGCTATGGCGTTGAAGTGATTGCCGTTGACCGTTATCCCGACGCGCCTGCTCAACACGTTGCCCATCGCAGTCATGTTATTGATATGACTGATGGCGAAGCAGTGAAAAAACTGATTGCCTTGGAACAACCTGATTTTATTATTCCAGAAATCGAAGCAATTGCCACAGCAGCATTGGCTGAGATTGAAGCCGAAGGTGCGTGTACCGTTGTGCCGAATGCCAGAGCTATTCAGTTAACTATGAATCGGGAAGGCATACGCACGTTAGTTGCTGAACAACTTAACATTCCCACCTCGCGCTATGCGTTTGCTCAGTCGTTCGCTGAATTAAAAGCCGCTGTTGATAATGGCATCGGCTATCCATGTTTTATTAAGCCCACCATGTCGTCGTCAGGTAAAGGGCAGTCAATGGTCAAAACACCAGACCAACTGCAAGCCGCGTGGGTTTATGCTAAAGCCAGCGGGCGTGTCGATACGGGTAAAGTAATAGTCGAAGCCAAAATTAATTTCGATTTTGAAATCACACTATTAACCGTCCGCGCCAAAAATACACACGGAGAGATTAAAACACATTTTTGCGAACCCATCGGACACCTTCAAGAACACGGCGATTACCGCGAAAGTTGGCAACCGCAAGCCATGACTGCCGCAGCCCTTGCTTTATCGCAAGACATTGCCGCGAAAGTCACCACTGAAATTGGCGGCTTAGGTTTGTTTGGGGTTGAGCTATTTGTTCAAGGTGATAACGTTTGGTTCAGTGAAGTAAGTCCAAGACCGCACGATACGGGCATGGTAACAATGATTACTCAAGCACAAAACGAATTTGAATTACACGCCAGAGCCATTTTAGGCTTACCTGTAAATACTCAGTTACAAAAAACAGGTGCGAGTGCAGTTATTTTAGGCGGTATTGATGCAAAAGGCGTAGTATATGAAGGCTTAGCACAAGCACTAAGCGTTCCTGACAGCGATGTGCGTTTATTTGGCAAACCAGAAGCTTTTACTAACAGACGTATGGGAGTGGCATTAGCACACGCGCCAACTGTTGATGAAGCGAGAGCAAAAGCGATTAAAGCCGCCAACTGCATAGTGGTTAAACATAGCGAATAGGGTTAAAAATGTTGAAAATTACCGTTATTTCATTAGCTTTACTTGCCTCAAATCAGGTAATGGCAGATGTGTATAAATATGTCGATGACAGTGGTCATGTTTTTTATACTGATGCGCCCAGAAATAAGTTGTACAAACGCATTATTAAAACCCCTGTGCATCCACCGTCAGCAAATGGTAGAGCTAACCCATTTCTGACCGCTTTCCTTAAGAGGCATACGTTTTCAGGTGTTAATAAAGGTAGCGGTAGCCCATTTATGGCAGCCGTTTTTAAACGACATACGTTTTCAGGCGTTAATAAAGCTAGATATAGCGAACTGATTGCTGATGCAGCGCAACGTCATCAAGTTGATGAGAAATTGCTTCATGCGGTAATTCAAACGGAATCAGCTTACAATTCAACGGCTATTTCATCCGCAGGCGCAGCAGGGTTAATGCAGTTAATGCCTGCTACCGCACAACGATTTGGTGTTCTCGATCGCAACGATCCCGATCAAAATGTAGAGGGTGGTACGCGTTATCTAAAGCATTTAATTACGATGTTTGGTCCTAGACTAGACCTTGCTATCGCAGCTTACAATGCGGGCGAAAATGCGGTTATCAGGTATAACAACACCATTCCGCCTTATCGTGAAACCCAAGATTACGTCAGACAAGTATTAGCTTTGTACAAGCAATAGATTTTCAGAACGGTAATAAGCTAATCATCTCGGCGTGAGTTTGCTTGATTACCGTGTAGTATCCGTTGTCACCAAATACAGATTTTTAAACGCATCAACCTGAGCGGCTAAACTCGCCTTTTCTTGCACTAACGCATCCAATCTCATGCCTACTAGCGTGTTAATTTCAGCTTGACTAATAATAGCTAAATTACGCATTTCCTGAATATACCGTTCTGCTTCCTCAGTATTGTCCAAAAAATACAAGGTGAACGATAAGCACAGATACGCATAACTTAATTTTTCATCTAATTTGGACAGAGTAATTGCTTGTTCATCATTGATTTTAAAAGACCACGGGTCTTGATTTTCAGGTCTAGCCATCACTGTTTTATCATTCAGCAATTTCACCGCTTGTAATTGACGAATTAACGCCAGATCAAAACGGTCTCGTTGCCAATAAAGTTCTGCCACATCTAATGCAGAGGCTGGATATTCAGAGCTTTTTTCATATTCAGCAATTGCCGCATCAATATGATTTTGCTTAATATAAGCATGAGCCAAGTGATTTCGGTATCTCGGTATGGGTGCTATATCAATAGCCAGTGAAATTTCTGATTTAGCTGCATTAAAATTGCCTTGTTGATAATACAATCTAGCTAAATCAAAATGCGCTTCCGCCAATTTTGGATTTTGCGTGATGGCTTGTTCAAAATAAGGTCTGGCGTTATCAAACTCATGATTAGCTAAATAAAATTCGCCTAGAAATAAATTCACATGTGCATCGCTTGGGTCTTGTTGATAAAGCGCGTCAACTGCTATTTTGAACGTATTATTAGATAAAGAATCTTTCGCCTCGGTTTTTTTCAAACCCCATGCAGCCTTAACATTTTTGGGGTCAGCCGTTAACGCACTCACAAATAATTTTTTAGCCTCATCATAACGACCAATATTCAAAAAATCATTGCCATGAGCAACCAAATAGCCAGCACCGCCATCATCGGTGGTTTTAGGTTGTGAATGCTGATAAAAATGAACAGCCCAACCACCACTTATAATCACAGCAAGAAACAAACAAATAAGAACAAGTTTTTTCATATTTTCTTTAGTTAAACTATGTTAGTAGATAGCGGAATTTAACGCACTGGCGTTTGATTGAGCTGTTAGCGTGAAATCGTTTTGATATAAAACCTTAATTTTAATACTTTACATTGTCTAACAGAATCATTTTAGCACACCCAGCAACAGCAATCACCGCCACTCCAAACTGTAAAGACATCGTTTTTTTCTTAAAAGATGAATTATACAAAAACATCTAGTTTATAATCGACAACTCTTATCGTTTTTATCGCCGAATCACAAGCCGCAACCATGCAAGAAATAAATCCAATTAAAAATAAAATCGCCGACCTTAAAAGCCGTGGTGACGCGCTCAGGGGGTATCTTTGACTTTGATACCAAAAGCGAACGCCTCGTTGAAGTCTTACGCGAACTAGAAAACCCAAAAATTTGGGATAACCCAGAACTTGCCCAAGCCCTAGGCAAAGAACGTGGACAACTAGAAGCCATCGTCAACACCATCACCGAACTAGATCGCGGACTTGCCGATGCCGAAGAACTCTTACTCATGGCTATCGAAGAAGACGACGAAGAAACCGTTGATACCGTCGTTGGCGACTTAGATCATTTTGAACACCGTGTCGCTGACCTCGAATTTCGCCGTATGTTCTCAGGACAAATGGACGCGAATAACGCCTTCCTTGATATACAATCAGGCTCAGGCGGCACCGAAGCGCAAGATTGGGCATCCATGCTAGAACGGATGTTTTTACGCTGGGGTGAGCGCAAAGGCTTTAAAACCGAACTGATTGAAGAATCACAAGGTGATGTCGCAGGTATTAAAAGTGCCACCATCAAATTTGAAGGTGAATACGCGTTTGGCTGGTTGCGCACTGAAACAGGCGTACACCGCTTAGTCAGAAAATCACCATTTGACTCAGGCAATCGCCGTCATACCTCGTTCGCCTCCGTGTTCGTCTCGCCTGAAATTGACGATGACATCGACATAGACCTTAATCCTGCCGATATTCGCGTAGATGTGTATAGAGCCAGTGGTGCAGGCGGTCAGCACATCAACAAAACCGAATCCGCCGTGCGTATGACCCACATACCCACTAACATCGTCGTGCAATGCCAAAGCGACCGCTCGCAACATAAAAACCGTGACACCGCGATGAAACAACTCAAAGCTAAATTATACGAGCTAGAAATACGCAAACGCTCAGAAACCCAGCAAGCGTTAGAAGACAGCAAATCCGACATCGGCTGGGGCAGTCAAATCCGCTCTTATGTCCTAGACCAATCACGCATCAAAGACCTACGCACAGGCGTAGAAACAGGCAACACCCAAGCCGTCCTAGACGGCGATTTGGATCAGTTTATTGAAGCGAGTTTGAAGAGTGGGTTGTAATATGATAGTCCGCTCTGCTCCAACTTATCATCGCCAACGCTTTTTATTATTTTTGTTGGAACGAACAGGTTGTATTTTGTTAAGTGATTTTCAAAAGCTATTATTTTTATGGCATCGAGAAAATACGATAAATTACTATGACTTTGTACGTTATGAAGGTAGTTATTATTCTTTTCAAGCTAGCTCAGATTTAGAAGTTTTAGCTCAAAAAGATTGGATTGTTTTTGCAGAGAATACTATTTTTTTGAAGGATAAACCTTTTTTAAGTGATGGTGTAAAAAACTTAGAGCGTCAGTTAATAGCGAAATGGCTTCATGTTCGTAAAGAATTACTTAGCAGTGGATTAACTGAATTTATTGATAATAATTATCCAGAGAATACTCAAAATTATGAAAATGATATTGACCTTTTTACAATTGGTTATGAAGGCTCTAGTCTTGAAACGTATCTAACAAAACTTATTGAAAATAATGTACAAGTACTTTATGACGTAAGAAAAAATCCATTTAGTCATAAATTTGGTTTTTCTAAAGGTAATTTATCTAAAATGTTATCTAAATTTGATATTGAATATCGTCACATACCTGAGTTAGGTATTGTTTCTGAAAAACGTCAAAATTTAGATAAAGAATCAGATTATATAAAGTTGTTTGATGAATATAAAAAAAACTTGCCTAATAAAAAAATTTATCTTCAAGACTTGGTTAGCACTTTGGAACAAGGAAAGCGTATTGCATTAACCTGTTTTGAAGAAAAACCAAAATCTTGTCACCGTCATTGCGTTAGTGATTATTTGGCAAATCATTCCGATATTAAAGTGGTTCATTTATGAGTGAAAAACGCAAGGTTTTTATCGTAGTAAAAACTTATCCAACTCTTTCAAAAAAATATGACGAATTGGTTTGTACTGCGGGTATTTTAGACGATGGTACATGGGTGCGTATTTATCCATTACCATTTAGAAAGCTAGATTATGAACAACATTATAAAAAGTATCAGTGGATAGAATTGTCATTAGTTAAAAATACTAATGACCCAAGACCAGAAAGCTACAGAGTTGTTGACCCCGATGCAATTGTGCTGGGTGAATCTGTTGACACTGATAAAGATAGAAGTTGGAAAACAAGAAAATCTATTCTATTCGAGAAAAATAAAATACACCGTAACTTAGCTGGCTTAATTACAAAAGCCAATAACAATGAACTTTCATTGGCGATATTTAAACCTCAAAGAATTATTGGTTTTGTAATTGAAAAAGCTGAACGGGAATGGAATGCCGATTGTATTAAACATTTAGAAGAAAGTGCCAAACAATTTTCTTTATTCGATTTACAAGAGGAAAATGAAGTAAAACAGGAGTTTTCTCGAGTAAATAAACTACCGTATAAATTTTCTTATAAATTCCTCGATGAAGATGGAAAAGAATCCACGTTAATGATTGAAGATTGGGAAATTGGTATGCTGTATTGGAATAGCTTGAAGTCCAGTAATAATGATGAAAAATTAGCTACCGAAAAAGTTAAGATAAAATATTTTAATGACTTTTTAACCAAAGATATTCATTTGTTTTTAGGAACAACTCGGCAGTTTCATGGATGGGCAAGTAACCCTTTTGTCATTATTGGTGTTTTTTATCCTCCTATTGATACATCTCCAGAACAACTGTCACTTTTTTGATATAACCAAAAATTTTTTAAATTACTAAATAATCATGTCAGAACAAATCCAAGACGAACAAGAACAGATTAAACAACGCCGTAGCAAATTAACTGAGCTGCGGGAAAATAGTATTGCGTTTCCGACTGATTTTCGCCGCAATGTGATTGCGGGGGAATTATTGGCACGCTATTCGGAACTGTCTAAAGAGGAATTAGAGGCTGAGCCGCTACGATTTCAATTAGCGGGGCGAATTATGACGCGGCGGGTAATGGGTAAAGCCAGTTTTGTACATATTCAAGATATGTCGGGCAAGATTCAATTATATGTGACGCGTGATTTATTACCTGAGGGTTTTTATAACGAGCAGTTTAAGAAATGGGATATTGGCGATATTATCGGTGCGGAAGGGACTTTATTTAAAACCCAGACTGGCGAGTTAAGTATTAAAGTTGATGCGATTCGCTTATTAACAAAGGCGTTGCGTCCATTGCCTGAAAAGTTTCATGGTATTGCAGATTCGGAAATTAAATACCGTCAGCGGTATTTAGATTTAATTATGAGTGAGCAGACGCGACAAACGTTTTTAATTCGTTCTAAAATCGTGGCTTATATTCGTCAATTTTTAATTGAGCGCGATTTTTTAGAAGTCGAAACGCCGATGATGCAGGTTATTCCAGGCGGGGCTACGGCGCGTCCTTTTATGACTTATCATAATGCTTTAGATATGGATATGTATTTGCGTATCGCGCCTGAGTTATATTTAAAACGTTTAGTTGTTGGTGGGTTTGAACGGGTATTTGAAATTAATCGTAATTTCCGTAATGAGGGCTTATCAACACGACATAATCCTGAATTTACCATGCTGGAGTTTTATCAAGCGTATGCAGAATATGGCGATTTAATGGATTTAACTGAGGCGATGTTACGCGGTATTGCTCAAGAAGTGGTTGGGCATACGGTGATTACTTATCAAGGTGAAGAGTATGATTTCGGTCAGCCGTTTGTGCGCATGACGGTAGAGGAATCGATTTTACATTTTAATCCTGATTTAACAGCAGCAGATATTGCCACACGCGAAGCGGCTGTTAAAGTAGCAGAAAAATTACACATACCCGTAAAAGACAGTTACGGTTTAGGTAAAATTCAAATTGAAATTTTTGAAAAAACGGTGGAAAGTCGGTTAATGAATCCAACTTTTATTACGGCGTATCCTGTGGAAGTATCGCCGCTTGCGCGTCGTAATGATGATAATCCGCATATTACTGATCGTTTTGAATTTTTTGTTGGCGGGCGTGAAATTGCCAATGGTTTTACTGAGTTAAATGATGCCGAAGATCAAGCGGCTCGTTTCCAGCAACAAGTGAATGAAAAAGACGCGGGTGATGATGAGGCTATGCACTTTGATGCGGATTACATTACGGCGTTAGAACACGGTATGCCACCGACCGCAGGGGAGGGGATTGGTATTGATCGTTTGGTGATGTTATTCACCGACGCGCCGTCGATTCGTGATGTTTTATTATTTCCACACATGAGACCTAAATTGTAATAATCAGACCTTTCAGGTTTTTAGAACCTGAAAGGTCTAACAACTAACCTATTGAGGTGCAATATGACTACTGTAGCAGACCCCATTATCGGTAGCTGGTATAAAGACGTAGAAAATAATCTAAAATTTAAAATTGTTGCTATTGATGAAAATGATGACACTATTGAAGTGCAATATCTAAATGGTGATATTGGTGAATATGACCATGACAGTTGGTATGGGTCAACCTTTGATTATATTGAAGACCCAGAAGATTGGAGTGCGCCGTTTGATGATATTGAAATAGATGATTTGGGTTATTCGGATAACGATAAACATCGACCGAATGCAGAAGATATGGATATTGACGATTATTTGGATTAACGAGAGATTAATATCATGAAAATGAGTCCTCAGGAATTTTTGGACTGGCCATCAAAACGTATTACCCTGCTTGCCATGTCAGGTGCAGGTAAAACGACACTTGCCAATAAATTACCAAAAGCGAAATGGTTTCATTATTCGGGTGATTATCGTATTGGCACAAAATATTTAAAAGAACCTATTTTAGATAATATTAAACGGCACGCGATTAGTGTGCCGTTTTTACGAGAATTATTGCTGACTGATTCTATTTATATTGCTAATAAAATCACCGTTGATAATCTCGCCGCTGTCTCTAGTTTTTTAGGAAAATTAGGTAATCCAAACTTAGGTGGTTTGTCATTACCCGAATTTAAACACCGACAAAAATTGCATCATCAAGCCGAAGTTGCGGCAATGAATGATGTCCCCGATTTTATTCATAAAGCCGATGATATTTATGGCTATAAACATTTTATTAATGATGCGGGTGGTAGTGTTTGTGAATTAGATGATGCTGAGGTATTAGAAAATTTAGCTAAAAATACGCTGATTATTTATATTAAAATTCCAGCCGATTTAGAGCAAACTATTATCGAGCGAGCTAAAACCGACCCTAAACCATTGTATTATCGTGAAGCGTTTCTCGATGAAAAACTGGCAGAATTTTTGGCGTTAAAAAACTACAGTTCCACCGAGGTGATGCCTCCAGATGAGTTTGTAACTTGGGTTTTTCCTGAGTTATTTAAATCCAGATTACCGCGTTATCAAGCGATTGCCGATCAGTACGGTTATACCGTTGATGCGAATGATGTGGCTAAAGTTAAAAACGAAGCGGATTTTATCCAGCTAGTTGCCGATGCACTGGCTAAACAGCCATGACAAGGGAGTTATTCTTATGCCTTTAGTCGCCCATATTGATTTACCGACTTTTCAACGTCTGCGTGAAGAAGGCGAAGAAATCGTAGACCCCGAACGCGCCAGTCATCAAGACATTCGAGAACTGCATATTGGCTTGTTGAATATGATGCCCGATGCGGCATTAGAAGCGACCGAACGGCAATTTTTTCGTTTAGTTGGTGCGTGTAATCAGATTGTGCAGTTTCATGTGCATCCTTTTACCATTGATGGCTTGCCGCGTAGCCCTGAAGCGCAAGCGCATATTGATAAATACTATGAATCGTTTGAAAAAATCAAACAGGACGGTTTAGACGCACTGATAATCAGCGGAGCAAATGTAGTACGCTCGCACTTACCTGAAGAAGATTTTTGGCAACCGTTGACCGAAGTATTTTCATGGGCTAAGGAAAACGTCACCTCGGTATTGTGTTCGTGCTTAGCAACTCATGCCTTGATTCATTATTGTTATGGCGTTGAGCGTACTCGTTTGCCCGAAAAACGCTGGGGCGTGTTTTCTCATAAACTGGTGAATCGTTACCATCCTCTAGTTGCCGAAATCAATACCCGTTTTGATGTGCCGCACTCACGGTTTAATGAAATATTTCAAAGCGATATGGAAGCGCATGGGTTGAAAGTGTTAGCCGCAAGTACAGAAGCGGGCGTACACCTTGCGGTCAGTCCAGACGGTTTTCGTATTGTATTTTTTCAGGGGCATCCTGAATATGATGATATTAGTTTGTTAAAAGAATATAAGCGTGAAGTATTGCGTTTTTATCGCGGTGAAATAAACGATTATCCGCCGTTTCCTGAACATTATTTTGATCCCGATGTGCAGCAAATATTCTCTGATTATGAGCATAAAGTCAGAAAAGCAAAACATACTGGGAAAACGCTTGCTGAATTTCCAGAAGCCGTTGTTATAAGTCATCTCGATAATACTTGGAGCGATACTGCAAAGGCGGTATTTAATAATTGGTTAGGAAAAGTTTATCAATTAACTAATCAGGATAGACGCTTACCGTTTATGGATGGTATTGATCCTAATAATCCGTTGGGTTAGTTCTAAAAATGACGATAGAATTTATTTTTGTCTATGGAACATTACGCAAAACCATCGCTAATAATCATCATGCCATATTAGCCCGTCATAGTCATTATTATGCAGATGGCTATTTACAAGGTAAGCTCTACGAAGTCAATAATTATCCTGCGGCTATTGAATCACATAATCCACAAGATAAAGTTTATGGTGAATTATATCAAATAGTCGATAGTCACTTAGTATTACCCGCATTGGATAATTATGAAGAATGCAGCTCACAATTTCCGAAACCGCATGAATACTGTAGAAAAAAACTGCCGATTATATTAGCCGATGGGCGTAATGTAAGTGCGTGGATTTATATTTTTAATCGCAAAGTAGTTAATTTAACGCGTATTAACTCTGGTAATTATTTAGATTATGTTAATGCACTAAAAACTGACAATTTAAGCAATTAAAAATATAGCGGCACTTATTATTGTAAGTGTAAATATAAGTGCTTCGACATGAGTCATGAACAATTTTTACAGAAAGCTATTAAGCTAGCTGTGGAGAATGTAGATACAGGGCAAGGTGGTTTTTTTTGTGCGTTGATTGTTAAAGACAATCAGGTGATTGCTGTCAGTTCTAATCAAGTCACCCATTTGCTTGATCCTACCGCTCACGCGGAAATCATGGCAATTCGTTTAGCCTGTCTGCAACTAGGCGATTTTCAGCTACAAGACTGTATTCTTTAATAGTAGTTGCGAACCTTGCCCGATGTGTTTAGGGGCAATCTATTGGGCGCAATTGGCTGAAGTTTATTTTGCTTGTAGTCGTCATGATGCTGCCGCCGCGCATTTTGACGACCGATTTATTTATGATTAAATTGTCCTACCAGCCGTGCAACGCCATATTCCCATATATAGCTAGCCACCGCCTCACAACCTTTTACAAGGGGTAAAAATTAGCAAACAGCTCTATTGATAATATTGTCAATTTATTGTTTTGTAGCTGGTAGTTTGTTAAGCGATGTCATGACCATTTGGTTGTTACCAAACGATTATCAGTAAGCAACTGAACATAGCCGTCCGAGCTGTGATCTTTTAATCCATCTAACCCTTTCGAGCCAATTTCTTTTTCTAGCCCTTTTATGCCATCCCATAGTTTTTTCCACCAAGGGATGGAATCATTGAGTTTACCCGCACTGTCGATATAGAGCATATTGCCAACATGGGTATATTTGCAGACTAGATCAGGAATCGGTATACGCGTCACTACATCATTGTTGTTGACAAAACGAAAACATTTATTGATTAAAACATTGTCGAAATGCGTGGCAAATTTATCATCGCCGACACGCGGCTGTCCTATGGTGTAAAGACCATTAATCGTTCCGCCATCATTGATAACATATTCAGCCGCTGCTAACGTAGCCAGTGCCGCCCCAAGACTGTGACCACAAAACCAGATAGTTTGCTTATTATCCTGAAACCTTGTAATGGTTGGGCGCATAGTATCCCAAACTTCATGTAACGCATGATTAAACCCAGTATGCACAAGACCGACGGGACCTTGAGTCGGCGCGACTCTAGCATCGGCGATAACATCTGCAACTTTTTTACCTTCGGTACCTCTAAAAGCAATAATAATTATTGCATCATTTCCAGCGATAAAGCCTTGAGTACTCGCACCGCTAAAAAACTGGAAGTTTTTAAACTTCAATTGTGTTTGTATTGCTTCCCGAATATCGTCTTCTGGCTTATAGGCTAGCTTGGCGCAGTCCGCCAGTAGCAAGGCATTTTCCCCAAAGTAATGGGTTGTGTTTGGATTAAATTTATTAATGTCGGCATGAAAAACATACTGTGTCATAATCATTTACTCCTAAAGTAATATGTTGGTATTTATGTCGTGGGAGGGCTTTTTGTAACCCTCCCACAGCATAAACACTAGAAAGTCTAAAACGATTAAAGTGTCTTGATATATTCAATCAAGTCCCATTTTTCTTGATCCGTTAATTCAGTTCCATAAGCATGACCTTTGTTTGAATTACCTGAAATCGTGGTATCAAATTTGCTGGTTGCAGGTTCTGGCGTTGTAACAAATCCAACATTAACAGGATCAAATTCCCAAGTACCCACGTTAAACGTAGTTACTCGTTTTTCAGGTTTTTGTAGCAATTCCCAAAGATTCGGCACAGAACCGTTATGTAAAAAAGGCGCGGAAGCCCAAATACCGTTAAGAGGGCGTGCTTTATAGCGGAGGGGTAGGAAACATTTAGCCCCCTCTTTGTGCGGATCACAATTCTCTTTGATGGTATTTTTCTTTGCCGCTGCTAAAAATGCAGGGACACCTTTTTCAAACGTTACAGGGTCTAATCCATCGCGTAACACACCCACCACACCGTACAAAACAACTTGTACGCTTTGAGACTGTTGCTCAAATTTAGGCAGAGGAGGGGCGGCTAGTGGAAAAATAGGCTGTCCTTCGAGCATACCCGTTTTAGAGATATGAGTCAGAATGTTGCTTGCCATCGAATCAGTACCAACTTCGGTAACGGGAATCAGTTTTGCCTCAACCTTACGCGCGGGATCATCGCGTTTGATAGCTTGATGACAACTAACGCAATTTGTGTCAAAAAGTGGCTTGCCGCGTTGCGCTTTTGTTTGGTCGATAGCAGGTAACATCTGTTCAGGCCATAAAGGTGACCAGAGTGTTGTTAAGATTGCTTCTAAACGCCCTAGGTTATTGATGTTAATATGATTGTTAAAGCGCATTTCTGGTTTTCCAGCAACATCAACCTTAGCAATTTTCAGATCACCAAATACACCGACCACTTCTCCCGCATTACGCGCATAAGGACCGATACCCGCATTAACCGCCGCACCATTCCACTGCACTACATCATGTTGCGGCGTATCCCATAGTACGGGATACGAGACAGGTGCCTCGACCAATTTTTTATTAGACAGTTCGTTGATAGCAAATACCGTTACTTCATTAAAAATCTCACCAAACGCATCAAGTCTTGCGTAACCATTGGGATGTTTCATTTGATTAGTTTTAATCCGTTCGCCTAGCTTACTGCTTTCTTGAGATAATTGCGTTTTCAAGGCAGCTAGCTGTTCAGGTTTTGCATTAGCACCTAAAACATGATTAGCAAAACGGGAGAATTTATCACTGTTATCCAGCGTTTTTTGCATAGACAGGGCGAGTTCAGTGGTAAATTGGTTAAAATCATGATGAGCGGGCGCACCCTCTACGATATATTCTTTGCCCTTATAAGCAATTTTTCCTGTATGACAGGTCGAACAGTTGACACCCAAATAACGGGTTCCACTAGCAGTATCTTTATCCGCTACAAAGCCAATCGGTAAACCGTCAGGATTCCATTTTGCATCGGCAGACCAAGAGACAAAACGGAACTGTTCTAAATTTTCTTTAGAGCTTACTAGTTCCTTGTTGTCAGGTCGCTCAAGTGCTAAAAACCAGTCGTAGGGTAAGATTCTTGAACCTTGGCTGGTGTACCACCATTCCATACGGGTTTCGTGAGTCCAGTTTTGCTCAAGATAGCTGGGCATTTTCGCGCTATCAGTCGATTTAGGATAATGCGGTTGTTCTGAAGTGCTGGTGTCTTTGTTTGATTTTGATACAGAAGGTTGCTTGCTATTATCGGAGCAACCCATCAACAGAGCGATAGAGCAAGCTAACGCCCCTAGTTTTATAGTATTCATGTCAGTCCCCTTTTTACTTAGGGTGAAGGGCTATTTCAAATACGCTGTTTTTGAATCGCGCGAAATGGAATAACCCTTACGCCTTATTTAACCGAACAGTGATTTGAACAGCTTTTCTAATAATCGCACGACAGACGGCAGTTGTGCGTGGGCATCTACTTCAAGACGGTGGTCAGCCGAAGCCTGATAAACCGATTTGCGTAGCCGATTGATACTGCCTATCGGCTGATGTTCAACCAGTGAGTGCCAAGGGGTAAACGCCAATTTTTCGCAATGGGCAAGGTGTTCCGTCGTATCGACTTCGGGTTGTGGTCTGGGAATGGTAATTTTGGCAACTTTATGAAATTTGTCTTTCCACTCTGAAGAAGCATTTTCAATGTCTTCATTATCAACGCCAAAATCATCTCCTTCATGACGTATCTGTACCATAAAATCAAACTCAAGAGCGTCATCTTTGCTCATGGTTTCAATCAGAACATCACGCAGATAGTTGTCTGATAGTGGGCTAGGTGATTGTTCGGGGGGGACTAGGGTACAGGGTCGTGCCGAAAACTTCATGACTCTATCTGAACCAAACAGAAAAGGTGCAGCACTAAAATATTGAATACTTAACGGATTGCCGACATCGGTAGACTTAATGCCTTTAATAATCCCTGCACTATGGAGCATCCGCTGTATATCAGCTTCCGCAATATTTTCAGCTTCCATATAGGCAAGAATTTGCCGTTTTTTTTCCTCTGTCAGGTTGGGATTAACGGCAGGATTTAGTTGCAGAGGTGCAAAAAAACCATCGGGTTTATCATCCTGTTGGTCAAGAACTCGATCTAATCTTAAATAATCTTTGGTATTGGCAAAAGCAAATACGGGCTGATTTATCATCAAAAAATCTTGATTGTGTGCGCCATTGTCGTCGGTTAATACCTCGCCACCTACATTCAATACTTTAATTGCCATACCTCGGCTACCATGTTCTATTTCGTTTGTCTTAGAGTTGACAGCCGAATCAGGACTAACCAGTGCTGCGGCATTAGAAAAACGAATAATCGCATCGAATTGTTTACCTGCTTCAGCAAAAAGACCGACTTGAAATTCAGGAGCTATATCAGCATTGATGGTAAAGGTGGCTTTAACACAGCCATGAGACTTGGGGTGAACACCTCTTAATGTGCGAATCGAAGAAGGATAATGTTCACTAAGAAACTTAAGCTGTTCGTCTTTTAACGGGTAACGCTTGTCGAGTAATTTAACAGTGAGATCAGCGGTTTCAGCAATCTGTTCAGCTTCCAGATCAGGGTTTTGGATATGCTCAAAAGGGCATCTTGGTATGCTTGTTTGTGACATGACTTATTCTCCTCATTGTTATAAAACGAACAACGCAAGTGAAACAGCACTAATTTTTATAAATTATTATCTTAACGTAATTATCTTAACGTTCACTTGGTTACGATTTAACGTGAGCCTTGATTGTCTTGGCAAACATACTTAACCAGTATGAGATGGGAGGAACACTAATTTTTTGATTTTATCGAAACAACGCAATATAACAACTTAGGCTCAATTTTCATCGTACTCAAAAATATTTTGGATAGCAATGATAATTTCAGGATTAAATAAATCACTATATTCAAAACCTGTGTTGATATTGAGTTACACTGCCGCTAAGCCAGACTACATATAACTTTTTGATTATTAAAGAATACTAATGTTCTAATCGCTGAGCGATTTTTTTGTTCCATGTTGCGCAACCTATATCTATATATCTACAACAGCACGGAAGAACACGATCGAGTGTATGAAATTAAGCTTATAAAATTCGCTTTGCCCATTTGGTCAGAGGGTATTAGGGATTAGTCGGAGTTATGATGCGAATATTTCTTCCCGCCGCCGATTGAAACAAAAATGTCAAAATACGTTGTTCTATCCAATAGACGGGTTGCAACGGATTTTTACCCGCAACAAAACCTACATGACCACCGCTTTGCGTGATTTCTAATTGAACAGTGGCTGATAGTTCGTCTGCATGAGGTAACACATCAGCAGTCATGAAAGGATCATCATGCGCTTGAATGACTAAAGTCGGAATGGTGATGGCTTTAAGAAACTGCCGTGAGCTTGAACGCTGATAGTAATCGTGGACATTGGCAAAACCGTGTAATGGTGCGACGACACGATCATCATATTGCCAAAAAGAGTCTATGGTTGATAAATCACCTAGCTGTTTGATTTTATTGGCTTCTTCAGTCGCGCCCAAGTGTTCTAAATGTTGCTGTTTTGCGGATACATAGTGCTTTAATTCGCGTAATAAGTTGGCGCGATATAGCTTAGAAAAGCCATTATCCAACTTGGTTGCACAGGTACTTAACACCAACGGTACCGAAACCGCAACAGCGGCAAATAGTGATAATTGTTCGCCTTGTTCGCCTAACCATTTTAATAATACATTGCCGCCTAAGGAAAAACCCACCACCGCAATTGGTGTAGTTGGTTCGCGTAGTCTTAAGGTTTGATATAAAAAATGGATGTCTTCAGTTTCACCTGAATGATAGCAACGGGCTAAACGGTTATATTCACCACTACAGCCGCGAAAGTTTAACGCGGCACTACGAAAGCCTTGTTGCAACAAAACCGATTGCAAACCTTTAATATAGCTTGATTGTGAATTACCCGTTAAGCCGTGTAGCAAAATAACTAACGGCTGTGTTCCCGTGCCGCAATAGTCGATGTCGATAAAATCATTATCGGGCGTGATTAAGCGTTCACGCACTAACGGTAATGACGGCGTGTTGCGTAGCAGGGCAGGATATAATGTCTGTAAATGTGCGTGGTTTAACCACCACGCAGGTTTAAACTCAGCCACGCGCCCGTTGTTCTTGTACTTGACCATTGACCGCGCATAAAACTGTACTGGCAAGTTGATAAAATATGCCATGTTCAACAATGCCCGCCGTGTTATTTAACAAATCGTTCAGTGTTTGGCTATTCAGTGAGCTATCGAAAGTCATATCCAACACTAAACTACCGTGTGAAGTGACAATAAGCCCGTCACCACTGGCGTTTTGTCGTAAATCACCTGTCGCGCCATAGTTTTCTAATTTTCGTTTGACCAACTGCCACGCGAATGGCATCACTTCAATAGGAATGGCAAAGCGTTCACCGATACGGCTAACAAATTTACTGCTATCAACCAGCACTAAAAACTGGTCGCTGGCTTCAACTAACAATTTTTCGCGTACTAAATCTGCGCCGCGCCCTTTTAACAAGGTTAAATCAGAGTCTACTTCATCCGCGCCATCGACATACACATCAAGGTGCGTAAAATGTTCGATAGCGACTAAGGGTAAGCGCAGTTGCCCTGCTTTACGCGTACTGACCACTGAACTTGCCACCACTGTGACACGCAAATTTTCTTCGTGATACCGCCGCGCCAGTTCTTCAATAAAACAATTTGCCGTTGAACCCGTACCCAGTCCAACACACATACCGTCTCTAATTTGTTGTGCCGCATGATGGGCAACTAATTCTTTATCGTTCATCATAGCTCCTAGGTGTAAGCTTACGGTTGATACATACTCCACAATGCTGCTTCAAAATTTCTCGCAAAACTGACGGTATCAAATAACGACGACGCTAACAGTTGTTGCCGTAGTGTGGTTCTTAATGCCGCTAAACTGTCAATATCAACAGCTAATTGTACGGCTTTGGCAACATAATCGTCATCATCAAAGGTAATTAAATCGGCTAACTTGTATTGGCTAAAATACTCACGCCGCGCTGGGCAATGAATTTGTCACCTGAGCGGATACACCTTTTATAGTGCTAGTCGCGCCATTAGGTAAATAGGATTTACGTAATTCCAGTATTTCAATGTATTTTACGTCATAGGGCTTACCCCATTAAAAAATGGCTGCCAAGATATAGGAATTTCAAAGAGCGACAAAGTAATCAAAAATATAATAGGATCGGAAGCATCAGGATTTTTAGATATACTTGGTCAGCTTAATGATTCACGCATTGATTAGAAAAATTGCACCCTATGTCAGTAACCTGAGTTCGACATAAAACTCTTTGAAATCATTGATAAATTTCAAATCACAGTCATTGCAGCATGGATTGCCACAATCCAGAAGCTATAGATGGTGCTTTAACACATCCATGTGTCCTAGATTCTGGCAATCCATGCCAGAATGACGGTTTCTTATGTCGAACTCAGGTTTACTATACAGGCGTTGCATAGCAACGTCTGTACGATACAAATTTTATCATTCACTTTTTACTCAGCACGTCGTTTAACGCGTCCTCAAGCGTTGTATATTGAAAATGGTAGCCTAATGCCTGTACTTTGGTTGGTAATGCCCGTTGTCCGCCTAGTAATAATGCCGCTCTTTCACCAAGCATTAATTTCAATAAACACGCGGGGGCAACAAACAGGGCAGGGCGGTGTAAAACGTGGGCGAGGGCGTTGGTAAAGTGTGCGTTGCTAACGGGTTCGGGTGCTGTCATGTTATGAGGACCAACCGCTTGTGCATTTTCTAGTAGCAATAAGACGATGGCAACGTAGTCATCAATATGAATCCAGCTCATCCATTGTTGACCGTTACCGAGTCGGGCGGCTAAGCCCAGTTTAAAGGCGGGTAACATTCTGCCCAATAATCCACCTGCCGAATCTAGCACTAAACCTGTTCGTAATAAGCAGACTCTAACACCCGACGCGCTAGCGGTTTGTGCGGCGTTTTCCCAAGCACTACACAGTTGTGCGCCAAAATCGGTGGCAGGTGGTAGTGATTCATCAAGTATGTTATCACCGCCATCACCATAATAGCCTGTTGCTGATCCGCTTAATAATACGGCGGGTTTGTGCTTGGCGTTGGCGATGTGTTGTACTAAATTTTCCGTTAGGCTAACGCGACTTTGCCATAGGCGTTGTTTGCGTTCATCCGTCCAGCTTGCATCGACTATGGGTTCTCCCGCTAAATTAATTACGGCATCAAAAACGTTGTCAGGCTGCCATTCATCGAGCGTTGCTATTGCTTGTACTGCTGCGCCGCATTTGCTTTTTACCGTGTCAGGCGATCGACTTAATACGGTCAGTTGATGACCTTTTGCCAGTAAAGCCGCACAAAGTTTGCGACCAATTAAACCCGTACCACCTGTGATTAAAATGTTCATCTGTTACACCTCTCGGTTAAATTGGCATTGTTTTTAGGTTCTTGCGGTTTATCATCAAGGCAAGGGTTTTATTTTTGCTACCCGCTGTCTTTCTGGTATCTTTGCACTTTGGTCAACGGTTTACAATTTTTCATTGTTTTATAACACGCAGTTGGTCATCATTTTTTAACTACTTAACTTATTTTATTGGTATGTCACTCAACACATTTTTAACATCAGTTCGTAATAATACACCTGTCAGTTTTAATGACACTATCGCCGTTATTACCGAGCATTATTATTATCAACCCACAGAATTTAGCAATGGTTTAAATGATCAGGCATTGATTAATGCAGCAGGGACGAATGAAGGCTCTTGTAAGATTTTTGCGTTTGCGTTGATGCACCAGCTCACCGAACAGCAAACCTTAAATCTGTTCGGCGATTATTACCGTGTGGATGTGTTGCATGAGCCTAATGGTTCAGGTCATCAAAATATTAGGCATTTTATGCGTGATGGCTGGCAAGGTATTCACTTTAAGAGTGAGGCATTAATCGCTAAATAATGTGTGCTTGCGATACGTTAGCCGCTGTTGCGCTTCGGTGAGTGGAAAATAATCGACTTCCGCTGCACCCGCACAACGACCATCATGTTCATAATCAAACGGATTATCTAAGTCGCGGATGAGTCTAATCATATAGACATAAATCAAAGAAATAGAACCGACTACGAGGTATTGGGCAATTGGATTCTTAAAGTTAGCAAACATAAGTAAGCCTAAGGTGATGGTCACAAAGACTTCTAATAGTGCGTAGCCTGTTTGAATAAAATCAGTACGGCGAATAACATCGACGCGAGTGATACAGCGGCGTACCGCGTCAATATTTTTCAGGACATTATTTTTAAAGGTCGCTGATGAACCAGAAAACGCCATAATATCTTGTAAGGCTATATAACTGTTTTCGGCATTTTCTTTGTTAAATAGCCAATTCATAATGGCAATATGCAGCGTGGCATTAATCTGTGTGAGCGTTGCAAAATCGGTTTTGGATAAATGATTAATATCCGCTTGAATACAGTCATCAATGGCTTGTAGGGTACAGGCAAGTTCAGCAGGTAACTTCTCGCCTTCTTTATAATCCGCCATAATGCCTGCCATCATAAAGCCTATCACTAATGCCGTGGCAGTGATGATGGGTGCAGTATCAGAAAATTCGAGTAAACTCGGAATATTTAAAATCTGTACACGGGTATAAGTGAACAACAAAATGACCAGCACAAAAGGCAGGGTCGTCAGCATTAATTTCCATTTGATCATAATGAATGTTTTTTAAATACGAAGTGAAAGACAGGGATTAGCAGAATTATAACGATTAAACACGGAGAATAGTGTATGCCATGATTGATGCTGGGTAGGTATTAAGCGTACCGTGTACTAAAATGATTCATAATAATAGTTTTGCCCACTAAATAATAATTCTTATCCATTAGAGCATAAAAAATGAATCAAACAAATCGACTGGGTGCTGTCTTGTTAACAACAGCATTAATGACAAATAGCAACGCCTATGCTACTACACCTACTTCTGATTTCCAGACTTGGCTACCAGTCAATATCAATGTCAAACTCACAGAACAATTGCGCGGTTTTTTAGAATTTCAACAGCGTATCGGTAATGATAACTCTCATTTAACCAGTTCGATGATTAGACCTGCATTAGGCTGGGCAGTAAATCCACAAGCGACGTTATGGGTTGGCTATTTAGCGTCAATCGACTCTTCTAGTGTGACTTCTAATCATTACCTCATTGAAAATCGGGCATGGCAGGGTTTTAGCTGGAAAGATACGGTGAATGAAAAACAATTTATTTGGGAAGTGCGTAACCGATTAGAAGAGCGTTTTTTACCGCGTAATTCTGATCCTAGCATTCGCTGGCGCACACGGGTTCGTGTAGAACAATTAATTCCTAATCATTCAGCGTGGTCGGTGATTGCCTCTGAGGAAATTTTTGTCAACCTGAATGACAATGCCCATAACTCTCAGTTACAAGCAGGCGCACAACAAAACCGTGCCTATTTAGGTTTTGGTTACCGTTTCGCTCCTGAGTTTCAAATTGAAACAGGTTTTTTATACCAACATGTTTGGAAAAAAGCCCCCTCTGGCGATCAAAATAACAAGGTATGGATGACCAGTTTTAATCTTAACTTTTAGTGCTGTGACAAATAAATAATTAATGGAGAAGAGGAATAATAATGAATTCAGAGTCTAGTAGGTTTTATCGTAAAAGTTTGGTTACCAGTTGCTGGTGTTATATAAATGGGAAAGAGCTGGAAGTGTCCGTTATCAATATGTCCATGACAGGAATGCTTATTGAATTAAACTTTAGAGATAGCTGTTTGATTGATATTACCGATGCTTCAAAACCACCGATAATTGATTTTTATCTGCCGCACTTGCGTTTAGCAGGCACTGCTGAAGTAGTCAGAGTCACTAGTAATGAACTGTCTATTTTGCTGGCTCTTAAGTTTAAAGATATAACGTACAACGTTGATAATTTGCTGTACAAAAGAAAAGTCTACCGAAAAAATATGTCGATTGCAGGAAAAATTTTACTGAATAATGCGTATCATGATTTTCAGACTGTCAATGTATCGGTAGAGGGTTTGATGATTCGACTGGCAGAAACAGTAACCATTGCAGCAGGTTTGACCACTACGTTTGAATTTAACGATTTGAATTTAAAAGGCGAAGTGGCAGTGGTGTGGACAGAGGCTGATAGTGAAGGAAAAACCTTGCTTGGTTTGAAATATATCAATATGAATACCGATAAAATTAAAGGCATACCATGTTTTTATACGCATAACGATGAATAAGGGTAGGCGCGATATTAATCGCGCCTTTATCATTTATGCCACTTTAACTGTAAGCCGATAACGTCTATCGCACGCCGCACATAAACCACCGACTGCCATAAAAATCGCGCCTAACCATATCCAACGGATGAACGATTTATAATAAATCCGCAAACTCCACGCGCCTTGCTTACCTAACGGCTCACCGATAGCGACAAATAAATCCCGAAACAAACCTGCATCAATGGCAGCTTCCGTCATCGGCATGGTTTGTACTTTATACACACGTTTTTGTGGTTTAAGTTGCGCAACTTGCTCACCGTTATGGCTCACAGTTACAAACGCTTGTTCAGCGATATAATTCGCGCCTTCCGTTTGCTTTACGCCGTGAAATTGAAATACATAACCCGACATATCGACACTTTCCTCAGGCGCGAGGCGTATATCTTTTTCCACGCTATACACTGAAGTGAGCGTTATGCCGATAACAAACACCGCAATACCCATGTGTGCAATCGTCATGCCATAAAAGCTTGATGGAATAGAGGCTAAGCGTTGCCATGAAAAACCCTGCACACCCACGCGGTCTACTAATGCCAAGCCAGTAATGGCGACCGTCCACAACGCTAAGGTTAAACCTAATACTGCTGCCCAGGAATAAAATGGCATTAATAACGGTAATAACAAACCACCCAATACACAGCCGACTACTAACCAACGCACACGCACCGCTAACGTTTGAATGCTATCTTTTTTCCAGCGTAATAACATACCCAAACCAACTGCTACCGCCAACGGCGCGGTGAGTGGAATAAATATGGCATTAAAATACGGAGGTCCCACAGAAATTTTCCCTAAGCCCAAGGCATCAATGACTAAAGGATACAACGTGCCTAATAAAATACTCGCCGCCGTGACCACCAATAACACGTTATTCAACAAAATAACAGATTCTTTCGATACCAGTTCAAAAGTCGCACTGCTTTTCACATAAGGTGCGCGAACTGCATACAGCAACAACGAGCCGCCGACCACGACCGCTAAAAATACCAAAATAAACAAGCCGCGTGTTGGATCACTGGCAAAGGCATGAACTGAAGTTAATACACCAGAACGCACTAAAAATGTTCCCAACAAGCTTAAGGAAAAGGCAAAAATCGCCAGCAATACTGTCCACGTTTTAAACACACCGCGTTTTTCGGTCGCTGCTAAAGAATGCAGTAACGCCGTACCCACTAACCATGGCATAAATGACGCATTTTCTACAGGATCCCAAAACCACCAGCCGCCCCAACCCAGTTCGTAATACGCCCACCAACTGCCTAAAGCGATACCCAAGGTTAAAAACATCCATGCCATATTCGTCCACGGTCTTGACCATCGCGCCCACGCCGCATCCAAACGCCCTTCTAACAATGCCGCAATGGCAAACGCAAACGCCACTGAAAAACCAACATAACCCATGTATAGCATCGGCGGATGTATCGCAAGACCAGGGTCTTGTAATAACGGATTCAAATCCCGTCCTTCTAATGGCGCGGGAAATAATCGCTCAAATGGATTAGAGGTAAATAATAAAAACAATAAAAAGCCTATCGACACCAGCCCCATTACACCCAACACCCGTGCCACAGTGGTTTCAGGAATGTTTTGACTAAACCGTGCCACTAACGCCGTCCATATCGTCAACACCAAGCCCCATAATAATAATGAGCCTTCATGCGCTCCCCATACCCCCGAAATTAAATACAGTGTTGGTAACGCTGTATTGGAATTGGTGGCAATATATTTGACCGAAAAATCATGGGTCAAACAGCTATAGGTTAAACAGCCATAAGATACTGCCATAAATAACAGTTGCGCAAACGCCGCAGGTCTAGCAACCGCAATCCATCCCGCTAGTCCGCGAAATGCACCGATAATAGGTACGATGCCCAACACCAGTGCCATGCACAAAGTGAGTATGAGCGAAAAATGTCCAAGTTCAGCAATCATTTTAAATCCTAGTTTTACGGGTTGTTTTGTGTGTATTTTAGCGAAATAAAAACGCCGCTTACCACATAGCTAAATAGCGTAGCGTATTTTGCTAAACAAAACTGATTTTTTATGAAGAAAGTAGATAACTGATATGGCTACACTAAACAGGACAAAATCTTTTAAACTTTACGAAAGAAATAAAAGAGAGACCTAATGAGTAAATCAACACATCAAAGTTAGACAGCAGGA
>WSSedA1B3DRAFT_1000051_pt1 | contig 31278 bp, 28 predicted proteins | sample WetSurSiteA1Bulk_FD_9468 | JGI IMG/M metagenome (IMG submission 9468)
AATCTACACAATTGGCTAAAAAAAAATAATGTGATGACTTCACGACAACGATTCAAAATGTAAAAGCTCGTGGGACTTTGATGACGTTTGTTTAAACTTACCCAAGCTGTGCAAAATAAATGCGAAGGCTTCAATCAGTTCACGAAATGGGTTTATTTTGGAGCTGATACTATTTCCGAAAATGTTCGTGATGAGCAATTGAAGGTTATCAAATATAACTACTTAATCGTCAACCTTGTGATTTTTCATAACTGCCATAGCATCACGCAGGCGTTGAAAGAGTTAGAGGACGAAGGAATGAAGCTCACGCCAGAATTAATTGCAGCTCTCAACCCATACCGAACATCCCATTTAAATCGCTTTGGACTTTTTGAGCTGAAAGAGCAACATCCTATGCCAATTGACTATGGTGTTATACTTGAAATGTAGGCGTAACAAGGGATACAGCGCGACTTTACGTATTTACGAAGAAATCCTACGCCTAGCCAGACAGCGTTGGTAGGCTTCGGGATAATCGTGTTTAACTCTTTGTTCCAGATTGTTAGCCACGATAGCATCTTTTTTGGTATCGGCAATGAGGTGGGTGTAACCAGCGGCGGCTGATTTTTCAGCATTGAACGCATCGGATTCACTGGCGAATAGATAGTCAATAACAATGGCGGAATGATTTAAGTTTGAGTGATTGTGATAGTCAATACATGCAGAAAGCAGGTACTGTTCTAGTAAAATATTTCTTTCTATCGAATCATCCAGTTTTTGCCAAACGGGATGGTTGTTTGTATGTTTTATGGTGCGGATGGCTAAGTCGGCGTAATAGTTAATAAATTTGATAGCATGACCGCCAAATACACCACAACATTCCGCTCGTTGAACTCGACCGCGTGACTGATACCATTGCCATTCTTTGGGTAACCAGCCACCGTATTGTCGCATTAAATCAGCAAGTGCATCGGGTTTGTAAAATGATTCGCCCAGATAAAAATATTCAGGGCTTTGTGCAAACACTGGTGGATGTGCGGCGATGGGTAATGGTTTCCATAAAAACACATCGCTGTCTATGTGTATAAACGGGGCATCTTGTAATCGGTAAGTGTAAAGTTTTCCCAATGCCCACCATTTTGAATCGTGTTCATCTAAGGTATTCAAGACGATTTGTACGTCATCAAATTCTAGGCGCAAGCCATCAACTAATAGGCGTGCGCCGTATTCATCAGTCACCAGCCGCGTTTTGCGAAAATGTTTTTTCGCCAACTGTACTGACAATATCCAAGACAATAAATGGTGTCGCTCACTCGCCCAGATTTGCTTGCGTGCTAATAAATACGGCTTACTCCAAAAAGACCAAATGGCAATCATGTTGTCGTTGTTTTATCAATGCACAGTAAATCCGTGCCTATGCCATGACCTAGCCGACCGTAATAGCTGTATTGGCAGTCATAAGACAGGGGTTTGAAACGACAGCGAAAATCTTTGAACAGCGTAATATTACTATTGTTATCGACGTTAATGATGACCAAAGGTGCGAAATGATGTGCCTCCCCATGTGGCGACATGGCGGCGGCAATAACATTGCCATTCGCATCTTTTTTGACCGAACCATCAGCCGCTGTTTCAATGGGACATTCGATTTCACCTGTATTGGTTCGCGCAGGAATCAGCCAATAATCACCTGTTCGTAATTTACCATTGAGTTGGAATTGAACTTCGATACCCGCTTCTATCGGCAACCATTCGGAAGTTTTTATAGCTAAGCCATTCGCATCACCGTCTTGATCCCAACGACGTAATAACGGATGTTTACTGGCATTATTAACAGGGCTAGTGCCAGTCAGCACAACGGTTCTTGACATCGTGTCGATGGCATAAACCTGACAGAGCGGATTGGCACTATTTTTCAATACAATCTCATCATCGACCAGTTCCACCCAATCATTAACCGTTAAACCCAATTTATCATCACGCCCTAAATTTTCTAACTCGACAGTTATTTTATTGTCCGCACTAGATAGAGTTATGCCAATAATCGGAAACGCCACCGCGCCGTTTTCACGCGACCATTTAAAAGAGGCATTATTGCCAGCGTTATGGATTTCAATGCGATATAACTGATTTTCCGCGCCTCGATATTTTGCATCGGGACTTTGGCTACACGCATTAGTTTCGGCTTCAACAGGTTTAACTCTGGCGCGTAAACAGGCTTCACTTAATAGCAGTTCATCTTTCAGTGTTGCGATAGCATCCAGCCATTTTGCATTAATATCAGTGCCTTTGGCGACTTGCCACTCTTTGGCTTTTACCTGCCAGATTACTTTAGAACGTGTGGCGGTATCCACGCCATTCAAAGCTTTTTCACGAATATCATCATCTTCCAAATAACTGATATGCCGTTCCCAAACATCCAGATAAACGATATAAACACCTGATTTCAAGGTGTTGGCTTTGTAATCTAACTGCGTTAAATAAGTCACATCTTCATGATTTTCACACAGGATACCGTCCACATAATAACGTCCCTTACCAATACCAAAATCACCTTTATTATTACCAATACTAAAACCCAAATTATCAACAGGACCCGCATAAGGACCAATCAAATCGATGGCTAAGGTTTGTATATAATGCAGTAAGATAGCTGCCTGTTCATTCCAATCTGCATCCAACTGAACCCTGCCCTGCTGCATTAACACGCGCAAGAAGTTTTTATCTGGAGCATAAGTCATTTTTGAAAAATCGCCTTTCATATCGTCAGTCCTCGTTAACTTGCCAAAATAATGCCGACATCGGCTCCAGCAGGGGTAAATTGTTGTAAGCGTGTTCGCAAATTAGCCAAACGTTGGGCTTGGTAAAGATTGTGGAATACGCCCATTTCAGATTCATCTTCAGCACCGCGTGTAATTTCCACCGCGCAACTTTGCGCCAATTGGCAATAAGTCGGCGTGCCGTAACGTGTGCTATTAAACTGCGGTCTAACTCGCCATTGCTCACGAATTTTTGCTTCACCTGTCAACTTAGTAGTCACGCCATCGGGTTGGCACATAAATCGGCGCGGCGTGCGTGATTCAGGTGGAACATAACAAAAACGCATACAACCTATTTGCCGTCTAGCCACACTGACACAGCCCATAAAAATACTATTTTCCGCCAACGTAATGGCATGAGTGGCGACACAGCCCAAGAGGGTACTGCGTACTATCGAAACCGAGGCGTGGGCAAAACTCGAACTAGGCGAACAAATTGCCGCGCATTCCGTTTCCTCACATTCCCAAACCGTGGCATCCACCACACTGTCATCAATACGCAAGCGCAACGGATCGGTGCCGACTTCATCGTTGCTTATTTGAATCGAGCCGACAATACTGTGTTGAATAGTGATGCAGACCTGACTATTGACCACCATCAAACTAGGTTCGGCGGGACGACAAGGCTGACAATCAGGTTCTAGCGACCAACCAGGTACTAAAGTGCTGTGACGTAAAGTCAGACTGCTCAGTTTGCCTTCTACCAGAACACCACGCCCTGCAATCAACAAGCCATCGAGTACAAAATGACTATTCTTCCCACCTGAAATACTCAGACTATCTGGCTGGTCAGTTTGCCAATCCAATAAGCGAATAATCGGTCTCTTTTCACTAGCCGCCCGAATTTGTAGATAATGTTTTTCACCTAATACTAGATTAATCGGCAGTACATAAACGCCGCTATCTACAATTTCAATCACCGCGCTGAGCGGTTGATCTTCAAGTGCTTGTCCTGCTTGCCAAGGTTTGAGAGCTTCTTGTAATTGGTCTTGTCCAGTCACTGAAATAATTTGACTGCCTTCTGGTTGTGCCAATGGACGAGCGTATTCGCCACCGCCGATAGCCGCACTAAAGCCATAGTAATAAGACACCCAGACTTTTTTGGGTAATTGTTTAGAACAAAAAACCATGCGTCCAAGAACAGGATCAACCGCCAATTGATCTTTAGGTACGCTGTAACGCCAGTCAGTTAAATCCGCGCTGATAATCTGCTCACGCGGTACAATTTGTAGGGTATTATTTTTCGACCAACCCTGCACCCAGATAACAAAGCTTTTGCCCACGCCGTAATAAACAGGATTAGTGATATTTTCATCATCAAAAGTGCGGCGGTCTATAGGAACAGGTAGATTCAATTCACCCGCAATTGTAGTGGCTTCACTTTCTGGAACAGGTCGATTATAAAGCGGCATATCATTGCCCAAAACGCTGAAGCTATAACAATGCGGCGCAACATCCTCGACACAACAGGCAGGCGTTTTGCTCACTGAATAAGCCTGCAACCGCCAGACAAACAGCCCAACCGCCGCCAAGTTATAACGCCCAATGGTTTGACTAGAATTAATACGACGCACATCCACACTATGTGCCAATTCATCAAACGGACTATTCAAGCGTCGCAAAGCATCGCCGTTGCGTAAATCAACTGTCCGCCCTTGATTCGGACGCAGGTAATTAATATGCTGAGTCCAAGCCAATAATGAATAAAACTCAACCGCTCGTGCGGGCCAATCCGCCACATCGTTAGCCAAAGATTCCAATAATGCCAAACTGCCTTTACGCCGTCGATAACGCAGAGTATTAGCGATCTCGCGTCTAGGTATCAACACTTTATTGAGTTGTTTATCCTGTTCCGTCGCACTATCACTAGGCAAGCCTGCTTCAATAACGGGTTGATAACCGATTAAATCGCCCAGATAGGGGACAACCCAATCTTCGCAAGTTTCAATAAACCAGTTCTCATAAAGCTGAGTAATATCCGATTCAACGACATTCACCTGTTCAGCAATCACCTGTAGCAAGGCTCGCAACGGCTCACCTTGTTCAGCATCACGAACACGGTAAATGGTGGGCAATAACTCGTATAATCTGTCTAGGTTGTTCATGATTGCCTCACAGTAACTGATTTAAAATCAGCGATTCGGGAACGTCGGGAGTCAGAAACGCGATTTGTGCAGGGCGAATAATATTGCCTTCCCGCTTGGCAAGATTGACCTTTAAATGATGACGAAGTTTCTTGCGTTGGGCGATTTTCTGCACGCTTTCAGCAATTTGTGCAGGTGTCAGCCGCTGGAGTTGCCCAGCCGCATCCACCGCCTTTTCAGGTATGCCGCCAAACGCGTCAACATCGACATATTCCACACCTGCCACCGCCTGCATTACGCTAATGACTTCACCTAGCATCACATCCTGCCCCAGCTCTCGGCGTTCAAAACCAAAGGCTTCTAGTAGTGCGGTGCGTAACGAAGCGACAACCAGCTCCCATTGATAATAAGGATTAATTTTTACCTTCGCACTAATCACCAATAACAACAGCTCACGCACCGCCAATTGTATTGGTTGAAACGGATCGCCAAAATCATGCAACGCCTGACGTAAATTAATGAACAAATCGGACGTTTCATCAATCGGACTATCATCTATACCTGCGATAGTCACCTGCACAGTTTGACGACACCCCGCGAATATTTCCGTAGCACTGGCTTTACCAATACCCGCATAGGTGCGAGAAAAATCTTGATAATCTTGTACCGAAACCAGCCTATCCAACGCCATCACCGCCAACGGTGCATTTTTACGCGCTTGGTCGCGGGTTTCTTTATCGGCACCGCCAGAAGCGCGTAATGGATTAATCACTTCTTTCACGCCCAGCGGTCGGGAAACCAATAAACTGACTTGTTGGGCTTTGACATTACCCGCTTTACCAATGCCGCTACGATACAGGGCTTTGATATTATCAACCCCTGTCGGTGGTCGCGCCCCTTGCTTGCCGTTGCCGAAAATAACCGTGGTTTTGCTATCGTCATCGGTTTTGCTGATAAAACTACGGCTGTTTGGAGTCAGTGTATTCAGCGATTTACTCTCATGCCATTCCACGCCATTGACTATGACTTTTAACGTACTATCCACACCTGACGGATTTGCCGCCGAAACAAAAGTTAACGGCGGCTGTTTCAGCGTAAATGCCTGCAAGGTTTTTGCGCCATTGCCACTGCCTAACACCTCTTGCCGCGTTTCACCATTAGTGGCTTTAACGACATTGCCGTAAATTTTAACTGTGTCGCGTTTGAAGCAATAGGACAAGGGTTTAGCCAGTTTGATGAAGCTGTGAATTTTGTCACCCGACAAAGTGAACTGAATTTTTCGTGATCTGATATAAATCGCTTGCCGAAAAATATCTTGCTGCACCACCGACAACATCGCCAATTCACTGAATCTAACGCCCGAAGTACCCGTTATATCGGCACGTTCGCCGCTGACAATCACCCAACGTCCAGCTTGCAGATTTTCGTAATAACCATCTAGTTCTATCAAATCTTCTGAACCGCCGCAAACCGCCGCAGACAAAGATTCTTCTGCCAGTTCAAGGGCTTCGCTTTGAATATAAATGCGGGTATGTCTAACCACATTGGAAAATGTATCACCCGCAGTAAACCAAGTGTCCTTGCCAAGACTAAGCTGCGTGGTTTTTCCACTCATGCCATAAGCCGCTAATGCGCCATGCTCGATGCTGTCATTGCTTAAACGAATAACCTGCGAATATCCTGTTGAATGTTCAATCACCACCCAACTATTAGGCGACAAGTCATAATCGGCATCTAAATATAATTCATTGGGCGTATGAAATTCTGTGGTGGTAATCGTCGGTGAGGTGTCGGTTTTCACTTTTTTTTCATTAAATGGATCATTAATTTCCCATTCCGCCGTTTTATAGACTCGCCTACTTTCATTCCATTCCACTTGTCGCAACGGTGCGTTGTAGCCAAATGGAGCGGCTTTAGTGCGTAACGCATAAACTTTAATTGGATTGTTCTCAGTAATACTGGTGTTAGCGGTGGCAGTCGCTAAATGGTCATTTAAAGCAGGGGCAAATCGTTTAGCCACCGCGTTACTCGCTTCGGCTACAACATTCAAACCTTTAGTGACAAAACTCATAGATTGGGGTTGTGTCACTGCCGATTGTTCAATCGAGTTACCATTAACAGTGTTAAAGAGCGAAACTTTCATTGCAGATTCCGCCATGACCGCCCCTTGAAACTGCATAGTCAATTCTCTCGATAAAGTAGCCGTGTTACGAGGTGGCAAAGAAGGCGATTGGGTCAGTCCAGCTAAAATATTGGCATAATCTTGTATACTTTGCAGTATGAAACGCGCATATCTAAACGAAGGATTATCAATGCCTTCAACCGCTTTTACTTCATAGACGAATTGCTTATCAGCTTGGCTTAATTTTATAAATACACCGTTTTTTTCATTGATAACCGCCAATAGCCACAAACTACCATCGTTCAGGGAACGAATCGGTAATTGCCCACTGTTATCAAGAGAGTCATCTATCTCAAAAAAACCTGGTAAACCTTCGCCGCTATCAAGCAAGATAAATTGATATTCTTTATGAAAAAGTTCATCCAAACTAAATGGGCTATCAAACAGCGAGACTTCTGTTTGTAACATCACCAAGGTACGATTTTCAGCCGCTTCGGGTATGACTTCTTTGACTCGATAAAAACTAGGCTTATTGTTACCTTCAAAATCTATCAATAATGGATCATCAACATTCAGCTTGGTGCTGATACCTTTGAGATAAACACGCGGTCCTCTGGAATCAAAAAACAGCGAATAGGCGGTTTGTGGTCTCGTTTTACGCGGTTGCAAATTATTCCAAGCCGCCCTCGCCGTCAAATCGTCGCTGGTCTCAAACGACTGCGGCAATTCATTAGGTTCTGGAATACTTTGTGACCGCGAGCCTTTGGCTATCAGAGCTTCTGCTTTGAAGTTATCATCCAAGGTATAAGCCAGAAAGACACTAGCCGATACACCTGCTCTAGGTTCATAACCTATCAGTCTAGCCAGTTCCAATACCGAACGGCGTTCGGTAGCAGTTCGCAAATAACCTTCATTAGCCAAGCGTTCTTGATAAAAGGTTAATACATCGGCAACCGTTGCCCAGCCATGCAGTAACACAATAGCAAAATCATCGGGGCTACGCGTGGTCAGTTTTTGTAAAGGATAATGACCCAGACCTGCTTTACACGCGGCTTCATCAGCCAAACACAGTTCAGACAATCGCGCCAACATGGTGTCGAGAAAATGGGCGTAATCGCCAACCCGATATTGCAAACTATTCAAACTAGGGCGATTGTAAATAACGGCAGGTGTTGATACTTCAATGCCAGCACAGCAACCGCAGGTTGGTTGTTTAATATTCATCGTCCACCTCCGACATGCACGCCCAATTTGCCATGTTCAGGAAAGTTGGGATCATTATCTAATCTGGCAATTTCCATCGCCGCCAAGGGTAAAAAGCCGTTTTTAATTTCATTATCGGGCGGCACAAACAAACGATTAAACGTGGTAATCATGACATTTTCCACGCCCGTCACCGCTTGTGCGGTGGCAATCAATTTGCTCAGATAAACTCCATCGCCAAAACTCAAATTGTCAGGATGAAAAAATCCGCGTTGACCATTGGCTAGCCATCGGTTACTGAATGCGTCCAGCAATGCCGACTTAACATGAGCGCGTAAATAATCAGGCAATACACAGACTTTCATCTCTATATGCAGCGGAATCAACCGCGCAAAAACCACTTGTATATCATGACCAATACGGCGATAACGGCGTAAATGTTGGTCAATTTCACACAGTAAATCGGGTTCATCTTCAGCCGCTACAAACGGATCAACGGCAACCATCACTTCGTACCAACTGCCCGTCCAGCGCAAAGTGGCGCGGGCTTTCTGTACTTTGTCAGCAAAATCACGCATAACAATCTGCGCGTAATCATCAACAGTAATGGCGCGGTGTAAGGTATCTCGAAACGCATGGGGAGCTAATAATCGTGCTTCGGCTAGCGGTTCTGGCAAGCTACCGCCTTGAGCGGGTAATGGGTTACGCAAGGCAATAGTGGCAGCATTGGGTAAAGTATTGCGAAACACGATGTGATTAATGGCTTCCGCGCCGACATTGCCTATCAAACCATTGCCTATGCGATAACAGGCTTGAAAGACAGTATCTGGTTTGGGTACGCGTCCTAATTCATTATCACCAAAGCGCAGTTGTGCTTGGCGGCTGTCGTTAATTTCTACGACAAAATGCCTGTCGTCACCATGACTGCCCAACAAATCAGCTTGAGCTGACCAGTAATCGGTCGATACTTTTTCATTGAGTTTTAACTGAGGTAATGCTTTACGCACATCTTGTACCAACAGCGTTGAAGCGGGGGAAAATCGGGCGTTGGATAGACAACTATCGGACGTATAACAGGCTGATAATGGCTGACTAAAAGTCAAATCGCTATGGCTAAGGAATGGTCTATACCTAGCTGTCAGTTTAGTCACTTCCCGAATGCCGCAACTATCATCACAATCAGGTAATAAGTTAGTGCTAGGAACAGGCTCTAAATCTTCGCAAATTGATTCGCCGTGATCGACCAACAACACATTGCCGCGCACGACACTGACATTTTCAATCAACGAACAATCTTGTTGTTTAATGGATGACACGCAAACCGCAAACGGTAACGCATCTTCCCGACTCCATGTCACTTCAACAATTAATTGCTGAGTCAATGAATCTATGCTGTTCTGCACGGAAGTTAAACGCACTGCATGACGATGTGCAGGATTAGCATCTGCCGAGTTGCCCGTTTTCGCGCCTTTGACTTCTTCAAAAATCAGTATGTCACAAGGTTTAAGTTTTAATTGATGCTCAGTTTTACCCGAATCAATCAAAGTTGCCGAAGTCGCGTCTTTTGCTAAACAGCATTGCACATCGCCCCAAGTGTAAATATGAATTTCATTGTGCGCGGCATACAAATCAATGGCAATATCGCGTCTCTCAACCAACGGTTCATAAATCAGATAATGTTTCGGTGATATGTTGGGTAAATCTTCATGCTTCAATACTGTTGCAGAGGAGGTATCTGGTGCGGTAATTAAATAGAAATCATCGACGTTCAGGGAAATATCTTGCGACACGCTTAAACAAACCCAAGCCCTAGCGTTACAACCTTCATGCAATAAATAATCGACCAAACGCGCATGACGACGCACGGAAATACGTTGCCGTGCGGTGTCCAGATAGGCTTCAGTTGCTACTGCATCTTGATAATAACTGAGTTGATCGCCGACATAAGCCAATATTTCAACCAGCGTAACCCCCAAATCTGGCACATGGCGTTCTTGCCAATCGGGACTATCCAAGGCTAAACGGTCATAAATCAGTTGGCGAAAACTCCCATAGTCTTTGGCTAAATAATTAATTTCAGGAATTTGTACAGGTTCAGGCGCACACGCTACAGTTTGCTGACAGTCCAAATCGCTAGGGCAACTGACTTTGAAATTAAACTCCAGACAGGCATAACGGACATCGAAACCAGACAATGGCTGATTAGTCGGCAAACCTTGTTCATCCAATTCAACCAAACACAATTTGTAAGTGGAAAAATCACCATAACGATTGAGCTTAACCTGCATAGTATCATCGAGTTCGGCATCTTCTACGCGCTGCACATCAATGCTGTTTACGGTAATGTCAGTAATACGCACGCCACCTGAAATACGAACATTGTTTTTGCTAATATTTGCAGGTGCTTTACCTAAAAAAAACACGCTCAAAATAAGCTGGTCTTCACTGACTTCCAGATAATCCAAACCATTAAATCGAGCAGTTGCCCGAACCACGTCACGGCGAAGTTCATCACGGCATAATAATGTAGTTGCAGTCATGTTAGCCCCCTAACAAATTCATCGGTATGAATTTCTCCAGTCTGACGCACCAAGTATTGGATGGACACGCGCAAAGCGGCATCGTCACTGACCACATCCAATGCCTGCACTTCAAGCACATCACCCAACCAACGTTGCAAGCCCGCCTGAATGGTAAATTGCAGAGTCGCCGCCAATTCCGCACTATTGGGCGCGAAAATGAGTTGTAACAAACCACTGCCAAAATCAGGTCGATTCACCCGCTCGCCATGATTGGTAAACAGAAATTGTTCAATCATATCGTGGATATGCTCATCACGCCCAGTCGCGGCAGTGTGTCCAAAACTGTCAAAGTGCAACGGAAAATCAACATTTATCATCTCATCCTCACATCGCACTCACGCGCGTTTGGGTTAGTAGAATCATTAAGGGCGTACCCGTTGGCGCACAAATAGCCTGACTACTTTGTACCACTAGCGGCTGTCCGTTGGAGGTCACGCGGGTACTGCCTACCAGCCACTGCGCCGTTACACATGGACCATTGGCTGCGGGTGGCGGCGGAAAAGTGCAACCCGCCACCATATAAGGTGCAGTGATTAATACCGTCGGTTGACCACTGACCGTCACGCGTGGATTGGGTACGGTCGGTGTCGCCTGCCCCGCATGAGCGCACAATACCTGCGCCCCAACATGAACTAAAAAGCCTGGCATATCAGGTCACCACCAAAGCCAATTTATTAATCATCACCGAAGGTCCTAGTAATTCAACCGAAGCTCCCTTGCCATTATTGATAAAGATACCTGCATCATTGACCACAATATAAGCCCCTGTGGTACTGCGTAAAATAATGCCTCCTGTCGTCGGAATCGGCGGCATGACTGGCGGCGGTACGGAAGGCGGCATATCACTGACAATCACCGCTTGCTGTAGCAACGACTGAATGACAATACTAGGATCAGCGGGATTACCTGCCAATGCTGCCAGTGGAATATCGGACTGCAAGCCCCAGCGACATCCTACCCAAATAGGTTTGTCAGAATCGCCATGTTCAAACTCAACCCAAACACCTGCACCAATAGGCGGCACCATGTACACCCCCATTGGTGGTCCCGTAGGGCCAGCTAATGGCACACACGGTTCAGCAAAGGTGGTGGGTATGACCGAATTAATATCTGGCACTAATACTTGTATCCGTCCACGTTGTTCGGGGTCTACGTTATTCACCACTGTGCCACGATATTTTCCCCAATATTTTGTTTCTTCGCTCATGGCAGCACCCTCGGCGTATTTGAAATTAGACCATCACGAGATAGGGTAAAACTTTGTTTATATTCACCATGTTTAATGTTGTGCGTCACAGTATCGACATAATACAAACCATCATAAGCAATACCCGCACCCCGCACTCCCACTACCATTCTGGAGCGCAATGCACGTCCATAACGCAACACATCCAACGTGCCACTGGCTGTAATCGCATTGGTCGAACCTTTCATTAATCGCCCAACCATTTCTTTCAACACTTGCGCGACGCTTTTATCGGCTACATTGTCAGCAAATCTTATTTTTGCAGGCGGCGTGGGACGCGCACCTAGCGGCGGCTGAAAAATACTGACATTAGGGATAGGAATCGGTAGCGGAATTTTCTGGGTAATAGGATCCATCACGGTCACAATCAATACTTCTTTGGCAAGACCATTCAAGGAAAAGCTTAAGGATTCCACATTGGTATGGGCATCCATATTGATGTTTAGCGCGGATTGCGGAATAGGCAAACGGATATTAGGACCGAAATAAGCAATACTCTGTGCAGGTAACGGACCAGGTTCTACATAAAATACATAGCCGTTACGATTGGCTAACTTTTTAATGTGCGCCAAATCGGTAGAATCCTGAGACTCCCAGCCTTTTGTCGGTGGCATAAAGTCCAAAAATAGCGGCGGTATGATGAGCGGTATCACGCCAAAAGCGGCATAAGGAGCTAAAATGGTCAGCAGCTGCAAAGTATCATCCATCGCAGGAAAAGGACGTTTCAACTCAATCACATCCATTAACACGCTCAAATCTTCGCCCGTTATAGTCAGTTTTGACTGCCCTACTTCGCTACTCGGTGCTAATTCTTGGCGAGTAACTATGCCATCCATTAACACATTCGGTATGCCATTGAGGGTGACAATAATAATGACGCGGGTAGTCATCGGATCGAAATAACCAGCAGGCAGCATGGTCTTCAATAACGGGGAATTTTTACTGACACTAAAAGTTAACTGAAACCCGCTCCGTTCCGAGCCACTATTGACTTGGATACTCGATACTGAATCAATGACAGATTGTGGTGCTGGAATCGGCACTAGCGGACCTATCAACAAAGTTAAATGGATTCCACTAAGCATTGCTCATCCCCACCGCTGGTATGCCTTCGGGCAACGTTATCCGTAAGCGACGACCGATTGCTTCCAGCTCATGCGGATGTAACACTCGATTGGCATCGCATAACTGCCAGAACTGTTCTGGATCACCCAAATATTGTGCGGTGATATTGTCTAGCCGCTCGCCTTGCGTGACTAAATGTTCTTGCAGTAACTCAAAACGTTCGGGTTGCGGCACAAAACGACGCTTGAGATAAACTATTTTTCCCCTGTCAGCGGTTTCCAGCATCGTCGTCTCCACTGCGTAATAACGACTGCTTGGTGGAAATACCGTTGCCGAACCGCCCGATTGCAACATTTGTTGTAAAGCTTGATTAGGATCAATCATCACTGCACCCTCTCGTTAAATACCGTTAATACCCAACACCGTAAAAGCACTACTGGCAACTTTTTGCGCTAACTGTTCCTTGTTTTGTAAATAACTCATGAACAAACTGCCGCCCTTATGCGTAAAACTCAAATCGTTGACACTGAGTACCCGCATTCCTAAACTAATCTTGGCGCGAATCGGATTCAGCGCAGCATCGAAGGCTTCTTCCGTAATACTAAACTCCGTCAACCGAACGGGCAAAATACGTTGTTTGCTCCAGATAAACAGCATCAATGATGACTCCATCGGCGCAATTTCCAGCGTCCCCGCTTGCGCTAAATCGTTGTTAGCTTGCAACTGTGCGCTGGTCGGATAAACAATGAGTTCCAGCATTGCCAGTTGTGGATGCAACCCCACTTGCGTTGCCAAACCGTCAGCAATTTCCAACTGATCGGTAGCATCAATTTCTGCATCGACTTTGATAGTTTCGACTGGCGGCCCTTTTAAGCGCAACGCTTCAGAGCGGTCGCCACTTTCGCCGCCTATTCCCTGCACTTGCAAAGTACGCGAAATGCTATCGGGATTATATTGCAAGGCAATAATGCGCCTGACCGCCGAAGTAGTCGGGTCTATCAGCACGATGCCGCCTTTAAGCAAGCGGGGCGAGTTAGGGAAACTGCTCATGGTTTATCCTTATAATGCTATGCGTTTTATGCACCGTAATATGTTTGCAATACTATTTTTTAACTCATTTATTTAAAAGAAAAAATTATTTTATATTAAGGTTTTCGACAGCTTTTTATGCCGCTTACTTTACCTTGTGCTGTTTTCAAAAATTCATCCTGACTAAAACCGACCTGATCCGTTGATTCACAAGTCTCTTTTGTCATATTGCTGATATAAGCATCAATTTTTCTCATTTCAGCGACGGTCAATACATTGACAATTCCCTTCGATATATCAACAGGGAATGGCGTGTTTTTAATATAATTTATAAAATCAGTACCGTGGCTGCCCTCATGTACTCTTAAAGTCGTGGTTTTTTCTCTTTTATCATCTTCGGTAGTTCCTCTTCCATAACCCGATACGTCATTTGGATTTTGTGCATAGCGAGTTTGAATGGTCACTTCAAATGTGTTGGGATTAATCGGTACATTATTACCGCCGTCCTGATTAATGAGACTATCAATAATGTTATTGCTAGCGTGCCATTTGTAGCTTCTGCCAAAACTGCTTACTGGTCCTGTATCGTTTTGCGCACTACCAAAACTGTCGGCAACAACTTTGATAGTGACGTTATTTATATTTAAAGTATAAGAATCTATTGTCGAAGTGATAGGGTCTCTATTGACGGTCGCCCCATCAGGCATGGGCGTGGAAATTTCTTTTCTTACTTCTAACCATTCTGTTAATTTGGTGACACTCAACGCGGGATTCTTCTTTTGATAATCGGTGATTTTTACAATCAACGCATTAACCCCTGTTGTCGTTAATCCAGTCAATCTATTGCGTAAACGGCTATTTGCTAAATCCCTATCATCAAGCTCTCCTTTATCCAGTCTGGCAAGCACTTTTTCCCATTCTTTTATTTCATAGGTTTCTTTATCGTATGCTTCTTGTTCAGGCGTAGGAAAGAAACCCAATGGTCTGCCAAAAGCATCTTTCGGCATTCTTCTGATGACCCCAGCATCCTGTTGAATGACATGAGCTAACTCATGCGCTAACAGTAAGCGTCCAGCCTGCGTTGTTGGCGAAAACCTATCTTGAGCAAAAACAATATTCTTTCCCACCGTGTAAGCATAAGCATTCACATCTTGTGCCGATTGTTCAGCATCGCCACCTTGATGCACGCGAACCTGAGAAAAATCATGACCAAAACGCGATTCCATGTCTTTGCGTACAGGCGTATCCAATGGTCTGCCCGAACCATTCAGCACGCGATTTACACTGGCTGGAACTGTCGCCGTTTGTTCTGACGATTGCCCAGTAAAGCGTTGAATGTGTAATGGCGAACTGCTAAGCCCAGAATGCGCGGGGCATCTCATCACTTGCGCGGCAACCCGATCAGCCTCCCGCTCCAATGGGTCATGACTTGCACCCATGCTAAGTTTACGTTGCAAGCCAGTTTTTTTATTCGCACACTCTGCACATTCGCTACCCGCCACCGTATGATTGCCGCAAGCGCATTTACGCTGAAGTAAACCCTGAGCAGGCAGTATAAAACCTGCCGTTTTGGTTTGCTGAGTCGCCGTTGTTTTATTCATCACCAATACCTTTTCATCAAAATGGGCTAGAAAAAAACAGTAATCGTGCCGCCTATATAGGGCGCGGGTCGTTTGCTAGGATCAGTTTCTTTCAATGCCTCATCACTGGGTTTAATCGGAAACTTGTAACCGAACTCAGCTTTAATCAATGGCGTTTCCTTACAAGCTTGCTTTGACTTATCCACCGCTTCGTACATATCACCGATGGCACTGGCAATGTCTTTGCCTTTTTTCAGCTTATCTTCATTGCTGATGTTGGGATTGTTATAGTCAGAAATAGCTTTTTTCAAATCATCACCTGACTTAGTAAGAGTTGCTTTCAAGGTTTCTGGATTATCGGCATAACAGACTTTACGACCTGATTCAATTTCCAGACCTACCGAACCACTTGAACCTTTATCATCATCAATACTGACTTGCGATTTAAGAGCCACCTTAAAATGTGTCTTGCTGTCGAGTTCAATTTTGAAACTAAAAGTCTTGGAAGTTTCTGCTTGCAACTCGAAAGTTAACGTGTTGGCTGCCGACAATGTGACGGGCAATTTGACCGTAGCCGACTTGGGCAGTTCTACCTCGAATTCCACAGCCCCCCCCTTAAACTTGAATTTCAATAAGTCACTGAACGATGGTGTGTTAGTTGTGGGTGCGGCTGGAGTCGGTGTCTTACCAGTCGGTGCAGGTGGAACAGGAAGTTGTACAATTTTTAACGGATCAAATTTGGCTAAACTACAAACATCGACACCGAAATATTGCAACGGGTCGGGATCACAACGTTGAGCCGCAGCGCGTAGCCGTTCCCGCGTCACTACCGTAGGCGATATTTTTTGCAGAAAGCATAAGCCGCGCACATCACAAGCTTGTTCTAATTCGGCGGCACGACTTTCGGAATCAGCAGTTGGCGAGGGTTTTTCTCCACGCGCAAGGCGCATTTTGGCGCATTGCAATGGATCGAGTTTACCCTGCATACACAAGCTGAGCATCATGGCTTCAGTCTCTGAACTGAGTTTTAGCTGATAATCACCGCCTAGTTTGGGCGCGTCGTCTGGTTTTCTATAAATCGCGGAAGCTTGCGTTGCTACGGCGATGTTGCCGCCCAGATGGTTTGCGATGCTATCCGCTTCTTGTTCAGCAGCATCGTTAGCATCCGCAATCGAAAGCGATTGCTGAGCCACATAGCCAGACGTGCCTGCTTGTTGTACAATATGAGTCAACTCATGGGCGAGTAATTTTTTGCCTTCATAATTACTTGGTGCATAACGTCCTGCACCGAAAACGACATTTTGTCCTACCGTGTAAGCCTGTGCATTGACCGCGCGGGCAGATGATGCCGCGTGTGCATCGGTGTGAATACGCACTTGGCTGAAATCATGACCAAGGCGCGGTTCCATGAACGCCCGCGTCGCGGAATCTAGCGGTTGCCCAGATTTTCCTAGCACTTCGTGGACGGTAGCGGGAACTTCGGCAACATTGCGATTGGTCGCAGTACGCCGTTGTAGCATTTGCTTTTTACTTGCACACGCCTCGCACTCATCACCTGCAACGGTGTGGTTTCCGCAATCACACTGGCGTTGCAAAATGCCAGTCTGCGTAGGCGGAACGGCTGTTGATTTGGCTACTGCCTTTTGTTGTTGTGCAGTCATGGTTTTATTCATCCTGCTCGATTCACGAGATTAAATTTTGGGTAGTTTATTAATCATCCTGTAGAGACGTTGCACCGCAACGTCTGCCTAACAAATTTCAAAATCTATATATCCCCTGCTCTAAGTTCATCTATCACGGGTTCATAATCTGTCGTAACGGGTGTAAATCCGCCTGAAGCCGCTTTGCTATAAAGCGAGTAGTAATAATCCGCCGCAATGTCCGCTTGTTGCTCACGGTTGAATTCGCGGAAATGTTTTCCAAGCGTGTTAGGTGAAGCATTGGTAAGCGGTCGCCACAACGCACTAGGACCTTTGTAATCATAGCCAACCGTCGCCTGCGCATAAATAGCTTCGCCAAGATATTGCGTTCCCGCGTGTTCATATTGGGAAACATGGGTAAGTTCATGCGTTAGCCAGTGCATATCCGCACTGCCTGCGGTAGCGGTAATTCCTTTGTTAAAATTGATGGTGTGAAAAGTAGTCACGCCCATTCCGCCGCCACCCTTAAATGCGGCTCCGATAGCAGAGATTAATGAATATTCATCTATCCGAACTTGCCAATAAGAAATACTGCTTTTAAACGTTTTCTTCGCTTCAGTGGTTTCTTCCGAAGTTAAAGAGCGGGTATTGAATTTGATAATTTGAAATATCAAATCCCAAACTTCGCCAATCCCCGCAACATCAATCAGCTTACCGACTAGCCGACCGACCCACGCCGCACCTGACAGAATGCCATCTAACAGCCATTTTCCCATGCCTTTGAAGTCGAGATGCCACAACAGTTTCAGACCATCCCAAAGCCAAGACGCAACGCCTGCAATGCCGCTACCCAAATGTTTGATGAGTTTCCAAACGCGTTCAGGAAAATTAACCACTTGTCGCCAAGCTAAAGCCGCACCGCTTTTGAGTACATTCCAACCCCAACGACTGACCGCTTTAATGCCGCCCCAAACTTTGCCGCCTGCCCATTTTATGCCGCGCCAAACCGCACTCGCACCTTTTTTAATTCCACCCCAGACCGCACTTGCTCCCTTCTTAATGCCACCCCAAACCGCACTCGCGCCTTTTTTAATTCCGCCCCATAATTTCCCCCAAAAACCGCCTTGAAGCTGAGGTCGTCCAGTATGTTGGACTTGAACACCGCCGATGGGTGAACGAGACAGCCCTTCTTGCTGTTGAAGTACATGGGTCAGTTCGTGTGCCATCAACCACTGACCTGATGGCGAGGCGGGCTGATAATGTCCTTCGCCGAATACCACATCGCGCCCAACGGTGAAAGCTCTAGCTTGGACGGATTGAGCCAATCGCCCCGCCTCTACGCCCGTGTGAATTCGCACATGGCTGAGGTCATGCCCAAAACGTGGTTCAAAGAATGTGCGGCTTGAGGTCGAAAGTGGTTGTCCACCACCACGAAGCGCGTTAATTCTCGATGCTTGGTTTGGCGATACCGTGGGGGTCTGACCAGCCAGTTCTTTGGTCTGCATGGTTGATTCATCACCCTCGCCCGTTGGGGCTGTGGACTGTTGTTCCTCCCCAGCTCCTTGCGTTCCTGCGTCATCTTCCAGATTGTCGGATTCCAGCAACAGGGCGGCGACTTGTTCTGGGCTGCCGCTCTCTTCTTGTCCGTTTGCTTCCGTTTTTGCGGTGTCATCAGTTTGATTGCCTGCATCTGCCGCCGCTTCATTCTGATTTGCTTCGGCGGCGGGTGTATCGCTAGCCGTCTCGTCTGACGCACGATGCAAGGATTCCATGCCCATTGATACGCTAGGAGGTCGTGACCGTTCCGCACTATTCATTGGAAAGCGCATAACCGAATCGGCAACGCTATCCGCCTCTTGCTCGAATCTATCACCCACCTGTCCCAAAACAAGATCAGGTTGGGGAATCATCGGCTGAGCGGGGCTTACGCGAATTTTGCCAAAATCATGAGCAAAACGTGGTTCGGAGAATTCACGCGAGTTTGTTTGCTCGGATGCCGTCTCGTCCTTCACGCTTTTGCCGTTAAGCGAGCTGTGTACACCGTGAGCAGTTGGCAAAAAGGCGGGGGTTTTGTCTGGTTGAGCAATCTTCATTCTATTCATGACCGATTCCTCCATACACCGATTGGGCAACTTGCTGACCGAGTTGAGTTGGGTTGTTGCCAGTGATGTGAATGCTGCTTGTGGACAGTCGCGCTAACGCACCGCCTTCGGTCAGATGGCTGGCTAGTCCGCCGTTGCTCAGTAGTTGGGTCAGTTCAGCCGTGATACTGGCTTGCAGTAAATGGCGTTGATTGGGGGTGATGTCTACGCCGTCTAAAATCAGCCGCTCAATGTGCAGATTGATGTTCATGACTTGCCTCCTACCACGCCCAACACGCGAAATTCAGCTTCATTGATGGGTTTATCCAGTTTGCGGAACTCGCACCGCATGGCTTCAAAAATCAGCATCATGGTGACTTTGTGCGGCGTGGTTTTTGCGGCTAAAAATGCCGCGTTCAGAGCAATATTGTGTATGCTACCGCCCGTCAGATTAAATTTAGCCAAATGTTCATAATCTAATTCGCCGACTGGCGTTTGTGCTGGAAAAACCTTGCGCCACATTTCAACGCGTTCTGTCGCATTAGGAAACGGAAAGTTGACGATGAAACGTAAGCGGCGCATGAATGCTTGATCCAATGAGCTTTTCATATTGGTTGCCAGTATCGCAAGACCACGATACGCTTCTATACGTTGCAACAGATAGTTAACTTCAATGTTGGCGTAGCGGTCGTGGCTGTCTTTGACTTCACTACGCTTGCCAAACAATGCGTCGGCTTCATCGAAAAATAATACCGCGCCACCATCTTCGGCGGCATCAAACAAACGCCGTAGATTTTTTTCTGTTTCGCCGATGTATTTGCTAACGACGGCGGACAAATCAATACGGTAAAGATTCAAATTCAATGAATTAGCAATCACTTCCGCCGCCATCGTTTTACCTGTTCCGCTTTCACCTGCAAAGAGTACGCTAAGCCCCAGTCCTCGATTCATGGTGTTGAGAAAGCCCCAGTCGTTATAAACTTTGCCGCGTTGGTCAACTTGGTCGGTAATTTGCCGCAACAATACAGAAGGTTCTTTAGGCAAGACCAAATGTTCCCAAAAGGCTTTGGCTTCAATTCGTTGTGCTAACTGATTCAAGCGTGGGCTGGTTTTAATCAGGCAATTTTGCCAGACGCGTTGTTGCAGATCGTCTTGTTCGGTTTTTTCTGTGACAGCATCGCTAGCAATTTGTTGGATGCTGGATAAATCAAGGTTAAATTGTCCAGCCAAGCGAGCCGACAATTCATCGAATGTTTCCCCTAATGCGTCATGCCAAGCCGTTTGTTGTTCGATGGCAGTCGGTTTATTTATTTCTAACATCAAGCTGTCTAATTCAGGATGAATATCGCGTGTACCAAGCACCACGACACCACCGCCACTGGCTAACAGACGTTGCAAGATAGTTCTAATCTGTGACGTAGCATCGTCCACTTGATGGGCATCCAAATACAGCGCGAGTGGCAATAATAGGCGTTCACGTCCCCATAAACGTAATAGACTTTCTAGTTCACTGCTTTGCGTGGGCAATGTTTCAACGGGGAATTGCGCTATTTGTAAACCCAGTTGAGACAAGGCATGACGAGCTACTGCCAATTTTGCCTGTGTATCCGCTCCCGTGAGTTGAATAAGCAAACACCGTTGTTCCGCTTCATTGGCATGAGTTTCTAAATAATGGCGTAGCATTTGTGCCGCTTGTAGTTGCGAGGGTGCTAATGCGGTGGTATCGGCGTTAGCTATTGCCAACGGAACGGCAAATGGCATTAATCTGTCATCTAATAATTGCTTAGGTTCAACTAGATAATTAACGATACGTTCATCGGCGCGTAACGCGCTGGTAGTCAGCGGCTCAGCGGCAGGTTGGTTAATTTCTAATAATCGCCAATAACGTAACGGTCTACTGGCAGACAGTGCATCCCATTCAGGATTATCAAATAATTTTAATGCCAGTGCGAACGTGGGATAAGGCTTATAAGGATTGTCCTGTGCTTTAGCGCACAAGGCGGCAGTTTTGCCATCCAACTCCATCGCAACACAAAGCAGTAACACATCGCGTTCAAAACGGCTTAGTCCAAGTTGTCGGCTAAGAATAAGTAAAACGGGCGGCGGTTCGACAGCTTCTGCCGCCGTCATTTTTTCAGCGATTTCCGCTATCAACTTATCTTTGCTAGCGGTGTCATCTTTTGCCGCTGATTTGGGACAAGCACTTTTAAACCAGCAAGTCTTTTCCTTGCCACTAACCGAAATAGGTTCTAGCGCGGCAATTTGTCGTTCCAGACGCAAATGTAGCCACTGTAGTGCGTCACTTAAGTAGGTATTATTGGCTTGTAGCCATTGCTGATAGTCGCTCATGTGATGGTCACCTTTTGATTATCAGCAAATACAAAACGTGGCGGGTTGTCCTTACGGTCAAAGGGCAGACTATCTACGCCATCTACCCGTATATAAACGGGTTGCAAGCTCAGTACCGATGCTGATGGTATGTCAAACACTAAAGTATCCGTTGCGGTAATATGCGGGTTGGCAGTGACTTCACGATCTCCCAACAATAACCTTGCCGCTTGGTTAACCAACACTTTCGGGCTACATTGGACGGTCAGCGTGACATTGCCTGCTATGCGAACCACAGGATTGGCGGGTATTATCTGATTCACTTTGATAGCCAATGGTAGGCTTAATTGATTGGTCACTCGGCTACTCCCTGCTTGTTCAATCACTGCGGTCACTGTGTACAATCCAGCTGCCCAATCAGTTTGCACTGAAACATCATTGGGTAGTTCAAATCGTATATCTGTGTCGCTACGGTCAGTGTCAGGGATGACAATAGTTCGTATGCCCAGACTGGGATGGCTAAAAATCAGGCTGACTTTATCGCCGCTCAAGTGTTGCCCTTGAAACGTCAAGAACAAGCCTAGCCAAGCATTGGGCAAAGAAGGCAGACGTTCAGGCGACTCTTTGTCTGCCAAGAAACTGATGTAAATTTTATCCAGCCGAGGAAAAGACCCTAATAAGGTCTGCACGCCCCTATCATCTTGACCGCGTTGTAAAACAGGCGGTGCGGGGTTAACGGCATCGTCAGTCTCAATCAACACCACACTAGCACGATAGGCAACCGACAACGCAAAAGGTGTTTCAAAAAATATCGACCATATTTTTGATAATTCATCCAAATTTAGCGGTAACGCGGTAATTCTAACTGGCTCCATTGCTTTATCGAGATTAGAGCCGCTCAATACTACCCGACTAGCAATAGCATCTTGAATGGCTAGTCTCGATAACACAGCATTGGCATGTAAATCACGCGCTACTGCACCCAACATACGTTGTGGCTCTAACGCATTTTCATCACCATAAAATGCCAGTAGATAATATAAATCCAATGCCACTTGTGGTCGTTGAGTCAGTTTTCCTGCAGAGTCACGCGTTGGCAAATCGTTATTGCGTAACGACGGATTAGACATTACTTGATACAGACAAAGCTGTACCCAACGTTGTGCATTAGGCGGTGGCGTATTTTGTGGTCGTCCGATAACCACCTCCGCACCACCGACTGCTTGTTGGGCGGCTTTTTGAACAGCCGCCGACAATGCGGCGGTGACGGTAGCGATGGCAAGTGAATTACTCATGTTCTGCCCCCATTACGTTGTTTAAGATAGTCGTCCAGACTCATGGTGGTACTGGTTGCACGCGGCTTTGCAACTGATTTTTCTGTACTTTGGCTAGCACGAATTTCGATACGTCCTATGGTGACTTGAATCGTCGGTGCAGGTGCTGGTGTCTCGCTATCAGATTGGCTAGCAGGTGTTTGCATATTCGCCTGACTAGGTATGTTCGACACGCGGGTGATTTGTTCGGAGCGCACAGCTATGCTGACGGGTTTAACAGGTGCAGAATGCGGTGATTCTTTTTCACGGCGGTCAGTTGCCGACACTTCTTTGATGACCCGCTCGCTGTGCGTGGTTTCAGTAAAACGCTCCTGCACACGTTCAACAAAAGTGTGGGTGTTTTCTATGGGTAGCGGAGTGTGACGAAGTTCATGCGTAACGGGTTTATCAACGAATTGGGTAGCACGGTGACTGACTGGTTCGGTATCAACTGGAGAAAAACCCCGCTGATTTATAGACGGTTTCTGCTCATGATTAGGCGATTCGGTCTTCTTAATCACAAGTTCGGGCTGTTCAATAATCTTAGGCGGTTCTTGCCGACTGGCTTCTTTTTGAACAGGGACATCAGCGGCGGAAGTCACCGTTTTTTGTATAACAGGATTATCTGTAGCCCTTGTCGTAGCCGCTTGCACCCGAACAGGCGGGTCAGATACTTGCTGAACGACATCCAAATTATTTTTAATGGCGGGTTCGCTGTCCAGCGTTTCAAACCGACTCGCTAAACGCGGTTGCACAGGTTCTACCTGATGCAGTGTTAACGCCGCTAAATGACTTAAGTATCGGCTCATTGCATCACCCGCTCCAGATAAAGTCGCCGCCGTGTTGGACTCATTGCCAAAATATCCGCTTCACGCCAAGCGTAAGCCTTAGCTAACAGATGCACTTCATTCAAAACACGTTGCGCCCAAGCATTGATTTCGCTCCAAAGAAATGAGGCAATATCAAAAGCCGCTAACCAATTATGCTGACAAGCAGGGCAAGATAATTCCAACTGTAAATTAGCTTGAGGGTCTGCCTCTGACATTGCCGCTTCCACTTTTTCCAGAATTTCTTCGGGCAATTGATGCACCGTACAAACCTGACCATCACGCGAGGCGGATAATAAACAGCGTTCAAACAACACGCTACGCGCTTCGTCCACGCTTTGAATGACTTCAATCAATAGCAAATCCTGACTATCAGGTAGCCGAAACGCCAGCTCAAAATCTGCTTGTTTCAATACTAATGGCTGTTGTACCACATCATTCGATGCCACACTAATATCCGCCACATCCAGCACCAATTCCAACTGCTCATCACAAACTGGACAGCTTGCCAGACTGGTTAATTTTGACCCAAACAACGCCTCGCGTAGTTTCAACACCAAGCCATCGCGCTGACCAATAGGCAATTTTAACAATTGCTGTTCGGATAATTCTGGATGCACCGTAGCAAGCAGTGTCAACAAGCGGCGCGAACCCGACTGCGACGAGCCGAGTTCCCACGCTGTCAACAAATCCGCCGTCGTGATGGGATTCATGACTATTGCGGTTCGGTAAAGGTTTCTTCAGCGGGTTCAGGAACTTCATAATCGCGCTCCCAACCCTCGTTTTCCAACTTGATATGCTGAATAGCAATAGCATTGGCGTTGGCATCCAAATCAGGCATTGCTTGAAATTCAGACACCCAGCAGCGAAATATTTTATAAGCAACCGCTAACTGCCCCGCTTCATTGTAAAGCTCAATGATGATGTCTTTACGAAAATCTTTGAGCGATACTTCCGAACCTAGCCCTGAACCGAAATTCCAAACTTTATTCGCCCACTGTTCAAACTCTTTATCGTGAGTAACGCCGCGCTCTAAACTAATCGCTTCATATTCGGTACGACCAGGTGATTTTCGGCTACTACTAGGATCGCCGCCTTCGCGGTGTTTAACCACCTCCGTCGTCCGCTTGAGTGCGCCGACTTTACTCACACCCGCCACATATTTGCCATCCCATTTAACGCGAAACTTGAAGTTTTTATAGGGATCGAATCGTTGTGCATTAACGCTAAACTGTGCCATGACTTGTTCTCCTTAAACTTCAATTTGTCCAGCAATTTGCTGGAGTTTAATGACGACAAACTCGGCTGGCTTTAAAGGCGCGAAGCCGACTACGATGTTGACGATACCCGAATTGATATCAGTTTGATTGGTGGTTTCTTTATCGCATTTAACAAAATAAGCATCTCTGGGCGTTGTTCCCTGAAATGCGCCTTGGCGAAATAAGTTGTGCATGAATGCACCGATGTTCAGACGAATCTGCGCCCAAAGTGGCTCATCGTTGGGTTCAAAAACCACCCATTGCGTACCGCGATAAAGACTTTCTTCAATAAACAATGCCGTGCGACGGACGGGAATATATTTCCATTCATCGGCTAATTGATCAGCACCGCGTATCGTTCTAGCTCCCCAGACTACGCGACCACTGCCTGTAAAATTACGCAAGCAGTTGATACCTATCGGATTGAGCATCCCATTTTCGGCATCGTTGAGATTTACTTGTAAGCCTTGAATACCGCTTAACGAAGCTTCAAGACCCGCTGGCGCTTTCCAAACGCCGCGAGAGGTATCAGTACGCGCCATAATGCCCGCCACCATGCCACAGGGAACAAAAGTGTCGATTTGCCCTTCACTGATGGGGTCACTTTGCAATACGCGTGGGAAATACAAGGCGGCATTACGCGTTTCAACGCCTGATAAATTCAATGCACTTAATCCATCACGAGCAGTAGCCGCTGCCGTTTCTTTATTTGCTCCCCAACCAGCAGGTGAGTCAACAATCAGCACGGCTCGTCTATCAGCACAATATTTCATGGCATCTTGATAGACACTACTCAATGTATCGCCATTGCGTGTATCAGGCGGAATACACAGCAAATTAAACAAATCCGCTTTATCTAAAGCATACATTCCTGTTTTGGTAGCTTTGTCACCGATGATGTCGTTTTTGGTGGTTAAAGCCGCACTATCTGCACCACCAGTAAATTTTTTGAATTTACTGGAGTCTGCGGCGGGGTCTGCGGGGTCTTCCTCTGGTTTTGCATCTAGTGGCTTAGTAGTCACTAAATCAGGCGTGCCATCGACTTTTTTTTGAACAAGCACAAGATTTGATTCAGCGGCTAGTACCCGATCCAGTCGCCGCGCACCTGCACCAGAAGTAATTGCAACATTGAGAAAACGTTCAACACGACCTTTGCCAGGTTCTTCGTAGACGGTCAAATTGAACAAATCAGTCTTAGCAATACCATAACGACTTGCAACGTCATCGGTAATGCCTTTTACATCCACTGTATAGGTAAATTTATCTCCCGCTGCTCCAACGCTGATTGCCTCTAATTTGAGGTCTGCATTTTTTGACTTAGTAGCCGATTTTTGTAATCGAACGATAATGGCCTGTTGCCCACCATTCAAATAAAAATCACGAACAGCGTAGACCATTGGAAAGTCCACATGTAAATCACCGAAAGTTCGAGTGAAATCACTATAGCTATTGATGGTGATTGGCTCATCGGTCGGCCCTCGTAAAGCGCGACCCAGAAAAGCGGTGATTGATGTGGCTACACCCGTAATGGTGCGAACGCCGCTGGGAATTTCCTCGATGTATACACCGGGATAGGAGAGTATTGCAGGCATGATGTACTCCTCTTTAGTGCTACTTGACACCAGATTGCACATCCGCGAGAAGTGAATCTTGCGTGTCGAAACAGGCTGCTATTGGCAGAACCTCAAACCCAGATTAAGCCTTGCCAGCCAACCAAAATAAAAAAGGTTAAGTATATTGCGATAAGTCGCTCTGTATTGGTACGCTAAAACTATACTGCGTGTATTCGCAATACACAACCATACGACACTAATCACTTAACTGAAAAATTAGTCAACTAAGATTTAAAATAGTTCAAAAAATATAAATTTTTTATTCTGGTCAACCAAAACCTGACACTTTTGACTACTCTAGTCTAATAGCCGCTGACACATGGAAAAGAGATAATGAAGCAATTATTATTCGAGGTGTTGATGAGCGAGAAACGAGCCACCAAGAGATAGCCAAAAGAATTTAAAGAAGAAGTGGTAGCGTTGGTCACCGAACAAGGTGACAGGGTGGCACAAGCAGCAGAGTCAGTGGGTATTTGCACGAATCAACTGTATCGTTGGAAACAAGAGCAAGAGGCGACACGAGACAGTCTGCTGACAGCGGATGAGAAAGCGGAACTGTTGAGCTTGCGCAAGGAAAATAAACGTCTGCGCATAGAGCAAGGAATCTTAAAAAAGGCGAGTGTCTTCTTTGCGAAAGAAATGCAGTGAAGAGTCGTTTTATCAAAGACTTATCGGTGATTTATTTTATTAGGCTGTTGTGTCGAGTGATGCAAGTGAGTCATTCTGCCTACTATGATTGGCGTAAGCGATCGGCTAAGCTGATCAGTGCCGAAGAACAGCATCTATATCGTCGTATGAAACAGCTGTTTGCTGAAAGTCTGGGCAGTCTAGGCTCAGAACGATGCTGAAACACTTGCGCAAAGAAGGCTTTATCATAGGACATTATCGTGTTCGCCGCTTGATGGCGAGACTATACCTCAAGGTCATGCTACGGCGTGCTTACAATGCCACCACACTGCGTAAACACACGCACGCGGTGGCAGAAAACCTTGTCAATCAAGACTTCAACCCCAAAGAGGCAAACCAAGTATGGGCAGGCGATATAACCTACTTACGCACCCACGAAGGCTGACCGTATTTAGCCATTATCATGGACTTATACTCCCGACGCATCATTGGCTGGGCGATGGACAAACACATGATCTTTGGACTGGTTGAGCGAGCAATGCTGATGGCGATTCATTGCTTGTTGGGATAATCCTGTCGTTGAACGCTTCTTTGGCAGTTTAAAAAACGAATGACTGTTGAAAATCTATCACTTAACCAGAGACACTACGAAACAAAGCGTGCAGCACTACATTCGTTACTATAACCAAGTACGCTTACATTCTGCTAACGGCGATTTATCCCCTAGTGTTCTTGATCTGTCTCAATCATAAAGTGTCAGGTTTTGGTTGAGCAGAACAAATAAACATTTTTGAAATTAAAAACATAAAGTAAAAAAAATATAAAAAATGTTATAAGGCTTAATTAATCTATATAATATTATTAAATATTCACTATTTAACATGTTCTATTTTCCATGAGAGACTTTGGCGTTAAATTGAAGCTTGCAAAAGAGTTTGTCGGTTTTATGGGTAGCTCACCCGAATTCAGGTCTTTGTTTGAAAAGAAAAGTCAGCAATATCACAACACCTATTCCGCACTGGACATCAGAAATGCTAAATTGAAGCTGTTAGGTGTTGAGCCATCTGCTTTACAGACAGAACATAAATTACCGCCTATTATTAACTGCCGCATGGCAAAAGGCGGAACTGGAAAAACGACTATTTGCGGCGGCATTGCTTCTGCTTTGTCCATGTTTGGCTACCGCGTTTTAATGATAGATGGTGATCCGCAAGCCTCATTGACTGGGCTTTTTGGTATTAATTGGGCGACCGAAAACATCACGCATATCGGTGAGTTAATGCTTAAATTTTCCCGTAAAGAAGAATACCGCATAGAAAACGCCGTCAGACCGCTTTATGAAGGCAATATGCTTGACCTGATTGCTTCTGATATTTCTCTAGTCAATGCGGATTCTTGGCTGATGGGCGTTACCAGCCGTGAGTTTGTATTTAAAAAATTTCTCGATGCCAACGTGGAATTTTTTAGCAAATATGATGTGATTATGATTGATTCAGCACCCTCAACAAACCTTCTGACTAATACGTTTATGTGCGCCTGCCAAAAAATATTGGCTGTCGTTTGGCTAGATGGGCAATCGCTTAAAGCCATGCAAATTTTGGTCAGTAATGTCAATGAATTGAACGATGCCTTTCATTCGATGGGATTTCATTTGGATGTCCATATTGTCGCTAACGGCTATCACCCCAGCTATAGTCCGTGCAAAGATGCCATGTCCACCTTAATATCAAGTTACCCAGACAAGATAAACAATACCGTTATTCCGCACGCAGTGAGTTTCATGAAACAAGTTGAGCTGTTTAAAGAAGAAAATAGCGGCACTGTTTTGGAAAGAGAACCAAACTCCATAGCCGCTAGAGCCATTATTGATTTATCAAAAAGCCTGGTTAAAGAATATGACATCAAACTTTCTGGCATTCAGGTTATTTAATAAAGGTACTCTTATGAAAAAACCAATTACCGTCAGCGGTCTTATACAAACAGGCGTTATTCAAGACAACCTTACAACCAGTTTACCAAAATTTAAAGGACAGTCTGATTTTTCCAGTGACATTACCATTCAAATAGCATTAGAACAAATACAACCTAATCCCTATCAACCCAGACGCATATTTCCTGATATAGAGCTACAGGAACTGGCGGCTTCTATTGCAGAAATAGGACTAATCCAACCCATAGCGGTCAGAAAAATTAGTGAAACATCCTATCAAATCATTGCGGGTGAGCGTCGATTCAGAGCCTTTAAATTGCTCAATAAATCAGAAATACCGTGTGTTCTATTTAGCTGTGCCGATGCCGATATGGCAGTCATGGCGATTGCCGAAAATGTCAATCGGCAAGACTTGAGTGATTATGAAATTTCCAAATCTATTCGTAATGTAGAAAACTTGTTCCCTAGCAAAACCAGTCTTGCCGAATCTTTAGGATTTCAGCGCGAAGACATGTACCGATATTTTGCTTACGATGCCCTGCCAGAATTTGTGATTGAAAAACTGGAAGCCAATCCAAGGCTTTTATCCAGAAATGCCGCCGCTGACATTAAGCGTATTTTTAATAAAATATCTCCTGAGCATTACGAATTTGCTTTGACGGCATTCAAAGAAGCCGTTGCGCTGCTTGAGTTGGCAGAAATAGATCAAACCAAGATAGCCAATTTTATCTCTCTTAAAGTCAAACATTTTAGTGATGGTGAAATTCTGGAAGTGAATAACAAAAAAGAAGAATTTTTTATCAATAATAAAAAAATCGGGCATTTTTTCTCGTCACATAAAGGCGTAGAAGTAAAAATTGCCGTAGGTGTGCTGAGTTATGAAAAAACCGAAGAACTTAAAGAAATTCTAAATAATTTCCTAAATTCCTCCAGCTCGCAGTCTTAAAATATGTAAAAAGTGTATCTACTAGATACACTTTTTATCAAAGTTTTGAGAGAAAACCGCTTAAAGCCGTTTAACAAGGTGTCGAAAAATATCGACACATCAGACTGCTCAGATGTGTGATTAGCGTACTCACTTGTTAATTAACATACAAAACTACCCTGGAATTGGGAAAATCTATATCCTATCAACTTGAAGATACTGTGTTGAGGGTTTGAAAATTATCGGTAATTCTAGTGGCGAGAGAGTCTTTGATTTTCAAAATGGTTTGTGTGAAGAAAAGAGCAAGCCGTTCACGGAAATCCTGAGCAGACTGAAAGGCGACATTATTGCGAACCTGCTCATTCATGAGCTTCCATAATCGCTCGATGGGGTTAAGATTGGGGCTGTATGGCGGTAGATAGTGGAGTTGTATGCGATGCGCCAAAGCCGCGTCTTTAACGGACTGGCTATGATGGTAACCCGATTGATCCAAAATAACGTGCAGATTTTCTGCTTGTAGGTAGGATTGCCTGAGTTTTGCAAAGAAACCGTTGATGGTGTCTGCATTGACGGTTTCAACAAAATCGCTGGTGACGGTCAGGATTTTCAGTTCGATTGCGCCGATGATGTTGACTCGTGTTCTGGACGAGGTGGTTGCAATGGGCTTGTCCGCGCCTTTTTTAATCCATCCGTAGCCAATCTTGGTTGCCATGGTGGGGTGTACGGCATCGATGAAAAGAATGGTGGTCATGCGCTCGGGGCAAAAACATACGCCAAGGAATTTCAATCGCTACATACTACTGAAAAATCTAGCGTACTATTTTTTCCAAATTCTGAGTTTGCTCCTACTTAAGTTATTGACTGGCAATAAGCCGTACACCATTACGATTGTGGAAGCTAATAAACAGCATAATCCCAGAGATAATAGAAGTTACGCATTGACAGAGGGTGTAGGCTATGTATTTTGAACGCACCGAAGCCAAAGAAAGTTGGCAAATAATGATAAGAGAAAGCAGCCGCCCAACG
>WSSedA1B3DRAFT_1000052_pt1 | contig 31141 bp, 34 predicted proteins | sample WetSurSiteA1Bulk_FD_9468 | JGI IMG/M metagenome (IMG submission 9468)
TCTTTTCATAATTTTTTATCTCTGCAATCTCTTCTGGAGAAGGGCCTGGCGGTACGGGAGCACCCGCGCCGGTAAATATTGCTTTTCTTCCGGGTAATTCTGTCATATCCATCCCACCATTATTTGTCCGGTATTGGTTTTTTTCGCCATGTACATTCCTGCGGTCTCACTTTTTTACCACTTCTTCAATCACTTTCTGCACATCTAACCAGATAATCAATTGTGTGTTCTTTTTGTCTGCATCATCCCGCTGCAGCTTGATGATCCCTTTTACAAATCCAGAGACTTCGGATGCTAATCCCTCACCCAGATGTTCGACATCGGATTCAGCTACCTGGAGGACACCAATTACATCATCAACAATAATTCCAATATTGCTGCCGGATACTGCTTCAGGCACAAGAACGATTATCTTCTGGTTATCCCGTGCCTCCTGGTTCACTAATCCGAGCATGGTGTTGAGGTTCATGATATTGGTGATCTCTCCTCGAAGATTAATAACACCGGAGATGTAATGAGGTGCCCGGGGAATCGGAGTAATCTGGAGCATCTCGACAATTTCCCGCGCAAGGTGTATATCGAGGGCATAATGCTCACCCCCCAGAATAAATTCTACCACTTCAACCATTGCAACCATTTTTACCTCAGCCTGAACCGGTCCATGATCTTTTTGAGGCGGTTTGCCAGATCAGCAAGTTCTGCAGATGCGCTTGCAATCTGTTCAGTGGATGCACTTGTCTCTTCTGCAAGAGCTGCCATATCTTCCATGCGTCCCTGGTTATCGCGGGTGATAACACTGGTCTTTTCCATACCGTGAACAACGCGGGTTGTTGCCTCTGCCTGGTTCTCGGTTGCCTTGGTAATCTCGCTCACTCCCTGGGAGACAACATTTGACTCAGCAATAATGCGGTTTAAAGCCTCGATCGTCTTGTTTACACTTTCGATTCCTGCCTGGATCTCGGTATAAGAGCTTTTTATCGCAGCTGCAGTTTTGTCGCTGTTATCCTGTATTGAACTGATGAGACTGTCAATATGGTTGGTGGCGGTCTTTGACTCTCCTGCAAGGTTTCGCACTTCGCCCGCGACTACTGCAAAACCACGACCATGCTCACCAGCCCGTGCAGCCTCAATAGCTGCATTGAGGGCAAGCAGGTTTGTCTGGCTGGAGATGTCAGCGATGATCTTTACGATATTGGAGATCTCCTTCATCCTTTCGTTGAGCGCAGTGATCTCGTTTACACTTTCCCCGGCAATTTTTTCCACCGTGGTCATTTTGGCGGTTGCAATCTTACCCAGGTCAGACGCAATGCTCCCTTCCATCGCCGCCTTCTGGGCATGACTCATCAGATCCTGTGATGTACTTGCAATTTCTTCGATAGACGCGGAAAGATCGGACACTTCTTTTCCGATCTTTTCGATCTCCTCGAGTTGTTTTTTTGCGCCGTCAGCAGATTTCTGTGTACCAACCGCCACCTGTTCTGTTGATTTGGAGATTTCCGATGTTCCACGGCTTGTTTCTTTTGTCGTGACTTCAATTTGTTTTACTGACTTTTCCAGCTCTTCGATGACTTTTTTAATGGAATCGACGGATAAATTATAATCTTTTTTCAACTTGCTGAGTGGATCTCCTTCAATAATCGGGGCCTGGAACGTGAGATCCCCTTTAGCGATTTTTTCAAGCCCGCTTTCAAGGACTCCAGCACTTATTGAGAGGGCTTCTGCTTTTTTCTGCGATTCCTCCATTAACTGCTTGACTTCTTTTTCTTTTTTGCGTCTTTCCGTGATATCGTTTAATACGACCAGCAGGTTTTCAACATTCCCTTCTGCATCAAGCAGCGGTATATAGAACCATTCCAGGGTGAAAGTACCTTTCGGGAATTCTATCGTCGATTCTCCCTGGCTGCGTTTTTTGGATTTAATCGTTCCTTCGACTGACTCTCCCTTATTCCTGAGATACTTGAACTCCTTCATGGAAAGGGATGTTGCCTTTTCAATAGCATACCCGGTGAGAATGAGAAATGCCTGGTTAGAGATTTTCACGTTCAGTTCAGTNTCAATGACAAAAAGGGGATAGGGATTTTCCTGGATGATCCGGTCTACCCTCTGCTCCACTTTTTTTACTGCTTCCATCCTTTCGTGAAGCTCGGTGTTATCAATCCAGATATAGAAAGCCCCGTCTACTTCTCCGTTTTTGGTTAGTATCGGAATTGCATTGAGTATCAGGTATTTTTTGACCCCGTCAGGAAATGTCACAAGGCAATGGGTTATCGCAAGTTTCTTTGTTTCAAAGCATGCATAGACGTTTTCTCCTGAAAGAACAGTGATAGAAAAATCTGTCAGCTTCTTTTTCAATAATTCCTGCCGTGAACCCCGCCACATGGTTTCATAGGCTTTATTGATATGAATTCTTGTCTTGTCCTTCCGTAATATTGAAATCGCCATCGGGTTATACTGTATCATCACGTCTGCACGGTGCTTCAGCTCTTTTGCTTCAGCAGCTTTTTCCAGCGTCCTGTTCACCAGCTGGATGACCGGTTTCAACCCGGCGTCAATATTCGTTTCGTCAATACGAGCCGAAAAATCACCTTCACTGGATTTTTTTAAAGCATGTTCAATCTCTGTCAGGTCCATTTCATCACCTCGTCTGCAATGGTTTTATATGCAATTCCTGCCGGGCTGTCCGGTGCAAAATGTGAAATCGGCAACCCGCGTTTCTGGGCCTCGTACACAGCCGAAGAGAACGGTACTGTGTAGACACTTGGGAACCGTTGCTTAATAATCAGGAGCGTCGAAGATAACCGTTCCTGCTCATTTTTTACGTCAAGAGCTGCCTTAAGATCTTCAGGAGAGGGTTCAGGTTGCTTGGTAAAGATGTTCCGGAGCTTGGTGAAGATCCCTTTTCTTTCCTCACCTCCGTGTTGAGCACAAGGCGGGCTTATTCCTTCGCCCCAGCGAGTCACGATTGCCATATCCGGCCTGATGTCTTTTCCAAGGTCATCTTTTATATCCGAAAATATTGTCGAGAGGGTAAAAACACCATTGAGAGCAAAGGAGCCCGAATCGAGCGTCACCACGACATGATCAGCCGCATAGAGGCCATTGAGTACAAACTGACCAATGCTCGGTGGTGTATCAATGAAAATAAAGGCATACTGGTCTTTTATTTGTTCAAGTGCTTCTTTGAGTATCCCGGTTGGGAACGCTGCATGGTAGAGATAGGGTTCCGCACCAACAAGGTCAAGATGCGCAGGTGCCAGGTCAATACCGGAACCCGTTTTTTTGATAATCTCCTGCATCGCAACCCTGGGAAAATCCCCGGTTCCTCCCATGAATACATCGTACATATTTTTTCCAGAAGTCCTCCTGGGTTCAAAACCGAGCCCGGCAGTTGCATTCGCTTGGGGATCGCAATCAACAACCAGCACCTTTTTTCCAGCCTGGTGACAAAATCCTGCAATATTCAGGCAGCAGGTTGTCTTACCCGTGCCGCCCTTGTGATGAGAAAAGGTAATGATAGTAATTTTACCACCTGATTCAAATTAAAAATACGTATATATCCTATAATAACTATTGTTTACGGTAGAATGGTATTCAGAATTTATTAAAAACCCTGATTTTTAAAAATGGGTAATTCAACTTTCAATATTTATCACCAATTCCTGGTCTTAATGACAATAAAACCTCCAGAATTTGCCAAGGCTTTTTCAAAAGAGCGGTTCTGACAAATAATATAATTTTAAGAAGAGTCAAAATTGTCATTTTTTGATATCTGGCACGATTCAAAGAACAATTTGGGATTTCCGGCACATGATGAATTTTTATCATACATTTTATTATCTTGACACGCCATTTTTCCTGTATGCGGGGAGAGAAGCTTTCAGACGCCATTGACTATGATAAGCTGAACCTGTTGCAGAAAGATTTTTCCGGATATATTGCCCGCAATACTGAAAAAGTAGATGCAAACCTCCCGGTTTTTTATGGTCACGTGATATCAGCTCTTGAGAATTCTTTCCCTGATATTTCTGATGATACTCACGATGAATTCATTGATCAAATCACATTTGAAGTACTGAATGCAAGCAGGAACACCAATGATTTTGCCTATCTCAATAAAGTTATCCAAAATGCCATTCGCTTTAAAAAGCGAAAAGATGCAGAAACCGGGGTAAATATTGTTGTTGGACTCAAACTGGTAAAAAACGCGGATTTTGCACATGCAATCGATTTTTTAAAAAAATACCGTAACCTCGATACAAAGATTGGGACTACCCTGGCATTCTGCTATTATGCTCTTTCCTTAAAAGACATCAAAAAAAATGAATCTGTTTCAGAGATCCAGCGGCCCAGTGAGATGGAACTTCTTGCCCGCGAAACCATGCTCAGCCTGGCACGCAATCCTGCACCTTTAAACGAGGTTAAACAACTGGAGATGGATGATCCGTCAATCCTCGAGAAGATTTTCTGGCAGATGCTATTCCTCGCAATCGAATGGTTCCCCAGCGAACGTTGGTTCATTGAGGCCGGACTGGAGAATGCTGCCCGTTCCCATGACACGGAAATGAGGAAGGTGCTCCTGGATATCAGTTCAGAGCGGTTTTATAATGATATTCAATTTCTTCGCGTGATGTTTTATCATTATCTTGATAACCGGGATGCCGGTGGCGCTGCGGGTGTACTCAACCACCTTATCCGGCAATATCCCAATGATCTCGAACCGGTCTATCTTGGTTTAAAACTCTCTCTCCTGACGAAAAAAAAGAACACGTTTCACAATTTCAGAAAGCTGGCAAATTCCAAGGGAATGCCGGCTCACATAGTGTTCCTTTTTGATATTGCATTTGATCTCCTTAATCAGGAAAAGATCAATGCGCTCGAACAATTCTCGGATTTTGATAAGGAATTTCCCGATTTACACTACTATAGTACCACCCTCCGTTACATAGCCGGTGATTTTTTTTCAACGGAGGAAACAGAGAGGAAAAAGGCAAAAAAAGCGTTTCTTGATTCCATAGACCAGTATTGCATACACACGCTCAGAAAAATGTCTTAACATAAAAACCAAAAGAAGGAAAAATACAACTCTTACCATGCTCAGATGATTAAAAAAAATAACCAGAGAAATGATTTCATCAGGCGATAAAAATACTGTTTTTATTAAATATTGTTTGCTGTCCCGTCTGCCCTTCTTACCACAACTTTCCCGTTTTCTACCGGGAAAAACGTGACGGAACGGCCAAATTTGCCACCGACATCCTCTGCTGCGAGCTGGATGTGGTGTTCTATTAACATCATCCTGACTTTTTCTGCATTCCTTTCACCGATATTGAGATTGGTTCCGAAATATTCAAACATGCTGGCACCGCCGATCATCTTTGCAAGAATTGACCGGTTCTTGCAGCCAAGCGCATTCAGCTCACGCACCAGGAGGGGGACAGCAGTATCCGCATATTTTCCCGGTCGATCCATCCTGCCGGAACTTTCCGGTAACATTATGTGCACCATGGCACCAAGGTTGAGATTTGGATCAAACATAACCAGTCCGATACAGGAGCCAAGACCGATAGTCATCATCGGGAATGAACCGACCCGGTATTCTCCTATTCCAATCATCGCGGTTTGTCCGTTTTGTATTTGATTGCTGGGCATAGCAGGAGCAAAAATTTTAACCGGTCTTCATCAGGTTCTCGAGAAGTTCTATAATTTTATTGAGGGTGCTCCTCTCCGGCATCATGATAATATCGCTGTCCACTTTATATTCTTCACACGTAAGTTCTGTTGAGAACAACAACACTTCATTTGTCTCTTCCTGCATCTGGGCAATGAGAGACTGCATTGCTGCATGCGCCATGTCAATGGTAAGGGCAGGAGGGGATGGCAGCATCACGAAACCGAGCAGTTCTGCCGTCGCATCAAGAAATGCAGAAACCATGATATTACCCACTTCAAGCAGTGCACTCTCATCCATCTCGCTGAGGGGGCGGTTTGTCTCGGTCAGGCCGAGCATTGTGTTCGTCATGCGGATCGCAGATTCCCGCGTGATATAAAACAGGATATAACCTCCATGGGGGATATCCCCCTGGAGTTCAAATGCAACCATCGCTGCGGATTCTTCACCCATATATTCTGCAAGATGAGAGAGATCCACAACGTTGACAGCCGGGACACTCATTTCGATTGTGCTTCCCAGCATCTGGGAGAGGGTAGTTGCTGCATGTGCAGCCCCGATGTTTCCAAGTTCCTGGATTGCATCTGACTGGATTGTTGACAGTTTCATGATATTCTCCTAGACTATAGTGTTTACATCGATAACCGGAACGACTTCCCCATCTCCAAGGATGGTTACACCACTTACACCCCGGGTATTCCCGATAAAACCGCTCAGCGGTTTTACAACAACTTCCTGTTTACCTTCAACAACATCGACCGGAAGACAACACTTGCGTTTCTGGTATTGTACAACAATGAGGACTTCACAGGAATCCGAAGCCCCCACCAGATCATTCAGCCAGAGTATCTGGAGGACTTCGTTTCGCAGCAGGATCGCTTCACCTTTTCCAATCTGGTGAGAGTCCCCCCGCTTGAAATTAGCCACCTCCACAATGCTGCTGATAGGTATACCCAGCCGTTTTCCGTTGATCCTGACAATCATAACATCAACGATAGCCATTGTCGGCGGCAGCAACAGTTCAAACCGGCTTCCTTTTCCCAGGGTTGTTTCAACCCTTATAGTGCCTTTCAGCGCTTCGATAGATCTCCTGACAACATCAAGACCGACTCCCCTGCCACTGATATCAGATATTTTGTCAGCCGTTGAGAAACCAGGCTGGAATAACAGTTCAATTGCCTGTTCCTGAGAACATAATTCGGCAGCTTCCGGTGTGATAAGTCCCGACTCAATCGCTTTTGCCTTCACCTTCTCAATATTAATTCCTGCACCATCGTCGATCAGTTCAATGATTACCGTGTCATGGTCACGGTGTGCAGCGAGCCTGANAGCTCCTTTACGCGGCTTACCTGCCTTTTCCCGTAATTCAGGAGATTCAATGCCATGATTTACTGCATTCCTGATAAGGTGAAGAAGTGGATCATTGAGCCCGTCCATCACGCTCCGGTCGAGTTCAGTCTCTCCACCCTCAATGATAAAATCCACTTCCTTGCCATCGTACCGGGCAACATCGCGGACAACCCGTGGCAGGCGGTTAAAGATGTGATTTAAGGGAATCATCCTGATGTTCATCATCAGGTTCTGGAGTTCAGAAACCGATCGGTCGACCATCCCGATTGCTTCGTCCATCTCCTTAATTTTGTGCTGTGCTGCAATCTGTTTCAGCCTTCCCCGGTTAATGACAAGATCTTCAATGAGGTTCATGATATGGTCAAGCTGATGGATGTCGACACGGAGATTTTTGATCTCCCGGCTTTTATCCAGTGCCGTGGATTCTTTTTTATCCGTTTCTGTCTTTTTTGCGCCCTCTGGGATCTGCTCAGGAGTCACAATCACATCCGGCGTCACAAGAACTGCTTTTTTTGCAGGGTGAATTACAACTTCGGCAATCTCGGTTCCCGATGCAGCAGTTTTTAGTGCTTCTTCGCCTGCATCACTTGCGATAAGAAGCTCAACCCTGCCGTCAAACTTCCCCTCATCAATCGCTTCCAGAGAAGGGTTCACCGAAAGAATTGTCCCCAGGGATTTCAGGTTTCCCAGGGCGATCATAGCACGCACATCTTTCATTAAACATTCGCGTGCAACCGTTATGGACATCTCGTATTCTATGCAGTTTTCAGCGATTGTTTCAGAATTTGTAATCCCTTCAGGCACTTTTACCTGTTCTTCTGACCTGGGTTGGACCTCTTTTTGGACTTTTGGTTTACCGCCGCCGTGTTCAGTCCATTCTTTGAGAGATTTTACCTGTTCAAGCGGGTTTATTGACGAAGAGTCCCCCCCCGCTTCAATATCGTCAAGCATCTGTTCGATGATATCGGAACATGCAAGGAGCAGGGTGACCATTTCCATTGAAATTTCTGCAGTTCCGCTGCGAATAACCTGGAAAACGTCCTCCATCGAATGACAGAGATGTTCCATGTTGGAAAATCCCATTGAGGCAGATGCACCTTTCAGGGTATGAATTGAACGGAAGATTTCATCTATTGCGTTCTTGTCAGTGCCCAGTTCAAGAAGCAGGAGATTCCTGACCAGGTTTTCATGGTTTTCCCTCGATTCTGCAACAAAAAGACCCCGGTATGCCTCAAATTCAGACACAGGCACCCTCCATTGTGAGCAGTCTCTGCTCTATCTCCCTTGCAAGCTCGTGCAAAGGAACAACCTGATCGACAGCATTGTTTTTGATCGCAGATCGTACCATACCGTAAACAAGGCAATCTTTTTCATCACAGACGAGGCTTACCCCGCCTGCCTGCTTTATAGCATTTGCACCAAGACCTGCATCATTTCCCATGCCACTCAAAATGACCGAAACTGCACATCTCCCATACACACGGGCAGCGGATTCAAAGGTCTTATCAATAGCTGGCCTTACACCATGGACAGGAGAAGATGTGGTATGGACGATACGTCCGGTCATTTTCCCACCGTNTCCCATCTCACCTGAAACGATCGTGTGTACACCTGCTTTTGACANCAGGATTTTTCCTTTTTCCAAAAGATCCCCGTTTTGCGTTTCTTTTACNGGCATGGAAGCAATCCTNTTAAACCGTTCGGCAAGAGCNGCAGTAAAACCAACTGGCATGTGCTGAGTTATGATGACACTGGCAGGNAGGTCAGCAGGGAGCTCTGAAAGCAGTACATCGACCTGTTGCGGGCCTCCGGCAGATGACCCGATAAGTACAACCTTGTCAGAGGATCCTGAAGGATGACAAGAGGGGCTTCGGGGAACAATGGGCGAAGTAAGTGCGACAAGATGTTTGACCTTTGCAATTAATTCCTCGCTGATATCCCGGACATGAGGGAGATCTTTTGGTTTTAACATGAAGTCGTCAGCACCGAGACGTATCGCTTCAAAGGTCATTTCTGCATCTTTGGAGGTAAGGGCACTCAGCATCAGAATTTTGGGATGGTTCTTTCCTTTTTGCAGTTCCCTCAAAACTCCAAGGCCGTCCATTTTTGGCATTTCAATATCAAGGGTGACGAGGTCGGGGTTGAGGGTATTGATCTTTTCCAGTGCATCAATGCCGTTTGATGAAGTCCCCACAATTTCTATTGTGGGATCTTTGACCAGCATATCCCGTATAACCGTGCGCATGAAGACGGAATCATCAACAATGAGAATTTTTACCATAACCGTCAGGAAGCAAGCACGTTTTTCACTTCTTCCAAAACTTTAGGTGCCTGGAACGGTTTGATGATATACCCTTTCGCACCGCTCTTGATGGCAAGTTTCACCATCTGTTCCTGCCCGACAGCAGTACACATAACAACTTTTGCTGCCGGATCAAACTCTTTTATCGCCTTTAAAGATTCAATGCCGTTTAACTTGGGCATCACGATGTCCATGGTGACGAGATCCGGTTTCAGCTCCTTGTATTTTGCAATGCCCTCTTCGCCATCCCCCGCTTCGCCAGCTATTGTATGTCCTCCGGAAAACAGGATATTTTTTAATAGTGTTCTCATGAAGAGAGTGTCATCCACAATCAGAATCTTGCCCATTGGTGATCAATAAATTGTTTGGTAGATTATCCCTTAAAGAAGTATGGGAATTAATATGACGAGATGTTATTGCGTCTGGGATTTTGTAGCATCAGAAATAAACCGGACTCCTTTTGTCGTCAGCTGGATTTCTCTTCGCATGGTAACAACTTCGCCAAGACCGAGTTTTAAGATTTTATCATAGATTGCATCAAGCTGTTTTTGGGAGATATTGAGCATATTTTCGATTGCATGCGAGTCCATACCTGAATAGACTAGCATGGCGACCTGCTGGTCGATGCTGTCCAGCTCGGTCCCTTTCATATCCATCCCCTTTGTTGTGTCCCTGAGGAAATTGAAAAGTACCTGGAGGGTTGAAAGCGGGCAGAGCACAAAGCTGGAAGATACTCCTCCGGATTCAAGGTGATCAATTTTTATTACATCGGTCGGTTTGCCCTGGACATCCCGTTTGGTGAGTTCGATAGCCGCTACATCATTCACCGGGACACAGATTTGCTTTGTTGCAGAGGTGAACCAGATTCCCGAACTAACAACAACGATATTCCCTTTTTCCCACTGGGCATCCTTGATCATTACACCGCCACGGATTGCCGGTGACATAAAATAGGCTATGAGACGGTATGCATTGCAGGATGCGAAGATAAGTTTTTTTAGTATCTGCAGGACTTTTTCAACAGAAAGAATCCTGTAGACAGTTTCTTTATCGGTTTTTACCGTAATTATGAGGACATTTTTCTTCTCGGCAATATCGGATATGGTTTTGAATAGAATTTCAGTGTTGAAAGGAGCCGGGATGGAAATCCGATCTTCAGTGATACCGAGTTTTGTGACAATCCACTCGTGGTTATACTCAATTTTTACCGGGACTTCTTTCATGTATCCTCAGAAACTATGAACCGTAGTTATCCATTTTTTTTAAAAACCCATTAACGTATGTATCAAGGTTATTTTGTTTTCCTGTGTGCAGGCGTCGTTTTTTTCTCTGGCGCCTTACCTGCTTTCAGCATGTCATGCACATATTGTAATTCACTCTCGATTTCTGATGCCGGGGCCTTGAAATCTTTTAAATCCCTGAGCAGGCTGAGATTTTGTTCCTTTGGAACATACTTGACGTCTGAGGCAAGCGAACTTAACATGTCTGCATCACTGCTGGATGCTCCACCGGCAAATGCAGCCATGTCTTTATCTGTGGAGATTTGGTTTTGCGGCAAATCTGCTCCTTTTGGAGCATCAGAAGCAATCCAGTCAGGGTTCACCGCTGGTTTCTGGCTTTCAGCCGCTGATAGAGTAACGGTTGCAGCTGGAGGGGTCTCTCCTTCTAAATCAACGTCAAGATCAATGTCATCAAGATTCACGTCGTCCAGATCGGAAAAGTCCTGATCAATCGATTCAGCTCCTTCAAGACTACTGAACTCTTCAAGACCCATTTCGTTATTTTTCAGGATGCTATCTGCCTCAGAATCAATATCCAGTGAGGGGAAGGGGATTTCCGGCTCACTCATTGTAAGGGTGGACCCTGTTGTTGCAGTACCTGATTCCGGGATTTGTCCTGAAGGTGCCGGCCCCAAAGATTCAGGTTCGTTTAACCCGTCAAGAAGGCTTGTATCAAATTCATCACCGGATAGCGACAGGAAGGGATCCTGTTCTTTTTCCCGATCCTTAATCCCTGGAACAGTGGGACCGCCGGGCGAAGGGATTTTTGTATCGACACCTTTACCAGCAGTGGCAAGTGTAGAGCTTTTAACCTTCTCATTGACCGCTTTATCGAGCAGCGCATCAATATGCTCGACTTTTTTTGCCTGTTTACTGCGTTCTTTGAGAATTGAACGCAGCGATCCAAGTGAAGTAAAAAATGAACGCAGGTGGGAAACGGCAACGGGTTTTTTTGCAGTGCTTGGGGCAGTTGTAGCAATTACAGAACTTATAGAACTTTTTGCATCACTTTTGGGTTGAATGTTCTTTTTCTCAGCAGCTGCCTGTATTGTTGCTGGTTGAAGAGGTTTTTTTTCAAAAAATTTCATTTCGTTCAGCCGCTGAATGAGAGAAACTTTTTTGACGTTTTTTGTTTTTTTCCTTATGAAAACTGTCCTGATATCTGCAATGGTTATTGCGCCAAGAAGCATGAGAATAACAAATCCCACTGCAAGTATCAGGGGGATCATGAGGATAAGAGGCACATCAAACAGGATCATAACCGAGCCGGTGATCACAATCACGGCAAAGAGGATAACCCTGCGCAGACTTTCTTTCATATGAGGTACATTCCCAGAGCACCCGCTGTTGTTTTACCCATATTCGAGAGCCCTTCAGGGCTGAAGAATATGTTCACTCCTATGGGCGCAATCAGTAATATGAGTCCTGTCAATGTACAGAATAGCGCTGTATAGAAATAAAACATATACCGATCCCCTCCACCGACTATCCGTGCAGCAATAATATTGGAGATGGTGATGATGGCAAGAATGATTACTACAAAATTGCCCATCTCCTTTTCGGGAAAGTTCGTGAACATCGACATCCCCCCAAGAGCACTGCCTGCAGATACCCCTCCTGCACTTGAACCTCCGGAAATCGCAGCATTTGCCGCGAATTTTCCCATCATTGAAGATACGGAGCCGGTAAGAGTCAACATTATGCGGAAAAGAACAACGAATATAGCTACCATTGCCATGTGCATGGGTGCAAGGAGCACGATAAAACTGCGGGAATGCATATCCTTTTTCTCCCGCAGGAGTGTCTGCTCGAGCACCGAAGACCCGACTACCGTACCGATTGGTTCCGGAGGACCTCCCATAATGATAGTATCGAGATAGATATTGAGATATTTGTAAATGAGGTTGCTCCCGGAATCACCGATGAATTTATCCCAAACCTGTTTGTTATCAAGGCCAAGATTCATCTGGGAATAAACGGAGTTAACGAGGGGTTCAAGCGTAGTGAGAGATTTTTTGTCAATCGTAGCAAGAGCATGCACAGCGGTAGTACCCTGGCCACCCATTATCGCCCCAAGGCTCCTGATAAATGTCGAGAAATCATTATCACGAAGGGTAATATTGCTGTCATCAATAAATCCGATGATACCCAACGGCGCCATGAGGATTCCCACCAGCATGAATATCAGCCCTGCGTTAATCCCTATCAGCGCCATTACGATGACCGCACCCAGGGCGAGCGGTACGATAATCCGTTCCATCGCATGAATTGTCTGTTGTTCTTTTGACGCTCGTTCCATAAGCCCATGGGTTTTAGGGTCATCCGGTACTGATGTGTACATGAGTACGTTGCCAAAGACACAGATCACGAGTATAATTACGTACGCCATATTAAGGGTGGACTCCAGGCCCTGGGGGGAATAGATGGCAATCGAGATCATGATGGTAACTGCAATTACCGTTCCGGATAGGAGCATGGCAATATACGCATCTCCCCATTTTTTGAGCATCTCAAGTCCCTGTTCGACCTGACTCCGGTATACACTTCTTACGGTTGAAAGTTCATTTTTTAAGAAATCATCATCGGGCACACCGGAGTCTATGGCATTTGCATACCGGTTTAGCATGCTTTTAACGATGGTATTATTTGTTCTTTCAGCAACAATCCCCAGCGCTTCAGAATAGCTGTAGTTCCATTTTTTTACATACATGTCCACTTTGGCAATATATTTTGCAGAAATGTACTCCTTCCGGTTTGCCGCATAGGCAAAAATCTCAGGTCTTGATGCGTTGGCAATTGCAAGTGATGCCATATAAGTGTTCAAAAAGAGCAGGTCAGCACCCATTCTCCTGTCTTCAGTAATCTGCGATAATTTCTCTTTTAATCCTTTTATATGAGAGGAGAACGGGATTTGACGATTTTGTGGTTTTTTGTCCTGTTCTGGTGCAGTATCTGCCATATCAGGAACCAATCTTTAAAAGCCCCTGCTTCTTGATCTTCGTCATCATGTTGAACAAGTCCCAGAACTTTGTATATCCTGCTTTATGCAGTCGTTCGAGAATCTTTGCCCGCTTTTCCACTTCAAGGTAAATCTCTGATTTTTTACTTTCTGGCATCCCAAGCATGGTTGCAATTTTATTTTCAAGTAAGTATGAGCTGCCCTTCCCGGACCATATGAACGTATCAGTAATTGGTTCCCACGTGAACATCTCGACAAAAGTGAACCCCTGGGTTTCCGCGTTGAACCCTACCAGTTCATTGCAACTGATCATCCGCCTGACCAGCTGGCCATCGGGTCGTTTGACGGCACTCTGAATAATCACCAGGTTAAGGTTATCCACGTAGGTTTTCGGGATATTGATAGGATCTCCGCAGAGACGCTGGATGAGTTTTTCCACCGATGCGGCGTGAAAGGTGCTCATAACCGGGTGACCGGTCTGCATGGCTCCAAATGCAACAGCTCCTTCAACACCCCGTATTTCTCCAACAAGGATCTGGTTGGGACGCTGACGCAGGGCAGCTTTGAGCAGGTCAAACATGGTCACTTCTCCCCCGGCAGCAGAACCTCCTGTTCCTTCACCTTTCCCTTTTGCAAGTGCCACTTCGCGGATCCAGTTCTTATGCGGTACATTCAGTTCCGGGGTATCTTCGATAGTAACAATTTTATTTTCAGGAGGAATGAATCCCGTAATTGCGTTCAGGAGCGTAGTCTTCCCGCTGGCTGTTTCTCCTGATACGAAAAGAGACATCCCATACTCCACACAGATCCAGATATAGGCGGCCGCCAGGTAATTGATGCCGTTGCTGTCGATAATATTAAGGATGCTTAACGGTACTTCGTTCACTTTACGGATACTGAAGTTACTTCCGTGACGGCTGATGGCAGTCCCGTATACGATATTGATACGGGAACCGTCAGGCAACGTGGCATCAACAATAGGACTCCGGTAGGTGATAGGGCGTTTGATCCGTTCTGCCACCTTGACGACAAATTCGTCCAGTTCGCTCGAAACCTTAAACTCAATGACCGATTTGAGACCTTTGAAGATTTTATGTTCGATAAAGATCGGCCCGACTCCATCGCAGGATATATCTTCAATGTAAGGGTCGGAAAGGAAGGGTTTGAGCACTCCCATATCGATCTTATCCCGGATCAGGAGGTATTCGATTGCCCGGTATTCTTCATCGGTGAGGATTACCTTGCCTTCCGGTGTAAGTGGGACCTGGTGCTTCTTTTTGGTCTCTTTCATCTTTTTCTGTGCCGTGAAATCTGTATTTAAAAAAGTCGTGACCTTTGACTTGAAACCCTGCTGGCTGGAAGAACTGCCCTGGAGCTGGGTGATATCCATCCCTTTTGGCAGGATCACCGAAACCGAAGCAAGCATCTTTTTTATCACTTCGGCCCGTTCCTTGTCAGTAATCGGGTCGTCTTCAAGGGCGTCAATCAGGTTAATAAGTTTTGTCTCAATTTCCGGGAGGAGCTGGTTCACGCTGTGAAGAAACGAGGGTTCGATAGGGATGTAAAAATTTCTCACATCATCAGGATCGGGGAGAATATGGACAAACGTGGTATCATTGACCGGATAAATGATATTGGGACTCTCCATGGAGCGGAGGTCTTTTTTTAATTCCGATAAAAAGAGAGGGATCCCATAGGTGTTTACCGGAAACGTATGGAGATACTCGAGGAGGTGGGGACTGGCTTTCACATAGTCCTTGGCATTCGCTGGCAGCATCTTGTAAAGGGGACTTGATTCAATGTCCTTGTAAAAATCAACTGAAGAATCAACGATTTCCTGTTTGAAAGGGAGGTTAACAGCAACTGACAGGTTCCCCATTTCAGACCCTCGCAAAACTCATCGGAATGACTTTCATGCCATAACCAGGATGGACTTCGAAACTCACTACATTGCCCGTGGTTTTATGTGCTCCCCTGACCTTGATGACTTCCATTACCATCACATATTTGCTGCCTACAAGAGCTTTTTTCATGTTGAGGTGGGCATCGCAGATGGACCGTATCCGTACAAGGGTATCTTCCTCAAACGCATAGGTGTGTAAAGTGACAAGAATCGTTTTACCATGGTCGACAAGGGATTTGCAGTTGGTAAAAAAGGTGAGAATATGGTCGGTTGCAGCGTATTCGGTAAAAAGGGTAAGTGAATCAACAATGACTACCTGGGATTTGCTCTTCTCGATATGTTTGATCAGTCGTGCAAGAATACCTGCCATCTCCTCTTTTTTCCATTCAAAACCAACAACATGGAGTGGGAAAACTTTGAGATATCCCATGGCAAAATAGTCCGAGATGTCAAGACTCATTGACTCCATCTGCTTGATAAAACTCTTGCTGGTGTTTTCTGTCGTGAAGAGATCAACAGACATGCCCTGTTTCATCGCACCCCAGATAATCTGCTGGGTAAGGACACTTTTCCCGGTATCGTTTTCCCCTTCGATAAGGGTGAGGGATTCAAGCGGAAGTCCATCGGCAATTTTTTTATCCAGTTCGCTGTTGCCTGTCGATATTATTCGCCGGTCTTCACCACCCAGCAGATCAGAAATCGTTGCCATCAGGACCCCCTTAGTTTATCAGACAAATGCAGAAGCATACACCCCATTACCCGAAGTAATCTGGAACCATTCCGGAGAAGTACCCTGTGTGTTGATCCTGAATTGGAATTTTTCACCGGGGTCCAGTTCAGATGGATGGATGAAATCCTGATAATAGTTTGAGATATACCATGAACCAGGAGAGCCCCCACCTGTTTTATCGTAAGTACAAACACGGTAATCACCAGATTCGTTATCAAACACTAAAATATCCATATGATTAAAATCGCGGATAATCTCGGTTCCAGTATTCGTTACATTTGCATAAATTATTGAGCTGTTATGTATCTCATCTGAAATAGTAAAAGCCGTCCCAATACGCATTTGATTTTGCAGGGTAACATCTTTTTGGGCATTTGACATAGTTTCAGCCGCGGTGAGGGTGGCACCCACTACCACGTATGCCACAACAATAAGGAGAATTACTCCAACCGCCGTCCCGATTATTCCAGCAGCGGCCATGGTTTATCAGCTCGCCGTAAATTCTATTGATCGCCAGATACCATTCGGGAGTGCAAACTGGAAAAATATCTTGTCTCCAGAAGAAAATGGTGCTTTAGCAGTAATTTTTACCGTCTCACCGGGATCCCAGAATTTATTTGCGTTCAGATCATAGCCGGTACCAAATTCTTCAGTCCATTGCTTATCTCCTGGATTGCTGGACACATAGGAAAGATGATCAAAACTGCCTACCGCACCACAAAAAACATCCGACCGCTGAATATCTGCTAGCCCTATTCGTTCAGATCCAACATTTTTCATCCAGACCTGAATGGTACCGTCACTGGCATGAGTGGCAATAATTTTAAAATCCGTGCGGATTCTTACATCCGATTCATGCGTTGAAGAAGAAAATGTTCCCGCCATGTTCTGGATGACCGGGTACATTGCATTGATAAGTACTGCCGATGCAACCACTGCCGTGATTAAAAACAATGCAGTGGTAATACTCTCGGAAGACATTTATTATATCCTGTCAGGTAAATTCATCCATTCATCATCTTTTTCTTTGGCCATGGAAGACTTTTTCCCGATTATGGTAACACGGGGCAGGTCACTCCTTTCATCACGACTTCTAGATGAGCTGGCGGGCATGGCCTGACGCTGTTCCATCATTACTTCAATCATGTCGCGGTCAAGCGATGTATCGTTTGGCGAGAGGATCCTGTTCAGTGCATAGAGGTCGGATACAAATTCGTCAGGACCTACTTCATGCTCTTCACCAAGATTTGCCGGCATGAGGCGTGATATCTCACGGATTTCGTCGCAGGATTCCTTTGTAATATAACCCATCGCTCTGTAGGACTCCAGGATAATTTCAAGACGATCATGCCCGATCTTTTTGACTGCCTGTTGCGTCCACTTGAAGAGCTTGTAGACTTTCTGGAGATGGAGTTTCTCATTTGTTGCAGCAACAGGTATGTGAGATACAAAAGCTGGTCTTTGCGGTATTCTTTCCTGGGATCTCATGACAGAAAGCAACTGGTCGTCAATCATCTGCCTGTTGTCTTCAGGAGGTGCCCTTTCGGGTGTAACAGGAAATTTGTCTTTTGCTTTATCCAATTCTATTTTTGCTTTGGCTGCTTCAAGTTGTGATTCACGGACTTCAAGCGCTGCTTCACGTGCTTCCATTGCAGATTTTTGTGCCACGTCTGTCTCAATCGCTGCTGCAGACAGCCCATCCGGAACTCCGGTACCAGCGATAGTAAACGGATTTTCCATTTCGTTCATCCGTTCCCGTATGTCAATTAAAAGACGCTTAATGGAGGTTTTTATGAGATCAACCTCCCGCTCCAGGTTCTGGAGTTTGACTTCCGGATCATCTTCTGACGCGGCAGTAATGATGTGGTCGACCTGTGACTGATTTACCGCCATGACGTATCTAATTGTTATATTACATTAATGTCTATTAAATATTTTGTTATAGAAATAACCAATAATATTTGTTAAAGCAGGAAATTAAAAAATTAATGAAGGATTACAAACAGATAGTAAGTCAAGATCAAAGAATTTTTAATAGGAATAATTCTTACTGTGTTATTTGGTTTATAAGGTTTTGTAATTTCATAGAAATTTTTGCTATATTCTTCGATCTTTGTAAGAACCTGACTGGTTCTTTATTAGTGATTTTGAAATGAGATTTTATAAAAATTGGGAGGATCCTGGTAATTTCAGGGATAGTGCAAATTTACCACAAAAACAGGAAATTATTAAGATAATATATTCGTCGTTGCTATGGTTGCGGGTGTAATCTTTGAGAAAGGTAATGCAGCACCGACTGGTGGCCTGATCTCAATAGTTACCGGTGTATTCACCAAAACCGGCGTAACCTTGAAAGCAAGTTCAATCTGCTGGTTTTGTACCATGGAATCAAGGCTGGGTCCGGAACCACCTTCTTTGGCGGTGAACACGGTTTCTGAAGCATTTGTACCATGGGACAGGATTACCAGGTTTGAATTCGGCGTGGAAAAGGCAATGGTTAATTTTGTTAAATCAACCGGCGGTGCACCCGGCGCAAGACCAATAAAAAACCTGATCTCGGTAATTGTTGCGTTATTTCCTGATAGTCCATAAACGTTTCCAATCAACTGGAGATTTGATGTCGATTGTTCAACGCTTTTATGAATTGTTTCCTGTGCCTTCTGGGTGGTAAAAAAGCCAGCACCTAAAACAACATAGGCAAAAACCGCAGCAACAACAACAAATGCGATAAGTACGATTGCAGCTTCAAGACCGGTAAAGGCATCTGAAGAAGCATTTTTCATGGACACACGATCATCCTGAGTATTTACGTTGGATTATCATTTAATAATTGTATCTTTAACTCTGACTTACGCTGCCAAATCAAGATTCATCGTTGACAGCCAGCAGAACCAATTATCCGTCGAAGGGAATTTCACTATTAAGGTAATTGCGTCAGTCAGGGTTTAACTATGAAACAATCTCTGTCATTTTCATGAGAAAAACCTGATACCGGAATACCAGAATGATGTATTTTAAAAAAAAGAGAGATTAGTAGAGAACATTGGTATTAGTAATTGTTGCCGGTGCAGTCTTTGAGAAGGGCAATGCAGCTCCGACAGAAGGTCTCAACTCAAAGTTCATCTTGGTATTCGCTGTCACAGGAGCAACGCCGAAATAGATCTCTACCTGGTCGTTGGCATTCATAGATGCTACTGAAGTTGTACCAATTTTAGTGGTGAAATGTGACGTATCGGCAGTACCATTAATTTGTGTGAGAATAACCGGAGTTGTGGCTGGTGTTGAGAATACAATCTTCATCTTGGTCAAATCCATTGCCGGTGCACCGGGAGCCAGACCAATTACAAATGTGACATTGGTAATAGTCTCATTATTTGTTGACAATCCATAGACATTACCAATCATCTGGATGTTTGCCGTTGATTGTTCAACCCCTTTGTACACAGTCTCCTGGGCCTTCTGGGTTGTAAAGAACCCGGCGCCAAGAACGACATATGAGAACACTGCCGCGACAACGACGAATGCAATAAGCACAATCGCTGCCTCAAGGCCAGTGAACCCTTCATCATTACGCTTTGAAGATTTCATGACTAGTCCTTCTTTCTTCAATTGACAGTGGACACTGATTGATCCAGTATCCCTGTGTAACAAAAAGGTTTAATCACATAAATACATTCTCATAGAATTCGTCTCATATCCAGAGGATTTCGAGCAACTTTTTTAAAATTCTATCATCTGAATACAAAAAGTTGGTGGTTTTTGACATTTTATGGTTATTTTGCGAAATTGTTTTAGGTATTGGATTGCTATGCAAAAATATTGTCAGCCATAAAATAATGATTCGGGATAATGTGATTTTACTCCTGAAAATATGAAAAAATTAGCACGGGAAAAAAGAAAGATTTCATAAAAGTGGGGGCCGTATTTAAATTTTTTTTATCAAAAAAAGTTCGACGTGCGCGCCGGGGTTAAATATGCACATCCCAGAATCGATAAAACAGGGCAGATCAACTTATATTTTCCTTGCTGAAGCGCACGATTGATTGGGGATGACCCTGCTTTGTCACCATTCAGGTAAAAAATGATGGAGCGGATAAATTCTTTGAAAATTGTAAATGCCACAATTATTTATTCAAGGCACTAGATATTTTTACATATCTTCATGGATAAAAAAGATATCGCCTATCTCGTGGGTGCTCTCATTATCATTCTGGTTATAGCTGTTGTCATCAAGCCACTGGCGACGGGACAGCCCGTCAATACGGGAATAGCATTTCCAACTACAACACAGGAAGTTTCACTCAAACCTGTGCATGTGTATACCGAAACCACCCTCCCGGTGACTCCGCTGATAACAACAACCCCTCCGACACCGGTACCAACGTGGGACTCAAAAATTAAAACCTTCGGTTTTGTTGACCCGGGGACCTATGGTATTTCAATGAATGATTCCCTCCCGGGCGGAACAAGAATTAACAATAGCATTGCGAGCAGGGCAACAACCAGTTACGCGGCGATTTCCGGTAAATACAGTGCCACAACCCAGGTTTTTACTATCCCCTTCCCTTACTGGGAACTCTGGTATACTGCTGATCCTGCTGGTCCGGTTGGCGGACAGGGACAGAAGCTCGGGACATCGACGGTGACTGGTTCAGAAGAGAGTGGAAGTACTCATACCGTTATCCAGGGATCATACTCATCCAGCTTTCCTGAGTTTACCGTTCAGGTAATGGATGCCGATGATCCGAACAGGATTGTCCGTACAATCACACCACCTGGCGGACTTGACAAATCATTATGGACGAGTCCAAATGATCCCCGTCCCTGGAAAGAGAGATTCTTTGAAGGATCTCGCAATTATTATTTTGTCATAACCGCACATGCACTCAATTCCTATAATCTGGATATCCGTGTACCGACAGAATATATTGGAAAATATTGATTTTTTCTAAAGATTGGGAAAAAAGGATATTGAGGTATTTCGCCAATTGATTTTTTATCTGGAACATTCTGTAACTATTACAACNGCCCGTACCTGGTATACTTTCATCAGAATTGCAAAATTCCAACATTTTACCGGGACAATCCATGCAAAACAACCTGGATGAAATCCGGGTTTTGTCATGCGAAAAAACTAATAAATTTCTGAACATCATTTTTTTTGTTTTATGTTTTTTTGATTTTTCGATAGTTAATGTTCCAAAGAGATCCTATTACAAATGAGATTATTCGTTGCCAGTATAATGAATTAATCAAAAACAAGATAAGAAAAGTATTGTTAAAAAAAATTGTAAAAAACTGGTTTTTTAATCGATCTTTCTCTTACCCATAGACTCAATATATACGATTTCCTTTCCAACTTCCACGATTCCTTTCTTATCTTCAGGAATGGGTATTTCAAAGTTGGTAAAATCCTTCATATCCATCAATTGTGCTGTATTGCCNGCAATGGAAATTACCTGTCCGCTCTTACGCTCAACAACCGGAATATATGCCTTTGTAGATACAGGTTGAACAATCGATCGTTTTACCCCGTCAAAGATCCCCAATGCATCAATCCGTGCCTTTGCTGCCCCATGCTTTCCCGGTTTGGAAGTGGCAATCCCGAGTACCCTGCACGGTTCATCGTCGATAACAATATATCGTCCTTCTTTGATTTTTCCTATTTCTGTCTGCTCTTTCATAGCAAATACTCCTGTAATAACCACATATCGTAAACGCGGTAGTAATTTATCTCTATTGCATTACATAAATACAGCGTTGAAATAAGGGAGCTGTCAGGAAAAAATGGAGTTCCTTTCTGCATGCAAAGAGATGGCAGTTCTTGTACAGGGGAGCATACGCGATCTTGCCGGAACTCCTGAAGGTGGAATCACGGTAAAGATGGGTGCAGACTTTACCCCGACAAAAAAGATAGACCAGGCAGCAGAAGATTGTATTATAACGTATTTACAGGAGCACCAGCTCTGCTCCCTGTTAGTAAGCGAAGAAGCCGGAAAAGTTCAATTCGGAGGAGATGGCGGTACTATCTTTCTCGATCCGGTTGACGGAACGTTTAATGCGATAACCGGAATACCCTTTTTTGCCCTTTCCATTGCCTACGCAGAACACGGTTCTATCCAGCAGGCATTTGTCCGGAACCTTGCAAGCGGAGAAACATTCACAGCAATAAAAGGGAAATACGCGCGGTGTAATGGTAAAGCTGTTACGGTATCGAAAGTCTCAAATCTGGATGAGTGCGCAATGAGTGTTTACGGGAGAAAATTTGATACAACCCGCATGATGCAGCTGGGGCAGAAAATCCGGAGATGGCGGTTGCTGGGGGCATCTGCCCTTGAACTTTGTTATATCGGGTGCGGCAGGATTGACGGTTTTGTCGACCTTCGGGGGACCCTCAGGGTAACTGATGCAGCTGCAGGTATGCTTGTCTGTACCGAAGCCGGCGGGAAAGTGACCGATCTCGATGGCCGGGTGATCCAGTTTCCCGAGGAAGTTACCATCGGGCGGTGTCTTGTAGCCACAAACGGACTGCTGCACCATAAAGTGATAGAATATTTGAGGTGATGACGATGAAGATACTGCTGGTTTCACGGATTGACAACCGGGATGCGCTGGATTTTGCCGAAAAGGTCAGGACGGTCTTAAAAAAGAACGGGTCTGACGTAGTATTCGATAATGATACTGCCGGATCACTTGGTTGTGCTGGTGAACCCCTTGAAAGTTCCCGAGCAGATGTCGCAATTGTTATCGGGGGAGATGGCACGATTCTTCGTGCTATCCAGAAGATGGAAAGACCTATTCCGGTTATTGGGGTAAACTGGGGCGAAGTAGGGTTTTTAGCGGATCTTGAACCTGCCGAAGCTCTGGAGTTTATCAAAACACTACCATCGGGATTTCCTGTTGAGGAACGGATGAGGATTTCGCTTTCCAATGACAACACATTTTTTGGCAATGCGTTAAACGAAGCACTGATCGTTACAACTCGACCAGCAAAAATGCTGATGTTTTCCATTATTGTTGATGGCATCACGACTGAACAATTCCGGGCTGATGGTCTGCTCATCAGCACTCCAACCGGTTCCACGGCATATGCGATGAGCGCAGGAGGGCCTATTGTAGACCCGAGGATACAGGGATTTTTGCTCGTTCCCCTTGCACCCTACCTGCTCTCATCCCGTCCCCATGTTATCAGCAGCAACCGGCGTCTCGAAATAAAACTGGAAAGTTCAAAACCAGCAAGCCTTGTTATCGATGGCCAGGCAACCTTCGAACTCGGAACATCGATGACCATAACCGTGAAACGATCCGAACATTCGGCACTGTTTGTGGATGTTAAGCGGAATTTCTTTGAAAAAGTGGATAAAAAACTCAGAAAACTCTGAACTTTTTTGAAGGGACTCCCCTTAAGACTCTTTTTTACCAGCAACTGGAATTTTCTTTGCCACAGACACTTTGGCATCAGTAAAAAATGCGATAACGTGTCTAAGCCTGATGGGAAATTCAATTTTTAAGTGATGAAAGAGAGTATTGAGCGAAGGTATGGTCCCCATGAGGTGCCTCATTCTCTGGAGGAGTAATCAGACACCTTCAAAGGATTTTCAAAATAAAGACTTATCTTGAAAGCCGATCTACTACTTGACAGGTGGTCTCGTGCAGGTTTCCATGAAACTCGAGATGAAGGATTCTCCGGGTCAGCTGGTAGCTGCCCTCAAACCCATATCTGATGTCGGGGGAAATATCATCGCTGTCATTCACCAGCGTGAGCCTGATCTGGATGATGATACCTTAAATGTACAGATCGTGCTCGAGTTACCTGAAGGGATCCTCGAAAAACTCGTTGTGCTTTTAAAAGAACAAGGAGTACACATACAGCGGATCGGTGAGGAGCGCCTCCTCTACAAACGTACAGTAATTTTGATCGGGCATCTCATGCATACCGATCTTTCCGATACTGTTGACCAGATCGATTCGACCGGTTTTGCGGAAGTCTGCGAACTGAAAATGAACATGCCGGCGGTCAATGAGCGGTCAACATCACGTATAACCATAAAAGCGGTGAGCAAAGGGGATATGGAAGCAGCAATTGCCATTCTCCGCAGGGTATCTTTGCAGAAATCCCTGCTCCTCATCGAACCCCTCGAGGAGATTGCATGATGAACGTTGCATTGATTGGCCTTGGATCAGTGGGTAAAGGAGTCGCCGGCATACTTGCAAAAAAGGATCTTGGCATTAATATAACCGGGATTGCCGATTCAAAGAGCGGGTGCATTGATAGAAATGGGCTTGATATTGCTGATCTGCTTTTGAAAAAAACAAAAAACGGGTATTGCGGGGATAAGGAAATTTCTGCCTCCGATGTTGTTGCAAAAGGTGATTACGATGCACTTATNGAAGTGACCCCCACCAATGCCCTGACAGGGGAACCTGCCATTGGATATATCAAAGCAGCGCTCATCAGGAAGAAACATGTCGTAACGTCAAACAAGGGACCGATTGCCCTTGCCTATAAAGAACTCCATGCACTGGCAATAAAGAAGGGAGTTGCCCTGCGCTACGAAGCTACAGTTGCCGGAGCAATTCCAATTATGCACGTGCTGGAACATGGGCTTGCCGGTAACGAGATCCTTGCCCTGTATGGTGTTCTGAACGGTACCTGCAATTACATTCTTACCCGCATGGCAGATGAGGGTCTTACATATGAGCAGGCATTGCTGGAAGCCCGTGAAATGGGATATGCAGAAGCTGATCCAACGTATGATGTGCAAGGGATAGATGCGGCGATCAAGCTCGTGATCCTTGCAAATACTATTTGGGGAAATGGCATTCGGCTAGCTGACGTGGATCGTACGGGTATTGATCTGCTGACACCGGACGCATTGCGGTTAGCTGATGATGAAGGGTGCACTATCCGACTGATAGCAGAGGCAATTCCCCGGAAACACATTATCCGTGTGTCACCCCGGATTATAGAGAAAAACCACCCGCTTGTCGTTGAAGGTACCTTAAATGCACTGACGCTTGAGACCGATATGGCAAAGGAGATTACCCTCATTGGCAGGGGTGCGGGTTCGACCGAGACGGCAAGCGCTATCATCGGTGACCTGCTCTTCATCAAAGACCTTTATGTCCAGCGTGCTTGAGCGCCGGCGCGAGTACCTGCGCCTGATGAGGCAGTTCACGCTCGATCGTGGTTTTTTTACCGTCACTGATATCCAGAACGCAACAAGAATCCCTCGAAGCACCGCCCAGGACTGGGTTAACCGGCTGATAGGAGAAGGGTGTGTTCTTGTCCGGGAGGAAAAGCACGGGAGAAACGCAGCGCATTACGTGGCGATCAGTGCGATGCCCTCGAGTACGTGCAAAAGAATCTTCACAACAATAGACGGTGATGAGGTTGAGATATATCATGACTGCATGAGCGGGGCTTGTGCAGCATTCTGCGGGTATCATCATGCGCTTGCAGGTGGTGTGCTGGTCCATATCGAACGTGACGGCACCCTCCTTAGAGAATCTGCCCGGATCGGTCGGTGCGATGTTCCCGTGGGTCTCTCTCCCCTTCCTGCCGTGGGTGTAACCGGTATCGAACGTGATGGAGATACTGTGGTGCAGCACATCCGTTGCATTGGTGGCCCGGCTTATTCACTATCCGATATGATGGCTCGTGCAGAAGGGGTGTTGCAGGTAAAAACACGGCACACCGGGCAGATAGTTGAGGGGGATGTCCATACTCAGGGCCTGATGCACGTGACAATTGGTATTGACGATACCGATTCAAAAGAAGGGGGAGCAACGTTTGCCCTTGCTCTGGCTCTTCTCTATCACGTATCCCGGATTAATGGTGTGCTCCCCATCAGCCACCATGTTGCAATGCTCAACCAGGATGTGTTTGGTAAAACTGCCGGGAATTCCTCCAGTTTTATCGAAGTGGCCGTTGCCCCGGATAGTTATATGGACCTTGAAGAAAAGACACTGCGATTCGTTGCCGATGAATCGTTTTCTCCTGAATGGGGGATTGCGATACGGTCAGGTCTGAAAATTCCCGATGGTTTTAGGGATTACGGGAGACTTGTGAGGGAACAGGTTGTGTCGAGAGCGGTGGCAGAAGCAACTGCGGAACGGTTTGATATCACACTGCACGGGGGAAATGGTGTTATCGGAGCGCTTGGAGCAGTTGCCCTTGCCGGGCTCCCGCACGAGATCCTGCTGGACCCGAACCGAATGATTCCGTAATCATGGGACATCAGTTTAAGAAGGGAGAATGAGCACCCGGGCTGAGACAAAGATTTGTTCATACTCTTTCGGGATCAATTACCTTATAGTAACAATCTCCGATTCATGTTCTTTTAAAATTCCAGCGCACAATCGCAATAGTGTGCTATTTTAGATACCGGAGTTCAATCATGATTATCTTGATTTTGGTTGGATAAGTCATTTCTTATGCTGGAATAAAAATACAAAAATTTTCAATGTATAAATAATAATCTAAAATCCGTTTTAAACAATTTACAATTATTTTACAAAAATATGATAAACTTTGGAGCTGATAGTTACTTGTGAGAGCTAATCACGGGTCTGGTATTACTAATAAACGACCAAACCGGATCGTGGTTCAAGGAAAAAAACCGGAATACGGAGCTATTCCAAAAGAATGTGAATTGCATACGCTGGCAAGCCTTTGCGCTATAATAAATATGCATGGGAGTTCTATCCTTGATGAACCGGACAAAGTTGCAGCATTGCTCAATGAATTGTCCCTGGGAGACTATGAACGGGAACGGAATGCCCTGCTTATTGCCCTGAAAGACAATATTCCCAAGGAGTTGTCAAAACTACAAAAAGGATTCTCGTGGATGAGTACATCGTCACGTCTGAAGAAACAACTGAAAGAAAAGCACGGAATGCCTGATGAACTCGCTGACTGGGTCATCGAGACATGGGTTAAGGCACTTGAGATGGAACTATAATACTTTTGTTCGTCATTCAATGCAGGAAATTTGTTCTATTGGACACATACTGGAATTCTCTTAAAAAATCCCAATAGACGTTTTTTTCTGGTTTCGATCCAGGATCACTCTCTAATAATTACTACGTGAAAAATATGCATGTAGCACAGCCAGATTGTCAGATGTCTGCAAATTATATCCTATCCAGTTCTTCCTTTTTCATTTGGCCATTAAACGGTAATATGATGGAATTAATATAACACAAAAAAATAATAAAACACTCAAAAATTTTTGCCACGCCTTTTTCGTCTATCTTTTTTTTAATTTTAAGGATTGTATGATTAACGGGTTGAGGAATAGTCTTCATTCTTGGATTACACGGTTTATTTTGAGTAATGAGAAACAAAAGTATATAAATATAGAATCTGTTTATAAAACATAAACTTACTATATACTGATTATATCACGATGATTACGGATAATGTGAACGTATCTGCTTACAATTTGTCAAATAGCAGGATAATGCCATTTTATCATCGTAGGAAATAACCTATTCAAATAAAAATTGGTATGGATTTATGGTTATTCCTTTGAATTTGTATCAAAAAGATACGAAAACTTTAAATATAAACGATGATTAATAAAAAGTATACATTGTCATGCCCATCGTGGGCATTGTAAAAGGTGCAAAGAATTATGGTTACAAGAAAAAATGATGAGGCAGTATCACCCGTTATCGGTGTGATCCTGATGGTCGCCATTACGGTGATCCTCGCAGCGGTTATCGCTGCGTTCGTGTTTGGAATGTCGGGAAATATCAGTAAGACGAAAATAGTTGCAGTTACGGCACAGCAGCCGGATGCTAATCGTATCACAGTCACGTACCAAGGTGGTCAGGACGCTGGATCTTTTACTAGTGGATTTGTAGAAGTTACCGCAGGTAACGCTTCATGTGGTACTATTAGTTACACCAATAATCAAAATTTAACAACGCAAGTTGGATCTTCTGTAACAGCTACCTGTGCAGCTTCTGGTGGTTTTGACGGAAAAGACCACGTTGTTGCTACCGGCGCCTTCGGCGATGGATCGAGTCAGGTTTTGCTCGACACCTACATCTAATCCTTCTTTTTTTTTAACTCAATCAAACTATTGCGTATAAGAGAAGGTTGAAATTAAAAGATCTTTATTTAAAGGTGCTACCAGATGGTATTTGAGAAAGATGAAACTGCCGTATCACCAGTCATGGGTTCAATTTTAATGGTGGCAGTATGTGTAATTCTTGCTGCAGTTATCGCCATGTACGTGTTCGGTGTACCATCGAATGTAACCAAAACCAAGGTTGTTACAGCAACCGCTCAGTTAGGTATAAACGGAGACATTTTAATTACGTATCAAGGTGGGCAGAATGATGACACGTTGTCGTCGTTGAAGATCACCGCACCCGATGAATCTACATGGTTCACAAGAAGTCCAGATGGTGCTTTGGTTCCAAGCTCGTCATCCGATCCGCTGGGAAGACCGATAATCGGTTCACCAATGATACTAACTACACCCGCAGGAGGTTGGCCTCCAGGTCCTAAACATGTTATGGTTGTTGGTGCATTTTCTGATGAGGTAAGCCAGGTTATTTTAGATACTTATTTATAAACTCATCCTATTTTTTTGCATTTTCGTTTTACCAGCAGATCACTGTGATGTTCTTTTTGGCTATTGAAATTAGTGAGCGACCTCACTGAATTGTAGCATATACCACTCAATTATGGTAATGTCTCATTACCATCACGAGAAGCAGGAAGAACAACTAAAACTGCATTAGATACGAGATTTTTCAAAGGTGGCACTAGTTTTTGATGACTCTTCTGTTCACCTTTCACTTTGAAGCTTAAATTCTTATATTTGAATTATATTTTGTTTTTATGTCAAAAATATTGACTTTTTAAAAAAGGAAATGTTAATATATAGATACGTTATAATAACCAGTATACAGTGTCAGACCCAATACGGGTATTTGGAAAGGTGTTCGATACACTATGGCATTCTTCGAGAAAGATGAGGCGATTTCACCGGTCATTGGAACGATACTCATGGTTGCTATTACGGTCATCATCGCAGCAATGATTGCGACATTTGCATTCGGCGTTCCACAAAACATCCAGAAAACCAAGTTCATGGGAACTTCGATTCAGGTGGAACGGAGTCATGGAGCTGTTTTATTGTCATACCATGGTGGACCGGACGATGTATCCCTGACATCAATTTCCATAACAGCCCCCAATGGAACCATCTGGTATACCAGCAGCGCAGATGGAGATCTGACACTGAACACAGGATCTTCGCCAGCTCCCGCCAAACCCCGCCTTGGTGCAGTAATGACATTAACTCCGGCTCCTGACTGGCCAGAGGGACAAAAGCGTATTCTTGTTGTTGGTTCATATAATGATGGTCAACAGCAGATTATTTCAGACACCTACATCTGATTCCCTTTTTTCCGGGCATCCATTTGGAATAAAAAATCCCTGGGCTTTTTATTTTTGCAGGCTATAATCTTGAAATTCTGCAAGGAGAATAAAGGAAAAAGATTCCATCATTAAAAATGTATCCATAATGATTGTATGAACTATTCGTACACTATAAAACCATTTGGAACGAACAATCAACCAATTGGGGATCCCATGCCAGAAAAATCTCACGAAAACTTATCCGGAAAAATCCTGGATCCAAAAAACCTCATTGCGTACCAGGAAGGCTCGGTCGTCAGCAGGATGATCGTTTACAAAAAGAGCGGCACACTCACCCTCTTTGCCTTTGATTCGGGTGAGGGGCTGTCAGAACATACGGCACCTTATGATGCCATTGCAACCATCATTGACGGTGAAGCAGAGATAACAATAGAAAAAGAGCAGTTCCAGCTCAAAGAAGGCCAGATGATCATCATGCCAGCCAACAAACCCCATGCACTTCATGCAAGCGAGCGGTTCAAAATGCTCCTGACGATGATTCATGAATGAGGAGAGTTACCTTGTCCTGAAACGATCTGGATATCAACGGACTTGAAAAATGTATACACCACTTGTATCTTTGTTAGCAATCATGCTCAAAAGCAGATCATAAAATACTTAAAACAAAAAGAAAAATGCGTGGAGCAGGAGTTGAACCTGCGAACGCCTGCGCGACGGGACCCTAAATCCCGCTCCTTTGACCAGACTCGGATATCCACGCCTTTGCATAAGCCAGTTCCGGTACGTTTTTTTAGGATGTTCAAATATTTAATCCAAAATCCCTTTATTTCCGGAACACAACCGCCGCGTATCCGGTATATAGGAGCGATGAAAATATGAGCGTATCGTCAGTTCTCTGGAGACCGTCACCACTTTTATGGAGATTATAGCTCGACCCGGGTCACAACACCATGGATCCTATCCGATGGCAGTTTATAGAACTGAACCATGGAAGGTGTCAGCCGCTTGATTGCTCCAAAGATACGCCAGACAGGGTGGTGGCTCACAATATCTTCCATGCCGTAGAAGATGGTCTTTTCATCAATCTCAGCCTCTTTTAAAATCGCCCCTATATCGACAATTTCCATGTAACCAAGATATATTTCAAAGATAGAGAGTCCTTTTGCAATTTCACGGGTTACTCCCCATGTGACGCCAAAGGGTTGTTCTGTCCGGATAATTGAAACGATAATGTTATCGTCATAGATGATGTTGTTGGTAAACATAGTCCGGGGAATATACTGAGGCATCCTCCTGAAATCACGGGCGAAGAAGAGGGCCGATCCCGAAATCCTGTTGACAGAATTGTACACGTTATTATACTGGTTCAGGAAATCATCGATGGGAACAGGTTGCAGGGCCGTGGCGAGTTTTTTCTGGCCGTACACAAAGATCAAAATAATTGCCAGAGGAACGGAGGCAATAAGAAGGGACCAATAACCGCCATATGGAATTTTACTGAAATTGGAGAACAGGAATACACTTGTGATAAACAGAACGACACCTGC
>WSSedA1B3DRAFT_1000053_pt1 | contig 30947 bp, 32 predicted proteins | sample WetSurSiteA1Bulk_FD_9468 | JGI IMG/M metagenome (IMG submission 9468)
AGTGTTTTACAATCAACAACGATTGCATTCCGGCAATGGCTATGTCTCGCCCGTCAATTACGAAATGCAGCTAAAAACTGCTTAACTTTTTGTCCTGATAAGTGTAGCCACATCACTACGCCAATCACCAAGAAGCTATTCTCGATGTCACTGACTTCATGGTCGGCTTTTATAATTGCCAACGCTTACATTCAACATCGGGCTATCTGTCTCCCAATGTCTACGAATAAAAAATTTCAGTAAAACAACTTACTGTGGTGTCTGAAAAAACTTGATCATAACACTTTGACTAAAACTAATAAGTGCAGCCGAGTTTTTCACTATGTTTCAGAACATTAAGAATTCATTTCTTCTTTTAATAATTGCAATAAATATTGACCATAGCCATTTTTAGCTAACGGATGGGCTAATTTTTCTAATTGTTCAGCGTTAATAAAACCATTGCGATAGGCGATTTCTTCTGGGCAAGCGATTTTTAAACCTTGGCGATGTTCGATAGTTTCTATAAAGTTTGAGGCTTCAATCATACTTTCATGCGTACCCGTATCCAACCACGCATAACCGCGTCCCATGATTTCTACTGACAGTTTATTACGTTCCAGATAAATACGATTGACATCGGTGATTTCCAATTCGCCGCGTGGTGAAGGTTTCAGATTAGCAACAATATCAATCACTTCATTATCGTAAAAATATAAACCTGTGACTGCATAGTTAGATTTAGGCTGAGTCGGTTTTTCTTCTAAGGTTTGTGCGCGACCTTGTTTGTCAAAACTGACCACACCGTAGCGTTCTGGGTCTGCGACATGATAGGCAAATACTGTTGCACCATCGGTTCTTGCTATGGCGTTCGACAATTGTGCGGGTAAATCTTGACCATAAAATATATTGTCGCCTAACACTAAAGCGGAAGGGTCATTACCAATAAAATCTTTGCCAATAATAAACGCCTGCGCTAGACCATCGGGACTAGGCTGTACGGCGTATTGTAGGTTAAGCCCCCAATCACTACCATCACCTAATAATTGCTCAAAACGTGGCAAATCTTGTGGGGTGGAGATAATTAAAATGTCACGAATACCTGCTAGCATCAGCGTACTGAGCGGGTAATAAATCATGGGTTTGTCGTAAATAGGTAGTAGTTGTTTAGACACTACTTTGGTGACAGGATAAAGACGAGTGCCAGAACCGCCAGCGAGGATGATACCTTTTCTATTTGTCATAATTATTTTCCTAAAATTTCGGTGAGCATTCGTGCTACACCCGTTTGCCAATGGGGCAAATTCAATTCAAAGTTAGCACACAGTTTGCTAGTATTCAATCGTGAATTCAGTGGTCGCATAGCGGGTGTTGGAAATGCACTGGTTGGAACGGGTTCTATGGCAATATCGGCTACTTTAATATCTACACCAGCGTGGCGTGCAAAATCAATGACAAAACGGGCGTACTCGTACCAAGTAGTTGCGCCGCTTGCCACCAGATGATAAAGCCCTGCTAATTCGGGGCGTTGCTGTACCGTGCGAATCGCATGAGCTGTGACATCCGCTAATAAATCCGCACCTGTGGGTGCGCCAATTTGATCGTTGATAACTGTTAAACGATCACGCTCAGCGGCTAAACGTAGCATGGTTTTAGCGAAGTTTGCGCCGCGTGCCGCATACACCCAACTGGTACGAAAAATGAGGTATTGACAGCCAGAGTCGATAATTGCTTGTTCGCCTTCTTGCTTAGTTGTTCCATAGACACTCAGTGGTGCGGTGGCATCCGTTTCTAGCCACGGCGTATCGCCACTGCCATCAAACACATAGTCAGTAGAATAATGTATCAGCCACGCGTTACATTGTTTCGCTTCTGTTGCTAAGACACGAGGAGCTAGGGCATTAATGGTTCGCGCCCTTTCTGGTTCAGTTTCTGCTTTATCTACGGCAGTATGTGCTGCGGCATTGACGATAACATCGGGTGCGATAGCACGAATAGTGGCGGCGATGCCGTCAAGATTATTAAAATCACCGCAATAATCTTTGCTATTAGTCTCTAGTGCAATCAATTCACCTAACGGTGCGAGGCTACGCTGTAATTCCCAGCCAACTTGTCCACTTTTACCGAATAATAAAATTTTCATACTTTAATAGCCCTCAATAACAATCGCCGATACCTTTAATCCCAGAGACGGTGCGGTGTTGATGTAATGTTTTTTGTATATTTTAAACATTTCACCGTTATATGGCTGATTTATATTTACGCATAATACAGTCCACGAAAAACACGAAAAACACGAAAAACACGAAAAACACGAAAAACACGAAAAACACGAAAAACACGAAAAACACGAAAAGAATGATGGATGAATTACATATTGAGTCCTTGTGAATTGATGTTAGTCACTTTTTCGTGCTTTTTGTGGACAAATTTTTTAGCGTGTGAGCGTGATGCAAGGCACATTACATCACGACAACGACAGAGACATTTTTTTATTCAGCGTCAGTTTGTTGCCGTAACTTAATTCGGGCGCGGATGAGTGAAAAGGTAACGACTATTATTAACACGGCTAGGGACAGTTCGAGCATTAAAAAAGCGGCAATTTTGAAATAAGCGAATAGAGGATGAGCAAAACGAACTAACCAGCCAGCGGCTTCGTCTGCTAACGCGGAAATGTAGGTTAAGCCGCTAATCCAGATTTTCAGGGGCATGGAAAAATCGGTCATCAGCATTAAATGCGTGAGTGTCACAATTAACATACCCATTGAGAATAGGTGAAAATGTGAGACTTCTAACATACCTTGATAACTACGCGGCGCGGTGAATTGTTCTTCTGAACCAAGGTAATAAGCAATCACAGAGCTGGGGGTTAAGTCCATGTGATGAAAATACATCATGCCATTACTGACCCATAACAGGGCAACATAGCCTAGGAACATCAGTATTAAGGCGTTTAACAACGATTTACGCTGTTGTTCACCAGTGACAAAATAACGCATATTAGGTTTACTCTGGTTTCTTGACTAACACTTGATAAAACGCCATCACCTTACGAATACTTTCGAGATTGGCGCGGGTGCTGAGGGTTGCACCTGAAATACCATCAACCCCTTTGTTAAAATCCATATCGGCTAACGGAAGTTTATAAAGTTTTTCAAACCAGCGTTCAGGTGGCATATATTCTGGCGGTTCATGAAAAGCGAGGGTATAGACGCTGCGTAATTCACCTTCGGGCGTTAGTACTATCATCAGGGTTTCGGGAGCGGTTCTGACGGTTCTGGTTTCAATCGCGGCATAACCCAATATTTTGTCTTGGTTTTTGCCAACATAGAAAGTGAATAAACCAGATTCTAGTTTAATTTTGGCAAGTGTTTGTATTTGTGCTGTTTGCGCGTCATCGGGAAATAACGCTAATTGTTCTATGGGCGTGCCTTTACCAAAGGCGAGTTCCATTGCTTCGTTTTTACTGTAAAAAACGGTGGCGAAACTGGGGGCTGCGGCAGTAAGTAGCCCTAACAGTAGCAGGGTGTTAATTATTTTCATGGCATCTCTTCGTTGAATTTATCCGTCAAAAACTAAACCGCCAATCGCTAAGGTAGCTGATTGGCGGATTGAATGTATCATACTATACGGACAAATAAATTTTGTAACACTAGAAAATAAAACCGAAACCTAGATTGAAGTCGTCTGGTACTGTGCCTTGTTTGGCTGTTCTGTTACGGTAATCTGCTTTAATCACAACATTAGGAATGGGTTTATATTGCAAACCAACTTGATAAATTTGTTGGTTTTTGGTGTTGTTATCCTCATAACCATTAGGTGCTTTGGCAATAGTATCGAAGTGTTCATAACGGAAGAATGGGGCAAGGTATTGGCTGGTATCTTTAAACAGCAAAGGTAATACATCATAACCAAGTTCTGTGTACCAACCGTAATTTGATGAACCGATAGTTTCACCTTTTGCTGCGCTCAGTAGAGCTGCATCATTAATGTGTCCCCATGAGCCTAAAGTACGGAATTCTAAACCACGGTATTTCCATTGCACATGAGCTTCATACAATTGCGTTAACACATCGGCTTTATAGCCATCATAAACTTGATTTTGCCCTGCATTACCCGCATAAGCAGAACCACCCACAGTTACACCCGATAATGCGGATGGCGTATATTCCATGCTGGCAACATAACCAAAGTTTTCAGCTTTGGCATTGCTACCGCCGCCTCGTCCTTCACGAATACCATCTGAAGTAAATTCTTCGGCATTTAGACCATTAACAACATAAGTGGTATAGCTTAATTCTGGCGTGATATTACCGAATAAACCTACGCCCATTTCTCGCCATGTAGTAGGAATAATGACTTTTTCAGTTTCAGGGCGATGGTTGCCGAAATAAAACAGCGGCTCATGAATGCGGTTAATAAAACCCATCGGCATTAACACTAAACCCGCACGCGCATTGACCATAGGGTCAATGAAAAAATCTAATGAAGCAAATTCAACAGACACCTCGCCTTTTTCTTCTGAGCCTTCGCCTGTTGTAGCATGTTCAAATTCAATCTCACTATTGAACAGAATTTTATCGGTAAATTTATAACCCGCATATAAAACCATACGTTCCATGTCAGCTGTGTCATTACTATCACCTTTATTACCTACATTGGCTTGATAATGCCCTTCGCCATAACCGCCGATAGACAGCCCTTTGCCTACTTGATAAACCTTCGATGCCGCAGGACCTAAGCCGTAAGCACTTTTAAGTGCTTTGTCTTCAGGAATGGCTAAATTAGTACGCAATTTTTCAACCTCTTGCGTTAATACATCGGTTTTACGCTCCAATTTTTTTACGTCATCAGCGGGTGCTTTGTTATTAGCTGGCTCAGTCGTTGCGACTTGAACTGAGGCAGGGGCAGAAGTTGTATTCGCAGCTACCTGTTTTTCAGAGATGAGTTTATCAATTTGCTTTTGTTGGGCTTGAATGATTTTCCACATATCTTCCATAGTCTGCGGTTTTTCTACCGCATTTGCTGACGTACTTAAAGTCACTAATGCAGTCAGAATACCCCTTGATATTAACGATTTATTGAATATTTTCACTTAACTTCCTCATTAACAATAATTTATATGGGGCAAATTATATTGTAAATGGGTATAAAGATGCAAATGATTGTTATTTATAAAATAGAAGGGGATTCAATAGAACTTTCAAGCATTTCCAATAAAACCGTATTTTAATGAAGATTGTATTGTGTATACTTCATGCTAATGGATCATCAGTTTTAATTTTCTTAGCTCAGTATAATCATGAAAATAGCCATACAAACGTGGGGTTCAAATGGCGACATTCGCCCCTTTATTGCCTTAGCGGATGGCTTAACTAACGCAGGGCATCAAGTCACTTTAGTGGTCAGCAGTATTGATAACCGTAGCTATCAAGAAACCTGTACAGACTTGGGCATTGCTTACCAGCAAATCCCCGCGCAGATTGATTTTGATATGCAGGATTTTGCTCAGCGCACGTTTCGCATGAATACCTTGCAATGGTTAATTGCCTTGCTGGAGGTTAGTTTCTTTCCCTACGAAGCTGAAATTTATCAAGCTGCCAAACAGTTAGCCGCAGACAATGATCTTGTCATAGGACATCATTTTCTGTATCCGTTAAAACTTGCCGCACATAAACACAACAAACCGCATATCAGCGTCACCTTTTGCCACGCCGCGATTCCAACGCACACTCAGCCACCGTTTCGTTTTCCCAATTTAGGACGTACGTTAAACCGTTGGCAATGGCGATTATTGGATGCAGCATTTGATTGGGTTTTAAAAAAACGCCTGGGTCGTTTATGGCTTGCTGAAGGAATGCCGCCGTTTAAACACGTTTTTGATAGCTTGCTAAGCTCAGACTTACTGAATTTGGTCGCCGTTGATGCTTTCCTCTGCCCAGTTCAAAACGAATGGTCAGCGGTGAATCAACTGTGTGGCTTTCTAAATTTGCCTGATCGCGCTGAACAATGGCAACCGTCGCCCGCGTTACAAACTTTTTTAGATGCAGGTGAAAAACCTGTGTACATGACTTTTGGTAGCATTCAACAAGCCGTGCCTGAATGGAGTATGGAATTATTTATTAATGCCGCCCGCTTAGCTAATTGTCGCGCTATTATTCAAACCAGCTCCAACAATTANCCCGCCGATACACAACAAGATAACGTATTTTTTGTTGGTCGGCATCCACATCAACCGCTATTTCAACACTGTGCGGCAGTGGTTCATCATGGTGGTGCAGGCACATCCCACGCCGCTACTTTAAGCGGTTGCCCATCCATCGTGATACCTTTTATGGATGAACAATTATTTTGGGCGGTTCAATTGCAACGTTCTCGCTTAGCCCCCGCGCCATTACCTGCTAAGTCGGTCACGGCTAAAAAATTAGCCGCACGACTTGAAGCGGTGCTGTATTCTGAATATGCTGCTGAGATGGAAGACTTCGCACACTATGCGAAACAGTCGATTTCACCCACACAAGGGGTATTGAATGCGGTGGCGTTGATTGAAGAGTTTAGCAAAAAATACTCACTCGATTGAGGTGGAATAAAACTCCAATCAACTCAATTAAGAAACACCATCATAATTCTCATTTTGAGTGGCGCGATCTTTATACATTGGATGCTTAGTAATTTCTGCAAGTAGCTTCTCAATATCCTTGTTGCTAAGACTGCTGTTCTGGCGTGCTTTAGTTGCGACATCCCATGCAGCTTGTAGTATGGGGAGCTTGAAAGTTGGCGTGTTACCGCTTGCTAAAGCTGTTTCATTGATGTAGTAAAAGTATAAGCATTGCGCGACATAAGCTGCCGCTTCACTATGAGTGACCAACAGAGCTTTACCTGCAATATCGCAGGCGGCATGAGTACATTCATGAATAATCAAAGCCTCCTTATCGCTAGTATTCACGACTTGGAAGCCTAGGGATAAGGTATTACTGGTATATCTATATTTCGCATCTGTACCAATCTTATTGGAATAGACCACCTTTATCTTGCCATTGTCTATGTTGGTTTTAACTTGTTTGTAAGAATTTGCGTCAATACTAATCGCTCCTAAAGAGAACTTAATTTTACCTGTTTCCACTTTCGTCAAGACATTGCCGACTTGTGTTTCGAGAGTACTCATGACTGTTCTCCTTAAGGGTTTATGTATTTATTTTCAATAAGTTATCAAAAACCAAAACCTACATAGCAGACTTATCAATATAAACATCAATCGGCTGTTTCGGAATGATGGTTGCGACAGGTAATAATTCACCTGCACGCCATGCTTTTACTGCATCTTGTTTATTTGCACCTGTAATCAAAAATAATAATTGTCGCGTGTCACTTAAGGCTTTGGCACTTAAAGACACGCGTTCAGGTGGTGGTTTGGGGGAGTTATAAACTGCGTGAGCCAATTCATCTTTGTTATGGTGATGGTTGGGAAATAAGCTGGCGGTATGGCCGTCTTCGCCCATGCCTAATAACACCATATCAAACGGCAACGCAGACGCTACCGTTTGTTGATATTGTTTAGCCGCTATAACAGGGTCGGATTCTGCGGGGATGGTGAAAATCTGCTCACGCGGAATAGTGACTTTATTCAAAAACGCTTGTTCCGCCATAAGGCTGTTTCTATCGGGGTGATTGACGGGTAAACAGCGTTCGTCACCGTAATATATATGCCAGTTCGCCCAATCAGCCTGAGTTTCAGCAAGCAGTCGATAGACTTTTTCAGGCGTAGTACCGCCTGCTAACACGAGTTTAAACGCGCCACGTTCGGTGATTGCTTGCTTTGCGGCGTTAAGGATGTGCAGACAAACAGCGGTTGCTACTTGCTCAGCGTTATCATACGAATGCCAGTTAATAGAAGTCTGCATTTATTTACACTCAGGGGTTAGATTGGTACGCCAATATTGGGCTTCTTTATCAAATAAACGGCTGTCTTCTGGTCCCCAAGAACCCGCAGGATAGGTGGCAATATAATCACGTTCCATTGCCCATGTTTGTAAAATAGGATCAACAATACGCCACGCATATTCTACTTCATCAAAGCGTAGGAATAAGGAACGGTCGCCTTTTAATACGTCCAATAATAAATCTTCGTAAGCATCAATCGCTTCTTCGTCTTCATTACGGAAACTTGCATCTAGGCTACTGGAACGGGTACGCATTTCTAAACCTGGTTCTTTCACAGTCATTTCAATGCGAATACATTCTTCAGGTTGTATGCCCAATATCACCCAGTTTGGATTCATGCACTGGACGTGAGTATCACGGAAGAATTGTAATGGCGGATGACGAAAACAAATTGAAATGGTGGATTGTGCTTTTGCCATGCGTTTACCTGTTCGTAAATACATAGGTACGCCGCGCCACCGCCAGTTGTCAACGTAGAGTTTCATGGATGCGTAGGTCTCGGTGACACTATTAGGCGGAATATGTTCTTCTTGCAAATAACCATTGACCTTTTCGCCGTTGACGTGACCTTTGGCATATTGTCCGCGAAACGCATGACCATGTACTGCTTCTTTGGGAATCGGGCGGATGGATTTTAACACTTTGACTTTTTCATCACGCAAAGCTTCGGCTTCCATCGAAACAGGCGGTTCCATCGTCACTAACGTCAACAGTTGCAATAAATGACTTTGTAACATATCACGCATTGCACCTGAACCATTGTAATAATCGCCACGACTATCAATGCCCAATTCTTCTGAATGGGTGATTTGAATATGGTCAATGTAGTTACGATTCCATAACGGTTCTAACATGACATTGGCAAAGCGGAACACTAACACGTTCTGCACCATACCTTTGCCAAGATAATGGTCAATACGGTAAATTTGTTCTTCAGTGAGATAGTGCGCGATGCGTTTTTGCAAGGCTTGTGCGCTGTCTAAGTCATAACCAAATGGCTTTTCAATAATGACCCTTCGCCAGCCTGAGTCTTCATCGAATAAGTGTTGATTGCTCAACATTTCCATGACTTTGCCAAAATCTGCGGGGCTTATGGATAAATAAAAGGCGATATTTTTAGGAAATTTATTGGCTTTGTCATTCAATACAGTTGCCAATTCGCTATAACATTGCTCTTGCTGTATGTCACCTTGATGATAATATAAACGCTCGCAAAACCGTTGAAATACGGTTTCATCAATGGCTTCTTTGGCTTTAGCCTGAATCATGTCGTGAACTTCGCTGAGCCATTTTTGTTGATCCCAAGGTCTACGACCGATAGCTAAAATTTTTGTGCCTTTTGGTAAGCGATTAGCGACATCGAGATGATACAGAGCGGGCATTAATTTAATACGGGAGAGATTACCCGTAGCACCAAAGATAACGTAAGTACAAGATTCGGCGTGCATAGTAGTAGGAGAGTAGGAAAAATGGGCGGAGTCGATGTAGGTTGGGTTAAGTGATAGCCGTAACCCAACATTATCGTGGTTAGCGTTGGGTTACACTAACGCTAACCCAACCTACTATACTGACTTATCTTTCTAGCAAATCCAGTTTGCCTTCTTTGCCGTTCCATTCATCAGCATCAGGTAGAGAAGATTGTACTTCAGTAATCAGTGGCCATTCTTTCGCTAATTCGGCATTTAATTGAATGAATATTTCTTGCCCTTCGGGTAATTCATCTTCAGCAAAAATAGCATTGGCAGGACATTCTGGCTCACATAAGGTGCAGTCAATACATTCATCTGGGTCAATAACTAAGAAGTTAGGACCTTCATGAAAGCAATCGACAGGACATACATCTACACAATCAGTAAATTTACATTTAATACAGTTTTCAGTGACTACAAATGCCATAATTATTACCCAGAAAGTTTTATTGGAAGTGTTTGAATTCGGGCGAGTATCTTAGCAGAAAGGCTAAGCGGATAGAACACCTAGTGAACTCTGACTATCATTATAATGGTTCTCTATTTATCATTCGCGCATTTTTCCTAGCTTAAGAAAGGTAAAACAATGCTACTCAATCTTAGTGATTTGGTTATTGTTGTCATAAAAGGGTAATATGTAGCTTGCTACAATACTGCATTTAAGCTCATCCTCATCAAATTATGACTCATTGTAATATTCTCGTTGTTGAAGACGAAGACGCTATTCGAGCTATGTTAATCATGGTACTTGAACAAGCTGGTTTTTCACCCATTGCAGCGGCAGACGCGCAAGAAGCACAAAAAGCCTTAGAAGAAGAATTGCCTGATTTAATTCTACTGGATTGGATGTTACCTGGTCTTAGTGGTGTTGAATGGGCGCGTCGCTTAAAAAAAGAAGCGATATATCGAGACATCGCGATTATTTTACTGACCGCACGCGGTGAAGAAGAAGATAAAGTGCGCGGGCTAGAAATTGGTGCTGATGATTATGTCACCAAACCCTTTTCGCCCAAGGAATTGGTGGCGCGTATTCGTGCTGTATTGCGTAGAACAGGCAAATTACAAGGTTCTAGCTCGATTGTGCTAGGTGATTTAACCCTCGATATTGAACAACATCGACTCAGTGTTGGCGATCATCAACTTGAAGTTAGCCCCACTGAATTTCGTTTAATGCACTTTTTTATGACCCATCCTGATAAAGTCTATAGTCGTTCCCAACTGTTAGATCAAGTGTGGGGACGCAGTGTTTACATTGAAGAACGCACTATTGATGTTCATATTCGTCGGTTGAGAAAAATTTTAGCTGAACACAACCGAGAAGAATTAGTGCAAACAGTACGCGGTTTTGGTTATAGATTCTCTCTAGTAGATTAAATTATGGCAGCTTGGCAAAAAGAACTATTTACCGCGCTATTTTTATACCTCCTAGTCAGCATTGTTGGCTGGATAACAGGTACATTTTTGCTATTGAACTTATTGCTCACTATCGGAATGTTGATTTACCAAGTAATTCAAGTCAACCGCTTTGAAAAATGGTTAAGTGCGGGGGCGCGTAATACTTATCCTAAATCGACAGGCATTTGGGAAGAACTTTATTATCACGTTTATCGCATTAAAAAGAACAACAAAAAGCGTAAAAAACAACTTAGTAAAATGATTGATCAGTTTCGCCAATCGACTGAGGCACTGCCTGATGCGGCAGTAGTGTTAGGTGTTAATGATGAAATTGAGTGGACAAATAAAGCAGCCAGAGATGTGCTTGGGCTTAAGCAACTCGACAAAGGGCAACGCATTCCTAATTTAGTTCGTTTTCCAGAATTTATTCGTTATATCAGTTCAGGCGATTATTCCGAACCCGTCATGGTACCGTCGCCTGTTAATCATCAGATTACCCTATCCGTCCGCATCGTGCCTTATGGTGCAGGGCTACGCTTGCTAATTGCACAAGATGTCACGCAACTAAAAATCATGGAGCGAATGCGTAAAGATTTTGTTGCCAACGTATCCCATGAACTACGCACTCCTTTAACGGTATTAAAAGGCTATCTGGAAACCTTACAAGATATGGATGACGGACATTCAGCGGTATTAACCGCTTCTTTTCATCAAATGCAGGGACAAACTGAACGGATGCAGCATTTAGTGGATGATTTATTATTATTAACCCGTCTTGAATCCCAACAGAAAAAAGCCGTTTGTGTGCATATACCTGAGTTATTAAGCCAGATTTGTCAAGAAGGCGATCCTGTATCCACTCAACGCATTCAACTGACCTTGGATACCGACAGTAACATCATGGGTGACGAGCAAGAACTACGCAGTGCCTTTACTAATCTACTCGGTAACGCGCTTAAATACTCACCTGACGAGTCTATCGTTAAAGTACGGTGGTATAAAAATAAGGACGGCATTAACCTTACGGTTGAAGACCAAGGCGAAGGTATCGCTAAAGCTGATATTAATCGTGTCACCGAACGCTTTTACCGTGTCGAAGTCAAACGCCGTAAAAAAGTTAGCGGCACAGGCTTAGGCTTAGCCATTGTTAAACACGTTTTAATGCGCCATGATGCTCAATTAACTATCACCAGCGAATTAGGCAAAGGCAGTTGTTTTAGTTGTCACTTTCCCATCAAACGCATCTGTAACTGTAACTAAGCGGCTCTTAATCAAAAGTCGGTTTTGTAGATCAGCAAGCCAATGGCAGTATTGTGCATTGACTCTAACTTACCTGAGTTGGACATAAGAAACTAAGTACTACCGTCATTCTGGCATGGATTGCCAGAATCTAGGACACATGGATGTATTAAAGTCTCTCCATCTATAATCCATGCCGCAATGACTGTAATTTGAAATTTATCAATGAGTTCAAAGAGTTTTATGTCGAACTTAGGTTAACTTGGAAAAGCAGATTGTTTTTCTGGTCAAGCGTTTAATCTAAGTTTGAAGATTCAAGTTTTTACGTTCTATTTTTTTGAGTGTTTTGTTTGCCTACTTCATATTGTTCAGTCTGCAAATGGCGGTTATAAGCCCCCCAATTACCAGTATAGTATCGTGTGATATTGAAGGGTTAAAGTAAGACTTGTATTTGTTTGAATACCTCATCTTTGCATTTACCAAAGACAATCTCCAATACGGTATCAGTTGCGTAATTAATAGCATACCATAATCATCGTTGCTCAAACACAAACACAAACACAAACACAAACACAGACACAGACATAAGACCAAGACTACTATTCATCGCTGGCTTTTAATCTTAAAGCCCAAGCAGTGTGCGTGTATGGTGAGCAATCATCAGCTCTTCATTGGTGGGTAACATCCATACTGAAACGCGGCTATTGGCGCGACTAATACAGGCTACACTTTTTTCATTGGCAGTCGCATCAATGTCTACACCTAACCATGTTGCTTGTTTAGCAATGAGTTGGCGAATTTTTGGACTATTTTCACCAATGCCTGCGGTAAATACCAGTGCGTCTAAACCACCCATTGCTGCCGCCAATGAGCCAATTTCACGACTAACACGGTAGACAAAATAATCAATAGCCAGTTGCGCACGCGGCTCATTGCTATCCAACAAGATACGCATATCGTTACTGATACCTGATAATCCTAGTAAACCAGATTGTTTATAAAGCAGGTCTTCAAGTTGTTTGATGCTTAAGCCTTCTTGCTGTAGTAGATAGAGTATAACACCCGCATCCAAACTACCCGCACGAGTTCCCATCAGTAAACCATCCAGTGCAGTAAAGCCCATCGTGCTGGCAACACTACGACCATTATGAATAGCACATAAACTCGCTCCGCTGCCGATATGCGCCACTATTACGCGCCCTGTCGCAATATCAGGTGGTAGAACCGATGCTATGTATTCGTAAGAAAGTCCGTGAAAACCATAACGCTGAACACCACGCTCGTAGTATTCGTAAGGCAAACCAAATAATTTTGCTACGGTGTCTTGCTGGCGGTGAAAAGCCGTATCGAAACAGGCGACTTGTAGTAAATTGGGGCATTCTTGCATCATTGCCCGAATAGCGGCGAGGTTATGAGGGTTATGCAGCGGTGCTAAAGGCGTGATGGTATCGAGCTTTGCCATGACCTCTGGCGTAATCAGCGAGGGTGCAGAATAATCAGGACCGCCATGTACCACACGATGACCGACACCGACCAGTCGCTGATGCTGGAGAGAGCTGTTTAGAAAGTCGATAATCTGTTGCAGTGCCTGAGCGTGATTAGCAACTTCGCTAGTTTGCCAATGAACGTCAATGAGGGTCTGTTCGTGGTCATTTCTTGCTTTAAGATGCGGGGCAGTACCGATACCTTCCACCTGCCCTGTCACTTTCTGGCTTAATTGATCTGCACCAAGCAGGTTGAAAACTGAAAACTTTAGGCTGGATGATCCAGCATTGAGTACAAGAATCGAGTTTTCCATAATCTCAATGCTCTCTATCGGTGTATTTAATGCACTGCTAACATAAGATTTAGAGTTTATGAGCCAAAAATTATTTTACAACACGCAATGTAGGTTTAGACGGCGGTGTTTTTTCTGGCGGTGGAGTATCGTCATTGTCTTCGTCTTCTGGATTAAAGACCATACCTTTACCATTTTCTTTAGCGTAAATAGCCATAACGGCTACCACGGGGGCAATGATGTGCATGGGTTTACCGCTAAACCGTGCGTTAAACTCAATCGTATCGTTGCCAAGCGACAGTGCTTCTACTGCTTCGGGGCGAATATTTAAAACGATTTTACCGTCATCGACAAATTGCATTGGTAAAACGGCATTGTTATTTTCAGCATCTACCAGTAAATAAGGCGTTAGATGATTATCCAGTATCCACTCATAAATTGAGCGAATTAAATACGGTTTTAAAGAAGTCATTTTGGTAGCTCAGCCATTTCTTTTTCAGCATCACTCAGACTACGTTTAAAGCCAGCGCGGTTAAATAAACGCTGTGCATAATGCGTAATGATCTCATCGGGTGTTGATATATCAATGCCAATGCTGGGTAATCGCCATAATAGTGGCGCGATGGCACAGTCGATAAGTGAAAATTCATCACTCATAAAATAAGGTCTGGAAGCAAAAATAGGGGTGGCAGACAGAATGCTTTCTCGGAGCATTTTTTTAGCACGCGCCGATTTTTTTTCACCTGAAAATAAAATTTCATCCAGTGTGTGATACCAGTCTTGGTCGATACGTTTAATCAACATTCTGGCATTAGCGCGAGAGACTGGATCCATTTGGTGCAAAGGGGGGTGTGGAAATCGCTCATCAAGGTATTCCATAATAATACGCGAATCGTAAAGAACTAAATCGCGTTCTATCAAGGTAGGTGATGTACCTGTTGGATTAAGTTCAAGTAAATCCTCTGGAGGATTATTCGGGTCAAAATATTCTATGTCTGCGGCAACGCCTTTTTCATGTAAAACGAAGCGGGCGCAATGACTCATCGCGCAGGTTGGCGATGAAAACAGCGTCATGACAGATTTACGAGTGATAATGTTTGCCACGAATAACAACCTCTTTGGACGTGTAGGGCGGTAAATTGGGCATTATAGCATGAAAGCTCATGTTTTTGACTTGAGGGCAAGAATTAGACGCTGGTATAAAGGTATAAGAAAACATCCCTGTTTTCTTGTGAAAAAAATTAATGAATATCTTTCCAGTATTCTTTTTTCAGTAAGTACGCTAAGACGAGGAACAGGAACAAGAATATTAGCACATATTTGCCCATGCCTTGTCTTTCCAGTTGTGCTGGTTCACCAGCATAAACCAGAAAATTAACTAAATCATTAACCATAAGGTCAAATTCTTTTTCAGATAATGCGCCTTCTTTTTCAAGCACTAAATCAACGCGATCACCATAAATGGTTTTCCGAGTAACAGCGTGTTGCTCACCTTGCAATTGCCACAAAGGATTGGGCATTGCAGTATCTTCAAAAACCAAATTATTGACACCAAACGGTCTACTTTTATCAGAATAATAGCTTTTTAAGTAGCTATATAACCAATCTGCACCACGCGATCTGGCAATCAATGACAAATCAGGTGGTTGTGTACCAAACCATTTTTCTGCATCATGTTTATTCATGGCACTGTGAATTTGGTCATAGATACTTGCCCCGAGTGGCGCAATGTCCGTCAACACTTCTTTTTCATCAGCATGGGTATCTAAAGCAATACGCAAGTAGCGAATCTGTTTCATAGAGTGACAGCCTAAACAGTAAGTCACAAAATGTTTTGCACCTCGCAATAACGAAGCTTTATCGCCAACGTCAACATCGGCTTCTTGTAGTTCTACACCTTCAGAAGCATAAGCCCCAAAAGAGAGTATCAGTAATAATAATAGTGTTATGAGATTTTTCATATCAATCTAGGCTCTCTTTTAGTTTTTTTGCCAATCGAGTTGCTACGTTGCGCATACCCTCAGGATTAGGTCTTCGACTAAAAAACACGCTTCTAAAGGCGTGGTGGCTGCCATCTTCTACAGGCTCTGGTGCCACTTCGGTGATTTCCTCAAATGCTTCAATTAATGCGGGTAACTGTTCTTCAAGCGATAATTCTACAGTGACACGTTCTGGTACAGGTTTGGTTTTTTCCCAACGCGTATAAAGCGGCATTAACAAAAAGAAGCCAAAATAAATTACTGTGAAAACGCGTGCAACATTAGTTGCTACTGGGGTAGCAGGTTGTGTTCCTAAATAACCCAAGGCGATAAAGCTAATCACAAATAATGCTAAGGCTTTTTTATAGATACCACCACGATAACGAATCGAACGCACAGGGTTTCTATCTAACCACGGCAACAAGAACAACACCACAATTGCACCACCCATACCAATAACGCCCGCAAATTTATCGGGAATCGCCCGTAAAATCGCGTAGAACGGCGTGAAATACCAAACAGGAGCAATATGTTCAGGCGTTTTCATCGGGTCTGCGGGAATAAAATTCGCGTGTTCCAAGAAATAACCGCCCATTTCAGGCATGTAGAAAATTACAGTCGCGAAGAAAATTAAAAACACACCTACGCCAACTAAATCTTTCACTGTGTAATAAGGATGAAAAGGAATGCCATCTAAAGGTACACCGTTTGCATCTTTAACTTTCTTAATATCAATGCCATCTGGGTTATTAGAACCGACTTCATGCAGTGCAACAATGTGCATAAACACCAGCATCACTAACACCAATGGCACAGCAATGACATGAAACGCGAAGAAACGGTTTAATGTGGCATCGGAAATAACATAATCGCCACGTATCCACAACGATAAATCATCGCCAATAACAGGAATCGCACTGAATAAAGAAATAATAACTTGTGCGCCCCAGTAAGACATTTGTCCCCAAGGTAACAAATAGCCCATAAAAGCTTCTGCCATCAAGGCAACGAAAATTAACATGCCGAAAATCCATATCAGCTCACGCGGTTGTTTAAATGAACCATACATGATGCCGCGAAACATGTGCAGATAAACGACAATAAAAAAGGCTGACGCGCCCGTTGAGTGCATATAACGCACCAACCAACCCCAGCTGACATCACGCATGATGTATTCAACCGAATCAAAAGCCAACTTAGCATCGGGCTTGTAATTCATAGTCAATAAAATGCCCGTAATAAACTGATTGACTAACACCAGTAAGGCTAACGAGCCAAAAAAATACCAAAAATTAAAATTTTTGGGTGCGTAGTAGTGAGTCATGTGGTCTTTCCACAGACTCGCCAACGGGAAACGATCTAAAACCCATTCCCCACAAGCAGTTAAACGAGATGATTTCATGCACTTTCTCCCTCGGCAGGTTCGCCAACAATCAGCAATGTATCAGTCACATAGCGATAAGGTGGAATTTCTAAGTTAGTCGGCGCAGGCACACCTTGATAAACACGACCTGCTAGATCAAACCAAGAACCATGACATGGACAGAAAAAACCACCTTTCCACTTATCACCTAAATCGGGTGGTGCAACTTCAGGGCGAAACGTCGGTGAACAACCTAAATGAGTACATAAACCCACTGCGACAAAGATTTCTGGTTTAATAGAGCGACCTGCATTTTTACTGGACGCTGGTTGAATTGATTCTAAAGATTGTGGGTCTCTGAGTTCACTATCTAAGGTTTTTAATGTTTCAAGCACTTCTGGTGTTCTATTAAGAACCCAAACAGGCTTCCCTCGCCAAGCAACCCTAATCAATTGCCCTGTTTCCATCTTAGAAAGATCAACTTCGACAGGTGCGCCTGCCGCCATCGCTTTGACACTCGGCTGCATTTGCGCAAGAAAAGGAACGGCTAAATATCCCGTGCCGACAGCACCAACCACGGTTAAAGCCGTGGTTAAAAACTGGCGTTTAGATTGATCTACGCCTTCATTATTCATTATAGAACTCTCCTCATTAGGTCTGTGGCTTAAAAGCACATGTTATGTCTTGTCAATATACCACTAGAACCCCTTAAATTTGAAGTGTTGTGTGCAATTGTTTAACGTGATAATTGGTATATTTTTAATGCCCGATAAGGTTAAAAACCTAAGTCCATGAAGTTACATGAAATTCTTAATAATTTTTACGCTATGACGGTTATCAAACACGCGCCTGCACTAGGTTTTGGTTACAAAACTAGGATGTGTAAATTAAGATAGTTTTGAGAAATAGGTAGCAGGCAATAAAAAGCCCTCTCAAGTTTTACTTTGCGAGGGCTTTTAGATAGATATAATCTGTTTTGACCAATAAGTTACGAACGATGGATAATTCAACCTATAACCTAAATTACTTTCCTATACAAAAACTGGAAAATATTTTTCCCAGTAAATCATCGGAGCTGAATTGTCCTGTAATTTCGGCTAGGCTATTTTGTGCTAGACGTAAGTCTTCGGCGACCAATTCACCTGCTAAGCTGGTTTGTAATTGGGTTAAGGCGTTACTGACGGACTCATAACCTTGATTAAGAGCTTCAATGTGTCGCCTGCGGGCAATGAAAACGTTTTCGGTGTTGGCGTTAAAACCAACGCTTTGTTTGAGGTGTTCGGTGAGTAATTCCATGCCCTGCCCTGTTTTGATGGAGAGGTAGATTTCGCTTTGGTGTTCGTGTTGTTTAATGTCGGGCGTGATACCCAGTAAGTCGATTTTGTTGTAAATTTTAGTGATGTCGATATGGCTAGGTAACGAGGCAAGTAACTCAGAGTCTTCGGATTCTCTGGCATCAATCAATAGTAAAATTTTGTCAGCTTTTTCAATTTCTGCCCACGCGCGGCGAATACCTTCTTGTTCGATAGCATTATCACTGTCATGCAAACCTGCGGTGTCGATGATGTGTAGTGGCATTCCGTCTAGTTGAATGCGTTCGCGGAGTACGTCACGGGTTGTGCCTGCTATATCGGTGACGATGGCGGCTTCGTGTCCTGCGAGGGAGTTGAGTAGGCTAGATTTTCCTGCGTTCGGTTTACCTGCGAGAACAATGGTCATGCCGTCGTGCAGTAATCGTCCTTGTTTAGCGGTTTTTTGAATTTGTGCGAGTCGGTCTAGTAAGCGGATAAGGCGGTTTTCAACGACACCATCACTGAGAAAGTCGATTTCTTCATCGACAAAATCAATAGCGGCTTCCACATAAATTCTCAGTTCAGTGAGTTCGTCAACCAGTTGATTAATTTGCTGAGAAAACACACCCTGCATGGATTTTTGTGCGGAACGCACAGCTTGTTCAGTGCTGCTGGTGATGATATCAGCAACGGCTTCGGCTTGGGCTAAATCGAGTTTATTGTTTAAAAACGCGCGTTCGGTGAATTCACCCGCATTGGCAAGTCTTGCACCTAGACTGATAACGCGGCGTAATACCATGTCCAGCACCACTGCGCCACCGTGTCCTTGCAGTTCAAGGGTGTCTTCCCCTGTGTAGGAATGAGGATTAGGAAAATAGAGGGCAATGCCTGAATCAATGACGTTACCCTTGCTATCGAGAAACGATGCGTATAGGGCGTGGCGTGGTGTTATAGGTTTGTTGAGTAGTTGGCTGGCAATAGTGGTAACTAATGCGCCTGAAATGCGGATAATACCGACACCGCCATTACCCGAAGGTGTGGCGATGGCAGCGATGGTGTCGGTATGATTTTGCATTTTTATGTAATGCGTAGGGGTGGACATTGCCCACCCTACTTATTAGGGTGCTTTCTCTATTTGCTTAGTGATGATGGTTTGTTGAATGATAGACAGGGTGTTGTTGATAACCCAGTACAGCACTAAACCAGCAGGGAAGAACAAAAAGAACACGGTAAACACGATAGGAAACATCTTCATGACTTTCGCTTGAATAGGGTCTATCGGTGCAGGATTCAAACCTTGCTGAATTTTCATGGAGATACCCATAATAACTGGCAAGACATAGAACGGGTCTTGTATCGATAAATCTTGTATCCATAACATGAACGGTGCTTGACGAAATTCAACGGTTTCACTCAGTACCCAATACAACGCCATGAACACAGGAATTTGTATCAATATGGGTAAACAGCCGCCCAAGGGATTGACCTTTTCCTTTTTGTATAATGCCATCATTTCAGTGTTGAAACGCGGTCTGTCATCAGCAAAACGCTCTTGCAGTTCTTTTAACCGTGGCTGAATTTTACGCATTTTCGCCATTGATTTAAAACTGGCTTGTGATAGCGGGAAAAACAGTAGTTTTATACACAATGTAACGCCGATGATAGCAATACCCCAGTTGCCTACTACGCTGTGAATTTTGTTCAGCAACCAGTAAATAGGTTTACCAACAAAAGTAAGTACACTGTAATCAACGGTGAGTTCTAAACCAGTTGCTACTTTTTCCATGACAGGCTGAATTTTAGGCCCTGCAAATAACTGGGCAGAAAATTTAGTTGCTGTATTATCGAGTACGGTAATAGAAGGCGAATAAGAACCAATTAAAAACCGTCCATCTTTTAATTCGTCAGTATATAAATTATTTTCTTGATCTGCAGGTGGAATCCAAGCCGACGCAAAATAATGTTGAATCATTGCTGTCCAACCACCTTTGGTGACGACTTTAAGATTCTCTTCGCGCATATCATCAAAGCTGATTTTTTGGTATTTATTCTTTTCGGTATAAACAACGCCACCGTCATAAGCTCTCATACCACCTGTTAGCATATTGCCTTTGTCTTGGGTGTTAGGAACGCGTAGTAATTGGCTGTATTGACGACCTGTCCAATTTTTACCGGTGTTGTTTTGAATACTTTGATCCAAGCCTATAGCATAACTACCACGTTTAAAAGTGAACACTTTAGTAACGGTTAGCCCGTTATTATCTGTCCATGTTAATGGTACAGACAGGCTATCTTGTCCGTCTGCTAGGGTGTAACTGTCTTGTTCAGCACTAAAAACACTGTAATGATTAGGCGCGGTTGCTGAATCTTTTTCAGTAATAAAACCACTTTGAGCTAGGAATAGCTTTTGTGCATCGCTATTAAATAATCTAACAGGTGAGGTGTTTATATCTGGAATAGACATACCCACTAAGCTGCGTAATTTATTTACGACTGAGTTGGATTGTTCTACGGGATAATTCAGTAAATCTAAATTAACAATCGTACCGCCTTGTGGATCAATTTCTAAGGCGATGACATCCGTTTTAACTTTGATAGTTTTAGTGGTGACTGCGGCAGTGACAGGGACAGAGCCTGCGGGTTGTTCGCTGCTCGCTGCTGTACCTGTGTCACCCGCACCTGTTGTGCTGGGCAAGTCATCGACATTAATCGCTGTGCTTGCTATTTCGGTTGCTGGTGGTTTAGGACCATAATCAATTTGCCAAGCTTGATACAACATAAAAACAAGCATTGCAAACGTAACGACTAGTATAAATCTTATGTTATCCATTCTTATTACCAAATTTTTCTGGAACGGGATCAATGCCACCTTCATGAAAAGGATGGCATTTTAATAATCTTCTGAGTGTGAGATAAAGACCAATAATGGCACCGTAGCGTGTCAGTGCTTCTTGGGAATAACTTGAACAGCTTGGATAGAAACGACAGTTAGACCCAAGCAAGGGGCTAACAAAGTATTTGTAAAACTTTATAAGTGCTATGAGTGCGAAGCGCATCGGGTTACCAACCTAAGCCAATGCTTTTCCAAAGACTTTCTTAATAATTCCAGTGGCACACCGATTGCCTCTCTACGAGCCAAAACGACAATATCTATACTTCCCAGATTTTCTTGTAGCCTAAAGTTTTCCCTGACAGTACGTTTAATAATGTTTCTATGCACTGCTTTTCTTATATTTTTTTTGGCTATCGCTAAGCCTAGCCGTGAATGATCGAAATCATTTTGAATGGCTAATAGGGTAAAATATTGGTCACTGGATTTTACAGGCTTAGCAAAAACTTTTTTATAGTCAGCAGGGGTTCTTAACCGTCGCTGCGGGGGAAAACCAAAACCGCTCACACACGAGTTAATTGAACGCGACCTTTCGCTCTGCGTGCATTTAATACTCTACGACCGCCAACAGTCGCCATTCTAGCACGGAAACCATGAGTTCTAGCGCGTTTGATTTTACTTGGTTGGTATGTTCTTTTCATTTTACTTTGAGCCTACGGATGAGTTTTAACAAAAACGGATAAAAAAGACTGCCGATGATAAAATAATCCATGCACCCTGTCAATTCTGTAGTGTAATGTTTTATTACGGTATAGTGGCAAGTCTCTCCACACAAATCAAACTGTTATCGACTGCACATGAATTCAATCTGGAATAATTGTCTTGCTAAACTTGAAAATGAAATACCTAGTTCAGACTTCAGCACATGGATACGCCCGCTTCAGTCGATAGAAGATGATAAGCAAATCAAATTACTCGCGCCTAATCGTTTTGTGTTGGATTGGGTTAAAGAACGCTATTTCGCTAAAATAGAAACATCCATTCGTGAGTTTTCTAACGGCACAATCAGTGTAAATCTGGAAATTGGCTCTAAAAGTTCAGCTGTACCTGCCGCAGATACAGCCAGTAAAAAAACAAACAAACAAAAAGCTGACACTAAAACAGTCGGAGCTAACTTCCTGAACAAAGCGTTTACGTTTGATAATTTTGTCGAAGGTAAATCCAATCAATTAGCCAGAGCCGCATCATTGCAAGTCGCTGAAAATGTGGGCAGAGCCTATAACCCGCTATTAATTTACGGCAGCTCAGGTTTAGGCAAAACCCATTTAATGCACGCCATCGGCAATGCTATTTTAGTCAAAAATCCGTCTGCTACCATTGTTTACCTACATTCTGAAAAATTCGTGCAGGATATGGTCAGAGCCTTACAACAAAATGCGATTAATAAATTTAAAGAATATTACCGCGCTATTGATGTGCTGTTAATTGATGACATTCAGTTTTTTGCAGGCAAAGAACGCTCGCAAGAAGAGTTTTTTCACACTTTTAATTCACTACTGGATAGAAAACACCAAGTCGTTCTAACTTGTGATAAGTACCCTAAGGAAATTGTCGGGCTTGAAGAGCGGTTAAAATCACGCTTTGGTGCGGGTTTGCCTGTTTCTATTGAACCGCCTGATATGGAAACCCGTGCGGCGATTTTACTGAAAAAAACTGCGCAAACAGGTATTCATCTGCCACAAGAAGTGGCTTTTTTTATTGCTAAACGTATTCCTTCCAATGTCAGAGATTTGGAAGGTGCGTTACGACGTGTCATCGCCAACGCTCAATTTACGGGACGTGACATCACCATCGACTTCACTAAAGAAGCTCTGCACGATTTAATTTCTTTACAGGATAAGCTAGTTAATATCGACAATATTCAAAAAACCGTTGCCGATTATTTTAAAATTCGTGTCGCCGATTTATTGTCTAAAAGTAGAAGCCAATCAGTCACTCGCCCACGGCAAATCGCGATGTCTTTAGCAAGAGAACTGACTACACAAGGCTTATGTGCCATAGGTGATGCGTTTGGTGGACGCGATCACACCACGGTCATCAACGCCTGTAAAAAAGTAGCTGAGCTAAAAAAATCGGATACTAAAATAGCCGAAGACTATGCCAATTTACTGCGCTCTTTATCTCATTAACCAAGGAGTTCAATAGCGTTAGCTATTGGTAAAAAAACAGCTAAAGCTGTTTTACTCCTGCTGAAAAACTACTTGAGCCAATTATGTATTATCAGGGTATCAAAAAAACCATCACGCAACGCCCACTCAGCAAAAAAGCCGCTCAATTTGGTGATATTCACCCCTTATTAGCCCGCATTTATGCCGCAAGAGGTTTAAGCTCAGCAACAGAATTGGACAGAAGCCTAGCCAAACTACCCTCCCCTTGGTTGTTATCGGGTATGACGGAGATGGTGGAACATTTAATAACGGCGATTAATGAACAACAACGTATCTGTATCGTTGCCGACTTTGATGCTGACGGAGCAACCAGTTGTGCGGTCGCTATTCAAGGTTTGCAATTATTAGGCGCGAAAAATGTAAGCTTTGTGGTACCTAATCGCTTTGAATACGGCTATGGTTTAACGCCTGAAATTGTTGAGTTGGTTAAGCTTCAAACACCAGACATCATTATCACCGTAGACAATGGCATATCGAGTATTGACGGCGTAAAAGTAGCCAAAGAAGCAGGTATCAAAGTCTTAGTGACAGATCATCATTTACCCCCCGCTGAATTACCTGAAGCCGATGCAATTGTTAATCCTAATCTGGTCGATGATAAGTTCCCCAGCGGCGCATTAGCGGGTGTTGGCGTAATGTTTTATGTGTTAATGGCACTTAGAAACCGTTTAAGAGAACTAGGCTGGTTTGAACAGCGACAAATTGAAGAACCTAATCTCGCTCAGTTACTGGATTATGTCGCCTTAGGTACGGTTGCTGATGTGGTAGCACTAGATCAAGTCAATCGTATTCTGGTATATCAAGGTTTACAACGCATACGGACAGGGCGAGCGCATAAAGGTTTGATGGCTCTAATTGAAGTGGCGGGCAAAAATCCACGCACCATTAGCGCGACGGACTTAGGTTTTTCGCTAGGTCCAAGACTCAATGCCGCAGGGCGTATGGATGATATGGCGATAGGCATTGAATGCTTATTAACTGACGATACGCAACGCGCAAAACAGTTAGCGGGGCAACTGGATGAATTTAATCAGGATCGTCGTGAAGTTGAAGGCGTGATGAAACAACAAGCCATGACCTATTTAGCGGAAATGAAGCCGTTGGATGAACGGCATTTACCCGCTGGGTTTTGTTTATATGATAAAAGTTGGCATCAAGGCGTTATCGGTATTTTGGCATCACGCATCAAAGACCGTATTCACCGCCCTGTGATTGCCTTCGCGCCCGCAGGTGATGATTTAATCAAAGGCTCAGCCCGTTCCATTGCAGGCGTACATATTCGTGATGTACTCAGTGATATTGCTAGCGCGTACCCACACTTGCTCAGTAAATTTGGCGGTCATGCAATGGCAGCAGGCTTAAGCTTAAAGATGCACGACTACCCACCCTTTGCGCTGGCGTTTGATGAAATGGTCGGCAAGCGGTTAGCGCATGTCGATTTAGAACAAAAGGTATTATCTGACGGTGAATTATCTGAACAAGAAATGACGGTTGAATTTGCTGAGTTGTTACAAAATGCAGGTCCTTGGGGGCAAGAATTCCCAGAACCCCTATTTGATGGCGTATTTGATGTGATTCAAGCGCGAATTGTCGGACAGCGACATCTTAAATTAGTACTAAGAAAACCTGACGGGCATTTGCTAATAGATGCCATTGCGTTTTTTATCGACCAACCTGAAAAATGGTTAGGCTTAAGACAGATTAACGCCGCTTATAAACTTGATATTAATGAGTTTAGAGGCAATCGTAGTGTGCAGTTTATTGTGCAGTATTTGGAAAAAACCATTTAAGTAGAAGGAGTACAAACCTAGGTTTGTACTCCAATGTACGAGAACTAAAAAATCAGATTGAGCGACTTACTTTTTGTCGCCTTTTTTGTCTTCTTTTTTAGCTTTAGTGTCTGGCTTTGCATTGAGCGTTTCATGATGCTTTGCTGACGAATCAGTAGTCGCAGGTTTTTCTTTGGTGACTTCAACCACTTCAGCAACAGGTTTTCCGTCTGCTGTTTTTTCTTCGACGACATCAACAACTTCTTTAGCAACCGTCTTTCCATCTGCCGATTTTTCTTCGATAACTTCAGCAGTTTCTTCGACAATATCTTGTCCCGTTGCCGCTTTATCAGCACTTGCTGCTTTCGGCTTTTCATCCGTCAGTGGGACTAAAATTTCCACTTTCGCTTGTTTACGCATTTCTTCGACCATTTTTTGAACTTTTTTGCGTTCTAATAGAGGTTTTAATTGTTCTTTGACCGCATCAAAAGGAGGTGGCGTTTGAGCGCGTGAATCTTCTCTTAAAATGATGTGATAACCAAATTGCGTTTTAACAGGTTCTTTAGAATATTTACCTTTTTCTAATTTAGCCACTGCTTCAGAGAAAGGTTCAACCATTTGACCTGCCGCAAACCAACCTAATTCACCACCATTTTGTGATTCTTTAGCGTCTAACGAATGCTTATTAGCTATGTCAGCAAACTTACCGCCTTTGTCTAATTCAGCAATCAATTTTTTGGCTTCGTCTTCGGTTTTAACCAAAATGTGACTAGCTTTGTATTCGGTCGCATTAGAGCCGCCTACTTTACTGTCATATTCTGCTTTCAGGTCTGAATCGGTGACAGGATTAGTTTTTAGATAATTTTGTAAGTCAGCTTGCGTTAATAAGGTATTTTTAGCCCCTTCAAGTTGAGCGACGACTTCAGCCGATTGATCTAATTTCTTTTGTAACGCATCTTGAATCAATAATTGCCGTTGCACTAATTCTTCAATCAATTTTTCTTTAGGAAAAGTTTGACCTTGACCGCGTACCGCAATTTCTTTTTCCAAATCAGCCAGTGTTGATTTAGCAATATACTGACCATTCACAACCGCAACCGCATCGGCTTTATCAACCACAGCAGCGGGTGCAGAACTGCTAGCAGGTGCAGTGCCATTGGTGGGTGCTTTGCCTTGGTCACAGCCAGCAATAAGCGCGGTACTAGCAACTAGCAGAGAGATAAACTTTTTTTTCATGAGTTAGTTCCTTTCGTTTTCTTCAGAGGATGAAAGAGCATTAATGCCTAGGGCATGAATTTGTTGTTTCATCAAGTCACCTAAGGCTTGATAAATGAGTTGGTGGCGTTGCACTAGACTTTTACCTTCAAAAGCTTCGCTAACAATCGTGACGTGATAATGACCACCGCCACTTCTTGCACCCGCATGACCTGCATGTGCCGCGCTATTGTCGATAATTTCTAATGTCTCAGGCTTGAGAGACTCAGTGAGTAAACGTCTAATTAATTCGGTTGTCATTGGGGAAAGACCTTTTTAAAGGGTTTAACGGTGACGTTGGCATAAACGCCAGCATCCATATAAGGATCGGCAGCTGCCCATTGCTCGGCGGCGACTAAATCAGTAAATTCTGCGACGATTAAGCTACCCGTAAAACCCGCATCGGCTGGGTTTTCGCTATCAATCGCAGGATGAGGACCTGCCAACAGCAAGCGTCCTTCATTTTGTAGAGCCTGTAATCGCTCAAGATGGGCAGGTCTCGCGCTCAGTCTTTTACTTAAGCTACCTTCAACATCTTCGCTAATAATGGCGTAGAGCATAAATTATTCCTTAGGTTCAGTCGTTTCAGTGGTTTCGTTGGGATCAGGAATGTATTTATATAAATACACCATTTGCAAAACAATAAACGCCAACATCAATGCAGGCGCGATAAAGGTTTTAAAATAAACCCAATCATCAGTTTCGTAGTTATACATGACATAGACATTAAGAAAACCGACTCCCATAAAAAAACTTGCCCACGCTAGGTTTAAACGTTTCCAAATTACATCGGGCAAGGTCATATTGTCCGACATCATGCGTTCGATAAACGGCTTTTTACCGATAAATTGGCTACCCAAAAATACCGAACCAAATAACCATTCAATAATGGAAAACTTCCATTTAATAAATAAATCATCCTGAAAATACAGCGTTGCACCGCCCATCACTACCACTAACCCTAGCGTTACCCATTGCATGGTTTCGACTTTACGGTATCGAAACCACATGAACGCAACCTGAATAATCGTTGCCATCATTACCACCGCAGTGGCGACATAAATGTCATAAAATTTAAACGCAATAAAAAATAGCAGGATAGGGAAAAATTCTAAAAGTTGTTTCATAAGTTGTCTTAGAGTAGCGATGTTAGCGCGTTATTGGGCAAGAGGAAGGCTCTTCAGTCATCAGCAAGTTAAGATTGGTCATCATTGTGGCTGAATTGGTTTTTTTCAATGTGAATGATATGTTCATTCATCATTGTAAAATTTTTACCCGTTAATGTACATGATAGCCTAAGTGTTTCTGCTAGAATGCTCCGTTATTTTTGGAGCATTCCCATGGACAAACAAACCGAATTAGAAGCCGCCGCCTTCAGACGCTTAGTCAGTCATTTACAACAACACACCGAAGTACAGAACATTGAGTTAATGATTTTGGCAGATTTTTGTCGCAACTGCTTAGCAAAATGGCTAGTCGAAGCCGCTAAAGAACGCGGTGTTGAACTGAGCTACGAACAAGCCCGAGAACAAGTTTACGGTATGCCGTACAACGAATGGAAAGACCAATTTCAAAGCGAAGCCACCGAAGAACAGCTTGCTGCCTTTCAGCAGCGACAACAAGCCAAAGGACAATAAAATCCGTGCAGTCTTAAACTGACTGGAAAAACAATGAAGAAAAAACCTGAAGCAGCGTGTTTTATTAAAGCGTTGTTAAAACCAGGTGCTTATCCACATCCTGTCACAGCAGAGATTGAACTGATTGAAACGCATATTTCTTGGGTATTATTAACGGGAGACTATGCGTACAAAATTAAAAAAAACCTCCAGTTTGATTTTCTGGATTTTTCTACGCTGGAAAAACGCCATTTTTACTGTCAGGAAGAATTGCGCCTAAATCGCCGTTTTGCCCCAGATTTGTATGTACAAGTCGTGCCAATTACTGAAACGCTGAGGCAGTTGCACATTAACGGCGAGGGTGAAGTTATTGAATATGCCGTGCAAATGCGGCAGTTTGCTAGTCAACAACTTTTAAGCACTATCACTAACCAAGGCAGATTAACTTCTGTACTCATTGACCAGCTTGCCGACTTCATTGCGGACTTTCACTGCCATGCTGAAACTGATACGTCTGCCAGTCATTACGGCACAGTGGCAGAAATTCAGCATTGGTTTTTAGGTAACTTCGTGACTGTTTGCCCGTTGCTTCAACAAGAAACAACATTTTTACAGCAACTAACGCAACTAAAAAATTGGGGTAAACAACAATGCGCTAATAATGCTGCGTTCATGCAGCAACGCAAACAACACGGTTTTATTCGAGAATGTCACGGTGATTTACATTTAGGCAATATCGCTTTGTTTGAAAATCGAATTACGCCATTTGACGGTATTGAATTCAATCCTGCGTTACGTTGGATAGACGTAATGAATGAAGTAGCGTTTGTGGTGATGGATTTACAAGAACGAGGCATAGCGCATTTTGCTTATCGGTTTTTAAATCGTTATTTAAGCGTGACAGGGGATTATCAAGGCTTGAGATTGCTACGTTATTATCTGGTATATCGTGCTTTGGTGCGTACTAAAGTGGCGTTATTACGCTGGCAACAACATAATAATGCACAAGATTTTAGCGAAGCTAAAAACTATGCCAACCTAGCAGAGAGTTTTAGCCGTTTAAAGCCGCCAATTTTAGTCATTACGCATGGCTTTTCAGGTTCAGGAAAATCCACGCTAGGTGCGCAAGTAGCGGAAACATTGGGGCTAATCCATATACGTTCCGATGTGGAACGGCAACGTTTGTTTGGCGTGTCAAAACAAGAAAACCGAGCGATTAATCAAGGAATTTATATTACCGAAAACGTGTTGTTGATTTATCAAACATTACATGATTTAGCAGCAAGCATTATTGATGCGGGTTTTTCCGTATTAATTGATGCGACTTTTTTACAAGCAGAACAGCGGTTTTTATTTCAGCAATTAGCAATTGAACAACAGCTAAGGTTTTTAATTTTAGATATTTATGCACCAGATGCTGAATTAAGACGGCGTATTAGCCAACGCCAACAACACAGTAATGATGCGTCCGAAGCAACATTAGCAGTGTTGGAGCATCAACTTAAAACTGCACAACCTTTAAGTAGTGTAGAACAAGATAAGACCATCCAAATAGACAGTGTAGCGGCAGGAGCTTTGGAATCGGCACTCAAGCAGATTGCTGGTTTTTTGGTTTAGCTATGCGACCTATTTTTCTGGTATTTTTGTTTTTCGGTATCAGCTGCTTATGTATAGTACTGGGATATATATCACTCCCATAACAGGGTTTCGGAACTATGATTTTCCTTTTCGGTGTTGTCACTCTGATTTTATCTCGAAAGAGTATAATGCGGTATTTTTTTGCCTATAATTTTGGCATTAATCGTTAATATGGTTGCTTTTATATTTCGTCATATAATTCAGTGAAATACGATAGTTTCATGCACTCCAATTTGAATTATTTACAGCATTGATTTACCAATCAACGCTAACCCCGCTGCAAATAAAAAAACGGAGAAAATACGATTGTATTTATCGTTATCAATATGGGTATATAGCACTTCTTCAATTATTAAAAAAGTGATAATACCAATTTGTACTAAAACGGCTTTGGTGTGGTAAGGAATGGTAAATTCCGTGTTCATCACGAGCAGAGTTAATAATTGAAATAAAGCCAATGTGAAATAACACGCCGCAGCAGTAACACGGGTATTATCTTTAGGCTGCTGTTTGCTGTAAATCATCACTGTTAATAATGAACCGCCCAAATTACTGATACCGTGTACCAAGCCAGTAATAATAAGATATATGCGTTCATACTTCACAATAGATTGTAAAGCGCGTTCTATGGTTTTAGAAAAACCCTTAATAGCCACTAGCAATAAGAATATCCCCATGATTAAACCGATATTTACTTTAATAGAGGTAATTAATGCTAAAAATAATATAACGATAGGAATGCAGTAACGTAGGACTTTTTTATAAAAGACAGTATCGACATAATCACTGTGTTTTATCACTTGTAACAAACTAATGGCGATAGAAATTGGCAACACAATTCCCAGTGCGTCAACAAAACTATAGCCTAGTAAAAGTAATATCGGCGTACCAAACAATAGCGTACCTACGCCGAAAATAGACTGTACAGCAGCGGTGATAACTATAGTCAGTAAAATATCAATAGGCATGAAAATTCCTTAATGTGAAGATGAATGCGTTTTTTCGTTAGTTTGAAAGGTGGGCGATGGCTACACATTGACTACTCACTATATCTACAAGTTAATAGTTTTAGCTGTGTAGATACCATCTCTCCAAATCAATCGCAAGCGACTTTTAAGTCGTTTGTGGTTGATAGGGTAAGTGGTGTTTTAAAACACCAAAACAAATCTGTACCAGTT